>Ga0070694_100002970_pt1 | contig 10076 bp, 8 predicted proteins | sample KBSK1251metaG_FD_65470 | JGI IMG/M metagenome (GOLD analysis project Ga0070694, IMG submission 65470) | Corn, switchgrass and miscanthus rhizosphere microbial communities from Kellogg Biological Station, Michigan, USA - KBS K1-25-1 metaG | ecosystem: Host-associated > Plants > Roots >... | reverse complement strand
CAGCGATTCCGATTCCGCCGCGAATCCTGCAATGATTTGTCCGTTACGATTTGGAGCAGCGGCAACTGCGCCGATGATGTCTTCGGTCGCTTCGAGTTCAATCGTCAGATGATGGCGGCCTTGCTTCTTGATCTTCTGCGCCGCGCGTTTGGCCGGGCGAAAATCGCTTACCGCCGCACAGCCGATAAAAATCGTCGCCGCTGCGCTTCGGCTCATTACTGCTTCATACATCTCCGCTGTCGAACGCACCGCGACCACTTCTATCTCAGCAGGCGGCTGCAATTTCGTCGGGCCGCTGACCAACGTGACGCACGCGCCCCGATCACGCGCCGCTTCCGCCACGGCATACCCCATGCGCCCCGATGAGCGGTTGGTGATGTAACGCACCGGGTCTAAATCTTCGACCGTCGGCCCCGCCGTCACCAGTACACTTTCACCGGCCAAATCGAGCGATTGAGGATTGCGGTCAACGCGGTGCGTTGAATTGGATTGCGGATTGGACTGCGCCGCAGCCAATGCGAGCGCGCGCTTGACGATCTCTTCAGGTTCCGCCAAACGCCCCACGCCTACTTCACCACAAGCCTGATAACCAGAGTCCGGGTCTACAAACTCGACGCCGCGCGCGCGCAACGCGGCAATATTCGCTTGCGTCGCCGGATGATTCCACATCTCAACGTTCATCGCTGGCGCAATCAGTACCGGGTTGGTGTTTGAAAGATAGAGCGTCGAGAGGAAATCGTCCGCCAGGCCGTGCGCGAACTTGGCGATGATATTCGCCGTTGCTGGAGCGACTAGCAGCAAATCAGCTTCCCGCGCGACGGAGATGTGCTCAATCGTGGCGTAGCTTGGGCGCTCGAACATCCCGACAATCACCGGCTCGCCCGACAGCGCCTCGAAGGTGAGTGGCTGCACGAATTCGCAAGCGTGCTGCGTCATGACGACGCGCACCCGCGCCCCAGCCTGCTGCAATCCACGCAAGATTTCAGCAGCCTTGTACGCGCCGATGCAACCTGTCACACCGAGAAGGATCTTCATCGTAGGGGCTAGGGGCTTAGGGATCAGGGGTTAGTCAAGGAGGGAATCATTCTGTCCCTAGCCTCTAACCCCTAGTCCTTAGCCCCTGTTTTTCACTTCCTGCGGCAGGATCTCAAACCCGACCAGCCCGCGCTCGACTTCTTCGATCGCGACGCGCGTCGGCTTGGCATCCGCTATTTGAAGCCGCGGGCGCGCGCCTTTCTGAATCTGCTTGCTGCGCTTGGCGGCGATCAGGATCTTGCGGTACTTGCTATCAATCGTCGGCACCTTAGTGGTGTGCTCCTTTTTATCAGCCATTGTCAAATTATCTCCCAAAATTATTTCGCAAAAGTCTGCAAAATTCGTTCAGCGGTTTCTGCATGGAGCTTCCGGCGGCAGCGTTCCGCGAGGATGATCGCGGCCAGTTCGCGCGTCGCCTGCTCCAGATCGTCATTGATGACAAGATAATCGAAATGTCGGTACTGCTCCAACTCGCGCTGCGCGTTCCGCAGCCGTAACTCTAGATCCTCGCCGTGATTTGCGCCACGCGTCTTGAGCCGCTCCACCAGCGCTTCGTAAGATGGCGGCAGAATGAAGACGCTGACGGCATCCGGGAAAGCACGCCGCGCGTTCTCCGCGCCTTGCACATCTATAGTCAAAATCACATCCGCGCCCGTGGCGCAGAGCTCCTCCACCCGCTGCCGCGAAGTGCCGTAGAAATTGCCATGCACTTCGGCCCATTCCAGAAATTCGCCGCGTGCGATCATCGCCTCGAATTCTTCGCGCGTGACGAAATGATAGTGAACGCCCATCTCTTCATCACGCCGCGCCGCTCGCGCCGTGTACGAAATGGAAGGCACCAATCGCTCTACCTGTTTGAGCGCGCCCGCCACCAGTGTCGTTTTTCCCGCCCCCGAAGGAGCGGAGACGATAATCAAATTACCAGCCATAATCAGGGGCTAGGGGCTAGGGGCTAGGGGCTAGGGGCTAGGGATTAGGGATTTGTGTCTCTCTAGTCCCTAGCCCCTAACCCCTGACCCCTGCTATTCAACGTTCTGCGCCTGCTCGCGCAGCTTCTCGACTTCAGTCTTGATTTCAATCGCGGCATCGCAGGTCGCCAACTCGGCGGACTTCGAGAGGATTGTGTTCGCTTCGCGGTTCACTTCCTGAAGCAGAAAGTCGAGCTTCTTGCCGATCTCGCCTTCGGCGCCGAGCAGTTCGCGCAACTGCGCGAGGTGGCTTTTGAGCCGCGCAATCTCTTCGGTGATGTCGCTGCGCTCGGAGAGATAGGCGACTTCTTGCGCCAGCCGCGTCTCGTCAACGGCGACACTCTCCAGCAATTCTGCCAGTCGCCGTTGCAACTTCTCGCGGTAAGCATCCACGATGCCGCCCGCGTTGGCTTCGATCACGCTCAAATTCGATTCGATGCGGCCGATGCGCGCGAGCAGTTCCTTTTGCAATTCGTGCCCTTCAACCGCCCTCATCGCGACCATGGCCGTCAACGCTTGCGTGAGCGCCGCTTCGACGCCTTGCACGACAGCTTCGCTCAGCTTGTTTTCTTCGCTCGCGGGTTGGAGCACGCCGGGCAGCCGCGCGATGGTCGCCACATCCACTTCGCCCGCCAACCTGAACTCCTCGCGCATCGCTCGCAATGCCTCAATGTAGCCGCGCACCACCGCACGATTGAGTTCGCAAGCCAAGCCCGCCGTTTGCGTGAAGTAGATCGTCACGTCCACGCGCCCGCGCGTGACTGCCGCTTGCACCTGTTTCTTGAGCGGGATTTCGAGCGCCGCCAATTCCTGCGGCGCACGCCAGTGAATATCCAGATTGCGGTTATTGACCGAGCGGATGTCAATCGTCACTTTGAACTCATCCCCCGTCGCCGCGCCCTTCCCATATCCGGTCATGCTTTTGAGCATTGATTACCTCAGTAAGTAGTAGGGCAGTATGCAGTAAGCAGCAGACAGTCGGCAGCGAGAAACTTCTGCCTACTGCCTACTACTTACTGCATACTGATCTTCTTCCGCAAATTGCAGGTCATATAACCTGCGGTAAATTCCATTGCGATCCAGTAGCTCTTGATGTGTGCCGATCTCAGCCACGCGCCCAGCATCCATCACCACGATACGATCCGCGCGGCGCACGGTTGAGAGCCGGTGCGCAATGACAATCGTCGTGCGTCCGGCCATCAAATTATTGAGTGCCCGCTGCACGAGCAACTCGCTTTCAGTATCGAGCGCCGAAGTCGCTTCGTCGAGAATCAGAATCGGCGCATCCTTCAAAATCGCGCGCGCAATTGCCAGCCGCTGCCGCTGCCCGCCCGATAAAATCAAGCCGCGCTCGCCGATCACCGTGTCATACCCTTGCGGCAGCTTGCTAATGAAATCATCAGCCAATGCTGCGCGGGCCGCCGCGGTGATTGCCGCGTCGCTGTCGTTGCGGCCATGCGCGCCGTAAGCGATGTTGGCGCGCACTGTGTCATTGAACAGATGCACATCCTGCGTGACCATCGCCATCTGCGCGCGCAACGAAGCCAGCTGCACCTCGCGCACATCGCGTCCATCAATGAGCACCGCGCCTTCCGTCGCGTCATAAAAACGCGGAATCAGATTCGTCAGCGTGCTCTTGCCCGCGCCGCTCTGCCCGACAATGGCGACCATCTCGCCCGCGCCAACGGTGAACGAGACATCTTCGAGCACCGGCAGATCGAAGCCCGCGCCATAGGTGAACGAAACACGATGAAATTCAATCGCGCGCTCAAATCGCTTGAGCAGCGCGGCTGACGGCTTATCGCGCATCTCCATTTGCTCATCCATGATGCGGAAGATGCGCGCGGCGGAAGTCAGACCTTGCTGTAAATCGTGCTGCAAACGGCTCAAGCGACGAATCGGATCATAGGTCTTGAACATGCAAAACAGAAATCCGACGAAATCGCCGACACTCATCTCCTTGAGCTGGATGCTGCGTTGCGCGTAGATGAGCAGACCGGCGACCGCTACGATGCCCATCGTTTCAAGTACGATTGGCGAGAGAAAGTAAATCCGCATGGCGCGCAACTGATCGCGCATTTGTTTGCGCGCCGACGTGCTGAAGCGGTTGCTTTCATAACCCTCCATCCCGAACGCCTTGACCACGCGCTGCGATGAAATCGCTTCCTGCGCCACGTCAAGCATCTCGGCTCCGCTCTCTTGCCGCGAGTTGATGTAATGCCGTAGCCGCCGATTGAAACTCGTCGTCAGGTAAGCCACCGGCGGCGCCACCAGGAGCATCGCCGCCGCCAGCCGCCAGTTGAAGCTGAAGAGCAGCGCCAGATAGACGACCAAACTCACCGACTCGCGCAGCAAATCGCGTAGCGTATCCGACACCGCCCGCTCGACCAGCGCCGCATCGCTCACCAGATGCGCCGTCAGCGCATTAGTCGGATAAAGAGCGAAGAACCGTGCCGCTTGCCGCATGATGTGATCGTAAAGCGACGAGCGTACATCGGCGATCACGTGCTGGCCGATGTAACTCATCGAGTACGATGAGAAATACTCCGTCACGCCTTTGGCAAGCGTGAAGCCCACCAGCAGCAACGCGATGACATGCCAAGCTGATTCTCCACCCGAAGGCAAATACTGATCGAGATGCAACCGGCTCAAGGCTGCGCTCGGCACTTTGCTGTCAGCCAGCTTATTAAAGATTGGCACGAGCAGCAGATTGGTCGCGCCTTCCAGCAAACCGGTCGCCATCATGAGCACGATGGAAAACGTGAAAATGGCGGCGTAGGGTCTGAGGTATCTGAGCAGTCTGGCGAATTCGGTCATGGTGTGCCAAGCTTGACGGGGTCAACGCCTGCAGCAAGCTTTCTGCGATCATCCTTAATAAATCAAAGATTATATGAGCCGGTTTGAGGAGCGTCAAGATTTGTGACCGCAAAACTTTGTGACACGGCCTCGATTTTGCTGTATATTGCTTGTTTCGTTTCGCGCCTCGACTCAGCGCGGCGGCAGGGGAAGGCCCTCCAAGCAGCTCAAAGAGGCATCCATCAACCAACAACTATCATTAAGGAGAACACGTCACGCATGGCAACTGTTAAGAGATACCGGATCCTCTGTCCAAAATGCAATCATCATTTCGCGGTCTTTGCCGCACTCTATCATACGATCAATGCTCTCGAGTGGGCGAAAGAGAAGGCCGACACCCACGACTGCAAAGCTCACGCCGAGGCCATGGCCAAAGCGCGCGCGCCGCGTCCGGTCAATCCGATCAAGGCGTCGAAGAAGAGCTAGCAGCAAGCGGGCAACGCCATAGTTGCCCATCACTCAAATCATCTTTCAACGGAGAAGGCGATGGCTGTCAAAATCACTGTCAACAACAACGGCTCCTTGCGGCTCGAAGGTGAGGACATCGAAATCTACGACGCCAGCGGAGGCAAGTATGACTTAGCCGGCCGCACCGTCATCTCGTTATGCCGCTGCGGGCAGAGCAGCAACAAACCTTTCTGCGATGGTTCGCACGCCAGATGCGGTTTTGAATCGCAAGTGGTCGCGACCGTCCTGCCGCCGCCGAAACCGAAGGTGTAAGCTTAGGCGGAGATTCAACCCATGACTTTCTGAAAGGGCGGGAGAAGTGATCTTCTCACGCCCTCATCCTTTTTGCTCTCCTCGTTCCTGCTACCACCCTGTCCATCGCCCGCCAAAACCAAGCTGCAACTACTCCGCGCTGGCTTTCATCCTTCGCGCGCAGCGAAAGCCGCTATCTGGTGTGGTATGCTCATGCCGCTCAGAGTACATTTGGGAATTCAGCTTCTATAGCCTTTAGCTCCGTAGGAGCGGGCTGTTTATAGAAACCCGATGCACAGTTTTCCCCAGCTCCGGAGGAGCGACCTATGCCACAGGCCGCTCCTCCGGAGCTGGGGATTGATGATTGGCTTCGTGCTATAAACAGGCCGTGCCTACGGCACTAATTTCCAACTATGCTCTGAGATACAACTTGACCGAAATGGTGAAGGGGGAGCCTTGCGATGTCCAATCCGATTCAGCCCGACTCAATTCAGTTAGCGATCCTCTATGCCGCACCGCTCGTCTATCAGGATCAAGAAGAGTTGTACTCCCAGGAGATTCTGAATTTCGAAACGGAGTGCGGGAAATTATTCGATAGCCTGAGCGAAGCCGGGCGCGAGATCAAAGTACGCGTCGAAGCGGCAACCGTCGAGAATCTTCGCATGCTAGTCACGCTTGGCTGCCGTGTCTTGCATTACAGTGGCCACGGCTCTGAAGATTTCTTGGACTTCGAGGATGGACGTGGCGGAACGCACGAACTCGACGCCGACACGTTGAAGCAGTTGTTTGCGGCAGGCGGCACGCGCGGTGTGGAATGCGTCTTTGTCAGCGCGTGCGAGTCGCGTCAAGCAGGTGAGGCGTTCGTCAAAGCAGGCGTCCCTCACGTCGTCGCCGTTCGCTTGGAAGAGGCGGTTTACGACGACGCGGCTATCGCTTTTGCTGGCGCTTTTTACCTTGCGCTGGCCGTGGGCAAAACCGTCAATCAGGCGTTCGAGATTGGGCGCGAGCGGGTCGCCGCCTTACCCAATCTGCCTGAAGCCCACAAAGAAGCGGAGAAGTTTTTGCTGCTTCCCGAATATGGCAAACACGACGTAGCTATCTTTGACGGAGTGCCAGCAGGCGAGTGGCGTGATAGCACTCCGCCGCTGCCTCCGCATAATTTGCCAGCTATGCCCGAATATTTCATCGGGCGCAACGTGGACTGGCAACAAGTCATCGCCAAAGTGCTCGAAGGGCGGCTCGTGACGCTTCGCGGCGGGCCGGGCATCGGCAAAACCGCGCTGGCGACGGCCACGGCCCATTACATCAACGAGCGACGGCTGTTTCGTGACGGCACCTTCTTCGTCTCCATGCGCGGAGTGCGATCCGTGGAAGCCGCGCGTTTCGCCATCGCCCGCGCGCTCCGCGTCGAGGCGCGCGATGAAGATGAATTGTTCGCCGCGCTCCGCCCGCGTCACTGTTTGCTCGTGCTGGATAATTGCGAAGATCCGCTCCATCACGCCCCCACCGCTTTTCGCCAATTTCTTTCCCAATTACTTCAGCAGGCCCGGTACGTCAAGCTGCTGCTGACCTCGCGGCACGCGGTAGGCGGTGGGTTGTCAGGCGTATCGGAACAAGTTCATCAACTGCGCCGCCTGTCTCCGCTTGAAGCCGCGCATCTGTTCTCCAATCTTGCTCCGCGTTCATTGACCCTCTCGGAAGTTGGAACCAACAACCCGGAGAAGTTCTTCGACACATTGGCCCAGCATCCCGCCCTCACTTTTCTTTCAGGGCATCCGCAAGCGGTTGCCTTGACCGCGCCGCTGCTGGCAGACAAATCGCTCGCCCAACTGCACGACCTGCTGCAAGCGCAAACTGTGGACGCCTTACTCGTAGCGGACATTCCCGAAGACGAACGCGATGCGACCAACAGCTTCGCCGTCTCGCTGGGTGTGTCGGTGGACTATGTGCGCGAGCGTAATCCAGAAGCCGTGCGTTTGTTCGCCGTCATGGGATTGCTGCCCAGTGGCGCATTGCCTCAAGACCTTGACGCTATTTGGGGCGATAGCTGGCGTCCATTGATGGATGCGCTCGTCCGCGCCTCGCTGGTTGAGCGCATGGAACTCAGCAACACAGAACATTTCTCCACCTTCCCGTTCGTCACTGCTTACGCTGAACGCTTGCTCACCGCTGGTGACCGCACACGGTTTGCCACTCGCGCCTGCGAATATTTCGGGAAAATGAGCGAAGCGATTTATCGAGCGATGGGTACTGAGAATGCCGTCCAAGCTCAAGCACTCCTAGAAGTGGAAGAATTGAATCTGAGAGCGTGCTTGGATCTACGACGCCCCATACACCCCAAACGCGAAGATGAAGGGCTATCACCAACTGGTTACGTCGCCTCTCATTTGCCGAGTATATTATTGCTTGTTGACCGTGCTCATGACGGAATCCATGTTGCTAAGCTTGGGTGTGAAGCCTGCCGTCGGATGAAAGACCCTTGCGGCGAAGCTAACACGCTGCAAGCTATGGGTGACTGCAAACTACGAATGGATGACCTACTAGGCGCACGCGCTGATTATGAAAGGGCGTTGGATATCTGCTGCGAGATCAATGAACATCACGGGAAAGCCAATCTGCTAGTGGCTCTAGGGAACATCAAGATGCGTTCATATGATTTGGTAGGCGCACGCACCGATTATGAAACTGCGCTTCCCATATATTGCGAGATTTCCGATCTTTTTGGTGAGGCTAACTGCCGACGAGGGGTGGGCAATCTGCGAAGGATTGAAGGGCAACTTGATGCTGCTATGATCGAGTTTCGCGCTGCTTTTGAGATTAGCATCAAAATTCCTGATCGTCTCGGTGTCGCCGCTGATCTGAGTTACCTGGGGCAAGCCGTATATGCAGCAGAACAATATGGGCGAGCGGCACTATTCTTTGAAATCGCATTATCCTTCCATCGTGCCATCAAGAATCGTCATGGGGAAGCTTTAGATCTGGCGCATCAAGCTGAAGCGTTCTTGGCACTCGAAATACAGCAAGCAATGCTCGCCGCGCGGTGGCAAGCCCTAGAGATTTTTCGCACCATCAGTGACTCATTAGCCATACCTTTGAATCAGTTCTTCGCTGGCCTGGAAGAGGCGTTAGGAGCAAAGGCGTATCGGGAAATAGTTGCTGGGTTGCAAGCACATGCGGAGGAATGGCGGCTGGCGACGGTGGCGGAGTTGCGGCAAGCGGCGGCGAATGATACTTTCCTGCAAGAGATTATCACAGCAGTTCGCACAACTTTCGGTTCCTGAATCGGACTTTATGAAAACACGCATCGCAATCTTCTTCACTGGCGGCACCATCTCAATGCGCGTGGATCCGAAAAGCGGCGGGGCGATTCCCGCGCTGTCGGGCGAAGAGATCATTGCACAGGTGCCGGGCCTCGACGAAATCGCCGACTTTGAAATCATCAATTTCGCCAAACTGCCGGGGCCGCATATGACGCCGCCGAAAATGCTCGAACTGGCGCGTGATGTCGCAGCGCAACTAGCTGATCCAAACATCGCGGGCGCGGTCGTCACGCACGGCACGGATACGCTGGAAGAGACGGCTTATCTGCTCAACCTCTTGCTCGATGAAGAGAAACCGGTGGCCTTCGTCGGCGCGATGCGGAACAGTTCCGAGTTGAGTTGGGATGGGCCGGGCAATTTGCGCTCGGCGGTGCGTGTGGCGGCTGATGAAGGTGCGCGTGGACTCGGCGTGATGGTGGTCATGGGCGACCAGTTGATTGCCGCAAGCGAAGCGACGAAAACGCACACTGAGGCGACCGACACTTTTCAGAGTCGCGACTTCGGCCCGCTCGGCATCGTGGACAAAGACCGCATCATCGTGGCACGCCGCCCGGCTCGCCGCGAACACATTCCCACTCCCAAACTCGAAGAGCGCGTTGACATCATCAAACTCTCAGCCGGAGCCGACGGGCGTTTCATCAACTTCGCGCTCGAAGACGGAGCGCGCGGGCTGGTGATCGAAGGGCTGGGGCGCGGCAATGTGCCGGTGGCGGCTTTGCCCGCGATTGAACGCGCCGTCGGGATGGGGTTGCCGGTCGTCATCACTTCGCGTTGTCCGCGTGGGCGCGTGCTTGATACTTACGCTTACGAAGGCGCAGGCAGACAATTGAAACGAATGGGCGCGATTCTGGGCGGTATGACTCCAAGTCACAAAGCGCGGATCAAATTGATGGTGGCGCTCGGCGCGGGTTGGAGTGTCGAACAGATCAGAGCTTCATTTGAAGATTGATTGAAGATGGATCTTGGTTTGAAGCTTGAGCTTCCAGCGTCACGCAAAATTCTCAGACTTTTTTCTCCAGCTCACAATCTTACTCATCGTTACCGACGGCAAGACCCCTTGGGCAGGCGGTAAAGCGGCGGCCATGTGTGCCGCGCTCTCGAGAAACTTTTGAATTTGAAAGGGAGTTGTAAGCCATGAAAAAAATAATCTCGATCCTGATGATCATAGGAATCTCAACCGGACTTGCCGCCAGCGCAT
>Ga0070694_100002968_pt1 | contig 10078 bp, 7 predicted proteins | sample KBSK1251metaG_FD_65470 | JGI IMG/M metagenome (GOLD analysis project Ga0070694, IMG submission 65470) | Corn, switchgrass and miscanthus rhizosphere microbial communities from Kellogg Biological Station, Michigan, USA - KBS K1-25-1 metaG | ecosystem: Host-associated > Plants > Roots >... | reverse complement strand
GAGAGGATAAACTTCGTCGCCGCGCCCGATGCCGAGACACGTCCCACCAAGAAAAAAGCACGGCACATCCGCGCCGAGTTTGGCTCCGAGCGCGAAGAGATCACGCGGCGCGAGAGCGACATCCCACAACCGCTGCAAAGCGATCAGCGTCACCGCCGCATTGCTGCTTCCGCCGCCAAGACCGCCAGCCGCTGGAATGCGTTTGGTTATCTCAATACGCACGCCGCGATTGAGGCCGGTGACGGCATTGAGCAGCGCGGCTGCGCGATAAACGAGATTCGTTTCATCACACGGCACGTCCGGCGCGTTGCAGGTGATTTCGATCCCGCGCTCTAGCCGGGTGAAGCGCAACTCATCGCACAAACTGATGGTCTGGAGCAGCGTGCGCAGTTCGTGATAGCCGTCTGTGCGGCGGCCCAGCACTTCGAGCGTCCAATTGATCTTGGCAAATGAAGGAAGCGAAAAAGTCATGATCGTGAGTTTTGCAACCTAACTGTAAAGTAACTGACGGATACTTTTCTAACCTGACTGTAAAGTAATCGCCGAGGCTAGTGATAAGCAATGTCTAGAGGTCCCGTCCACAAGTTCGATTCTCAGCGGAAGGAGACTATTTTGAAATGACGACACGAAGAAAAGCAATTCGTCTTTTGGGTTCCGCTTCGGTCGGAGCGTGGTTTGCGGCGGCGCTGATCGGTCTCAATTTTTTTGTGGCGCCAAAGGCCTTCGCGGCGGCGCCCAGGGTTCTCTTTGAGCCAGCGGCTCAGTCCCAAACGCCGCTCTCCGTTCCCGCAGACTCCCCGCGCTGGGATTTGCAAGGACAAGCTAAGGCGGTTGAATATCAAGGCCGCAAGTCCCTCTTCCTCGATGGTGGAGCGGCGGTTTTGAAAGACCTGGAAATGCGCGACGGCGTGGTTGACGTGGATCTCGCAACGCCCGCCAGCCGCGGTTTTTTCGGTATTCAGTTTCGGATCTCGGGCGACGGCAACAATGCCGAATGGGTTTATCTCCGCCAGCACAAATCTGGCGCTCCCGACGCCATGCAATATACGCCGGTTCTCAATACCGGCCTCAATTGGCAAATCTATAATGGGCCCGGCTTCACCGGCGCGGTCGAGATCCCGAAAGATGTCTGGTTCCACCTCCGCCTGGAAGTGGTGGGCGCGCAAGCCAAGTTGTATGTCAAGGATATGGATCAGCCCGCGCTCGTGATGCCTGATCTGAAAAGCGGCGTTCAGAAAGGCCAGGTAGCCCTGGCGGTCCTGACGGGGGCGACCTATTTCTCGAATTTCGAAATACGGACAACGCCCGATGCGGCCTGGGAGCGGCGACTGCCACCGATGCCGCCGGGCACTCTGACCAAGTGGAGTTTGTCGCCTTCTTACGATGCGCTCGCTCGTAATCTGGAGCGTCCGCTCCCGCCCTCCGAAAGCAATGTTATACGTTGGCAGAATGTGGAAGCGGAGCCGCCCGGCTTTGTGGTCATTTATCGTTATCGCGAGGCTCCGCATCCGAGGGTTTCGTTTGCGAACGACTTTTCGAAACGCCTGGAACCCCAGCCGGGCATGAAGGTCGTGTATGCGCGGACGAGCATCGAGTCTGACCGCGACCAGGTGAAAAAGCTCTACCTCGGTTATAGCGACGACGTCAGCGTGTTCCTCAATGGCAAGATTCTCTTCCGTGGCCGCAGCGCCCAGAATTTCCGCGACCCCGGGTTCCTGGGCATCATCAACCCGGAAAACGACACCGTCTACCTTCCATTGAAGAAAGGCAAGAATGAACTCGTGCTGGCAGTCAGCGAACTCGGCGGTGGATGGGGATTCATTTGCCGCTTAGCGGATATGGAAAACTGAGCTGACGCAGGCTACCACCCAGCATGGGATAACCTGATGGGATGACCTGATGGGAGGGCCTGCGTTCATCGCGTTTGCGCTGCGAATCGCCACCCACAACACCCATTGAACCAAAGAGCCGACTTTTCCGAAGCTTGGCCAAGCTCCACATACAAGCGTCAAACTTTCAGCACTAAATTGACACCGGCAATCGCACTGTTACTGTTTCAGAGCAGAGCAAAGTGTCCGGCGAACTTGTAGTTTGCCGCTGACTCTCACCTTCAAACATCGGCAAACTAAAAGTTTGCCGGACATTGATAAAGGCAGCCTGTCATGCAGCAGTTCAAGAATTATCTCCTCGCTACTCTCGGTTTTATCATGCTGGTCAGCGTATTGACCACCACATTTCACTACACGGGGCACGCGCAGGATGGTCCAGTGAGGAAAGATTTTCGCGCTTTGAATGATGGCAATGAAGCGATCCCTGTTTCCGGCGCCGTCAGCGTAACCAATTCGCCGACGGTCAAAGCGCAGCAGAACGGTAACTGGAATGTCACGCTCACTAACTCTTCAGCCATCGGGATTGCAGCGGGCAGCGCCGTGGGAATCAATCCTTCGCAAAACACCGTGCAGATCGGCAATAAGATGACCAATCCAGTGATCGTGCGCAGCGCCGATCAGCGGCAACCTTTTCAGAAGAGCGTGTCAGTCGCGTGGGTCAATGGATCGAATTACGCGGCGGAATCTTTTGCCGTCCCGACGGGCAAGCGCCTGGTGATCGAAATCGTCTCTGCCGAAGGCACTTTTGAAGGAGCAGACAATAAGCTGCTCACCTTTTCCATCGGCACCACAATCAATGGCACACCCGCAGCATACAGCCTGCCGTTCATCGTGCAAGGCGCGGTTTTCAGCCTGCCCAGCTCGACCAACCCTTATTACTACTACGCCGCCAGCCAATCGCTGCGCTTGTATGCGGATTCCGGAACGCCGGTTTCAGTCAAAGCCTTCCGTGTCACCACCACGGCGAGCGGCGGTTTTACCATGAACATCTCCGGTTACCTCGAAGATGCTCCAGAAGCGGCTCTCAATAAATAAAAATGTAGCCTCAAGCTTCCGCGCGCTTGCGATGCGCGCGAAAGACGAAAGCCGCGCGGCCAAAGCGCACTTCACATCCATCTTGCAGCTTGGCCTCGGTGACGCGCTTGCCGTTGATGAAAGTGCCGTTGCTGCTGCCGAGATCATAGAGCGCATAACCGCCATTCTCGGCCACGATGCGGGCGTGACGTTTGGAGACTGAAGGGTTGACGATGACGAAGGCGTTGTTGAGCGTGCGGCCAATCAGGATTTCCTGGCGGTTGAGGATATAGGCGATCTGTTCATCGCCATCAGGCGAAACGGTGACGAAGTGGGGGCGCGAGTGCAGATTTTCATTCGCCGGCAGCGCGAGGTTCGCGCCGCAGCGCCCGCATAAGCTGGCTCCGGGGAGTTGCAGCGCCGAACAAACGGAGCACAACCGCACTTCCCCCGGCTGCGGCACAATCGCCCCGCAGTTCGCGCACGGCTCGCCCGGCTTTCCGCGTTCGCCGCACTCCATGCAATAAGCCACAGCCTGCATCTGTAGCGTGCCTTCACGGTGCGGCGAGGTCTCGCTGTGAAAACGAATGCGCGCGCGCACCCAAAGAAACAGCGCGAGCATCGCCGCCAAGAGCATGGGAAAAACGATGAGCACATTCTCCGATACGGCGAGTAGCAGCGTATCGAAAGATGCGTGCAGCAGGGACGCCGCCAGCCATCCGCGCGCAATAATGGGCAAGCGCTGGCGCGTAATGTTCGGCGCGGCTTTCGCCTGGCTGAGACTCAGACCCCAGAGTGAAGAGAAGAGCGCGTGCCCTGGATTTGAGAGCGGGCCGCGGAGCAAGACCAGGAGCGGGCTGCTCTGCGAAAGATAGATCACATTTTCCACCGCTGCGAAACCAAGCCCCGCGGCAGTGCTGTAAATCACGCCATCGAGCGGTTCGTCAAACTCCGGCTGGCGATAAGCATAAACATAAACCATCAATAGCTTGACCAGTTCTTCAACCGGGCCGACGACCAAGAAGATCACTAAGATGTGGGACAGTTGGCTGCGCCCCATCAGCTTGTGAAAAAACGACTGGCCGAGCAGATTGAGCGCGAGTGCGAAGACCGTCGAGACGCTGCCGAGCATGAACGTCCCGGCGAGCAAACGCAGGGGCGGGCGTTTGTAGACGCTCTTACTGGAGAAATACCACAGCCACAGCACGCACGGCAGGAGCGAGAGAATCGGAATCAGAATGAACTGCGGAAATGGTGACATGCAGTTAGTAGTTCGGAGTTCGGAGTTCGGAGTTGCGACTTAAATCTACTCTCAGACTCCGAACTCCGAACTCACCAACTCCGAACTTTACTCAGGCCTCAAGGCTATTGCGTTTGACGATCACCAGTGTCAGATCATCCACCGTTTTGGCTTTGCCGACAAAGCGGGTGAGGGCTTCGTCAATCCGGTCGCGCAATCCAGCGGCGGTACGCCCGCGATTCTTCTGCACCACTTCGATCAAGAGGGATTCGCCGAACTCTTCGTCCTGCTCGTTGACGCTTTCGGTTACGCCGTCGGAGTAGATTACCAGCACATCGCCGGGTTCAAGCTGCACCCAACCTTCGCGGTATTCGCCATCGGGCGTGATGCCGACCGGAAAACCGCCGACATCCAGGCGCGTCACTTCGCCGGAAGCGCGCGCCAGCAGCGGCGGGTTGTGTCCGCCATTGATGTAGATCAATTGGTGGGACTGGGCGTTGAGTTCGCTATAGAAGAGCGTGACGTAGCGATTCGAGGGCGTGTTGTCGTAGATGTAGTTGTTGATTTCGCTCACGACTTCGCTCGCTGAAAGGCGCGTCGTGGTTTGCGCGCGCACTGCCGCGTGAAGCGATGACATGAGGAGCGCCGCGCCCGTGCCTTTGCCCGAGACATCGCCGAGCGCGATCACGAAGCGGCCATCGCGCTTCTCGATGAAGTCGTAGTAATCGCCGCCGACTTCAAAGCAAGGAAAACTCATGCCGATCAAATCGTAGCCCGGAATCGGCGGCGGGACTGCCGGGTGCAACCGCAGTTGAATTTCGCTCGCCACGGCCAGTTCTTCGGCGAGGCGTTTCTTTTCCTGCTGCACTTCGAGCAGGCGCACATTCTCGATGCGAATGGCCGCCACGCCCGCGATGAGCGTCAAGAGTTGCAGGTCTTGCTCAGTAAAGCGGCTGACGCCGAACGGGCTGTCTACGTAAATCATGCCGGAGACGCGGCCTTCGACGGCGAGCGGCACGGCCATAACTGAGCGAACGCCGCCGAGCACGATTGATTGATGCGCCTGAAAGCGCGGATCGTGCTGCGCGTCGGAGGTGAGCACGGAGACGCCATGCTTGAGCACTTGCTCGGAGATCGAGCGGCTGATTTTGACTTCGGAGGCTGACTCACCGGCGGCGCTGCGCGTCTTCATCGACTTGCAAACCAACTCCGGCTCTTTCCCTGCCTGGCCTTCTTCGGTTTCAAGCAGCATCAAGTAGCCGCGGTCGGCGGGCAGCGAATCAAAGACGCAATCGAGCGCCTGGCGCAGCGTTTCGTCGAGTGAAAGCGGCGAGAGCAGTGTGAGGCTGACGCGACTGATGACGGTCAGCCAGTCGCGTTCGGGGAGGGTCGCTTGTCCGACCACCTGCCGCACTTGTGTCTGATGCCCAGTGTCAATCGTCGAGAGCAGATTGGCGGCGGAGTTGCGCGGCCCAGCGAAGATCGTCGCTTCGGGCGTGGGCGGCATGTAAGCGTCCGAAACCAGAATGCTGGTATGGGCGCGAGCCGGGGCCGTGTCAGCCTTCTCGGAGTATTCGATCTCGGTTTCGCCGATCCGAATGTTGTCGCCATCCTGAAGCTGCACCGGGGCGGTGAGGCGCGAGCCATTGAAATAAGTGCCGTTGGCGCTCCCTAGATCGCTCAGCCAGAGCGTGTCGCCGCGTTTGCGCACTTCGGCGTGCAAGCGCGAGGTGAAAGGGTCTTCGACGCATAAATCATTGCGCGCCGAGCGGCCAATGGTAGTGCGCAGACGCGACAGTTCAGTGATGGAATCGCCGTGGGACGGGGTAGCTCTGACGATGAGACGTGGCATAGTTTGGGGGCTGTCTCCGCGTTTATCTTAAACTATTGAACAGGTTTTTGAATGGTTTGCCGATGCCGCGCTGTGATTCTTTTTTCTTCGCGGCTTCGGCTTTCTTGGCGGCATCTCGCACGGCTCCATCAGCTTTCTTCATTATGTCCTGGCAAAGCGAGCCGTAGGATTTGTTGGAGACGCACTTCTTCGCATGTTCAAGGGCCATCTCCGGTTGTCCGTTGAGATTGTAAGACGACGCAAGAATGTAATCGAGATCTGTGTCATCCGGCGTGAAGTCGAGTGCTAGCCGTGCTTCTATGATCGCGGGTTTGAAATAACGGTTATTGAGGTAGCTCGTCGCATTCTTCTTGTGATCCCCCGCAATAGCACGCGCGCTACCCGCATCATCTATACCGCTATTTGTTCCCGGCAACGGCTGACGGCTCAGCGCGGTGAGCGTCAGATTGGGCAACAGCGGATGAAGGTGCGAGCTATTGTCGCTCGAAGGCAGCAAGCGCAGGGCGGACTGCGATGGCGCACTTACTTGGTTTGGGATGCGCAGCGGGGCGTAATTAGCTGCGCGCTGGGCTTTGTAACTTTCAATTTCACCGAGCGCGGCCAGGGCTTGTTCACTCGACTGATTGAGCGCGATGATGCGTTCGTACTGTGGCAGCGCGGCGTGCCAATCGCCACGCTCGCGGTAAATCTCGGCCAGTTGAAACCGCGCCTCCAGATTCTTCTCGTCAATCTTGAGCAATTGATCGTAAGTTTGCAGCGCATCCTCAACCCGCCCGATGGCTTTATAAGATGTCGCCAGGAGCAAATGGGCTTCGATGTGATTCCGAGTGAGGGCGATGGCCTGCTTGAAATCGTCAATCGCCGCCTCGTAATGCCCTTGGTCGCGGTCTTGCTTGCCGAGCCAGACCAGTTGAGCGCTCTTCTCATCAGGCGCGGTCAGGTTGAGACCAGAGCGGTTAGCGCTCAAGGTCGAGCGATTTTGATCGCGAAAGGCCAGGAAGGCGCTACCCGCGAGCAAAATCGCGAGCGCGATGCCCGCCACCCGGAGCGCTGAATTGAACGGATGGTGTAAGGTCAGTCCCGAAGCGCGCTCAAGCGCCCGCGCCGCTCCCTGATTATTGGCGGCTGGCTGCTTGGCGCTTGTAATGATCGCCGGTTTGCGAAGCCGCGCGCTCATCTCCACCAGCGCCTGCGTGACGCGCACGGTGAGGCTCGTGGAGCCATTCTTCCCCGCCCCCGCTGTTTCAATTGAAGTTTCGGGCAAGCGCGGCACCATCATTTCGTCCTCGGCAGCGCGGGTTTGATCTTCCGGCACGGCAGGTTTTGAAACGACAGCCACAGCTCCCTCTCCCGGCAAAACTGATTCAGATTCGATCGCGGGTAAACCACCAGATTGCGCGGCCAGCTTAGCTCCGCAGCGGCGGCAAAATTTAGCTGCAGCGCTGGCCGAGGCACCACAGTTCCCACAGTAGTAGTTGTACATCTTTCTACCCCACGAATAATGCTCAGCGCCGCTTCACCAAACAGAAGCGGGTCAGGGCAAAGCGTTTTTTCTCCTCACATGGCCGCTTGCTTGACCGAGCGCGGCCTTAGATGGGGGAAATCAGATCGGGGCAACTGAATATATCGTGGATTGCGGATTGTGGAGAATCATCTGCGTTTGATGTCCATCCTGCTTTCAATCCGCAATCTACAATCCAATTCAACGCACTGCGTTGACCGCATTCTTAACGATTCAATCTTTGATCACCAGCGTGCCGGTCAGTTTATCATGCCAGCCTTGCTGTCGCGCATCCCAGAGCACCCACAGCGCGCCGAGGCCGAAGCTTAAAAAAGCCAATGGATAGCCGACAAAATGTCTGAGCGCCGCCGTCTTGAAATCAATCGGCGTGCCGTCAGTGCGGACAATGCGGATGCCGATAATCCGTTTGCCCGCCGTCTGCCCCCGACTGCCGCAGAGGTAGACCCAATTGATGACCAACAAGCCGAGGGTCGCCGCATAACCTAAAAACAAAATCAAATATGCCGTGCCGAGCGAGACGCGCTTGAAGATGAGCGCGAGTGAGACGGTCACGGCCGGAACGAGGAGCATGAGAATGTAATCAAGCAACAACGCTCCGCAACGCAACCCGATGCTCGCCAGCGAAAAATCCGCTTCCGCAGAGCGCGACGCGCGATACTCTTTTTCTCCGGCCTGGCGCGCAGTGAACGTCTTACGTTCCTCGGTTTTCGTCATGCTGATGGTCACTTGAGTAGTTTTCAGTTCTCAGTTCTCAGTTCTCAGTCTTTGGTTTTCAGTTTTTAGTGATAGCGGTTCGGGTGCTTGACTGAAAACTGAAAACTGAAAACTGAAAACTGTTTTTTTCAACTGACCACGAACTTGAGCGTGGTTTCACCGAGTTTGACCTCATCGCCGCTCACCAGCACGTGCGGCTTCTTGGGCGTGAGGCGGAGTTGGCCATTGATGAAGGTGCCGTTGGCGCTCCCCAAGTCTTCAATAAAGAACTGGGTGCCCTGGACGACGATCTTCGCGTGGCGGCGCGAGACGCGAGCCGCTGGATCATACTTCGAGAGGTCCACTTCAGGCCGAATGCCGCGATTCGGATCCAGTCGCCCGATCAAGCTTTCCCCCTCGACGGCCAGCGGAAACTGCGCGCTCATTTCGTTCGTGCCCATGACGATGAGTTTGGCGGTCGTGCGCTGCGCGCTCGGCTGCCGTTGTCCGCAGAAGGCGCAAAAAATGTCACCCGAGGTCATCTCCCGCCCGCAGTGATAGCAAACTGCGTTCCCGGCGAGGACCGTCGGGCGGTCACCGATCTGCGTGTCGAGCACCGGCTCGGCCTGGACTTCGCTCCGGCGCCCGGTTTTCAGATCGAGCAAATGTTCTCCGAGCGCATCACCGAAAGCTCTGGCCGAAGCGAACCGGCTCTCCGGTTTGTGTTCGACCGAGCGGCAAATCAGGGCTTCCATATTCGGCGTGATCGCCGGATTGATCTGGCGCGGCTTCGGGTTTTTGGTGAAGTCGAAAATCAGCAGCGGATTATCCTGCGGGTCTTGCCCCGTCAGGAGATGGAACATGGTCGCGCCGAGCGAGTAAATATCCGAGCGGGCTTCGACGCTCCCGGAGAAAAGTTCCGGCGGCGCATAACCCATGGTGCCAATTGCCGTCACCCCTTTCTGCGTCGGCGCGACAAAACGCGCGATGCCGAAATCCACGAGCATAATCCGCTGGCTGCGCGAATCAATCATGAGATTCGCCGGTTTGAGATCGCGGTAGATGATCGGCGGTGTTTGCGAGTGGATATAATCGAGCACATCGCAAGTCTGGATCGCCCACTGCGTGACGAGCAGCTCTTCGACGCGACCGCCCACGGCGCGTTGATGCGCCGCCAGATCGCCGCCGTCAATGAACTTCATGACGAGGTAATAGCGCCCGCGCGAGTTGTCGAAGAAATAATCGTAGATGGTCGGGATCGAAGTGTGCTCCAAACCGGCGAGCAGCTCCGATTCACGCCGGAAGTCTTCAATCGCTTTAGAGCGCGCCGTCTCATCGGCGAACATCTCGATCATCTCTTTGACGGCGACCTTGCGGTTGGCCAGATTGCGGTCTTCGGCCTGATAGACCGAACCCATCCCGCCGCCGCCGATGCGCCGCACGATTAGATAGCGGTCAGCCAGAAGCGTGCCCGCCGCGAGTTGCAGTCCTGTGGGAGTGTTGCCGGATCCGGTCATACTGATTTGTGACGTCCCCCCCGGCCTAGCCGGAGAGTGCGTGTGATTGACTATCGTGTCCTGCCACGCCCCGCATTCCCCGCAGTACGGGTCGCCGGTAGTCGTGGCTGCTCCGCATTCGGGACAAAATGGCATAACGAACGAGTGATGAGTGATGAGTGGTGAGTGATAAGCAATGCACGATAGGTTTCCAGCTCTGACATCTTAAACGCATCACTCATCACTCATCACTCATCGCGTTAGTTTAATTGACGAAAAACTTGAGAAACGTCTTGCCGACGATGATCTCATCGCCGTGGTTGAGCGGATGCTGCCTGCCAGGCAGCAGGCGCTGACCGCGATTGAGAAACG
>Ga0070694_100002963_pt1 | contig 10087 bp, 4 predicted proteins | sample KBSK1251metaG_FD_65470 | JGI IMG/M metagenome (GOLD analysis project Ga0070694, IMG submission 65470) | Corn, switchgrass and miscanthus rhizosphere microbial communities from Kellogg Biological Station, Michigan, USA - KBS K1-25-1 metaG | ecosystem: Host-associated > Plants > Roots >... | reverse complement strand
TGTGCGCGCATCAGTCCTTACAGAGGTGAACCACCAACTGGAGAGCCGGATGCGGGAGACCCGCATGTCCGGTTCGGAGGGAGGGGGAGCGTCGCAGCTCTCCCTACCCCTATCGCAAAGTCGTTCAAATACGCTTAGTCGTTCAAATTGGGGCACCATCCCTTGTTAACGAAACTTTCGCTTCTTACGTCTGAACAGGAGTGGCTTTGTTTTGCAGGAGTCTGTTTAGGTGACAGTTCCTTGCCGACTCGCTATTCTACGCGCGCGGACAGTAATGAACTCTGCGCGTTGGGACATCTAACGAAGCTTATCGCCTTAGGGAGTTTCAAAAAAACCGGCGCAGCAGATAGAGTGACACAGACTTTAGTCTGTGATTATTCAAGGTGACCACAGACTGAAGTCTGTGCCACTTACTTTGCGAATTCGCTGATCTCAAACAGGCTTCGAGGGCCCGGCTGAGGCCAATGACTTCGACGAACGGTTGAAATTGATGATTACCGCTGCCGAAGCTGGATGAACTCTATGAATAGAAAAAACTTCTTAATGGTTTTCGCTGTGGTTGCGGTTCTTTCAAATGCAACCTGGGCTCAGGTGCCCAACAAAGAGAAAGTCATCGCCGGCGCGGAACGAGGGTTTGAGAAATTTATTAAAGCGTATGTTGCACCGGCGCCTGGTTGTGCCGCCGCGGTGTCACTGAACGGAGAAACCGTGTTCGAGAAGGCGTTCGGACTTGCCGATCTTGAGCACGACGTTCTGAATACACCGCAAACAATTTTTGAGTCAGGCTCAGTCGCAAAGCAGTTCACAGCCGCCGCTATCGTACTGCTGCAACAGGATGGAAAACTCAGTCTCGCCGATCCGGTCAGGAAATACATTCCCGAACTGCCCGACTACGGTTCGCCGCTGACAATCAGACATCTCTTAAATCACACTTCGGGTATTCGCGACTGGGGTACGGTGATGAGTCTGACAGGTGCAGGACGAGGTGATCGGGTTATCAGCCAGGACCTCGCACTTGACGTTATTACTCACCAGCGTGCACTCGACTTCACGCCCGGTGCGGAATACTCATATTCAAACAGCGGATACAACCTTTTAGCGATAATCGTCGAGCGCGTTTCGAAACAGAAGTTCTCAGCGTTCCTCCATGAGCGCCTATTCAAACCACTCGGGATGAAGAACAGTTCGTTGCGGGACGACTATCAGCGGATAGTCCCCGGCCGTGCTCAGGCGTATTCGCGTCAGGGCACTGGACCGTGGCGACTCAATATGCCTTTCATGAATGTGTATGGGAACGGCGGTATGCTCACGACGGTCGGCGACTGGATGAAATGGAACGCGATGCTTGACTCGAAGTCGCTGGGTGCGCCTCTGGTCGATGCGTTGGAGACTCGCGGAGTGCTGAATGATGGCCGGAAGATTTCGTATGCGCTCGGGCTCGAGGTCGGTACGTACAAGGGACTGAAGGATGTTTCGCATGGCGGCGCGACTGCCGGCTATCAAACTTTTCTGGCGCGCTATCCAGACAACAAGGTTTCAGTCGGTGTCATGTGTAACGGCACTTCACCAGGTGCCGGAGGGATCGCCGCCAGCATAACTGATGAGATCTTCGGACCATTTCCTGCACCTCCGCGGATCGAACCAGCCAGGGTCTCAGAGGACGAGCTGAAGAAATTTGTCGGCATCTGGCGGAATGAAAAGACGCATGCTCCGGCACGATTCGTTATTGACAACGGCGTGCCGCGATGGAGCGGCGGGCGCCTTATACCAAAGGGAGGCGGACAATTCATTGGCGGCAACAGCCAATTGAAGTTTAGCTTCGATAAGGACGGCAAGCCGATCTCTGTTGAAAGCGTCGATGACGACGGTGCCGTCACGCACTTTGCTTCGGAGCAGGTCTGGACGCCAACGCCGGCTGAGCTGGCATCACTTAAGGGGGATTGGTTTAGCGAAGAGGCTGGCGCCACCTACACTGTCGCAATCGAAGCTGACAAAGCGTTTATTAAACAGCGACCGGCCACGAGTTTTCCGCTGCAGCCTCTCTATAAGGACCACTTTGACGTGGCAGGATACGTTCTCTGGTTCACCCGGGAGAAAAATGGAAAGGTTACCGGCATGCACGTCGGCGCCTCACGAATGCGCGACATGCCGTTCGTACGAGTCAAGTAGCTGCAAACCGAGTTTGGGCTTCGTCGCCGAGAGCTGCGGAGCAGCGGCGAGAGTTAAGCTTTGCGAAGGCATTCATACAGTTGACTCACCTCAGCGCAACCCGAAGGGTTGCCAGAAAGTAGCCGGTGGTCGGAGTCCGCGGAGACCACCGGAAAAGTCATTAGTCACGACCGCACCCCGAAGGGGTGGCAGACGTCAGGTCAACGTAAGAGATCTTTACGGCGAAGGATCTGGCACCCCTCCGGGGTGCGACCCAATCAATCTCGCATTCCCGGTGGTCTCCGCGGACTCCGACCACCGGCTACTTTCTTTGCAACCCTTCGGGTTGCTCAACGGCTCGGGCCTGGTATCGGGTAACCCGCGGCGAGGTCTTCCAGAACCAAAATCCAATCATTACCCCGGCCTGACGTTGGTGGCGTAAATGTCTGGATTCCGGCGCTGTCTTGTTCCTTAAAAACATATGACACGCCATAGCGCGGGTCATACCAGAACTCTCGTTGACGAGTTCCTTTTACCGCACTCTTGTCCAGGGTGAAACTCTCGCCGCGCGGTGAGTAGACGATTGCAAAAGAGTTGTCGGACGAACGCGCGGCGCGGATTCGCCCAGGACCTGTAGTTACTCCATTCAAAATCAACTTTGAGTCAGGAACCAGCTTTGAGAACGGCAATGTTTCAATAAGTCGTCTCAGGAATCCCATCTGAAATGCGCCCGGATGGTCCAGAGCTTCGCGCCAGGGAATGTTCGCCCCGATCAATCCACCAGGTTCTCCGTAGAGTGCGCCATCAGGTCTGACAACGCCATCGCCCGAATGCGTTTCTCGTTTCACGCCGGCACTGTAGAACTGCCACACGTTATTGTTTCCGTAAGTGTGGCCCAATGCTCCTGCCAGCACCGACCAGTAAGCTGCCTGGCGCACATCGTAATCGTCAAATCGATCGATCCCGGCGGTTCCCTTAAAGTAAAACCCCACCGGCATCCCTTCATAGCGCGGCTCACCGTCAATGGTCGGTTTAGGTGGGGTCAACGCATAGTCGTGTTCGACGAATAGCCCATTGTCGTGATCGCGTGCGCCATGTGATGACTGAAACATATTGAAGTCGAGCCATGCAGCGTTGTGCAGCTTTTGTGATGAAAAACCTGGACCAGTAGGATGATAGGTTTTCAGATGATTTCCCTCATCACCCGCACTCAAACCTTCTGCCAGGGCGTCGATAATCGCTCGTTCGTCATCAGTTTGAATTGAACGGTCGCCGCCGAGGATCCAGATGATGGCTTTGTCTTTGTAGCGCTTCCCGAGAAATTGTCCGTATTGCCGCGCAGTGGTTGGGTTGAATTTTGATTTGCCGGTGGCCCAGTAACTCCCCCAGGTCGGCAACATGCCGACAAACATTCCCAGTTCCTCGGCTTTGTTCACCACAAAATCAACGTGCTGGAAATACGTTTCGTTCGGCTTGGTCGGATCGGCGCCGGCAAACGGAAGCTGGCCATAAGCATTCGGTACGGTAAGGCCGTCGGCGGGGGCGAGGACCACGGCCTGAATCACAGTAAAACCTTTGTGGGCTCGATTCGTGAGGTACTCCGTCGCCTCTTCACGATTAAGACGTTGAAACAGTTCCCATGCTGTATCACCCAGGTAAAAAAACGGTTGGCCGTTTTCAAATTGCAGGTATCGTTGGTTGCTGCTGATCTTTAGTCGTCCCAAAACTTTGGCCGCGCACACGCCGGGCAAACTGATGATCAGGAAAAGTCCGAGTATCGGGGCGAGCCGCGAGCAGTGTGTTGTGGTCATATCAGCGTTTTTTTGAAGGAGTGTATCCATCAGCCGAAGAAACGCCAAACTTTAGTTGCCGGCGCCCAATTACCCCTTACGTTCGATCATCAAGCGAGCGTACGCAAACCGTAGTGGGTCAGTTTCGCTCAAATTGTCCGATAAACTTTTAGTTTGTCGAGGTGCCACGACAAGCTAAAGCTTATCGGACATTGCGCATCTTTGCGCCTTGGCGTCTTTGCGTGAACATTACCTTTTTCACGCGAGTCACTAAGCTCGCACTCGTAAAAAGGGTTGCGGAAAACGGTGGCAGGTAAGTAGAGGTCGATTTGTCCGGCGGCATTGTTTCAGAACCCTAACAATGGGAAGGGTTCTAACACCTCACGCTGCTGATGTGGACTGCATGTTACAGAGGAACAGCCGAACTCAATAGTGACTATCGAGAAAGCCCTGTAAAAAAAGCGGTTGACACGAAGCGCACTATGCTCTAATGTGCGCTCTCCTTTTTTGAACGTTTCCCCAACTTGTTTCCGCGACCTCCAGCTGAAGAGTTGTTTCTTCCCGAGAGATCGCCTCCACCCGATCGATTCGCCCGCAAATCGATCCTCATGAAAGGAAGCCCCCATGTTTCATTCGTCGCGCAGATTTCATAGTCTGTTCATTGCGCCAGTGTTAGTGCCGCTGCTATTCCTCTTTGGTTCGAATACCCCCCACAGTGTCACGATAAATGTCGCTGACGCGAACTACAATGTACATGGAAATCTCAGTAGCTCCTTTCCATTCAATCAGCCATTTTTCATTGTCTCGTGGAGTCAGGTATCGCATGGGACACTCAGCGTCGCCGCCACTTCAACGGCTACAGCCAGGAATCCTTCAATTACCAGCCGAACTATGGTTACGTCGGAAGCGACAGCTTCACTTACCATGCCTGCGATTCGAATAATAACTGCACTGATGGAACCATCAACCTAAACGTCGTCAACGGTGCTCCGCATGCGGTGGCTGACAGTTACACGGTTCACCGCCGGCTCGATCTAGGCGGAGATCGCGCCCTGCTGGAAAACGATTCCGATCCGGACGGCGATTCTTTCCACGTCATCTCTGTCTCTCAGGCCTCGCACGGAACCTTCACTTACGATATTCCGCATGGCGCAGCGACGTATATCCCGGAAATTGGATTCACCGGCACTGACAGCGCGACCTATCAGATTTGCGATTACCTGGGACAGTGCGGTAGCTCCACAGTGACATTTAACGTAGTGGACCAGCCACCCCATGCGGTTGATGATAGCTATACGGTTCATCGCAGACTTGACCTAGGTGGCGATCGCGCGTTGCTTGAAAACGATTCTGATCCCGAAGGTGATTATTTCCACGTTGTTTACGTTACCCCTGCGTCACATGGAACCTTCGCTTATATCTATCAATATGGCGCGGTGACCTATATTCCTGACAGCGGATACACGGGCTCGGACAACATTAGTTATCAGGCCTGCGACGATCTTGGGCAGTGTGCGATCGGTACGGTGCATCTTGATGTGGTGAACCAATTGCCTGAACCGCCAGCGAGTGAATTCAGGGCCCGTGTTAATCAGAATCTCTTTGTTGGCGGACCGGATGCCCTGCAAATAAACAATTCCGATCCCGATCACGATTCCGTGAGCGTTACCAATTTCACCCAAACCAGTCATGGGAGTGTGTATTACGCCAATGGTTATGGGTATCTTAGTTATGCTCCCAACCAGAATTTTGTGGGACAGGACTCATTCAACTACACAGTCTGCGATGATATTGGCGGATGCGCGACCTTCACCGCTTTGATCGATGTCGAAGGTGACGATACAGACGACGGTGCTTGCAGTTGTACGGAGTGTGTGGGCAAGCCGGTTAGAGTTACGAATGGAGATGTGTATCTGCAACAGAGCGACTACCAACTGCCGGGCGTAGGACCTGCTATCAACGTGTCCCGCTCGTACAACAGCCGGTCGTCGCAAGTTGGATTATTCGGGCGCGGCTGGTCCTCAACCTACGATCAGTCAATTCAAACCTATAGCGGGACATTTGCGGGGTTAAAAGCAGCAGATGGTCGCGTCACTTATTTTAGCCATAGGAATTCCTCGGGAGCCTTATTACCGCTCGAAGGCGATTTTCACGGACAGATCGGGGGTAGCGCCAACCTCACGCTGACTATGAACGACGGCAGCGTCGAGCAGTTTAATTCAGCGGGCAAGTTGCTCTCGCTGTCGGATCTGAACGGAAATACGACCAGCCTTACTTACGATGCGAACAGCATCTTGTCGTCGGTGACGGATCCGTCCGGGCGCGTCCTGTCAGTTACGACTAACGCGAATGGGCTGGTCACATCGCTGAGTGATTCGCTCGGGACCGTCGCGACCTATCTCTACGGCGGGAGCAACGAATTGCTTTCGGTCACCTACGCAGATAACTCTGCTTTTAATTTTGCCTATGACGGCAGCCAGCGCTTGACGAGCGTGACTGACGCGCTCGGCAACCTCATCGAATCTCATGCTTATGACGGCCAGGGTCGAGCCATCACCTCTGAAACGCAGGGTGGTGTCGACCACTATACTCTGAACTATGTCAGTGCTACTGAAACAGATGTAACCGACGGTCTTGGACGCGTCACGAAGTACATCTTCGACAACACCAAAGGCCGCAGTGTCGTTACCCGGGTCGAAGGCTTGTGCGGTTGCGGCGGCGGCAACAATTCGCAACTACAGACATGGACCTATGACAGTCAGTTGAACGTGACCGCGAAAACTGACGCCTTGAATCACGTCACGAACTATACCTACGACAGCAACGGCAATCGCCTAACGCAGAGTGATCCGAGCGGCACAATTGTTTATACCTACAATGGCTTCGCGGAGGTTTTGACGCGAACGGATCAGATGAACAACGTCACGACCAACACGTATGACGCTCAGGGCAATCTGCTTACGGCGACCGACGCGCTTAATAATGCGACAACCTTAACCTACAACGCGCGTGGCCAGGTCTTAACGGCTACAGACGCCCGCGGCAAAGTAACCAATTTCACGTACGATGCGAGCGGCAATCTGACGCAACGCCGCGACGCGAATTCCGTAACCACGTTCTTCTTCTACGACGCACGCAGCCGTCTGACTAAGGTGCGCGACGGTCTCAGCCGCCCGACCTTATTTGCGTACGATGCGTTCGGGCGGATTAACAAGGTCACGCACCCGGATCTTTCATTCGTGAGCTTTACCTACGATCTGGCGGGCCGCCGCGCGGTGGTCACCGACGAGCGCGGTAATCCGACGAATTATGGCTATGACGGCGCATACCGCCTGACCAGCGTCACCGATGCATTAACTCACGCTACCTCCTACGGCTATGACTTGATGTCGAATCTCACCAGCGTGACCGACCCGCTCTCGCGCAACACCAACTACGACTATGACGCCTTCAACCGCTTGGTGAAGATTACCTATCCGCCGGCGACGACGGGCGCCACGCGTCTGTTCGAGACGATCGCATACGACGGTGACGGCAATGTCACTTCACGCACCGATACGGCGAACCGCACCACGAGTTACGGTTATGACAATGTAAATCGTCTGACCAGTACGACTGATGCTGCCAACAAACCGACTGCCTTTGCCTACGATGCTTTAAGTCGCCTCACTTCACTCACCGACGCCCTTAACCAGCAGTATCAATTCGGATACGACGCTTTGGGGCGGCAAACCTCAATCACCCGCGCCGGCACGTCGATGAGTTACGTGTACGACGCCGTGGGAAATCGTATCCAGCGGACCGATTACAACGGCGTGGTGACAAACTACACTTACGACGATCTGAACCGCCTGACGACGATTACCTATCCGACGCGGACCGTCACGTACAACTACGATCCTCTGAACAATCTTACGCGCGCGATTAATGAAAACGGCACCGTTTACATAAACTATGACAACCGCTACCGCGTCAGCAGCTTCTCTGATCCTTTCTTCTACGGCATCAGTTACACCTACGACGCGGTCGGCAATCGCACGGCGCTTAAAGTGAACGGGGCCACTTGCGCGACCTACACCTACGACGCCGCCAATCGGTTAAGCACGCTGAAGGACAGCGCCAATCTGACGTTCAACTACAACTTCGACTCAGCGAATCGGCTAACCAGCCGCAGTGCCCCGAATGGCGTGACCAGCAGTTACGGCTATGATGATATGAATCGGCTCACGAGCCTGATGCATACCAACGGCTCGACAATCTTGAGCGGTAATCTCTATACCTACAACAACGCCAACAACATCTCGAGTTGGACCACGCAAACGTCACAGAAGGAGTACACCTATGACGCCGTCGATCGACTGACAAGTGTCTCGAACTTTGAAGCGCCGGCTGAGAATTACAGTTACGACGCGATCGGCAACCGCACAGCTTCGCAACTCAGCGCGACTTACGGCTATCAACCATTCAATAGGCTGACGAGCACAACCAATGCGACGTACACGTACGACAACAACGGGGATTTGGTTTCGAGGACTGATAGTTCGGGAACAACGACCTTCACGTTCAATGAAGAAAACCAGCTGACTCAAGTTACCCTGCCAAATGGTCTGGCAGTTAACTACAAGTACGATGGGTTAGGCCGTCGAATTCAACGCACGACAAGCACCGGCGCGAACGAGCGTTATGTCTATGATGGATCGGACGTATTGATCGATCTGAACCCAGATTGGTCAGTAGCTACGACTTACTTCAACGGTCGTGGGGTCGACGATCATCTCCGGCAGACAAGAGCCGGCAGCGGGGCGTCGTACTTTCTTACGGATCATCTGGGTTCGACGGCGGCGCTTGCAGACAGTTCTGCCAATGTGCTTGAGATTTCGAATTACGACTCCTTTGGCAACAGCACCGGCAGCGCGCTAACGCGATATACCTACACGGGTCGTGAGCGCGATCCGGATACCGGAATGCTTTACTACCGCGCGCGTTGGTACGACGCGGGAATTGGCAGGCTCATTTCTGAGGATCCAATCGGATTCGCCGGAGGAATCAACCAGTACCGATATGTCAGAAACAATCCGATTAGGTTCAGTGATCCACTCGGTCTGGATTGGTGGGATACGGTTCTTGGAGTCGGGGCGCAGATTTCAGCAGGTTTTGGCGATACCGTGACCGGAGGCCTGGTGACGTCAGCCGCAGATGCGGCCAGAATAAATGGAGTTCCAGTCTTTGTTCCCCCAGGGTGGAGTCCGACCGCTGGTATTAGAGCTTATACTCCTGGCGGTAAGGTCGTTGATGCATGTAGCGGATGGTATAAGGCTGGAGTTGGAGGAGCTGTGGTATGGTCGATGGCAATGGCGGCCGCAGGTACGGCGTCAGCCGCGGGCAAGGTGGGTGCCGCAGCAGATGCAGCGGCAGCGATTGAGAGTGAACTTCCAGGATTACCCGGTTCTGTCCCGAGACCATTAGGTCTAGGAAGCACGGGCCGAGCAACTCCTGGAAACCTAGGTGAACAGCTTGCAATGGAAGAAGTGATGTCTAATCCTGCTGCGGGAAACCCGGTTCGAATGAGTAGGCCTATGGGGGATCCGCGCTGGCCCGCGAGGGCTGGGTGGATAAAGATGGAACAACGAGGCAACCAGATCCATTACGTTATGAATACTATCACCGGAGCTGTGGACGATTTCAAGTTCAAGTGAAACAAAATGAAAGTCATTTGCTTGGCTAATAGTGGAGACGCACTCTCGCCCCGACACTTTGATGTTGGCTACACTGCATCGAGTGTTTTCCACATTACTGTGGATAAGGAATATGTTGTTTACGGAGTGGCGATGTGGCGAACACTTCTGTCGTATTTGATCGTGACCAATGGACGCCCAGTGTGGTGCCCGGCGGAACTTTTTAAGGTAACTGACCCAAAAATACCTGAGGATTGGTATTTTCAGTTCTTCTCACAAAATGAAGAAGACTGGCTCAACGCCGTGTGGGGTTATCAAGAACTGATCGACCCGCAGCATTACGATGAGCTAGCGAATCTGGAAGATAATGCTTTGGCGATTTTCGAGGCGAGGATGAAAGAACTCGGGACCTAACGCCACCCCACTAGCTGGGCCAGGCCTGCAATATTACTGCAAATCCAAATCCGGGGTCAG
>Ga0070694_100002962_pt1 | contig 10088 bp, 9 predicted proteins | sample KBSK1251metaG_FD_65470 | JGI IMG/M metagenome (GOLD analysis project Ga0070694, IMG submission 65470) | Corn, switchgrass and miscanthus rhizosphere microbial communities from Kellogg Biological Station, Michigan, USA - KBS K1-25-1 metaG | ecosystem: Host-associated > Plants > Roots >... | reverse complement strand
TTGCGGCGGTTCATGCCGGAGCTGTCGAGCATCCCCGATCACATTGCTCATTGGCTGCCCTGGGCCCGTTCCCGCATGCAACGCGATTTTTCCCGCATGCTTTCGTTGTTGCTCGACTCAGGACTGCCGGAAACCGAGGCCGTGACGTGGGCCGCACGAAGCACCGGCAACCTCACCTTCATGAGGCGCGCAGCACAGGTTCTTCAGCAACTTAAAAGCGGCGTCAAACTGACCGAAGCGGTCCGCTGCCTGGACGACGCGGGCGAATACAAATGGCGGTTCGAAAACGCCGCCCAGGCGGAGGGGAGGTTCACGGCTGCGTTGGCCGGGTGGCACGAGGCGCTCGATGCCAAGGCATTTCAACAGGAACAACTTTTTTCCCAAGCCGCGTCCACCGGGCTCGTGTTGCTCAATGGCGCGATGGTCGCCATGGTCGCGGTCAGCATTTTCCAAGTCCTAACCGGCATCACCGAACTGGCTCTATGGTGACTTTCCATCGTGCTCGTGCTGAAGCCGGCGCTCTCGCGACCGAGTGCCTCGTCGCTCTTTCCATGCTCGCCATCGCCGTGCTTCCGCTCTCGCTGGTCTTCATGCAGGAAGGTCAGGCCGCCAAAGCCTCGTTCTATCATGCCGCCGCCATGGAACTCGTCGACGGTGAAATGGAAATCCTCGTCGCCGGCGAATGGCGCGCCTATTCCCCCGGAATCCATTCGTATGCCGTGCGCGCCGCTTCCGCCACGAACTTGCCCTCGGGCGAATTCAAGCTGCAGCTTCGCGAGCGCACCCTGCGCCTCGAGTGGCTGCCCAAACGACGCGGCCACGGCGGCGCCGTTGCGCGCGAGGTGACGCTGCCATGAGACCGCTCGCCTCTTCAAAAACTCGGCCCTGCGCGGCCATCGGGCTGATCGATTGCCTCATGTACATCAGCCTGCTCATGATTCTACTCGGCCTGGCCTTCGCCGCTTTCTACCGCACGATCGAACAGGCCACACATCTCAATCAGAACACATCCGACCTGGTCCGCGCGCTCTGGGCCGGAGAGCGCTGGCGGGACGATATCCGCCTCGCCACGGCCTCACCGCGCTTCGTCGAGGAAGACAACCTGCACACTTTGGTCCTGCGACTGGCCGAGCGAGAAGTTGTCTACCGCTTCACCAACAATGTCGTCATGCGAGAAGACTCCAGTGGCGTCAGCGAGGAGTTGGTCACCGGCGTCAAAGCATCCACGTTTCATCGGGATGCGCGCCAACACGTCACGGCTTGGCGCTGGGAACTTGCGCTGCAACCGCAGCGGCGCGTAGTCCGCGTGCTCCCCCTGCTCTCCTTTCAAGCCGTCGCCGCAAAAGCATCGCCATGAATTCTCTCCCATTCCCTCGGTCCACACGGCTCGCCGGACGTCAGCGCGGCTCCGCCGTGTTGATTGTGCTGGCCTTACTGGCCTGCATCGCGCTCATCCTGGCCGCCACGTCAACCACTCTCACGTTCCTGGGCCGCGAAATTCAGCGCCTCGACCAGCATCAGCTCAAGAAGTATGGACAAAGTAAGCGTCATTGAGCGCAGCCAATGGTGTTTCGCAGCGGGTCTGTGCGGGTTAATTCCGATGCTTGGCCTTGGCCCGGCCGTTGTGGCCATTCACCTCTATCATCAGACGCGCCGCATGGCCCGCGGCGAATGGAACCCGGCGGGGGCCTACGCCAAAACAGGCTTTGTTCTCGGCTGGTGGGGCGTGGCCAGCTTCACCCTGACGCTAGGGGTTTTGCTCCAGAGGGCGCTGTGAATTTCGGCTCGTAGCGAGCCGCAGAGCAACGGCGCCCTGACGATAACACTACCGAAATCCTCCTGGGACCCGAGAGTGCGGCGGTCGGCCGGCCGCCGCTACCCCGCGTTATTCCGCATCCGGTGGCAGCACCGTGCGGCTGGTTTTCGTGCGGGCGCGGGTGAGGTCGCCGCCGGTGGCTAGCTGGGTGGCGGCGAACCGTTTCTCGAAAAACTCGAAGGATTGGCTCTTGATGTAGGGGATGCTGAAGACCGCCGAGTAATGGTTGGCGGGAATCAGAATCGTCTCCGGGTCGCCCATTTTCTTCTTCAACTCCAGGCCTTTTTTGATGGGAACAACGGTGTCGTAGCGCGCCAGCACCATCAGAACCTTCTTGGGGTCCACATAGGACGCATAACGCATGGGGTCGAACTTAAGCACCGAACGCAGCCGAGCCTCCGACTCTTCCAGCGTCATGTTCCGTTCCTTGAGCTCCTGCTCCCGGCGTTTCACCAAGCCGGGTTCGGTGGTATGAGAGATGATGTACGGGAGATCGCCGCCAGCCAGACCGAGGGCGGCCGCCTGAATCCGCTTCTCCAGCGGCAGCAGCAAAGCACCCTTAATTCCACCCATGCTCACGCCAAAAATCCCGATGCGCCCGGCATCCAAATCCTGCTGCGTCTCAATCCAATCGATGACCTGCATATGGTCCACCACCATGTCGCGGAATAGCTGATTGAGTTCCTCCGCTTTCGCCGACCCCGTGCGCCTGTCCCGGCGCACAATGATCGAGGCGTAGCCGCGCGACGCAAAGTAGTTGGCGAAATGGCGTTCGAGCGAATAACCGCCCCCCAGCATCGGCAGCACCAGGATGACCGGCGTTTTCCCCGGCCGCGGTAAATCGTAGTAGTCGAGCGTGATCCAGCGATTAGTCGTCGTCCGCCCGGAAGCCGCCGCCAGCGTCACCCGTTTGACGCAATACTCCCGCTTGCTTTCCAACACCTTGATAGCGGGCGCTTCACTCGAGCGTTCGTAAGTGAAATCGGCCGCCAAGTCCGCAGGAAGGTCCGTCAGAGCTGAACTCAGACGGAATTTAATGTGCGTGCAACCGCTGAGCAGCACAGTCAAGCTGGCGACCCCCAAGGACCATCGTAAATACTTCATAACGACTCAAACTACTTATCATTATGACTTCGAATCTTTCCGTACGCCAGCGGCAGACGAAATTTTTCCCGATTTTCCCGAGATTTTTTTTCCGCGCCCACGTCGCAGAGGACGCGAAGAAGCATTCGTCGAACGGATGATTCAGGGCACCGGACGCTGTCAAGGGCGGCGGCTTTGCCAGCGATTACCGCTACGACTACGGCGCCGCCGCCCCTGCCCCATCGAACACAGGCAACCGCACCGTGAATCGCGTCCCTTTGCCCTCCTGGCTTACGCATTCAATCTGTCCGCCATGCAATTCCACGCTGCGTTTCACGATGACCAGCCCCAGACCTGTGCCGGGTATTTGCCCGGCGTTGCGCCCGCGATGAAAGGCCTGGAACAACTGAGCCTGGTCGGCTTCGGGGATGCCCAGCCCACGGTCGGCGATCACCCACACCGCGTCGGCCTGGTCACGGGTCAACGTGAGTTCCACCGACGAGCCGGCGGGCGAATACTTCACGGCGTTCGAGAGCAGGTTGGTTAGAATGTGGCGCAGCAAATTTTGGTCGGCCCGGGCCAGCGGCAGCGCTTCATCGAGCGTCAGCTCGAGCCGGCACTTGTTGTTCGTGGCCGAAGCAATCTCGTCAACCAACCGCCGACAAAAAGCCGTGAGATGCACGTCGTCCGGATGAAACTGCTGACGGGCGCTTTCAAAACGGCCCAGGAGCAGGACATCTTCCATCATGCCGGACATGCGCCGGACGGAGTCCTGGATGGCGCGCAGATGTTCGGCCCGTTCTGGCGGCAGCAGACGGTCCAGATACCGATCGAGAATGTCCGCGCTGGAGACAATCACTTCGAGCGGGGTGCGGAACTCGTGGGAAACCATGGAGACGAAGCTGGTCTTGAGTTCGCCCAATTCGCGTTCACGAGCCAGCGCCTTCAGCAGCTCATCCTCCGCTCGTTTGCGCTCGCTGATATCGCGGGCGAAGGCGCTGAAGATCCAACGGCCCCCGACCTTCATCGGAGCAATGGAAAGCTCGATCGGGAATTCGTTTCCGGCGCGATGCAACGCGTTGATCTCAATGCGCTTGTTCAGCACCGGGCCTTCGCCCGTCGCCAAAAAATGCTTCAATCCTTGCGCGTGCCGGCTGCGCAAACTGATCGGCACGATGGTTTCCACCAGCGGGCGGCCCAGCGCCTCCTCGGCGCTCCAGCCAAACGTGCGCGCCGCCTGCGCATTCCACGAACGGATGATCCCGTCGGCGTCCATGGCAATCACCGCATCGAGCGCGGTGTCCACCACCAGGCGCGTGCGCGTTTCGCTCTCAACGTAGGCGGCCTGACTGCGTTGGCGCTTGCGGACCTCCGCTTCGAGCTGTTCGTTCGATTGACGCAGCGCCGCGGTTTGCCGGGCCACCTGGCGGCGCAACAACCAGACCCAACTCAAGGTCAGCGCCACCAAGCCGCCCGCCACGCCGCCAACCCGCAGCGCCGTGGCACTCAGCCAGACCGGAGGCTCCGGCAAAACCCGCACGTCCGCCGGCGAATTCAGATAAATGACGAAGCTGCGCACCGGCCGCTCGGCACCGGCGCTCACCACGCATAAACCGCTCAACTCCACTTGCCGCCCGGTGGGAGCCGCGAATTCAACGTGGTTGCTGGCCGCAAAGATGGCGTAGGCCGTATGCTCCCCCATCTTCAGCCACAGTCGGCTGACCTTGGCGCCGAACTGCTCGTAGCCGTCCCGGTCCAGGATGCGCCCGCGAACGCGCACGCGGCGGCAGTCGTGGACGCCCGTCAATGCGTCTGTCTCAGTAATCAAGGGAGCCTTGGGCAACTCTTCGCGACCCACCAATCGATATTCGGAATGGCGCAGTTGTGGCGCGTGGGCGCGGCGCATGTCCTTTGCGCCAACCAATTCGATTCGGTCACCCGGGCGCAGCGGCCCTCGTGATGGACGCGATACGTATTCGCCTTCGCGGCTTGATTTGGCCAGCGGCTGGAAGGGATACGCGATGGCCACACCCGTGGCATCTTGCAAGGCCAGGAAGTGTTCAGGCCACACGTAGGTCACCACCCCGGAAACGACCAACCGCTCGTCGGAGAACGGAGCATTGCTCATGGCCGCGAGCGTGTAGCGGTTACCGGTAAAAAGATTGGACGAGCCGGGTTTGAGCACACGCTGCCATGCGCTGCTGCCGACCAACAAACGAAAACTCGTCGCCCGCCCTGCCCCATCGAATTGCGTCCATGGCATGCCCTGCACTTCGATGCCCGCGTTCAGCAACTCCAACGGCAAACGTTCCGGCGGCTCGCTCAGCGCGACCGGGAATTCGTAGCCATCCGATAGCACCTGGTACACGGCATGACCCCGCACGCGCGAAACATCCAGAATCGTGGCGCGCAGGCGGACGAATCCGCCGTGGTGCTGACCCGCCGCCAATTCGCCGGCGCGGATCAAGCGGGGCGTCGGAAAACGGCCTTGGCCCAAGTACCGCACCGTGGCGCGCGCGACATACGGATGCGAAGAGCCGGCCGCGGTTTCCCCTTCCACTTCGATGTAATCGCCCACCTTGGGCGGCGGCCGCAAGTTCGCGCGCAGCCCGGGGAGCGTGAGCAGCGTCGCTCCCAAGCCGTTCGTGCCGTCCGTCAGGTGCAGCAACTCGCGCCCGCCCCCGCTGGGGAAAACCACGACTCCTCGAACCCGCGCCGGGTAAGGCGCGTCCGTTGCCCCCGCCCGGCCCAAGGCAATGATTTGTTGAAAATTTGTCAGCGTGGCCTCTGCCGCCACGCTCGAGGAAATTCGGCCCACGCCCAACGCCAAGCCCAGCAGAAGGCCCCCCACACGGGACAAGCACACGGCGCGAACGGAGCGCACAATACGGTGCTCTGGTTGGACGCGGTCAAACCGCATGGGCCGCGACCATACTAATAAAGGGTGGCTCCGCCGAGTGTTTCCTTTAATTAGCCTAGCGGCTCTCGGCAGAGAGCCGCAAAGGTCAATCCGCAGACAGGCGTTCAGTCCGAAGTTTGCGGCGGTCTGCCGACCGCCGCTACCTGGCGCCACTTGGCAGCGGCCCCCCACGTTAAAAACCTGACAAAAAAAGAGGTGCGCGACGTCCAAGAACAGGCTAAATAGCAACACAAGTATATGAGATACATTCCAACCCTGCTCCTCACCGGACTCGCCGCCGCCAGCCTGTCCTTCGCCAGCTTCAGTCAGGCCGCCGATGGGGCCGACAAAGGCAAAAAGCCCAAGCCCTACCCGTTGAAGACTTGCGTCGTCACCGACGAAGAGATTGACGACAAAGGCGACATGAAACCATACGCGTTCGTCCATGAAGGGCGCGAGGTGAAGCTGTGCTGCAAGTCGTGTCTGAAAGATTTCAAGAAGGAACCGGCCAAATACATGGCCAAGATCGAAGCTGCCGAAAAAAAGAAGGCTAAATAACGCAGGCCCGCCCGCCGATGCCCTCAAGGTGGCCTCGGTCGCTTGGGCCGTTAGATTTGACCGGGCCGTTTGTTGATATGCGCGCTGCTTTCGCCATGCTGTTCAGTTGCCTGCTGGCTTGGTCGCAGGCCACGGCGGCGCTGGCGCCCGCAGGCTTCCTCAAGCCGGCGCATTCGTCCGCAACAGACAATTCCTGTTGCGGGTGCCGTTGTGGCTCAGAGCAATGTTGTGCCGCCACGCCAACGCCACGCGGGACCGAACCGCGTCCCGCCTCTCCTGCCAGCCGCTGCGCTCCGGCGACTGAAGTCAAAAACACCCTCTCAACCCCTAACCGGTCGTCACTGCCATTGCCGTGCCTGGCGACCCTTGGGCTTACGCCACTTCGGCTCCCGTCCTTCCGTCCGAATTTCGGACAACTTCTCCCTGCTTATCAGTGGTCCTGCGCCCTGCTGATTTGAGCCCACTGGCCTGAGGGTCCGTAGTGTGTCCCGCATCGGCGTTTGACGGAGGTGCTCTGTCCCGCCGGGCTCAACCGTTAATCCAAATTTGCCCATGAAGACGAAGTGTCTTTTGTTCTTTGCCATTTTGCTCAGCCAAACTCCGGGAGGACACGCGCAGCCCGTAGCTCCGGCTGCTCCGCCCGCTCCGGCTGCTCCGCCCGCTCCGGTTGCTCCGACCAACACCGTGCTGCTGACACCCGCGGCCATCACGGAATTTGCGGAGCAATTGCGCACAAATCATCCCGCCCTGCGCGCTCTGGCCGCGCGCCGCCAGGCGGCGGAGCACGCCACCAATGCCGTCCGAACATGGGAAGATCCCCAGTTTACTTTCGGCGGCTTTGTCACCAGCTCCAAAGGCATGGACCCGCGGCAGCAGGGTGATCTGTATTATGGGCTGGAACAAAAGCTGCCGCTGTTTGGCAAAGCTCAGGCCATGCGCACCGCAGCCGCGACCGAAGCCGCGGTGGAAGACGCGCGGCTTGGCTATCAGTTTCAAGTGTTGCGCCGTGAATTGGCGAAAGCGCTGTTTCGCAAAGCGCTCGCCGATGGCGTCGTCGCCTTGACCGCGGAAGACGCTCTCTGGGTCGAGACCATGGTGACCACGGCCGGGGAACGTTACCAGACTGGAGTCGGCACCCAGTTCGATGTATTGCGCTTGCAGAATGAACAAGCCCGGCGCAACCAACAGCTCCGCACTGAGCAAACGAGGCGTGAGCACGAAGAGGTCGCGCTCAACCGCCTCCTGAACCGGAACCTTCGCCTCCCCTGGCCGCGCCTTCAACTCCCGCCCCCGGCCCAGCCGCTCGTCTACGCTCCGAAGCTCGAAGATTACGCCGTTCGCAATGAACCGAAGCTCCGCGTCATGGAACGCGAAATCCGCCAGGCCGAGGCCGCCGTCACCGCGGCTCGCAAAGCCCGCTGGCCAGATGTCAGCACCGGGATCACCGGCCGCCAATACAGCGGCGACGGCGGATTCCGCGAAGGCGCCTTTACCGTCACCTTCAGCCTGCCGTGGTTTAATGGCCGGGGTTACGGCAGCGACATCGCCCGTCAGCAAGCCCGCTTGCACGCCACCGAGCTCGACGCCTCCGATTACCGGCTCGGGGTGCGCGAGGAGTTCCATCAGCTCACCGTGCGCATCGACGCCGCCCGTCGTGAAGCCGTGCTCTACTCCGAAGACATCGTCCCGCGCTCGCGACTTGCGCTCACCAATGCCCATGACAATTGGCGAGCTGGACAGGGCCTGCTCTCGGATGTGCTCGAAGCCCGCCGCATGCTGGTGGACGGCGAAACGGCCAGTGCCCGCGCCGTCGCCGAACAATACCAAGCCCTGGCCGAATTGGTTCTGTGCTGTGGCCTGGGGGATCTCGAGGCGCTCCAAGCCCTCGGGGTCCTGGGAATCGAACCAACTGAAAACCACTGACTCTCCCCGCCCCATGAAATCCAAGCAACTTCTCCTTTTGCTCGTCGTGGCCATCGCAGCGGCTGCCAGTGGATGGTTCGCCGCCCGACAATCCGCCCGGCGCGCGACCACCGCGTCCGGGGCCGCCGCCTCGACGAGCACCGCCCAGCGCAAGCTCCTCTATTACCAAAGCCCCATGCATCCCTGGATCAAATCCGACAAACCGGGACGCTGCACCATCTGCGGCATGGAACTGACTCCGGTTTACGAAGGGGATGCCGGTTTCGACGTGAATCAAGGGACTGTCGCCCTTCGCTCCAACACCATTCAGGTCATCGGCGTGCAAACCGAGGAAGCTCGCCGCCAGCCGCTCCAACGTTCGTTTCGGTTCGCCGGCACGATCGAAGACAACGATGCCCGTCACCGAATCGTTTCCGCGTATCTCGACGGACGCATCGACGCGCTCAAAGTGAATTACATCGGCGCGGAAGTCGTGGCCGGGCAGCCGCTGGCGACCTTCTACAGCCGCACGTTGTTGGCGGCGGAACGCGAGTACGTCTCCCTGCGCCGCGCGGCGGCCACGATGCCGGCGCCGCTGCAGGCCGAGCAACAACGGCTTCAGCAGGCCGCGCTCGACCGCCTTAAACGCGTCGGGCTGTCCGATGCCCAAATCGCGGCGCTCGAAATAAAACCCGAAACCGAGATGCACAGTGAACTGCTGGCGCCGCTCTCCGGCACCGTCGTCGCCCGCTTCGTCTACGAAGGCCAATACGTCAAGGAGGGTGACAAATTGTTCGAGATCGCAGACTTCTCCACCATGTGGTTCGTCTTTGACGCTTATGAACGCGATTTGCCCTGGCTCAAAATCGGGCAACGGGTCGAAGTCATCACGCCGTCGGCGCCCGGGCGCACCTTCGCCGGAACCATCACTTTCATTGATCCAACGCTGCGCGAGATGACACGCACGGCCAAGGTACGGGTAGAGCTGCCCAATCCGTTGGAGCAGCAAGGCGGCCATTCGCACCGCGCGCTCTATTACAAATTGTATGCCGAAGCCGTCGTGCACATCGACGCGACGCCCGTCCTGGCTGTCCCGCGCAGCGCGGTGCTTTCCCCCGGCGGACAGCCAGTGCTCTACGTGGACAAAGGCGGCGCCTATGAACAGCGCGCGCTCCGGCTTGGACGCATCGGCGACGAAACCATTGAAATTCTGGAAGGCGTGGCGGAAGGCGAACGCGTTGTGACGACGGGCAATTTGCTGATCGATGCCCAGGCGCAGCTCAATCAAAGCGCTCGACCCGGGACCAACGCCGCTCCCTCCTCCAACTCAACCAACAGCGCGCCGGCCTTCACCGACGCTCAACGGGAATCCATCGACGCTTTCCTGGCCGCCGCCAATGGGATTGCGTCCGCGCTGGCGTCCGACAATCTGGCAGCGTTTAACGACCAGGCCGCCCGCGTGCACGCTGCCTTGCCCCCCTTGCTGTCAGTGTTCGACCAGAATCGTTCCTGGCAACCACTGGCCGAACGAATTGAAGCCACCGGTCACTTCGGAAAGGCGGTCGACCTTCCGGCGGCCCGCAAAGCGTTCCTTCCTTTCAGCACGGCGGTGGTGAACCTCGCTGCCCGGCTGCGGCAGCAACCGGCCTTCAACTCGCTCAGGCTCTACGAATGTCCAATGGTCAACCGCGCCGTGCCCGGCGCCCCCAAAAGCGCCCAATGGTTCCAACTCCAGGGCCCTTTGCGTAACCCTTACTTCGGCGCCGAGATGCTCGATTGCGGCACGGAATTAAAACCATAAGCGCCATGATCCATCGCCTCATCGAATGG
>Ga0070694_100002961_pt1 | contig 10090 bp, 6 predicted proteins | sample KBSK1251metaG_FD_65470 | JGI IMG/M metagenome (GOLD analysis project Ga0070694, IMG submission 65470) | Corn, switchgrass and miscanthus rhizosphere microbial communities from Kellogg Biological Station, Michigan, USA - KBS K1-25-1 metaG | ecosystem: Host-associated > Plants > Roots >... | reverse complement strand
CGAGCTGTTAACACGGACAAGGGTCGCGAATGGAACCTTTCGCTTTATGCGCCGGTTATTGTGAAGTATCGCGATGAGAAGACCGATGCGGCGACGCAGTTGGAGGATTTGCTGCGTTGACCACATTCCAACCACCGCCATTTCTCCGCGGCATTGAAAAGAGCATGATCCGGAAGATTTCGGATCGCGCAAAGCCGGGCAGCATCAGTCTCGGGCTCGGCGAACCGGATCTGCCCACGCCGGAGGTTATCCTGCGTGAAGCGGTGCGCGTAATTCAGGAAGGGAAGAGCGGTTACACCTTGCAGGCAGGTTTGCCCGAGTTGCGGGAACGAATTGCCGGTGATTATCCGCATATGAATCTGTCGAATGATCAGGTGATCGTTACTGCCGGATCGCAGGAAGCTCTTTACTTAATCCTGCGGACGCTGGTCGAAGAAGGCGACGAAGTCCTGATCCCGAACCCCGGTTTCATTCCGTATCCAACAATCATACGCATGGTCGGCGGGCGGGCGGTTAGTTACAGTCTGCCGGCAAAGAACGATTTCGGTTTTGATATCGAAGACTTCAAAGCGCGTCTGTCGCCGCGCACTAAAGTCGTAATTTGCATCAGTCCGTCAAATCCCACCGGACGCGTGTTGTCTGCGACTGATCTGCAAGCGATGGCCGAGGCGGTTAGTGCGAGCGGTTCAAACGCTTTCATCGTCAGCGATGAAATCTATCGCGAACTTTACTACACGCCCGAGCGCCCTCCTTCGATCTCGGAATTCTACCCGCGTACAATCGTTGTCAGTGGTCTTTCGAAATCAATGCGCATGACCGGATGGCGCATTGGATGGCTGGCCGGAGATGCCGAGGTGATGCGCGCGGTGTTGGTTTTGCACGGATACGTCGTAACTTGCGCTTCGAGCATTTCGCAAAAGGCGGCGCTGGCCGCTTGGACGGATGAGGCTGCTCGCGCGCGTGCAGAGTATCGCGCAATCTTTCACCGCCGGCGCGATCATCTGCTCGGCTTGCTGCGCAACGAACTCGGGTTGCGTTGCGTTACCCCCGAGGGGGCGTTCTACACGATGGTTGACGTGGGCCTTTACGGGGATGAAATGCGAGTTGCGGAAGCCGGGCTCGATCAAGGCGTAGTCACTATTCCCGCGGCGTCGTTTGGGGATCAAAGCAAAGGTTATCTGCGAATTTCGTTTTGTGCAGATGAAGAGAGGTTGAGCGAAGGGGTGCAGCGTCTGGGTGCGGCACTAGCGTCGCTTAAGGCAAATTGAACCACAGAGGATCCTTCAAACATTTGTTGCTTTTCTCTGTGTCCTCTGTGGTAAAACCGTATTCACATGACAGATAAATTTCGCGTAGGAATTCTGGGAGCAACCGGCGTTGTCGGTCAGCGCTTTGTCCAGTTGCTCGAACATCATCCGCAGTTTGAAGTCGCGGCCCTGGTTGCTTCTGACCGATCGCAGGGAAAGACGTATGCCGAGGCGTGCACCTGGCGTTTGCCCGGCGACATGCCCGACGCGGTTAAGCACATCGCGGTACAAGCACCGTTCCCGCCGCTTGAGTGCGATTTTGTTTTTTCCAGTTTGCCCGGTGACATTGCCAAAAGCGCCGAAGAGGATTTCGCCCGCGCCGGCTATCCGGTAATCAGCAATTCTTCATCACACCGGATGGGCCTGGATGTCCCGCTGTTGATTCCGGAAGTAAACCCGGAGCATATCGCCCTGATCGATGCGCAACGGATGAATCGTGATTTCAATCGTGGCTTCATCGTCACCAATCCTAATTGTTCGGCCATTGCGATCGTCATCGCGCTCGCGCCGTTGCATGAGAAGTTTGGCATCACCGATTGCGTCGTGACGACTATGCAAGCGCTTTCTGGCGCCGGTTACCCCGGCGTGCCGTCGCTGGATGCAACCGACAACGTAATTCCTTTCATTGGCGGCGAGGACGAGAAGGTGGAGTGCGAAACGCGAAAACTTTTGGGCGTGGTATCTCAGGGGACAGTCATCGATGCGGACGTGAAAGTGAGTGCGCAGTGCAATCGCGTGAATGTTACGGACGGGCACATGGCCTCGATTCGGGTGAAGCTGGCGCGGGCGGCGTCTTTGGATGAAATTCGCGAAGCCCTCGCTTCCTTCACCGCAGAGCCGCAACAGTTGCAGCTTCACACGGCGCCCGCGAGACCAATCATCGTTAGAGACGCTATCGATCGCCCACAGCCGCGCCTGGACCGTGATGCCGGAAACGGCATGAGCATCACTGTCGGCCGAATCATGCCGGACAACGTCCTTGATTATCGCTTCGTAGCGCTGGGCCATAACACGATTCGGGGTGCCGCCGGCGCTGCGATCCTGAATGCGGAGTTGTTGGTGGCGAGGGGATATCTGAAGAAGTGAGCAGGTCGGGGCGGGCAGTCACGCTAAATTGCATCATCATGCCTTCAGTCGCTCTCATCTGTTATGCAAATCGGTGTCGTAGCGTGATGGCGCACGCGATCTTTGTGGCTGAGGCCAGGAAGCGATCTTTGCAGATCGAAATCTATTCGGGAGGCGTTTATGACTTCTCGGATCAACCGCCGCTGACTGAAACTGCAAACACATGCCTGGCGCACCAGACAGCACCCGCTAAAGAGACTCCTACCTGGGTCGGCCAGCTTCCTCTCGACTCGATCGATCGGTTTCTGGTAATGGAGCACAGTCACGCTGATGTGCTGACGAGTGAGTTTGGCATCTCGCCCGAACGGATTAGCCTTTTGGGCGCGTTCGACCCGCACGACCGCGGTTTGGAGATCGCCGATCCGTTTGGCCTTGGGAAGGTTGCTTACGACCGCTCATACAAGTTGATACGGGATTGCATTCTTGGGTATTTGGATAGGATGGGCGAGCCGAAGTGATTCCAATTCGCAGCGTCGCTGTCATGGCCGACAATGAGAGCTGAATCCTAACGCGCGCCCTCACTCACGGTCGGGCTTCTGACACCATCCACTCTCTAATCACTCGCTTCAACTCATCCAACTGATCGTCAAAGAAGTGTCCGGCGCCTTTGATCACCGCCAGTTCTTTCGGCGCCTCAATCTTCGCAACCAACTCGCGCAGCCGTTCCAGGTTTCCATACTCATCATGTTCGCCGTGCACAAACAGAATTGGTTTGCGGCAAGCTGTGAGAAACCCGAAGTCGTATTTATCTACCGGCGTTCCGATGCTGATTAATCTGATCACCCGATTGTCGTCGAGGCCGACCTCGAGTCCCACCCGAGCGCCAAACGAAAAGCCGCACAGAGTGACCTTCTGGTGCAGATAATTCTCGGCCAGATAGTCCAATCCGGCACGCACGTCATCCCGCTCGCCATTACCCTCATCGTGAGTGCCGGTGCTCTGGCCCACGCCGCGAAAGTTGATCCGTAGTGTCACCAGGCCGGCGTCATTCAGAGCAGCAGCGGCGCGAAACACGACTTTATTGTGCATTGTGCCGCCCCCGAGTGGATGCGGATGCAGGACCAGCGCCACTCCGCGATTCGGTTCCTCGCGCGGTGGTTTCACGATGCCTTCGAGGCGCCCGTGTGGAACTTCGATAAAGAGATTGCCTGCGGGATACATATTGCGACCAGAGACTGGAGCGCAACCGTCCCGGTTGCCATCTAAGCGATACTCGGGCAAGCGAGACGCTTGCGCTCCAGTCAACTAAAACGATTTTCAGTGGGACACTGCCGCTTGTCAAAGAACGTTTGACGCCCGCCGCAAAAAAGGTTTAGTTTCGATCACTTTGATGAGCGAACCCGCGGAAAACCGGCGAAATATCACTGAGGCTGAGTTACATCACCTCTCGCAAGTAATTGCCGAGACTGCTTCCGACGCCATTCTCACGATCAACGATCAGAGCACGATCCTGTTCGCCAATCCCGCTGCCGAAAAAATTTTTGGATATCTCCACGAGGAAATGATCGGCCAGCCGCTGACTATGCTCTTGCCCGATTACCTCAGGCAGGCCCATCGAACGGCTTTCGAGCAGTACCTCGCAACGGGCGAGTGGCATCCGTCGTGGGACGCCATTAGCTTCCCCGGCTTACACAAGAGCGGGCGCGAGATTCCGCTGGAATTGTCATTTAGTGAGTTCGTTGAGAACGGCCGGAGATTATTCACCGGCATCGCTCGCGACATCACCGAACGGCGTCAACTCGAGCGTCGGTTGACTGTCCAGGTTGTAGTCGCTCGAATCATGAGTGAATCGGAATCACTCGAAGACGCAGCGCCCAGTCTGTTGCAGGCCATCTGTGAGAGTCTGGGGTGTGACATGGGCCAGCTCTGGCGTTTGGATCGGGAAGCGGAGACTTTGAGATGGTTGGCGGCCTGGCGCGTAAGTTCACTCGAAGCCGATGAGTTTGAGGAAGCCAGCCGCAACCGCAGCTTTGGGCGAGGCGTTGGTTTACCGGGCCGCATCTGGGTCAGCCGGAAATCTGAATGGATCGAGAATCTGACGAACGACGAGAACTTTCCGCTCGCGGAGTTCGCTGCCCGCAGCGGCCTGGTTTCGGCGTTCGGTTTCCCCGTGATTCTGGGTCAGGTGGTGATGGGCGTGATGGAGTTCTTCAGTCAGGACCAGCTGGAGCACGATCCTTCGTTGCTGGAAACCATGAATGGTGTGGGAAATCAGATTGGACAGTTTGTCGAACGCAAGCGGGCCGAAGAAGAACGTGGCCAGTTGTTCGAACGCGAACAACGTGCGCGCCTGGAGTTGGAAGCGACCATGGAGCGCATGCGGCAGGTGCAAACCGTTACTGAAGTGGTTCTGGCCCATCTGTCCTTGGACAAGTTGCTCTCTGAACTGATCGATCGTGTGCACAACGCCATGGATGTCGACACCGTGGTGATTCTGCTGCGTGAGGAAGGAGATGATCTGGTGGCCTGGGCCACCAGGGGATTGGAACTGGACGTGCGGATTAAGGTTCCCATCGGATCCGGCTTTGCCGGTCAAGTAGCCCAGCAGAAATCGCCGCTCATGATCGACGATACCGACAAGGCAAGCTTTCACACGCCGTTTTTGCGGGAAAAAGGAGTCAAGTCCTTGCTCGGGGTACCGTTGCTCATCGAAGGCCGCGTGGTCGGAGTGATTCACGTAGGCAGGCTGGTGCGCCGGCCGTTCACCGAAGATGATGCGCGCTTGCTGGAGTTGGTCGCCTTTCGCGTGGCTCTGGCCATCGACAATGCCCGCTTGTTTGAGGAAGAGCGGGCCGCGCGCCGCGAAGCTGAACTTGCCAGCCGCGCCAAGGATGAATTCCTGACCACGATTTCGCACGAACTCAGAACGCCGCTAACGCCGATTATCGGTTGGGTTCACATGATCCGGAACGATCTGTTGCCGCAGAAAGAGACTGCGCACGGTTTGGAGGTCATCGAAAAGAATTCGCACGCGCTGAAACGTCTGATCAATGACCTGCTCGACATGTCCGCCATTCTCAGCGGCAAGATGCGCATGGAAGAGATGTCGATGCGACTGGAAGCTGTCGTGCGCGAGGCAATTGAAACCGTGAGGCCGATGGCGGCAACGCGCGAGATCCAAATTGACCTTACGTTCGGAGATTGGCAAAACGAAATCATCACCGGTGATCGAATCCGTTTGGGCCAGGCATTGGTAAATCTGCTGGACAACGCGATCAAGTTTTCGTTGCCCGGCGGCGTGGTGAAAGTTCGATGCGAAAATGACGGTAACGATGTTCTGGTCCATGTTGAGGATGCCGGCCAGGGCATTGCCGCGGATTTTGTTCCCTTTGTGTTTGAACGCTTCCGGCAGGAAGACGGATCCAAAACGAGAAGTCACGGCGGGCTGGGATTGGGGCTCGCCCTGGTCAAGAGTTTTGTTGAAGCGCATCGCGGCAGCGTTCAGGTATCAAGCGCGGGTCAGGGACTGGGCAGCCGATTCACGATAAAACTGCCTCGGCGCCATGGCCTGGGCGCGCCGGGCGAACCGCAGCCGGCGCCGCAGGTTGATGTGTCGGCGCGGGCCCACCTGATGATCATTGAAGACGACGCCGACACCCTGGAGATGTTGCGCGCGACTTTGGAGTCACAGGGATTTCGCGTTACTGCCTGTGATTCCGCAGAGGAAACGCTGCGGGTTGCGCCTGAAAGCTCCGTCGACTTGATCATCTCTGACATCGGCATGCCGGCGATGGACGGATTTGAATTGATCCAGCGTTTGCGCCAGCTCGAACGTTATCAAACTGTACCCGCCATTGCCTTGTCCGGTTACGCTTCACGCAAGGATGCAAAAGCGGCCCTGGCATCCGGCTTCAATGCTCACGTATCGAAACCTGTCGAACCATCTGAATTGATTGCTTTGGTTAACCGATTGTTGAAAGTGTCAGAAGCCCGACCGTAAGGGAGGGGAGCGTAGTCCTTGCGGACTTCTGCCGACGATCTAATCCAAGGCACCGTCGCCGCTTCGCTCTGCCGGCGCACTCCAAAAATTATCCTCACTCCACCGTTACGGGTAAACGCAATGTTTTCGATCCCCTCAACCCGAACCTCGAAACATTTTCCTGGAGCACATCCACTTCGAGGATGTATTGCCCGGCATCTCTGGGCGCGTTAACAGTGAAGGAAAACTCAGCCTCCTGGCCCGGCAGCAAATCCTGAAGCAGGATTGCGCGCCCATCGTCGTTGACGATCGTTCTCCCTGCACTATCCAGCCAGTGATTGTCGACGTTGATTTGGTAGGGGGCCACCGTGCGTTCTCGGGCCAGCCACGCCAGCGTACCGGCATTTCTGACGGCCACCCGAATCGTTGCGGCCTCGCGTCTTTTCAGGTGCGGCGAATAATTGAGGACGCGAATCTCGGCGCGTAAAGCCTCAGCCGGCAAGGCAGATAATGAGCGCTCTGGCCCCCTCGCAATGTAAACGGTGTACGGCCATCTTTTGAAGACTACGTCGCAGCGCGGGCAAGTGTCTTCGGTGGTGATGACGACTGAGGCATCGGGCGCGGCCGCGTCAATCGGCAGTACAGTAAACTTTTCGAGCGGAACCCGCCGAATGGTCGCGTGCCAAAACGCCTGGATATAGCCGGGAATCGACGGCGCGTCAGCAATCAAGATCGGGTTGTTGCCTGACTTCGCAAGTGCAGTCGGCAAAATCGTCGAGGCATAGTCGGCATCGAACAGATTCAGACGTCGGGTGAGGCTCGCACTCGCGTCATACTTTCGTTGAAAGAGGAAGCCTTGCAGCAGGATGAGCGCGATTGAACCAAACAACATTGCCCGCCGAAGGCGAGTGACTTCCGCGCCGATCCATTCGAGCGCCGGAATAGTTAACGCCAGCATCAAGACCGGCACTGTTGCCAGGCGCAAGGTGTGAAAATAATCTTTTGTCAGCGACGCGGGGATGAACGAAACCGCCAGACCGTAAAGTACAAATCGCCACCACGCGCTGAAACGGTTTTTGCGCGCCAGCAAAACCAGACTGCCCGGCATCAGGATTAAAACTACGGCGAGCACCGGCCCGGCGCCGTAAACACTGGCTATCTGGAAGGCATTCGGATCGCCGCTGACGATCATCTTCCATGGGTTAATATTTCCCAGAAAGTGTTTGACGAACTCCAGCACATCCTCGGCATAGCTGCTTTGCGGAGTGGCGAACGTGATCCATTGGTAACGAGCGCTCAACGCCCCAGGGTGCGTTCGTTGAAAAATCAACAGCGGCAACAGTAAGAGTCCGTAAAGGAGCCACGCTTTCCCGATCGACCAGAATCGCACCCGGTTGAGAAACACCAGCAGGCCCAGCGCCAGCAAAGGACCGAGCAGGCGCCCAATCGAATAGGTGTATGTCAGCAGGGCAAGAACGAACGCCAGCGCCAAAGCGTCCAGCCAGGCCCATCTTTTCTTGTTGGAAACGTGATGCACCAGTAACAACAGCACGCCCGTGAGCAAGGGATAAAGCGCAACTTCGACGACCACGCGGCCTAACTCAAAGAGCCAGGGCGTCAGCAATGCCGTCATCGTCAACACCAACGCAACCGAGCATTGTTTGGTAATCCGCCAGGCCAGCAAACCGATTAGTAGAGCCGCCGCGAATCCGAGGACCGCGCTCAGTAATCGAGCAACCAGAATGCTCGGGCCGCTCAGCTTAAAAATTCCTGCCAACAAATAGATATAGACAGGATTTTTGTAGTCACCAAAAGCGCGGAAGTAGAGTGGCCAGGTCTCGCCGTGTTCGTCATGTCCCGTTTGCGCAATCAGGTGTGCGTTGTAAGCGATCGAAGATTCGTCAAAAGAGAAACCCGCAGGATTGGTCGTTAGCGCGCGCGTGTGGAGGAACGCACCGCCAGAGATCACGACAAAGAACGCGATGATTTGAAAGTGACGACGAAAGAAGCCTGCAACGATCTGTGGCATTAGTTGTTAGCGCTGATCGTCTCGATACAAGTAGATCGAACCGCCGATGATGGCTTCGGGAGTGCGGCGCCGGTAAGCATCAAAGAAGTTTTGCCGCTCGGATTCAGTGGCCCATCGCCCCTGAATCTTCAGAGCTTCGGGTACAGTCGAGCCGTTCAGGAAGCTGGCGCCGATCGCCACATAGCGGGTGTGATCTGGCTCCTGGCCTTCCGCGTTTGCCAGGGTCAATGGTTGCACGCCGTAGTGATGCAGCATGATGAAGTCGCCCAGAAACTGCGAACGGACGCGGGTCTCTCCGCGCGCCCGGAGGTAGAGTCCGACTCCCCGCGCGTCGTCGCCCCACTCGACATTCGAGTCGGACAAATACCACCAATGCGGTCGCGCCGAAGCGAGCTGATTCAGGTAACTAGTGTGGTTGGGATAGGCGCGTACTGCTTCTACCCCGATCCATGCCAAAAGAGCGATCGCCGCAAACATGCCCGCGCGGCGAAGTTTCAGCGAGCCAAATGCGCGCGCCAGAAACGCGCCGCTCAGGATGAACAGGAAAGGAAAAGCCGGCAGGTAGTAGCGGACGCCAATATCGATCCGGCTGCCGAGGACGTACGCGGTGTAAACCAGGAAAGGGACGAGCATCCAAAGAAAACGGGCTTCCCGATCCTTCACCCATCGATAAGTGGCCCAGGCCAGCGAGGCAATCGTCAGCAAAAGAAAAGGCAGCGTCGTCTTGAGGGCAAACGCAACGGGAAAGTAATACCACCAGCCAAAACGGCCGTACATTCCCAGGAACCCCGCCGGATGCCCTTCCGAGTTATGCCTGATCTGGCGCAGAATCCCCAAAACGAAATCGGCCGGCACGATGTGCGAAACCACGCTTGTCAGAAAGGCTACGGTTCCGCTGACGCGAGGAAATGATTCCTGGATCCATTGGACATCCGGCGCGGCGATTGCGCGATGTTGAAAAAGATAGCCGGAATTGATAACCAGAATCGCGACGATCGCGCAAAGTCCCACGTGGATAATGATCGCTCTGCGGCTTGATCCTTTTTTCGGTGCGCGCCAAAGCATCCATCCAAAAAACACGAGCAGCACCGGGCCAGCCAGCAGCATGGAGAACTTTGCCAGCAGTGCCACGCCCGCAGCCGCTCCGATCCAGGCGGCATTTTTGAGTGACAAGTTTTTCGTGTACCGGTACATGGCGAAGAACAGCAAGAGATATCCGAGGGTTGCCGGAATGTCCGTCTGGACCACCCGGCCGTGCGCCAGGACAGTCGGCTCGAGAGTGAAGAGCGCGACGGCCAGGATCGCCGGCAGAGGTCCGAATAACTCGCGCGCGAGCTTGAAAATCAGAAGTCCCAAAAGCACCGTGAGGATGACGGCCGGGACCCTTGGCCAGAACGAAAGTGATTCGAAGATGTCCGGATTATTCTCCCAAAACCTTTCCGCGTACGACCATTTTTCTCTGAACGATCCCGGTTCGCCAACGATCTGTTCCGGCTTTACTTCGTTCGGTTGTACGAAGAGCGCGGGCACGCCGGCGATAATTTTCGCCAGCGGCGGGTGTTCGTTAACAAGTTGGAAGTTGCCAGCGGCGAGGTGATAGTATGCCGATGGAATCATCACGATCTCGTCCACAGTAATGCTCTTGCGCGAAATCACCGCGAACATTTGGAGTGACATCGCCGCGAGCAAAGCGGCGCAAGCTAATTCGGC
>Ga0070694_100002960_pt1 | contig 10090 bp, 7 predicted proteins | sample KBSK1251metaG_FD_65470 | JGI IMG/M metagenome (GOLD analysis project Ga0070694, IMG submission 65470) | Corn, switchgrass and miscanthus rhizosphere microbial communities from Kellogg Biological Station, Michigan, USA - KBS K1-25-1 metaG | ecosystem: Host-associated > Plants > Roots >... | reverse complement strand
GTCCACCGAACCGGCGACAACGCTCTAATCATGGCTGCACGGCAACGCAGTTATCGTAATCCCAAGTTGGAGCCCAACTCTGAGAACGTGCGATTGCTCTTGGCCCATGGCGCTGATCCCAACGCCAAAGGCGACTGGGGCCGCACTGCATTGATGCACGCGAACACTGCCGCCAAGGTGAAATTCTTAGTAGCGGGCGGTGCGAACGTCGAAGCGAAAGACGATGAGGGCGAGACGGCTTTAATGAAAGCAGCGTCAAACGGCTATGCGGCCGTTGTCACTGCACTTATCGAAAGCCGGGCAAATGTTAATGCCTTCGATAATAAGAGCATAACCGCGCTGCTGTTCGCTCTCAACGATGAAAACTACGTGATGGGTGACGAACGCGAGACGGTGCCTGCGCGTCGTATCGAGGTTGCGCGAAGATTATTGCTTGCGAAATCGATCAACGTTAATGCACAGAACGTGGATGGTGAAACCGCGTTGATACGCGCGGTAAGACTCGACAACGTCGAGATAGTCAAATCACTATTGGACCACGGCGCGGACCCAAAGCGAAGCGACGTGTTTGGCAACACGGCAGCGATTCTTGCTTACGAGAAAGATAACGCCGAGATGGCGGAGCTTCTTCCGCCTAAGTTGAGGCGCCAACCACGGAGCGTGCTCAACGCTTTCCTGCGAGCCGCCGTCGGAAAGAAGGACGAAGAAAAGGTTAAGGATCTGTTGGCTGCCGGCGCGGATCCGAATCACGAGTACTCAATCGACTACACGCATAAATCGATCAAGAGAACAATCCTGATACTCGCCGCTCGTATGGGCCATCCGGGCATTGTCGAATTGTTGCTGAAGAAGGGTGCGAACGTGAATGCGAAGGGCTTGATCTTTGGTAGCGAGCATGGGCTGGAATACGGAACCGCGCTGCAGGCTGCTGAGTCTTCGAAGCACCCTGAGGTCGCGGCGATCCTGAGAAAAGCTGGACAGGATTGACAGGATTTTTCAAGATTCAGGATAAGTCGTGTATCATGTAAATCCTGTAAAAATCTTGTGAATCCTGTCATGGAACTCAAACTGAAGGCCGGACAGTTCTACGGCAAGACCTCCCAGTCGCTGGCCGCGAATGGATTTCGCTTCACGGAGAAGTCGTACTTATCTTCAACGCGTCTCCCCACGCATGCGCATGAACTTTCTCACTTCTGTTTCGTGCTGGCAGGCAATTATGAGGAGCAGATTTCAGGCAAGGTCTTTGAACGGGCACCCGCAGCGCTGGTTTATTACCCACCCGATGTTAGCCACGGTGAGGAACACTTCACGAGCGGACGACATTTCCTCGTCGAAATCGACTTCAAGAGTTTAGACACAGTTCGCGATTACGGTGCACGACTTTCGGAGCCGGTGCATTTGAGCGGCGGTTCGTCTCTCTGGCTCGCAAACAGAATGTACAAGGAATTCAACGAGAGGGACGAGTTTTCGTCGATCGCGCTGGAAAGTATTGCGACTGAACTTTTGATTGCGACCTCGCGGCGTGAGAGTCGAAAAGCCGAACAAAATCCGCCACAGTGGTTAGGGAAAGTCAAAGAGTTCCTGCGTGAGAATTTTTCCGAACCCCCTGGTCTAAGTGAACTAGCAAAGGCAGCCGGCGTTCATCCGACGCATCTTGCTCGCGTGTTTCGACAATTCGAGAGATGCACTGTGGGCGACTACATCCGCGAAGTGCGCATCAACTATGCGCGGGAGCGGATGCTTGCGACGAACGAACCTTTGGTAGAAATCGCGCTGGCCGCCGGCTTTGCCGACCAGACACATTTCACACGCTCGTTCAAACGCATCACCGGAATGACGCCGACCGAATTTCGCCGCTTGTTCGCCGGGCGCTAATCTCGTTCCAGCCTGCTTATTTTAGTCAAGACGTGTCCTATCAGATGGATTAAGATAGATATCTCTGCGTAACTCTGCGTCCCTCTGCGTCTCTGCGGTAAAAAGATCTGTTCACCGCAGAGACGCAGAGGGACGCAGAGTTACGCAGAGAAGCACGTCTCCCTATTCGCTCGCCATCTCAAGCCGAGGTGCATCCATGAACACAATGAAACGTACACTTTTTGCATCGTGCCTGGTCCTACTGTTATTGGCGCAGGCGTTCGCTCAATCGGATAAAGCTAAAGCGAAGAAACTCGACGAATTGATCGGTCCGTTTGCTGCGTCGAACCAGTTTTCCGGCGTGGTCCTGGCGTCGGAAGACGGCAAGGTGATCTACGAGAAGGCATTCGGTTTGGCGAATGCCGACTACAAGATTCCGAATCAACTCAACACGCGAATCGGAATCGCGTCGATCACGAAGTACATGACAGCGGTGATCCTGCAACGGTTGATTGATGCCAATAAAGTGGCGATGGCAGACAAATTGAACAAGTACATTCCGGATTTTCCGAATGGCGACAAGATCACGATCGAGATGCTGGCGCGTCACCGTTCAGGCATTCCGCACCGCGTGATGCCGCCCGAGGCGGAGTCGCTGGCTTACACGTCTGCGGAGTTTATCGAGAAGGTGAAACAAGCGAAGCTTGCATTCGAGCCGGGCACGAATCGTCTTTACAGTTCGGCCGGCTACGCTGTCCTGGCGCGTGTGCTGGAGATCGCATCAGGTAAGACTTATCAACAACTCTTGCAGGAGTATGTTTTTACGCCCGCGGGTATGACTGACTCGGTCGATTTTGAAGGAGACACGGTGATAGAGCGACGTGCGCAGGATTATTACCTATCGCCGAACGGGTTGATCAATGTTCCGCTGAAGAACTATTCGTTTCTGGTCGGAGCGGGTTCGGTTTACAGCACTGGTCGCGATGTCTACCGGTTTGCGGAAGCGTTGTTGGATGGAAAGTATGGAGAGGCTGTAAAGACGTCGCTGTTGGGCCAGGCTAATTTCAGCGGCAGCGGCAGCACGAACGGTCATCGCTCATATTTCGAAATCGCGCTTGATAAGAAGTACGGTTACGTGATCCTTGCAAACTCAGCGGGCGTGTTTGACATCATCTCGCGCGGAGTGCTCGAGATCTTGCAGGGAAGGGAAGTGACGATGAAGAGTTTTACGATTCCGAAGATCATTCCCAATCCTAACAAGAATCTTGAGGAGTTTTTGGGGACTTACAAACGCAACGATGGATCGGAAACAAATGTTGTTCTGAAGAATGGGTTTTTGTATTCGTCGGATATCAAACTCTATCCAACGAAGCCTGACTGCTTTTTTGAATATAGGTTTTTTGGCGACGCGTGTTTCATCCGGGATGGGTCGGCGAAGATCAAGGAGATAAAGTGGAAGGGATACGGTTTTGATTTGACGTGGGTGAAGCAGTAAAGGGAAACAGGATTTACAGGAATTCCTGTAAATCCTGTTATGGAGAACTGTCCGGAAACGGGTGGCAGAGGAAGTGCCGTACCCCGTCGCCCGTTTCACGGACCTATCGACTATTCTCCAAATCCCCCCATCTTTACCTCACGCACTGACGCGGGCGCATGATGTTCGAGAAGACGTGATTCGCTACGTTTCTGCCCACCGACTGTCCCGCAACGTTGTCGAACGTGAAGTGAATCCCACCGTAAACGCGAGCTCGCTCCTGTTCGTCAGCCATCGCATTGAACCCCGCATACGAACGCGTTGCGCCGCCCGCACCCGCCCACGTGTGTTGGAACGCAATGTCGTCACGTCCGAAAAACAGCGCGAGTATCGTCGCTTGCGAAGTTCCGATCGCGGCCATGTTTCCGGCGTACGAAGGATACGGCGGAGCCGCAATCAACGATGTCCACGAAGGATCCGCTGTTGTAGCTGCATTACCGTCTTCATCCGCACGACGAATCGCCGTGAACGGTCGCCACATGCCGTGTTGGAACTTACTCGCAAACGTCGTTTGCAGCGCGTCGTGAAGCGCGATGTTTGTTAAAGCAAAAAGTCGCGCTTTTTCGACCGTTGTCAAATTACGAGCCTCGGACACAGTACGCGCAACATTGTTCCAAACCAGCAGAAAGTTAGTTGGCGTGTTGACGTTGGCCCATAACTTTGCGACCTGAGTTTGATCCAGCGTGCGGGTTGCACTCGCAGCCGAACCAAGCTCCTTCACTTCGTTGAGGTCAGCCGCATACTGCGCGCTCGTTATCGCCGGTGGCGGTTTCGGAGCGAACTGATAGGCGGACGTGATCGCAAACGGCATTACCGAAGGATAGTGTGTGAAACTCGCGGCGGCATTGGCTGGCGGCGTCGGCTGCCAGTTGCCGGGAGTTGCAGGCAACGTGAATGACGGCGGAGTTACAGTCCAGCCATCGTTAGAGCGAGTTGCGAGCATTCGCTCGGCAACAATCTGGCCGACTCGAATGCCTTGCTGTGCTCGATACTCGTCAATTCCCTGGAGCGAAGTTGCCAGCTCGGCGTCGAACACTGCCACTCGCGTCGGATACAACCCCGCCAGAACATCGTGCGCGGCTTGCGCTGCGGCAGCTTCGATTGAAGCGTTTTGTGACCCAGGTACGTCCGTCAAATACGGCGTATGACCTCCGTCGATTGAATTGACGGCGTCGAATATCGCCGCATGCATCATTGCGTAGCTGCGCACCTGCATGATCGTCGCTGGATGTTGTCCGGGAGTAAGAACGGTCTCCATCAACACCCGATTCCACTGTAAAACGACGTCTTCCTGCACGAGCGGCTGGTTATGGTTGAGCGCCCAGGCGTTCACCTGGGTGCAGATTAAAATGGCTAAGGTAAGAAGCCCTTTCAGAAGTTGTTTGTGATTCATTTTCGTTTCCTTCCGTCGTTCTCGTCGTAACTGAATTGAGTTATCCTCGGCGCTGAGAATTCCCGAAGGAGCCAGGAAAAGTACTTAGGAAGTCGCTGAATTTTTCTGAAAGAGTTTCTGAAAGCCCCGATGTCTGAGGAAACAAAGCACTTCTACGAGTTCGGACCATTTCGACTTGACCCCCGGAAGCGCCGTCTGATGCGCGATGGCGAGCCTGTTCGGCTGACTCCAAAGGCGCTGGATCTGCTGCTCGTGTTGATAGAAGAGCGCGGCCGGACGGTTGAAAAGGACGAGTTGCTGGAAAAGGTCTGGGCCGGGACGGTGGTGGAGGAAAACAACCTCAACCAGAACATCACGGCGCTGCGGAAGTCGCTCGGGGATAGCCGGCAGGATAGTCAATTCATTGTGACCGTGCCGGGGATTGGGTACCGGTTTGTTGCGGATGTTCGGAGGGTTGACGGGGAGGTTCTGCCACAAAAGCACAAAGCTGCGCCACAAAAAGATGAGAAAACAAGCGGCGCGCGCGTCTTTCGCTACGCATTGCTGATAATCGCACCACTGGTTTTGGCTGCGTTGGTTTACGCGTGGTACACCAGAGAAAAACCGCGTCCCGCTGTTCTCTCGATCATGGTCTTACCGCTGGCGAATCTCTCCTCCGACCCGGAACAGGAATACTTCGCCGACGGCATCACCGACGCTCTCATCGGCGACCTCGCCAAGATCAGCGGTCTACACGTCATCTCGCGAACTTCGTCGATGCATTACAAAGGGACAAAGAAGTCTTTGCCGGAGATTGCTCGTGAGCTGAAAGTTGACGCGGTGGTCGAAGGCACGGTGCAACGTTCCGGCGATCGCGTCGTCATTCGGGCGCAATTGATTCATGCTGCCACTGACGTGCATCTGTGGGTACAGGATTACGAACGCGAGATGCGAGACGTGCTGGGTCTACAGAGTGAAATCGCACAGGCGATCGCGCGACAGATTCAAATCAGGATGACGCCGGATGAGGAGGCACGTCTTGCGTCGACGCATCCGGTTCGGCCGAAGGCTTTTGACCTGTACCTGCAAGGTCGGTATCTATACTGGAACAAACGCACGGAAGAGAATCTCGATAAAGCGATCGAGCATTTTCAAAACGCCATCAAGGAAGACTCGAGTTTCGCGCAAGCCTACGCCGGGTTGGCTGACTGTTACAACGCGCTGGGCACGGTGATGGTTAGTGCGTTACCGCCGATCGAATCGAGGCGCCTGGCCGAGACGGCGGCGAAGAAAGCTCTCGAGCTTGACCCTGCTCTTGCCGACGCACACACCGCGCTGGCGTATGTAAATAATTACAACTGGAATTGGGCGGCAGCGGAACAGGGTTACAAGCGCGCGCTCGAACTGAATCCGAATTACGCAAACGCTCACAATTTCTATGCTAACTACCTCATGTCGCGTGGACGCATTGACGAATCGATCGCGGCGTCGAATCGTGCACGTGAGTTGGACCCGTTCTCGCTCGCCATTAGTTCGCAGCGCGGATTCTTACTCGAGAACGCGCGCCGTTACGACGAGGCGATCGAACAGCTTCGCGCCGTGATTGCGATGGATCCGAACCATTACCACGCACATTGGGTCCTCGGCCACACGTACGTCGCCAAGGGACAATTCGAGGAGGCGATTGTTGCAGCTCAGAAGGCGGTTGACTTGTCGCAGCGAGCGCCCGGCGCGCTCGGAATGTTAGGTCTCGCTTATGGACTCGGAGGACACGAAGCTGAAGCAAAGAAGGTTTTGAATGAGTTGCTGAAACTGAGCGAGGCCCGTTACGTCACGCCCGCAGCGCTGGTCAATGTTTATATCGGCCTCGGCGACAAGGAACAGGCGTTTGTGTGGTTGGAGAAGGCGTACCAGGAGCGCTCCAACTATCTCGCATTTCTGAAAGTCTTCCCCATCGTCGACCCCCTCCGCTCGGATCCACGCTTCGACGAACTCACCCGCCGCGTGGGATTACGATAACTGTAGGGTCGGCACTCCGTGGCCGCCCACCGTTTGTTTTTTCGACGACGGGCGGCCACAGAGTGCCGCCCCTACAGTTACCTTGAAGTAACTTCTTGACGCTGTCCTCCTGCGAGTCTAGCTTGTCCGGATGAGACACCTACGGATTTTGCTTCTCTTGTTCGTTGCCTTTCAAACCTTTGCACAGACCAATCAGCGAGACGGGCAGCACGATTTCGATTTTGAGATTGGGACGTGGAAGACGCATTTGAGACGGTTGGTGCGTCCGTTAACTGGTTCGACGACGTGGGTCGAGTATGAGGGGACGACCGTTGTGCGAAAGGTCTGGAATGGTCGTGCGAATCTGGTGGAGTTGAAAGCCAGTGGGCCAGCGGGCAGCTTCGAAGGACTCAGTTTGCGTCTTTACAATCCGCAATCGCGGCAGTGGAGCCTCAATTTCGCGAATATCAACGACGGGGTGATGGCGCAACCGACAATTGGCGAGTTTAAAGATGGACGTGGTGAGTTCTACAACCAGGAGAAGTACAACGAACGTGCGATCCTGGTGCGGTTTGTGATTACCAGGATCGCGGAGGATAAATATCAATTTGAACAGGCGTTCTCGGATGATGGTGGCAAGACGTGGGAAGTGAACTGGATCGCAGTGGATACGCGCGTGAAAGAATGACTTACAGGATCTGCATCTGACGTGCTAGCTCGGTCGCGGACTGTGGGCGGGCGTCGGGGTCTTTGGCGAGGGCGTGCATGATTCCGATTGAGACTCGTCGGGGAATTTCCAACGCAGGTGAGAAAGGTGGGGGTGGTTCTGTCAAATGGCGGTTGATGACGCCTGAGACCGTTTCCGCCTTGAACGGCTTCTTGCCGGAAAGCATTTCGTAGAACATCGCACCGAGACTGTAAACATCTGAACGCGCGTCGAGCGGCTCGCCCAGACATTGCTCGGGCGACATGTAGTAAGGCGTGCCGACAACCGATCCGGTTGTGACTGCACCTGCGTCGGCGAGAAGTTTTGCGAGTCCGAAGTCGACCACCCTCACGCTCTCCAACTCAAAATCATCTTCAGGCGCAACGACGAGAATATTCTCAGGCTTGAGGTCTCGATGGACCACGCCCTGCCGATGTGCGGCGCCCACACCAGCGCAGATTCCGCGCATCAACCGCACGCCGCGCTCGACCGAAAAATGATCTTCGCTGTTCAAGAGTTCGCGCAGTGGTGTGCCTTTCACAAACTCCATCACGATGAACGCCGGTGCATGCTCGTCGTCTGTCTCGCCGAAGTCGTGAATCGTGATGACGTTTGGATGTCGCAACATCGCGGCGGCACGTGCTTCTCTGCGAAAACGCGCGATGGCTGCATCGTCTTTGACGAACTTTCCCGTCAGAATCTTTACCGCGACATCGTCGCCGATATGGACACGTCGCGCCTGGTAGACGATGCTCATCCCACCTTCGCCCAACTTCGCCTTCAGTTCATACTTGCCGTCGATTACGTGTCCGATGAGCGGGTCGGGATTGACGAGGCGAATCGTGGGAAGGGAAGAGTAATAATGACTCTCGTAGTATGGATGCGTGCCACTCGAGCCCGGCAGAGATAGCGGTGAACCGCAGTCGGAACAGAACATTGCCTCTTTGTCGAGGAACAACTCACACGCAGTGCAGAACGGATTGTACGATCGCAAATCGGCGAGCATCTGGTCCAACTCGTCTTCGATCTGTTCCAGTGTTGTCGAAGACATGCGGAGTCCGCCTTCGATGTCAAACAAACAATACACGGGCAAGACGTCGCGACCGTTGAGCAAGGCGTTGCCGAGTTTGTGTTCGTTGTCGAGTGCGCACGGTTCTGCCAGATTGAGCCGGGCGATTGCATTTCGGACCGCGTCTCGATCTTTTTCCGCCTCGGATTGCGGGACATGTACGGCGATAACCCGCACGCCTTCACGCTTGCGTTGATCGCGCAACTCTGCGACCTGCGCCAGGTTGATCTTCGATGCTTCCGAGCTGATGGACCAGAAGTGAACGAGGGTCGGATGACCCTTAATCTGTAAACTCGCAGATTGCCGGTTCAGCCATTCTCTGGCTTCCTCAAATGATGGTAACTGTAGCTCTTTTTGTGCCTTTTTGTGGCTAAATGACATCATTCCTCGGAAGTTGTCGGGTCAATGATAGTTTTGACCTGAGCGACATGATTCGCTGGAAAACCGCCGAGCTTCGCGTGCTCGTGGACCAGCTCTTCATTCGGTGCGATGTAAATGCAATAGATCTTATTGTCAGTAACGTAGCTTTGAACCCACTGAATCTGCGGTCCTAACTGATTCAAGACGTTGCAGGAACGCAGCGACATCGTTTTCAACTCGGCTGGCGTCATTTTACTCGCGCCAGGAACAACTCGCTCAATAACATATTTAGGCATATGAATTCTCCGTTTCGTATTATTTTCTCACTGTAATTCCGTCAACAATTGCTGAAACTCCTGATCGCGGCCCAGCGAATGGAATGCACTATCCAGCCTGGCCCAGTGCGCTACCGTTCTAAAGCCATTCTCAAACGCACGACGCAGCAGGATTAGCGACGATTCCTTTTCACCGAGCAGCGCGTATGCGCACGCACAGTTGTAAACGGCCAGGCCGTCGTTCGATTCGAGCTCCAGCACCCGCTTCAGCGTCGCGTTTGCTTCTTCTATACTTCCAAAACGCGCATAAGCTTCGGCCAGCCGGCTCATCACGATTGTGTCGTCGAGACTCGCCTCCAGTTTTCGTGAAGTGATCTCGACAACCTTCAGCGCCGCTTCTGCAGCCGCATCGACTTTTGCGAGCTTCAAATAAACTCCCGCAAGGTATCGCCAGGGGTCCTCATCGTAAGGCTTCAAATCAGCGGCACGGCGATAATGCTTGAGCGCACCTTCCAGATCGTTCGAAAGTTCCGCGATCATTCCCAGCCTTAGATGACCGGGGTAGAATTCGGGATTATCGTGCAGGATCTCCTCGATCGTGCGTATCGAATCGACGAAGCGGCGGTGATGAAAATAGACCATCGCGATCGCGAACTTCGCGTCGAGCGACGTCGGCTCCAGCGCCAGCGCCTTCTGATTCATCTCGATCGCTTTGCTCAACCACGAAGAGCTGCCGTCGTACCACTCGTACATCGCGGAATAGCCTTCGGCGAGTCCGGCGTACGACGACGCGAATCCGGGATCGAGGGCGATTGCGCTTTCAAACATCTCAATCGCGTTTTCCGTGTTTCTACGGCCCTTCAGGTACAGAAGCTCTCTGCCACGCATGTAAAAATCGTAAGCCCGCAGATCGTCCGTGGGT
>Ga0070694_100002957_pt1 | contig 10095 bp, 9 predicted proteins | sample KBSK1251metaG_FD_65470 | JGI IMG/M metagenome (GOLD analysis project Ga0070694, IMG submission 65470) | Corn, switchgrass and miscanthus rhizosphere microbial communities from Kellogg Biological Station, Michigan, USA - KBS K1-25-1 metaG | ecosystem: Host-associated > Plants > Roots >... | reverse complement strand
CTCGAACGAGAGGACAGTCTACATCAGCGCCCGGTGCGTTCGCCTGAGCAGAAGCTTCGGGACGAAGTCAGGGCGCGACGTGAGGGAACAGCTCGACAACTAGCCAGGCCCGGATATGCGCTTCTGAAGGCAAGGCGGCTATTGGGTCACCCACCGAAACATCCTAGCCTCGCCAGCGGCGCCGACGGGGGGTGGGCTGGAAGTAGGGCCTCGCCCGGTGCCGCCGGCTCGGCCTACCCAGGAGCGGCGGCGGGTGTGTTCTCTTTCGGCGCCGCGTACACTCATGCCATGAGCTGGCGAGCTCTCCGTCTGCCCGTACGGATCCTTCTGGCCGCCACGCTCGCCGGCTGCACCGCCGGCATTTCCCCGGGTGGCGGCGAACTCCCGACCCCCGCCAAGCTCGACGTCATCTTCGTCGCGACCGACCTCGAGATCGTGAACGCCATGCTCACCCTCGCTAACGTCACCCGCGACGACGACGTCTACGACCTCGGCTGCGGCGACGGCCGCATCGTCATCGCGGCCGCCAAGGAGTTCGGGGCGCGCGGGGTGGGCGTGGACCTCGACCCCCAGCGCATCCGGGAAGCCCAGGCCAACGCGGTCCGGGCCGGGGTCGCCGAGCGGGTGGCGTTCCGCGTCCAGGACATCTTCGATACCGATATCCAGCCCGCGACGGTGGTCACGCTCTTCCTCTCGCCGGAGCTGAATGCGCGGCTGCGGCCAAAGCTCACGAGCCAGCTCAGGCCCGGCAGCCGGATCGTGTCCCACCGCTATGGCATCGGCGACTGGGCGCCCGAGCGGACGGTCACCCTCTCCGTCCGCGGGATCCGTAACCACATCTTTTTGTGGCGCGTGCCATGACCGCGGGCGGCTCGCTCGATCGGGCCCGGGCGGTGTTCGAACGGCAGGCGTGGGGCGATGCCTACGCACAGCTCAGCGCCGTGGATCGCGAGGCGACGCTCGAGCCCGAAGACCTCGAGCGGCTCGCGATCGCCGCGCACCTGGTCGGCCGGGACGGGGAGAGCGCCGACGCCTGGGCGCGGGCGCATCACGCCTTCCTGGGCCGGGGCGCGGCCCCGGGGGCGGCGCGGTGCGCGTTCTGGCTCGGCTTCAGCTCGCTGATCGCGGGCGAGGCCGCGGTCAGCGGCGGGTGGCTCGCGCGGGGCCAGCGGCTGCTGGACGATGGCCGGCACGACTGCGTGGAGCGCGGGTACCTGCTCATGCTCCAGGCGCTCCGGTGCATGTGGGCGGGTGAGAATGCGACGCTGCACGCCACCTACGATCAGGCGGCGCGGATCGGCGAGCGCTTCGGCGACGCGCAGCTCGTGGCGTTCGGTCGCCTCGGCGTCGGCGAGGCCCTCATCCGGTCGGGAGAGACCGCGGCCGGCGTAGCGATGCTCGACGAGGTCATGGTTGCCGTCACCAGTGGTGAGGTGTCGGCGATCGGGGTCGGGATCATCTACTGCGCCGTGATCGGGCAATGCCAGGAGATCTTCGACCTGCGCCGGGCCAAGGAGTGGACGAAGGCGCTCAGCCAGTGGTGCGCGTCGCAGCCGGACCTCGTGCCCTATCGCGGCCAGTGCCTGGTGCACCGCGCCGAGATCATGCACCTGCAGGGGGCCTGGCCGGATGCCATGCGCGAGGCCCGGCAGGCGTGCGAGCGGCGGCTCGCGCAGACCGTGGGACGATCCTGGGTCGGCGGGGCCCTGTATCTCCAGGCCGAGCTCCACCGGCTGCGCGGCGAGTTCGCGCGGGCCGAGGAGGCCTACCGCGAGGCCAGCCAGTCGGGGCGCGACTCCCAGCCCGGCCTTGCGCAGCTGCGGCTGGCGCAGGGCAAGATCGAGGCGGCCGCGGCGGCGATGCGCCGGGTGATGGACGAGGCCCGCGATCAGGCCACGCGATCCCGGCTCCTGGCCGCGTACGTCGAGATCATGCTGGCCGCGAGCGACGTGCGGGCGGCGCGTGCCGGCGCCGACGAGCTGGGCGCGATCGCCGAGCTGCTCGCGGCGCCGCTGCTGCGTGCGATGGCCGCCCACGCCACGGGAGCGGTCCTCCTTGCCGAGGGCGACGGCCGGGCGGCGCTCAGCGCGCTGCGCGGCGCCTGGGCGGCCTGGCAGGGGATCGAGGCGCCGTACGAGGCCGCGCGGGTCCGGGTGCTCATCGGGCTCGCCTGCCGGGCGCTCGGTGACGACGACACCGCGGAGATGGAGCTCGACACGGCGCGCTGGGTTTTCCAGCAGCTCGGCGCCGCCCCGGACGTGGCCCGGGTGGAGACCCTGTCTCGCGCGGGAGCCGGCAGGCCGCCGGGCGGGCTGACTGCTCGCGAAGTCGAGGTCCTCCGCCTCGTCGCAGCGGGCAAGACCAACCGGGAGATCGCAAAGACGCTGGTCCTCAGCGACCACACGGTCCGCCGGCACCTGCAGAACATCTTCAACAAGATCGGGGTGTCGTCGCGCTCCGCCGCCACCGCGTTCGCCTTCCAGCGCAGCCTGGTCTGACGCCCGCGTGGTACGAACGTACCACGTCCTCCGACCACGAGATTTGGCTCGAACGGGCGATGCGGGCTCGGGCGCCCGCGGCCTACGGTGTCTCCCGAGATCCAACCTGAAAGGAGACCCACCATGGCGACTGCCACCGATCCGAAGGTGACCCGACACCCGTCGGTACTCGATGCCGTCCGCAGCCTGGCCCCGAAGATCGCCGCCCGCGCCCCCGAGATCGAGGCGGCGCGGCGGTTGCCCGCCGACCTCATCCGGGATCTGACCGCGGCCGGGTGTTTCCGCATGCTGGTGCCTCGCAGCCACGGTGGCGTTGGCCTCGACCTGGCGAGCGCGATGAGCGTCTGCGAGGAGCTGAGCCGGGCGGACGCGTCGACGGCCTGGACGACGATGAACCTGGCGGGTGGCTGGATCAATCTGGGCACCCTTCCCCGGGCGACGTTCGATGCCCTCTACGCCGGCGGGCCGGACGCCATCATCGGCGGTGTCTTCGCTCCGTCCGGGACGGCCGTGCCGGCGGCCGGGGGATACCGGGTGAGCGGCCGGTGGGCGTTCGCCAGCGGTTGCCAGGACTGCCAGTGGCTGTTCGCCAACTGCATGGAGGCCCACGGCGACGGCCCCCGGCTGCGCACGATCCTGTTCTCGCCCGACCAGATCAAGATCGAGGACACCTGGTCGGTCTCGGGGTTGTGCGGCACCGGCAGCCATCATCTGACTGCCGCCGACGTGTTCGTGCCGGCCGAGCGGACGTGCCTGCCCTTCGCGGATCCGCCGTGCCTGGACGAGCCGCTGGTGCGCATGCCCATGCCGCCGGTCTTCGCCTTCGGGGTCGCCAGCGTCGCGGTCGGCATCGCGCAGGGGGCGCTGGAGGACATCCTCGCGCTCTCCGCCGGCAAGGTGCCCCTGCTCGCCCACACGTCTCTGGCCACGAACCCGCTGTTCCAGAACCAGCTCGGCGCCGCCGACGCGAAGCTCCGCGCGGCCCGCGGACTGCTGTACGCCGACGCCGCGGCCGCGTGGGGGACGGCGGTGGCCGGGGCCGAGTTCACGCCCGAGCACCGAGCCCGGATGCGCTCGGCGATCACCTGGGCCGCCACCACCGCGGTCTCGGTCGTGGACATGGCCTACCACGCGGGGGGCGGGAGCTCGATCTACGCCGCCAACCCGCTCCAGCGCCGCTTCCGCGACGTCCACGCGATCACCCAGCACTTCCTGGTCAAGCTCGACACGTTCACCACGGCCGGGGCCGTGCTCGCCGGCGCGGAGGCCGACCTGACCGTGTTCTGAAGTATAGTGCACGCATCATGCGGCGAGGGCTCGCGCGAAGTCTCGGCTGCGCCGTGCTCCTGGCAACCCTCGCGGCATGGCCCGCGCTCGCCCGGGCGGATGCCTCGACGACCGAGTATGCCGACCCGAAGTACCGGTTCGCGTTCCGGTTCCCCGCCGACTGGCAAAGGGAAAGGGCACCCACCCCCGGGGAGGGAGAGGAGGTCCGGCTCGCGGCCAAGAGCGCGGCGGGATCGAGCTTCGTTCTCGCCATCGCGAGTCCCGTCGGGGCGGCGATCACGCGGGAGGAATTCGAGCGACGCCCGGATCGCGACGCGCTGGTCGACGAGCTGATCCAGCGGACTCTCGGCCAGGTCTACGCGAAGATGTCGCGCGATCTCTCGGCCAGCCGCATGGTGGTCGACGAGACGCGGCGGCGGGCCTCCGACACAGGGATCGGATTCTCCATCCATACCACCCACGCGACCCCCGAGGGCGCGACCACCGTCGAAGGGACGCACGTCTTCCCGTTCGGCGAGCCGTATGCCATCACCCTGCTGGTGGTCGCGCGTGGCGCCGCCGCGGCGCCCACGGAGGTGGAGACGCGGCGGCGGCTGCTCGACTCGCTCCGGGTGAACGCGCCATGACCACGCCTTCGCCCATGCCCCGCGCCACCGACACCGCCGAGATCGGGCGCACCGGCGTGCGTGTCTCGCGGCTGGGGCTGGGCGGTGTCGCGCTCTCCGGCGCGCCGCCCGCCACTGACCCGCAGCGCCCCACGCCGGAAGACGAGGGCGTGGCGCTCATCCTCCGGAGCCTCGCGCTCGGGCTCACCTATCTCGACACCGCGCCGATGTACGGGGTCGGCCAGAGCGAGGCGCGCTACGGTCGGGCGCTGCGCGGAGTGCCACGGGACCGCTTCGTGCTGTCGACCAAGGTGGGGCGCGTGCTGCGGCCCGGCGCGCCCGGCGCGCCGCCGACCTGGGCCTTCGACTTCAGCGCGGCCGGGGTGCGCGCCTCGTTCGAGTCCTCCCTCACGCGCCTGGGGCTCGAGCGCGTGGACATCCTCTTCGTTCACGATCCGGACGACCACCACGCCCAGGCGGTGGCGGAGGCGTTCCCCGTCCTGATGGAGCTGCGCGCGCAGGGGCGGGTGAAGGCCATCGGCGCCGGGATGAACCAGTGGCAGATGGAGCTGGACTTCGCGCGGCGCGGCTTCTGTGACTGCTTCCTGCTCGCCGGGCGGTACACGTTGCTCGACCAGAGCGCGCTGCCGGAGTTCCTGCCCTATTGCCTGGAACACGGGATCTCTGTGGTGGCGGGCGGCCCCTACAACAGCGGGATCCTCGCGGTGGGCCCACGCGAGGGCGCGACGTACAACTACCGTCCGGCCGACGTGGCGATGATGGACAAGGCCCGGCGCATCGCCGCCGTGTGCGCGCGCCACTCGGTCGACCTGCGAGCGGCCGCGCTCCAGTTCGTGCTGGCCCACCCGGCCATCGTCTCGGTCATCCCCGGCGCCCGCTCGATCGCCGAGGTCGAGGAGAACGTGGCCCTGCTCGAGCGGCCCACCCCGCCCGGGCTGTGGGCAGACCTCAAGGACGCCGCGCTCCTCGATCCCGCCGCGCCCACGCCTGGCTCCCACCCGTAGCCCCTCTTCCTCGGACACCGGCCGGGCGCTTCTCCTGTACGGAGCCCGGCTTCTGCCCTATGATGTCCCCCTACGCGCGCGCGCCGGTCAAGCGGCGAAGGCCCGGCGCGCCAGTACCAGGTATCGGCCAATCGACCCAGGGGAGCCCGCATGATTCCGGATCGTGTCTTCGAAGTGCTTCACGGCCCGGCCTACATGCAGATCGGGACCCGGGACGCCGCCCTCCGGCCGTCTCACACGCTCGCGGTGGGGGCCGTGGTTCACGATGATCGCGAGACGGTCACCGTGTTCGTGCCCACCGCCCGCGCCCGGCGGATCCTGGCCGATCTCGAGAGCAACGGCCGCGTCGCTCTCGGGATCGCCCTGGTCTCGCACGAGGCGTACCAGCTCAAGGGGAGCTACCTGTCCACCCGTCCCACCGACGCGAGCGACCTCGCCCGGCAGGAGACCTACCGGAAGGCGCTGCTCGACGATGCCCTCCGCGTCGGCTATCCCGATGAGATCGCGCGGCCGCTGACGCAGGGGTTCGCCTACACGCCGGGCACCGCGATCACCTTTCGCGCCGAGCAGGTCTTTCTCCAGACTCCCGGTCCCGGCGCCGGCACCCCGCTGGCTTAGGGCAGGAGCGCACGATGGGGCTGCTCCCCGACGAGATCAAGGCCGCCATGCAAGGGGTGATTCCCTCTCACGTCGTGACCTGCGCGGCCGACGGAACGCCGAACGCCAGCGCGATCTCGCAGGTGTACTACGTCGACGGCGATCACGTCGCGCTCTCGCATCAGTTCTTCAACAAGACCAAGCGCAACCTCGCGGAGAACCCGCACGCGATGGTGTGGCTGATCCACCCGGAGACGTTCGACACCTGGGACCTCGAGCTCGTGCTCGACCATTCGGAGACGAGCGGCCCGGTCTTCGACGCGATGGACATGCAGATCGAGGCCATCGCGTCGATGGTCGGGATGAAGGGGATCTTCAAGCTCAAGGCCGCGGATATCTTCCGGGTAATCTCGGTCGTGAAGACGAGCGGCGAGCGGATCCGCCGCTGACCTCGCCGCGCCTCCGCCGGGCTCGCGCATGACCGCCGCCGCCGACGACCAGGATCCGCACGTGCTGCGCGAGCTGATCGCCCGGAGCCAGGAGACGATCGACCGCCTCAACCTCGATCTCGCCAGGCGCACCAACGACGTGCGCATCATCCAGCAGATCTCCTCCGAGATCACCTCCACGCTCGATTTGGACGAGGTCCTCGGCATCGTCCTCGGGGCCATGGAGCGCGTGCTCGGCTTCCAGCACTCGATGCTCCTGCTCGCGGAGCCGGCCGGCGATACCGTCGTGGTCGCGGCCACCCGCGGCTACGGACGGCCGAGCACGGACGCGCGCGTCCGGATCGGCGACGGGGTCATCGGCGTCGTGGCGGAGCGGAAGGCCCTGATGCGCGTCGGCAACATCGGCACCAGCCTGCGGTACCTGCAGGCGATCCGCGCGCGCATGCAGGCGGCGGGGCAGGCGCCCGCCGGGGAGGCGCCTGCCGCCCTGCCGGGTCTGCCCGACGCCCAGAGCCAGCTCGCCCTGCCGCTGCTGGTCAAGGACCGCCTGGTCGGGGTCCTCGTCGTGGAGAGCGCCAAGCCGAACGCGTTCGACGATCTGGACGAGGTCGTGCTGCGCATCGTCGGCAACCAGGCGGCCACCGCCATCGACAACGCGCGGACGTACCGGATGGTGGATCAGCTGGGCCGCCTGAAGCGCTTCTTCTCCCCGCACCTGGCCGAGCTCATCATCCGCGGCGGCGCCGACGACCCGCTCAAGACCCACCGCCGCGAGGTCACCGTCGTCTTCCTCGATCTGCGGGGATTCACCGCGTTCGCGGAGACGGCCGAGCCGGAGGAGGTCATGGGGGTCCTCCGCGAGTACCACGCGGAGATGGGGAAGCTGATCCTCGCCCACGAGGGCACGCTGGAGCGCTTCACCGGTGACGGGATGATGATCTTCTTCAACGATCCGCTCCCCGTGCCCGACGCCGGGCGCCGGGCCGCCCGCATGTCCGCGGAGATGCAGGAGCGCGTGTCGCCCCTCACCGCCAAGTGGCGCCGGCTCGGGTACGAGCTCGGGCTCGGCATCGGCATCGCCAAGGGCTTCGCCACCATCGGCGGCATCGGCTTCGAGGGGCGGTGGGACTACGGCGCCATCGGCACCGTGACCAACCTCGCGGCCCGCCTCTGTGGCGAAGCCAAGGGCGGCGAGATCCTCGTCTCGACGCGTCTCGCCGGCGAGATCGAGGACATCGCCGAGACCGAGGAGCTGGCCCCGCTCACCCTCAAGGGATTCGCCCGACCGGTCCCCGCGATGAAGCTCGTGCGGCTCAAGCCGGCGTGAGCAGACGGTCAGACGACGGCGCCGGCTCCCAGGACGGCGGCGGCCGGGGCAGCCACCGAGAATAGCGGTCGCCGCTCGGCGGCCGGGCTGGTGGCGAGCGCGGCGCGCGGCCGGAACGCGATCCCTGAGCCCGCGACCAGGTCCCGCACCGTCGCGGACACGATGACGTCGCCGCCCTTCGCGACGGCGGCGACGCGACGGGCGACGTCGAGGGCGGCGCCCCTCAGGCCCTCGGGCTGAACGTCGCACTCGCCGGTGTGCAGGCCGGCCTTCGCCACCATGCCTCGCCGGCGGGCCCCCTCCACGATTGCGCTCGCACACCGGACCGCCCGGGCCGGCCCGTCGAAGGTGGCCAGCATCACCGGGCCGGTCTCGGATAGAACCCGCCCGCGAGACCGGAGGATCTCCGAGCGGGCCGTTTCGCCAAAGGCCTCGCCGCGAGGCGCGGCCTTTGCCCCGTTCCCCCGCGGCGCGAGCTGGGCCACCATCACGGTGACCAGCACCCGATCCGGTTCGACGGCGGCGTCCGGCTCGCCGACGAACCGCTCGATCTCGGCGCCGATGGCCTCGGCATCGGCCAGCCAGGGCAGGTGGTCGGCGCCCGGCAGCTCCACGTAGCGCGCGCCGGGGATGCGCGCGGCCATGTAGCGTCCATACCGCACGTCGATGGTCTGATCGCCCACCGCGTGCATCACCAGCGTGGGGACGCGAATGGCCGGGAGCACGTGCCGGAGGTCGAGGTCCCGATTGATGTCGAGCAGGGCGGCGGCCGCGCCCGGGCTCGCGCTCATGCGCAGGAACCTGGCCCACCAGCGGCAGAACGCCTCGTCGCCCTTCACGCTGGGGGCGCGCCTCTCGATCCCGAGCGGCCCGCCCCAGTCGCGCTGGACCATGTCGACGTACCCCGCATAGTCCTCCGCCGAGGGCCCCCACGGGTGATCGGGTGAGTTGATCATGCGGGCATAGGAGCCGATCACGACCAGCCCCGCGACGCGGTCCGGATAGGTGGCGGCGAACAGCGCGCACATCGAGCCGCCCTCCGAGTAGCCGACCAGCGTGGCGCGCTTGCTGCCGACCGCGTCCATCACCGCGCGCACGTCGGTCATTCGCTGCTCGAGCGTCGGCAGCGCGTCCTGGGGGACGCGGTCGGAGAGGCCGGTGCCGCGCTTGTCGAAGAGGATCAGCCGGCCGATCCCGGCCAGCTGCTGCAGGAATCGCGCGACCCGGGGCTCCTCCCAGAAGCACTCCACGTTCGAGACCCACCCGGGAACGAGCACGAGATCCGGCGGGCCCTCGCCGATCACCTGATAGGCGAGGTTGACCTCACCGCTGCGCACGTAGTGGGTGGTGGGCACGGGCGCGGCGGCCGGCTCGGGCGGCGTCTCGCTCTGGATCTCGCGGAAGCGCCGGGTGGTGGCCGCCTCCGGCGCGACCCCGAGCTCGCGCTGTAGCACCTCGACGCAGCGCTGGTACTGGCGCAGGGCCGCCGTCCGCCGCCCCTGCCGGACGTAGGCGTCCATGAGCGTCCGGTGGGCGCTCTCGCGCAGGGGGTCCAGCGCGAGCACGCGGAGCCCGGTGCCCACGGCCTGCTCCAGGGCGCCGGCCGTCAGATCCAGCGCGAGCAGCCGCTCCAGCGCGGTCAGCGCCAGCTCCCGCAGCCGGTGCCGCTCCGTCGCGAGCCAGTCGTCGAAGGGCGCCTCGTCGACGCGGAACCCTTCGAGCAGCTCGCCCCGGTACAGCGTCGTCGCCTCCCGGAGCGCCTCGCGCGTGCCCTGTCCCACCCCGCGCTCGAAGTCGGCGACGTCCACGTGCACCGCGCTCTCCCGCAGCCCGACCAGCTCGCCCTCCACGATGAACGGGTCCGGGGTGATGGCCTGCCGCAGGGCGAAGAGGGTCTGGCGGAGGTTGTGGCGGGCGTGCTCATCGGTGGTGCCCGACCAGAGCAGGCCGGCCAGCGAATCCCGGGAGCTGGCCGCCCCCGGGTGCAGGGCCAGGTAGGCAAGCAGGGCCTGCGCCTTCTTCCGGCGAACGGTCAGGGGACGGCCGGAGCCGTGCTGGGCGCGGAGCCCACCGAGGAGTCGAAGCGAGAGCTGCGTCATCGCCAGTGCCACCGTCGTTTGCCGACTATAGCACCGCGCCGCGGGGCCGGGTGACGGCGAATAGACGCCGCCGGTGACGGTGCGGTGACGGGGCGCTGGTACACCTCGACGGGAGGATGCCGCGGCCGAGCCATCGAGCTCTCGCGGCGGAAAGGAGCAACAGCCCATGCCCCGCTATCTCGTGGAACGGACCTTCCCCGATGGTCTC
>Ga0070694_100002952_pt1 | contig 10104 bp, 10 predicted proteins | sample KBSK1251metaG_FD_65470 | JGI IMG/M metagenome (GOLD analysis project Ga0070694, IMG submission 65470) | Corn, switchgrass and miscanthus rhizosphere microbial communities from Kellogg Biological Station, Michigan, USA - KBS K1-25-1 metaG | ecosystem: Host-associated > Plants > Roots >... | reverse complement strand
CTCGTCCAGAGCGAGTGGTATCTCGGGGCGCAGAAGGAGCCGGTCGACTACACGAAGGCGAACGCGGCTGCACCGGCCCCCGACTTCGTCGTCTTCAACGGCGTCGCCAACCAGTACAAGGACAACCCGATCCAGGTCACGACCAAGGGTCGCGTCCGGGTCTTCGTCCTCGACGCCGGCCCCAATGTCGACAGCTCGTTCCACGTCGTCGGGACGATCTTCGACACCGTCATCAAGGAGGGCATGATCCTCGCCCGGGGGAACGCCCAGGGTTGGGGCAGCCAGGCGGTCGACCTGGCACCGGCCCAGGGTGCGATCATCGAGTTCAGCCCCCGTGAAGACGGGATCTATCCGTTGGTCACGCACGCCTTCAATTTCGTCGGCAAGGGCGCCCTCGGGCTGTTCATGGCCGGCGACGGCGACCCGCTGAACTGAGCGCGACGTGCGCCTCGAGCTCACCAAGCGCGCCGACTATGCGATCCGGGCCGTCGTCGCGCTCGCTGCGGCGGCCCCCGACCGCCGGCTGAGCGTGCGCCAGATGGCCGCGGAGCACGCCATTCCGGTCCGTTTCCTGCCGCAGGTGATGGCCGATCTCGTGGGCGCAGGGCTCGTCGAGGGCCTGACCGGACGCGTCGGCGGCTACCGGCTGACGCGTCCTGCCGCGGCGATCTCCGTCCTCGAGGTCATCGAGGCGGTCGAGGGCGACAGCCGGCGCCGGACGTGCGTCCTGCGCGGCGGGGCTTGCCGGGTCGGCGGCGCCTGCGACGTTCATCACGTGTTCGCCGCCGCCCAGGACGGGCTGATCCGGCAGCTCGGCGGAGCGTCGATCGCCAGCCTGCGCCGGACGGCCTGATCGGTCAGGCCGAAGCCAGGATTCCGGCCAGCGGCCGCGCGAGCGCGTCCGAGCTGAGGTAGACCTTCGGACAGCGAGTGTCAACCATTTCGCGACGCGGTCCGCGCCACGTCGAATGGCACGCTGCACGCTTTCCGTGCTGCTCTCCGTGGCGGCTCGGATGGCGGCCCGTCCAGCCTGACCGAATGTGCTCCACAGCAGATTGACGGACTCATGGTCGGTCTGCGGACAAGGAGCAGCGTGATGCTGACTGGACTGTCGACTCCGGGGACGGCCAGGCCCACGACTCGGACCTGCCTCGTTGCGGGCTGCGGCTGCCGCGACGCGCGGGTGCTGTCCCGCCGCCACGCGGCCTTCATTGCAGCGCGAGCCCGGGCGTCGGGCCAGACCAGTGACCGGATCATCGCGGCCGAGGACACCTGGCGGTTGCCGCCGATGGTCCGCGAATCGTGATGAGTGTCGCCCTCCATCCGATGATCTTCGATCGCCTCGAAAGGACCCTTCAGATGAACGACCTCGCCCCCGTCTCTCTCGCTTCGATCCGCCTCGACGAGCTTCGTCGCGAGGCGGACGCCGAGCACCTCGCCAACCTGGCACGCCGGCGCGCCGGCGCGCCCCCCGCTCTTTCTCGTGAAAGCGCCCTCGCGATCTGGATCTCCAGGCTCCAGGCCGGACTTCTGCGATGAGGACCCCGATCGTTGTCCCGCCTCGGGGAGGAGGCCCGTCGACAACCGCCTCAAGCGCCGTCGACGTCCTGATCGTTGGAGCAGGGCAGGCCGGCCTGGCGATCGGCCAACACCTCCGGTCATCCGGCCTGTCCCTGGTGCTCGTCGACCGCAACCCGCGGATTGGCGACAGCTGGCGGGCGAGGTACGACTCGCTCACGCTGTTCACCCCACGGGCATACAGCGCGCTCCCGGGGCTGGTCTTTCGGGGGCCGCCCGACGGCTATCCGACCAAGGACGAAATGGCCGATTATCTCGAGCTCTACGCGACGGTCTTCGGTCTTCCGGTTCGCCTCGGCGTGACAGTCGACCATCTCAACAAGGGCGACGACGGATTTGTCGCGTCACTCTCGAACGGCGACGTGATCCGGGCGCGGTCGGTGGTCATCGCGACCGGAGGTTTCGCAACGCAGCGGATTCCGGCCCTGACGAGCGGCTTCGCGCCGGCTGTCCGGCAGCTCGCGTCGTCGTCGTACCGGTCGGCTTCGGACGTGCCGGCGGGAACCGTCCTCGTCGTCGGCGATGGCGCGGCGGGCCGTCAGATCGCGGCCGAACTCGCCACGACACGGACGGTGCTCCTCGCCGCCGGCAGCAGTCCGCATCCGATCGTCCGCGATCGGCTGCTGGGCAGGAGCCTGTTCTGGTGGCTCGACCGAACGGGACTGCTCAACGCTTCGCGGACGAGCCGGATCGGTCGCCGGATGATGGCCAAGGACTCCATTCCGCGCCCTGACCTTGACCTGCGCATCCTCGCGCGTAACGGCGTGTCGATCCGCTCGCGGCTCATCGCGGCCTCAGGCTCCTTGGCGATCTTCGATTCCGGCACGAGCGCAGCGGTGGACGCCGTCATTTGGGCGACCGGGTATCGGAATCGAACCGATTGGGTCCACGTCGCGGGCGCACTGGATGGGTCAGGCGACTATGTCCACGAGCGAGGCGTCTCGCCCGTTGACGGCCTGTTCCTGATCGGTCAGCCCTGGCAATGGAGTCGCGGCTCGGCGACGGTCGGTGGCGTGGCACGCGATGCGGCCTTCATCGGGGCGCAGCTCCGGGCGTCGGTCGTTCCCGAGGGTCCGCCCACCGGCCCAGCATGGCGGCGGGCCTTCGCCTCGCGGCCAATCGGGGTGCCCGCGTCGATCGCGTCTGCGACCGACTGACGATTCGCAGACCGTTGGTCGCCTTCGAGACGCTGTGATCGATGGTGGCCGCCGGCGACGGTGATCGCGAGCGCGATCGCGCGAAGCTCGTCGAACTCCTCGACGGCCGCGGCTCAGACCCGGACCGCGCCCTCAGCGCCCCCCACAGCATCGAGCGCTGTGACCCAGCGGGCGATCGCCACGCGCGAGTCGATCCCGAGCTTGTTGAAGATGTTCGCGACGTGGCTCTCGACGGTCCGCTCCGAGATGAAAAGCTGCGTCGCGACCGCCGCGTTCGAGGTGCCGTCAGCGACAAGGCGGGCGACCTCCATCTCCCGACGAGACAGGCCTCCGGGCTGCTCGGCGACGGCCGGGCGCCGCGCGGGAGCTGGCGGCTCGGCGAGTCCAAGCGAGTAGCCGATGAGCTCATCGCGACTCATCGCTTGTCCGGCGCCAAACGCGGCATCGTAGCCGCGCTGGCCGAGTCGTCCGCGCGCCGCGGCCGCGGCGTCGGCCTGGGCCGCGAGGAGCGGTTCGTATTCCTTTCCCGCGGCGATCCGCCACAGCGCGTCCGCACCGCCGAGGAGCGTGGTCGCGCGCCGGTGGTCACCCTCGGCGATGGCGACGAAGGCCAGCACCTCGGCGAGGTGTGCGACGCCGGTCACGTCGCCGAGATCCCGGCGGATCTCGATCCCCGCCCGGGCGAGCCGCTTCCCCTCGCCTGGATTGCCCGCGCGCAGCTCTGCAATCGAGAGGAAGTGGTAGGCATACGCCCGGACGGCGCCTTCACCCGATTGCTCGCTGAGCGCGATCGTCTCGTAGCCGGTCCGGATGCCGGCGTCGAGATCGCCCGAGAAGACCTCGGCGATGCCCCGGACGTCCATGGCCGCGAGGGTGGCGAAGCGCAGGCCCATCGCCTGCCCGAGCTTGACAGCCTGGTCGGCATGGGCGATCGCTTCCTCGGGCCGGCTACCTACCCAGCACGCCGCTCCCAGCGCAATCAGGGCAAATGCGACCGACGCGGCGTCACCGACGGCACGCCCGACGGCCAGGGCTTCCTCGCCATGGGCAAGGGCCTTGTCGTGATCGCTCTGGGCGGCGGACAGCAGCGACGACACCCAGAGGGCGTCCGCGCGCATCTTCGAAGGCCCGGGTGCCGCATCGAGGAAGGCAGTCAGGATCCCGATGACCTTTGAGAAGTGGCCCTCGGTGAGCCAGTATTCGAAGAGATCCCGACAGATCGCGACGCCCTGTTCGGCGAGCTCGGCGTCGCCGGCGCAGAACTCCAAAGCGGCCCAAAGGTTCGATCGATCGGCACGGATCCGGGCAAAGGCCGCGGCCTCGCGGGAGTCGTGAGCCCCAGCGACCGCCGCCACCGAGCGCACCCACGCGAGGTGACGCAATCGCAGGTCGCGCTCGGTGCCGTGCTCACGGAGTCGCTCGCGCGCGAAGTCGCGCAGCACCTCGAGGATCCGGAAGCGTTCGCGTCCCGTGCGCTGCAGCCGATGGACGAGCGACTTCTCCACGAGCGATGCGACCAGTCCCGCGATCGAGGCTCGCGGCAGCTCGTCGTCTGCGCAGACAGCCTCGATCGCGTCGATCTCGAAGCCCCCGACGAAGACCGACAGACGTGACCAAAGGAGGCGCTCCGCGTCATCCAGGAGCTGGTAGCTCCAATCGATCGTGGCTTCCATCGTCCGCTGGTGCGGCAGGTAGCTTCGGTCACCGGTGCCGAGGAGGGTCATCCGTTCATCGAGTCCTGACGTCAGCGCGCCGATCCCGAGCGCGTCGAGGCGGACCGCGGCCAACTCGAGGGCGAGGGGCAGGCCGTCGAGACGGCGGCACAACTCGAGGACGGCGGGAGCGCTGTTGGCATCCAGGGCGAACCCGCCTCGTCGCGCGGCCGCCCGCTCGACGAACAGCGAGACGGCATCCGAGCGCCACGCCTCGCCCGGCGCGGAGTCGGCCGGATCCGGCATCGACATCGCCAGGATCTCCTCGGTCACCTCGCCGGCGACGCCGAGCGCCTGCCGACTCGTGGCGATGACCTGGAGATCCGGGCAGCCACGAAGGAGCGTTCCGGCGAGTGATGCCGCTTCGTCGAGGACATGCTCGCAGTTGTCGAGGACGAGGAGGAGCCGCCGGTCGACGAGTTGCGTGACGAGCATCGCGCCCGACCACTCGGTCGATCGATCCTGGAGCCCGAGAGCGCCGACGATCGCGGCGGTCACGCCGGCCGACTCGCGGACCTCGGCGAGGGCGACGAAGGTCGCGCCGTCGCGGTAATGACCGGCCAGATCCCGGGCCGTCCGGAGGGCGAGACGTGTCTTGCCCACGCCACCCGGGCCCGTGAGCGTCACGAGACGCGCCTCGCCGAGGTGCCGGCGGATGGCGGCGAGCTCCGCGCGACGGCCGACGAGGCTCGTCAGCTCGGCTGGCAGATGACTCGCGCGCTGGGAGACACCCGGTGACGGCACGGTTGCCGGAGCCTACGAGGTTCGAACGGGCCCCGTCAACGCGACCTTGTCAGGCAGCGCCACGAATGTTTCGGCGAGAAATCCGTGGCGGAGTCCGTGCTGGCCCGGACGACCGCGTGGTTCCGTCGACCGAGGCTGTTCACGACGGCGCGGTCGCGGCCCAGGTCGGATCGGACCCGTCGTCCCAGACAAGGGAACCCACGCCCATGGCCGTCTCGATCTCCCCCGGCGCGACCGACCGCTCCGGAAGGCTTGCCTCAGATCCGTTGGTGTTGCGCGTCAGCGCGCTTGGAGGCCTTGTCGGCGTCGCGCTTCGGCTCGTGTTCTGCGATCCCTTCAGTTCGACGAAGGACTCGATCGTTGGGTATCCGCAGTCGGGCGTTGGGCCCGCGACGGCCGAAACCCTCGGCGTCGCCTTGGTCGCGCTGGCGGTGATCAGTTCGTATCGCTCGATTGCGAGGCGCGGCTTCGCGCTTCGGATCGGGGGAGTTGCCCTCGGCTCGGCGGTCATTCTCGCCAGCGCCGGCACCGAGATCGCCTTCGACGGCGCGATCGTTGGCTCGGTCGTGCTCGCGATCGGCCTGGCGCTGGCCCTCGGCCCCGAGCAGTCAGCCGTCGGGTGGCTCGGTGTCCTGGCCGGCAGCCTGGTCCTCGCGGCTGCTCTTCCGCCGACCAGCTTCGAAGCATCACGCCAGGCGCGGGAGGGCGCGCAGGTCGCTGCCCTCGCCAGTGCCGGGTTCATCGTGGCTCTGTCCGTCCGGCTGTGGCGCCTCGCTGACGGCACCGTGCCGAGCCTGGAAGGAGCCCGGTGATGATGCTCGCACGCAACCTCGCGCGGCGGAAGCTGCGCACGGCCCTGACGATCATCGGGATCACGGTCGGGATCTGGGCGCTCGTCGTGTTCGGCGCTCTCGCCTCCAAGATCGACCTTCTCGTTTCGGGCGCTCACGACTACTTCGGCAACAAGGTCGTCGTCAGCAGCGCCGCGGGCGGTGGCGGGATGTTCCCCCTCTCGAGCGCCCTCGTGGCACGTGCGCAGGTCGTCGACGGTGTCGATGTCGCCTATGGCGAGATCAACACGATGGTCGATCACGACGCCAAGCAGGTCGGCCTGCCCGACGAGATCGTCGGCCTCGTCGCCGGCTCCGACCGGGGGCGCGACACGTTCCCATATCGCTTCGCGGCGGGTCGTCCCCTCGGGGCGTCGGACGCAGCGACCAGGAACGTCGTGCTCGGGGCCGATCTCGCGCGCAAGAACGGGGCCGCGATCGGCGGCACGATCCGCCTGCGCGGGGTCGAGTTCGCCATCGTCGGGATCCTGGAACCGACACTCACCCTGCCCGACAGCCAGGCTTTCCTGCCGATGGCCGCGGCCCAGGACCTCTACGTCATCGACTTGCCCGAGGACGTCGTGAAGTCGATCGTCCCGTCCGACACGATCACCCACATCGTCGTCTACCCCACCGCCGGGACGGACGTCGAGGCGCTCTCCGCTCGGCTCGAGGCGGCGCTCCCGAGTGTCACGACGCTGACCGCCAGCGAGTTCGACGAGACGATCGGCGCGACTGCGAACTTGCTCAGCGCGATCATCGTCGGCGTCGGCCTGATCAGCCTGATCGTGGGCGGGCTATCGGTCGTCAACACGATGGCGATGTCGGTCAACGAGCGCACCCGTGAGATCGGGATCAAGCGCGCGATCGGGGGCTCGCGCCGCCGGATCGTCGCCGAGCTCGTCGCCGAGTCCGGCCTCATCGGCCTCCTCGGCGGGCTCTTCGGACTCGGCCTCGGAGTCCTGGCCGTGACGCTCGGCAACGACGCCGGCCGCGAATCCGGAACCGCGCTCTTCACTCTGACCGCGACCACGGCGATCTCGTCGGTGATCTTCGCGACCGTCCTCGGAATGGCGGCGGGAATCCTGCCGGCGACCCACGCCGCCCGTCTCGACCCCGTCCAGGCCCTCCGGCACGAATAAGGAGCGATCCACATGGCCCTGCTCGAAGCGCGCAACCTCCACAAGACATTCCGTCTCGGTCGGACCAACACGGTCCATGCCCTCCGGGGCGTCGACGTCACGATCGAAGCGGGCGAGATGGTCGCGATCATGGGACCGTCCGGCTCCGGCAAGAGCACCCTCATGCATGTCCTCGGCTTGCTCCACGAGCCCGACAGGGGCACGACGCCGGCGCCCGTCCTGGCCATCAACGGGTCCGACGTCCTGCGCCAGTCCGATCGAGCCCGAACGCAGATCCGGGCCCGTGAGCTCGGCTTCGTCTTTCAGTCCTACAACCTCGTTCCCACCCTCAGCGCCGTCGAGAACGTGGCGTTGGCCGCGACCTACGCCGGCCGCGGCGGGCGGGCTGGCCGCAACGCCGCGCTCGATTCCCTGGAGCTCGTCGGCCTCGCAGATCGGGCCGCGCATCGACCAAACCAGCTCTCGGGCGGCGAGCAGCAACGCGTCGCCATTGCCCGCGCATTGGTCAACGAACCGCGGCTCGTGCTCGGCGACGAGCCGACCGGCAACCTTGACTCCGCCCGCACCGCCGAGGTGCTCGGCCTGCTCCGCCGCTTCAACCGCGAGCGTGGCCAGTCGTTGCTCATCGTCACTCACGACCCGGAGGTCGGCGCCGCCTGCGATCGGATCATCTCGATGCGCGACGGCCTCGTCCTCGACGCGGGGCTGCTCCGCGCCGCCTAGAAGCGGCACACCGCTTTGAGTCGAGAAAGGACCGACCGATGCTCGCCGACCACCTGTTCCCGCGAACCACCGATCAGCTGCCCAGCGTCGACCGCCCGACCCTTCGGAGACTGCGCGATGGTGACCGGATCTCGCTCGAGATCGCGCCGGTCGTCAAGCGCATCGGCGATGCCGAGGTCCGGATGATCGCCTACAACGGATCGATCCCCGGGCCGACCCTCCACGTCGACCAGGGCTCCGAGATCGTCGTCGATGTCACCAACAACGGAGATATCGAAACGACCGTTCACTGGCACGGGTTGCGCCTCGACAACCGATATGACGGCGTGCCGATCGACACCCAGGCCCCGATCGAGGTCGGCGGAATCTTCACCTACCGGGTGAAGTTCCCGGACCCTGGCTTCTACTGGTATCACCCCCACCTCCGCGAGGACTACGGCCAGGAGATGGGGATGTATGGGACGATCATCGTCGAGCCCAGCGATCCCACCTACTGGCCGGCCGTCGATCGCCAGCTCGCGATCACGCTCGACGACGTCCTGATCGAGGACGGGTTCATCGCTCCGTTCCGGCGGTCCGGGCCGACGTTCACCGCGATGGGCCGGTTCGGCAACGTCCTCCTGATCAACGGCGAGGAGCGCCTCGACGCCGAGGTGACCATCGGCGAGGTGATCCGGCTCCACCTCGTGAACACGGCGAATACCCGGCTGTTCAACGTCGCGATCCCGGGCGCCCGGATGAAGCTCGTCGGAGGCGATAGCGGACGATACGAGCACGAGACGATCGTCGAGGAAGTGCTGCTCGCCCCCTCGGAGCGTGCGATCGTCGATGTCCTGTTCGAGTCGGTCGGCGCGATCGCCTTCGAGCACCGAACGCCCGACCGGACCTACGAGCTCGGGACATTCACCGTCGCATCCGCGAACGCGGCATTCGGCGAACTCCGCCACGACCCGGAGCTGACCAGGCTCGCCGCGACGCTCGGCCGTGATCGAGAACGGTCGCCGGAGAAGACCCTGGCCTTCCGCTCGACCATGCCTCTCCTGTATGGCGATCAGACCGAGATCGGGTCCGCCTACGCCTGTCCGATGCACCCGGAGGTCGTGTCGAGCGAACCGTCGAGATGCCCCAGGTGCGGGATGAAGCTCACCCCGACGTCGGCCGTCGAACCGGCGTCGCCGAGGCCCGATCACGAGGCGACCCCGAACCCTTCCCGCGCCTATGTCTGCCCGATGCACCCCGCACAAACCTCCGCGGACCCCGGCGAGTGCCCGGAGTGCGGGATGGACCTCGTCGCGGTATCGCCGGGCCCAATCGCGGCGTCCGATCACGTCCAGCACGGACTCGCAGGCGACGGCCTCGAGTGGGAAGACCTGATGCTCGACGTCAACCGGCGCTCGGATCCGTCGAACATGCAGTGGTGCATCACGGACGTGGCGACCGGGGCCGAGAACGGCGCCATCTTCTGGAGCTTCACGGTCGGAGACCGGGTGAAGATCCGGCTCGTCAACGAGCTCTCATCCGATCACCCGATGCATCACCCGTTCCACATCCACGGGGCGGGTCGGTTCCTCATCCTGTCGCGCGACGGCGAGCCGGATCACAACCTCGTCTGGAAGGACACGGTGCTGGTTCCGGCCGGTCAGACCGTCGACATCCTTCTCGAGGTCACGAACCCCGGGCGCTGGATGGCCCACTGCCACATCGCCGAGCACATCGAGAGCGGAATGATGTTCAGCTTCGACGTTGCCCCGGCCGCCGCATAGCCGAGTCGTCTCCCTGTCCCCCGAAGACACCAGCAGCCATCGAAGGAGAACCACCATGGAACTGCTCATCGTTCTCGCATTTGCCATCGCGCTGATCGCACTGGCCGTCGGCGCCGGCGCCGACAGCCGCGAGGGCTATCTCGATGATTGGGGCCCTCGCGGCCTGTTCTGACGGCCCGGGCTGGTCGGAAACTCGATCTTCGCCATGACTTTACGGTGAGTGGACCGACCATCGGACGCAATGCCCGCGAGGTCCTGTTCTCACCGCCCGCGGGGACCGGTTGGGCTGTTGCGCGGCCTCGTCGCGGGCGGGACGATGGCTTGGCAGGAGGGGACCAAACGTGAGCCAAACAAAGCGACCGGGGCAGGCCGAGGGATGTCCACCTGACCTGGGGCGGGCGCAATGGAGTGGCTGAGCTGGCAGAGGTGTTCGCTTCCAAGCTCAATGCCAGTTC
>Ga0070694_100002950_pt1 | contig 10111 bp, 10 predicted proteins | sample KBSK1251metaG_FD_65470 | JGI IMG/M metagenome (GOLD analysis project Ga0070694, IMG submission 65470) | Corn, switchgrass and miscanthus rhizosphere microbial communities from Kellogg Biological Station, Michigan, USA - KBS K1-25-1 metaG | ecosystem: Host-associated > Plants > Roots >... | reverse complement strand
AACATCGCGGAGATCGTCGCGGCCTGGACCGGGATCCCGGTCACCCGGCTGATGGAGGGTGAGCTCGAGAAGCTCGTGAAGATGGAGGACCGCCTCCATCGTCGGGTCGTGGGCCAGGACGAGGCGATCGAGGCGGTGTCGGATGCCGTCCGGCGCGCCCGGGCCGGGCTCGGCGACCCACGCAGGCCGCTCGGCTCGTTCCTGTTCCTCGGTCCGACCGGCGTCGGCAAGACGGAGCTCGCCCGGGCCCTCGCCGAGTTCCTCTTCGACGACGACCAGGCGATGACCCGGATCGACATGAGCGAGTACATGGAGAAGTTCTCCGTGTCGCGCCTGATCGGAGCGCCGCCCGGCTACGTCGGCTACGAGGAGGGCGGCCAGCTGACCGAGGTCGTCCGTCGCCGGCCGTACCAGGTCGTGCTTCTCGACGAGATCGAGAAGGCCCACCAGGACGTGTTCAACATCCTCCTCCAGGTCCTCGACGACGGGCGCCTGACCGATGGCCAGGGCCGGACCGTCGACTTCCGGAACGTCGTGATCATCATGACGAGCAATGTCGGCTCGAACCTGATCAGCGCGGTCGGCGGCGGCGGACGGGGCCAGGACGACGGCGCCTACGAGGCGATGAAGCGCCAGGTCACCGACGCGCTGCGCGCCCAGTTCCGGCCCGAGTTCCTCAACCGGATCGACGAGATCATCGTGTTCCACGCCCTGTCCGAGGCCGACCTCGAGCAGATCGTCGACCTGCTCCTCGACGGGCTCAAGCTCCGGATCGCCCAGCAGGACCTGACGATCGAGCTGACGCCGGCGGCGCGCCAATTGATCGTCCGCGAGGGGACCGACCCCGCGTTCGGGGCACGGCCGCTGAAGCGGACGATCCAGCGGCTCGTCGAGAACCCGCTGGCCCGGGCCCTGCTCAAGGGCGAGTTCGCGCCCGGCGACACGATCAAGGTCGACGCCGACACCGTCTCGGGGACGCTCGTCTTCTCGACGGAGCGCTCGACGGTCGTCGCCGAGGCGGCCAACCGCCGCGACGCGCGGTCGCGTGCCGGTGACGAGCGCGACGAACCGGTCGCGGCCGGCGGGCGACGGCGCTCCAAGACCGTGCTCGACCTGCCGGAGCTCGATGAGCCGAAGCGGGATCGCGACGGCGGCGAGCTCGTCAACTAGCCCGGGCGACGGTGCTCTTCGACGAGGCGCTCGAGCGGGTCGTCTCGTCCGCCCGGTCGGCGCGGCCGTGGCCGGATCCGCCGGTCGAGCTCATGCCGGTGTTCACGGACGGGCGCCTGCGGCCACGGCTCGCGCCAAGCGCGAGCGCGCGTGCGGCGGCGGTGCTCGTGCTGGTCTTCCGCGACGATGCGGGCGAGGCGCGGCTCGTCCTCACCGAGCGCGTCGCCTACGACGGCCACCACTCGGGCGAGGTGAGCTTTCCGGGCGGCAAGGCCGAGCCGGGTGATCGCGACGCGACCGCGACGGCGCTCCGCGAAGCCCGCGAGGAGGTGGACCTCGACCCGGACAGCGTCGATTTCGTCGTCGCCGGCACCCTGGACGAGGTCTTCATCCCGGTCAGCGACTTCCGGATCACGCCGGTCATCGGGACCGCGCTGCGCGCGCCACGCCTGACACCGAACCCGGCCGAGGTCGCCCGGATCCTGACCCCGCCGGTCGATGCCTTCCTGCCCGGCGCCCCGATCGAGGTCGTCGAACGGACGATCCGGGACTGGCCGCTCCGCTACGGCGGCTACCGGATCGACGACCTCCACGTGTGGGGCGCGACGGCCCGGATCCTCGGCCAGCTCGGGGCGATCCTCGGCGCAGATCCGCGCATTTAGGAATCTCAACGCAACCGCCCGGCGTTCCGGGGCGTCTCCGGCGCGGCCCGACGGCACACCCTGGTGGTGCCGATCCGGGACCTGCGGGGCCGCCGGCCTCGCCTCGTGGACCGGGAACGTGCTCACCCGCGTTCCCCAGGGAGGTTGCGCCATGCGCAAGCTGCTCCTGTCCCTGGCCGTCGCCGCTCTCCTCGCGGGTGCCTGCGGCAGCTCCAGTGGCCCGACCACGAACTACGGAGGCAGCGCCGTCGCCCCGGGCCATCACCAACCCACCTATCCGTCTCCGCAGCAGCCTGCCCCGACACCGCCGGCCGGCGTGACCTTCCAGGATCCCGGCACCAACCCATGGGTCGACCCGGGCCGCGACGACAAGTCGACATTCGGCCTCGACGTCGATACCGCGTCCTACACGATCGCCCAGTCCTATGTCCACGACGGCCAGGCGCCGGATCCGGCCAGCGTCCGGGTCGAGGAATGGGTGAACGCCTTCGCCCAGGGCTACCCGCCACCCGAGGACGGTGCCTTCGCGATCCTCGCCGACGGCGGACCGACGCCGTTCACCGACGAGGACGAGGTCCTCCTCCGGATCGGGCTGCAGGCCCGGGCCGTGGCCAATCGGGATCGCGAGCAGGCCTCCCTGACGTTCGTCATCGACACGTCCGGATCGATGGAGCAGGGCGGCCGGCTCGAGATGGTCAAGGACGCGCTGCGGATCCTGATCCACGGGCTCGACGGGAACGATCGCGTGTCGATCGTCAGCTTCGGCAGCGACTCCCAGGTCGTGCTCGGCCCGACGGCGGCCGACCGGACCGGCGCCATCCTCGACGCGATCGATCGGCTCCACCCGGGCGGCTCGACCAACCTCGAGGCCGGCCTCCGGCTGGGCTACGAGCTGGCCCGCAAGACGCTCACCGAGAACGGCATCGACCGGATCGTGCTCGCTTCCGACGGCGTCGCCAATGTCGGGCTGACCGACCCGAACTCGATCCTCGATGCGATCCGGCGCGACGCGGCCGCCGGGATCGAGCTCGTCTCCGTCGGCGTCGGGATGGGCAACTACAACGACACACTGCTCGAGCAGCTGGCCGACCAGGGCGACGGCTTCTACGCCTACATCAACACCCGGGATGAGGCACGCAAGCTGTTCTCCGAGAATCTGACGAGCACGCTGCAGACCGTGGCCCTCGACGCCAAGGCGCAGGTCGCGTTCGATCGCGAGACCGTCGCCGCCTACCGCCTCGTCGGCTACGAGAACCGGGCCATCGCCGACCGCGACTTCTCGAGCGACGGGGTCGCGGCGGGCGCGATCGGGGCCGGCCACTCGGTGACAGCGCTGTACGCCCTGCGGCTCGAGCCCGGGGCCGGTCCGCGGGGACACCTCGCGCGGGTCACCGTGCGCTGGACCGATCCCGACACTGGCCGCGCCGTCGACCTCGGGCGGGATGTCGCGCTGAGCGACCTCGCCGGATCGTTCTCCGCGACCGACCCCCACTTCCGGCTCGATGCACTCGTCGCCCAGACCGCCGAGGTCCTCCGTGGCAGCGAGTTCGCGCGGCGCCTCGACATCCGCGACGTTGCCGACGTCGCGAACCGCGAGGACAGCAACCTACCGGCAACCGACGAGGTTCACGCCTTCCTCGACCTGCTCCGCGACCTGGGTCGGCTGCGCGACTGACCCGCTCGGTGTCGCGGCCGCCGGCGGAGCGTCGGCGGTCGCGCGAGTCGAACCATCGAATATCCCGCGTCGGCCGGTGTCCGTGGAGGAGCGGCACCGGCCGACGACCCAGTCGGCCTCGTGCGTCGCCATCGGGCCCATCCGTCGCGGCCGGCATGCCGGGAAATCCCGTAATCGCGGGCCGGAAGGTCGAGGCTGTCGACGGACGGCCGGCCGGGTCACGATCGGACGATGCCGGCCCGACCAACCGTCCGTTCCGTTCGGCGCGTTCGTCGCCGCGGCCGGCGGTTCCTGCTGGTCCTCGCGCTCGTGATCGGGACCGGCCTCGCGGTCCCGACCGGCCTCGCCGCCCGGGTCATCCGCGTCGTGAGCGGCAGCCCGGCGACTGTCGATCTCGGCGGGCCGCTGCCGGCCTGTCGGGCCGACTCCGTGCCCGCGATCCACCGGGCCGCCGGCGATTGGCCGATCACCCTGCTCGATCCGATCTTCACGCTCGATCCGGCCGACCGTCCGGCCGACCTGGTCCCGACCGATGAGGCCGGGATCGCCGGGGGCGGAGAGGTCCGGCTCGTCGTGATCGACGATCTGCGGGCCATGACCCGGGCGGCGCGGACCGAGGGCGTCGTCCTCCGCGTCCGCTCGGCGTACCGGAGCTACGAGGCCCAGGTCCGGACCGTGGACAGCCTCGAACGCACGTACGGCCGGACCTGGACCGCCCAGGCAGCCGCCCGGCCAGGCCACTCCGAGCACCAGCTCGGCACCGCCCTGGATCTCGACGGGGGCGACGCGTGGCTCGCCGTCCACGCCTGGGAGCACGGGTTCGTCGTCAGCTATCCGCCCGAGCGCAGTCCCCGGTTCACCTGCTACCAGTCGGAGCCGTGGCACGTCCGGTACGTCGGCCGGGTCGAGGCGGCGGCCGTCCACGAGTCCGGGCTGAGCCTGCGCGAGTGGCTGTGGGCCCACCCCGACGGGATCGGCTGATCGCCCGCCTCAGCCGGCGTTACTGCGGCTCGCCCGCATCGGGATCCGGGGGGAGCGGATGGCCGGGCCCGCTGAGGGCGCCCTCGCCACGACTGACGACGCGGATCCCGGATCCGATCTCGCGCGCGCGACCCTCGAGGATCCCCCGGAACGCCGTGTCGTCCGCGCCCGCCAGCTCGACGACGAATGCCCGCATGTGGCCGTGATCGGCCCACGCCCCATGCGGCACGTCCGGCGGCCAGAGCACCGCCTCGCCGGCGGCGACCCGGAGCGGCTCGCCGTCGACGACGACCCAGCCGCCGCCCTCGATGACGATGAACCACGTGGTGTTCGGGTTGGTGTGCGGCTCGATCCGGCCGTTCCGGGCAAACGCGAGCTCGCTGATCACGCCACGGGCATCGCTGTGGATCACCTGGCCGGTGACCCCGGTCGTCCCCGGCGGGCCATCCGGACGGCGATGGCCGACCCCGAACCGGCGGACCTCGATCGGCATCGGCGTCGGCGCCAGGCTGGACGGGCGGCTAGCGCCGGCGCCGGCTGCGGTTGGCCCGGCTGCGCTGGGCGTTCGGGCGGCTGCCTCCGGCCTTGGCCGTCTTGGCGCCCTTCGGCCGGATCGTCGACTCGGGATGGGCGAACTTCGAGCGGGTGAAGTAGCGCTGCTTGGCCAGCTTCTGCTCGTAGACCTCGAACATCGGCGGGTAGCGAACGAAGCGGACCCAGACCATCACCGCCAGGCCGGTGACGAGGATCACGAGCATGACGATCAGGTAGAAGTTGAAGACCGCCGCGACGAGGATCAGGCCGAACAGGCTGATGCCCGTCCAGAGCAGCCACTCGTACATGTCGAGGTACGGGGCGTGCCGGTGGAGGGCGCGGGTCCGGGCGTTGTACAGGATCACGAGCCCGATCAGGAGAACGATCGTCGTGACCCACGTGATCGTGTAGATGTCCGGAAACGTGTGGGCGCTGAAGCGGGTGAAGAAATACTCCCAGGGCAACAGCCGCACGTTCCAACCTCGCTCGTCCGGGGGCCGCCGGACGGGCTCGCGACGCTGATTCGCGATCCCTGCCCGGGGCAGGCGGCCGGTCGCCGCTGACGTCGGAGTATGCCACGGCCCGCGCTATACTCGGCGGCGAGTCGACCGCGTGCGGCATGCGTGGCAAGGTTCCGCGTCGGAGGAGGAGAAGTCCGGGTGCGAGCCCTGCTGTCGGTCGCCAACCGCGACGGGATCGTCTCCCTCGCGCGCGAGCTCCTCGCCCTGGACGTCGAGGTCTTCGCGACCGACGGGACCCGCGACCATCTCGCTGCCGACGGCGTCGAGGTCCGCCCCGTCTCCGAGATCACCGGGCTGCCGACGCTCGTCGGCGGCCAGGTCAAGACGTTCCATCCCGCGATCTACGCGGGCATCCTCGCCCGCCGCGACATCGCCTCGCAGATGGACGAGCTCGTCGAGCAGGGGATCGGCGCGATCGACATCGTCGTCGTCAACGTCCATCCGTTCGCCCCCGCGGTCGGCGCCCATCTCGTGCCGATCGACGAGGCGATCGAGATGATCGACGTCGGCGGCGCCGCCCTCCTCGGGGCGGCCGCCCGGAACGGCGCGGGCGTGGCCGCGGTCGGCAGCCCCGAGCACTACACGAAGCTCGTCACGGAGCTCAAGCACCACCATGCCCTGAGCGCCGAGCTCCGTCAGCAGCTCGCGGCCGACGCGTTCGGGGCGGTCGCCGCGTACTACGCCGAGATCGCGGCCTATCTCAACCAGATCTCGAACAACACGTTTCCCAAGCGCCTTGCGGTCGTGCTCGAGAAGGTCGACGACCTGCGCTACGGCGAGAACCCTCACCAGCGGGCCGCGTTCTACCGCGAGACGACGCACCGCAGCGGGACCCTCGCCGACGCGACCCAGATCCGGGGCGAGCGACCCTCGTTCAACAACTATCTCGATCTCGACACCGCCTACCGGATCGCCCGGGACTTCACCTCGCCGACGGTCGCGATCGTCAAGCACACCGATCCGGTCGGGGTTGCCTCGGGCGACGAGCTCGTCGAGGCGTATCGGCGAGCCCTCGAGACCGACGCCGTCGCGGCCTTCGGCGGCATCGTCGGGGTCAACCGCGAGCTCGACGGGGCGACCGCCCGCGAGATCGCGGCGAACTCCTATGAGGCGGTCGTCGCCCCGGCGTACAGCCAGGCGGCCGTCGGCATCCTCAAGGCCAAGGCCGGCCTCGAGATCCTCGCCGTGCCGCCCGACCCGACCGAGGGCATGCGCGACTATGGGATCGCGAGCCTCGACTTCAAGCGGGTCGCCGGCGGACTCCTCGTCGAGACCCTCGACGAGGTCGGCCTGGATCGTGGACGCCTCCAGGTCGTGACGAAACGCCGCCCGACGCTCGATGAGCTCAACGACCTGCTGTTCGCCTGGCGGACGGTCTGTCACGTCCGCTCCAACGCGATCGTGCTCGCGCGGAGTGGCGCGACGGTCGGGATCGGCGCTGCCCAGGCGAGCCGTCAGACGTCGGTCGAGATCGCCCTGCGCAAGGCCGGCGACCGCTCGAAGACCGCGGTGATGGCCAGCGACGCGTATTTCCCCTTCCCGGACGGGATCCAGATCGCCGCCCAGGCAGGAGTGACCGCGATCGTCCAGCCGGGCGGGTCGATCCGCGACGAGATGGCCATCGAGGTGGCCGACCGCCACCACATGGCCATGGTGTTCACGGGCACGAGGCACTTTCGGCACTGATGCGGACCTGATGGAACAGCTCCTCGCCTTGGAAATGGTCCGCGTGACGGAGGCTGCCGCGTTGGCGTCCGCCCGGTTCATGGGTCGTGGCGAGAAGGACGAGGCCGACCAGGCGGCGGTCGAGGCAATGCGGACGACGATGGACGAGATCGAGTTCGCCGGCACGATCGTCATCGGTGAAGGCGAGCGCGATGAGGCGCCGATGCTCTGGATCGGCGAGCCGGTCGGGCGCCGGACTCCGGCCGGGGTCGAGAACAATCCCGAGATCGACATTGCCGTCGACCCGCTCGAGGGCACGAACCTCGTCGCCCACGGCCAGGCGGGCGCGATCACCGTCCTCGCCGCCTCGGAGAAGGGCGGCCTCGTCCATGCCCCGGACACCTATCTCGAGAAGCTCTGCGTCGGGCCGGTCGCCGCGGGCAAGGTCGACATCCGCGAGAGCCCGACCGAGAACCTGCGCCGGATCGCGGAGGCGCTCGGCCGGGCCGTCCGCGACATCACCGTCGTGATCCTCGAGCGGCCGCGCCACGACGCCCTGATCGCGGAGGTCCGGGCCGCCGGCGCCCGGATCCAGCTGATCAGCGACGGAGACCTGTCGGCCGCGATCTCGACGGCCGTCTCGGGCACCGGGGTCCACGCCGTGATGGGCATCGGCGGCGCGCCCGAAGGCGTGATCACGGCGGCCGCCCTGCGCTGCCTCGGCGGCGAGATCCAGGCCCGCTTCCGCTACCGGAGCGACGACGAGCGGGCCCGCGGCGCGGCGATGGGCCACGGCGACGAGGAGCGCGTGTACCACACCGAGGACCTCGCGCCCGGCGAGAACCTCGTCTTCTCGGCGACCGGCGTCACCGCCGGCGACCTGCTCGAGGGCGTTCGCTTCTTCGGCGGCGGCGCGCGGACCCACTCGCTGGTCATGGGCTACCAGACCAAGCAGGTCCGGTTCGTCGACACGGTCCACATGTTCGACCGGAGCCGCCCGCCGTCCGTCCGCCTGTAGCCGAGCCGGCCGACCCGCTCACGGTTCCGGCGCGCCGCGCTCCTCGTCGCCGAAGCGCTGCCAGGCCTCGCGATCCGCGTCCCAGGCCGCGATCGGATGGACCGCATCCTCGCCCTCCTCGATGCGCCGCCGGGCGGCGGCGGTCGCGACCGTTTCGCGCCAGCCGGGCGGCGTGAGCCCGGCGGCCACGTCGGCGAGGGGCGCGAGGACGAAGAGCCGGTTCGCCGCCTCCGGGTGGGGGACCACGAGCAGCCGCCCGACCTTGCCCGGGTCGAGCGACATCCCGTCGGGCGGCCGGTCGAGCGAAAGGCGGGCGCGGCCGAAGACGAGCAGGTCGAGGTCGAGCTCGCGCGGCCCCCAGCGCTCACGCTCCCGGCGCCCGAACGCGCGCTCGAGTTGCTTGAGCGCGATCAGGAGGGCGGTGGCACCGGTCGCCGGGTCCGGACCGGCGGGCACGTCGAGGGCGGCCGCCGCGTTGCGGAACGGCGGTTGGTCGACCACGCCGACCGGCCGCGTGACGTACAGCCGGGACACGGCGTGGAGCCGCACGCCGGGCAGCGTCGCCAACGCCCGGATGCCGTGGGCGATCGTGTCGGCGGCCTCGCCGAGGTTCGCCCCGAGGCCGATGTACGCCCGAACTCGTCGCAGGTCGAGCCTCCCGACTTCCCTACACTCAGGTCGTGGTCGATGTCGCCGTGCTCATCCTGCACCCCGCGCCCGCCGAGCGGGCGGGAGCCATCGAAACGTGGGTCGCCGCTGCCCGGGCCCGAATCGCCGAACGCCATCGCGCCGGCTTCCTCGCCGCCGGCGCCTCGGACGTCACGGTGATCGCGGGACGGCCGGACGGGACGGCGTTCGGCGCTCGCCTCCGAGCCTTCGTGGACGCCCGGCGGCCGGCCGGTCTCGTGGTCCTCGGGTCGGGCGCGATGCCCCTCGCGACACGAGCGGATCGTCGGGCGTTCATCGACGCGGCCGGGGCGGGCGGCTGCCGGGCGCTGGCCAACAACCGCTTCTCGGCCGACGTCGTCGCGGTATCCACTGCCGTCAACCTCGCGGCGCTCCCCGACCTGACCAGCGACAACGCCCTCCCACGGTGGCTGAGCGAGGTCGCGGGGTACGAGGTCACCGCCCTCGGTCGCCGATGGCGGCTCGGGTTCGACATCGACGGGCCGCTCGACCTGGTCCTCGCGCGGCGGCGGGCATGGCTGGACGACGCACCCGACGGGGCTCTCGACCTCGCGATCGAGCGGCTCGCGGCCGTCGGAGCCGTGGCTCGCGACCGCCACGCCGAGCTCGTGGTGAGCGGTCGCCTGTCCGCGGCAGGGCTCGCCTGGCTCGAACGATCGACCGCGTCGCGGACCCGGGCCCTGGTCGAGGAGCGCGGCTTCCGGACCCGGCGGGCCGGCCAGCGCCCGGTCCGGTCGAGCCTCGGCCTGCTCCTCGACCGGGATGGACCGTCCGCCCTCGGCGCGATCCTGCACGAGCTCGGGGAGGGTGCCCTCGTCGACACCCGCGTCCTCCTCGGCCATCGGTTCGGTGCCGACGAGCGCGGCTGGCCGGTGCCCGAGGATCGGTATGCGAGCGATCTCCTGCTCGCCGACCGGATCGCCGATCCGTGGCTGCGGTCGCTCACGACGGCCGCCCGCGACGCCGAGATCCCGATCGTCCTCGGCGGCCACAGCCTCGTCGGACCCGGGCTCCGCCTCGCGCTCGCGAGGGAGCGATCGTGGACCTGAGGCGCGTGCCGCCACAGGGGCAGGACGTCGCCTCGGATCCGGTCCTCCTGACCGCGATCCGCGACGAGATCGACCGATCCGGACCGATGACGTTCGCCCGGTTCATGGAGATCGCCCTGTACGACCCGGCGCGCGGGTACTACCGGGGA
>Ga0070694_100002947_pt1 | contig 10118 bp, 5 predicted proteins | sample KBSK1251metaG_FD_65470 | JGI IMG/M metagenome (GOLD analysis project Ga0070694, IMG submission 65470) | Corn, switchgrass and miscanthus rhizosphere microbial communities from Kellogg Biological Station, Michigan, USA - KBS K1-25-1 metaG | ecosystem: Host-associated > Plants > Roots >... | reverse complement strand
CCACTGGAAATCAAAGTAGCTTCTTCCAGCCACATGCCCCAGCGTGTGCCCGGCTAAACACAGCCCTGTTTGCGCTGTTTCTCCGTCATCGGCTCTGGCATGCTTTCAACCGGCTATGGAATACGAAGCGGTCATTGGACTGGAGACACACGTCCAGCTAAAAACAAAATCGAAAATGTGGTGCGGCTGCGCCAACGAGTTCGGCGCCCCACCCAACACCAACGTCTGCCCCGTCTGCCTCGGTTTGCCCGGAGTGCTGCCCGTAGCCAACGAGGAAGCCCTGCGCTTAACGGCCTTGACCGGATGTCTGCTCCACGGTTCGGTCGAGCCCGTCGCCAAATTCGATCGCAAAAACTATTTCTACCCGGACGCGCCGAAGAATTATCAAGTGACGCAATTTGGCCAGCCATCCACCCGCCACGGCCACGTTGAATTTGAATTCGAGGGGCGCCTGGCTCGGGTGCGCATCACCCGCGCCCACCTCGAGGAGGATGTCGGCAAGAGCTTCCATTTCGACCGCCATAGCGGAGTTGACTTCAACCGCGCCGGTGTGCCGCTGCTGGAAATTGTCTCGGAACCCGACCTGACCAGCGCCGACATGGCTTATGAGTATTTGAACGCGCTCAAGGAGATCCTGATGCACGGCGGGATCAGTGATTGCGACATGGAAAAAGGAATGGTGCGTTGCGACGTGAACGTGAGCGTTCGTCCGCGCGGGCAGCAGGAGCTCGGGGCCAAGATTGAAATTAAAAACATGAACAGCTTCTCGGGCGTGCGCCGCGCGCTGCAGTTCGAGATCCCCAGACAGCTCGACGTCCTGAAAAGCGGCGGGCGCCTTGTCCAATCCACCCGCCGCTGGGATGACGACGGCGGATGCACCGAGGAGATGCGCACCAAGGAGCATGCCCACGATTATCGCTATTTCCCCGAGCCGGACCTGATGCCGTTTGTCCCGGAAGCGGCGTGGCTGGAGGCGGTGCGAGCGCGCGTCGTGGAATTGCCGCTGGCCCGCAAACAACGCTTCATGCGGGAGTATCAATTGCCCGCGGCCGACGCCGAGACCTTCAAGAACAACCTGGCTTTGGGGGATTACTTTGAGACGGCGGCGCGCGCTTCCAAGAATCCCAAGGCCGTGGCCAATTGGGTCATCAACAATCTTCGGGCCAAGCTGGCCGAATCGGGGCTTGGCCTGGAAACGGTCAAGTTTCCTCCGGCGGCGCTGCCCGAACTGGTGAGTCTAACGGAAGGGGGCCGAATCAGCAGCAAGCTCGCCCAGGACGTTTTTGCGGATATGTTCGAGACGGGCGAAATGCCTTCGGCCATCGTGGAACGAAAAGGCCTGGCGCAGGTCAGCGATGCAGGGGCCATTGAAAAGTTCTGCGACGAAGTCATCGCGGCCCATCCCGGCCCGGCAGCGGATTACCGGGCTGGCAAAGTGGCCGCGCTGAATTTCCTCAAGGGCCAGGTCATGAAGCAAAGCAAAGGCAAGGCGAACCCGGCCCTGGTCGGCGAGTGGCTGGAGAAGAAGCTGAAGAGTTAGCCGAGAACTTTCAACGTTCAACGTTCAACTTTCAACTTTCAACTGCTAAGCATCCAGAACGTTTCGCACCAGGAGGGCAAGCGTTTCTGGGTCGTAAGGTTTTTGGAGAAAAGTCATCGCCTCCTGCTGGGCGGCATTCATGCCGGACACATCCAAGCTGTAGCCGCTGCTGTAGATCACCTTCAAATCCGGGCGATCCTGGAGCACGCGCTCGCCCACTTCGCGTCCCGACACTCCTTCCGGCATCATGAGATCGGTTAACACAAGATCGATCGCGTCCCGGCGTTCGTCCCAAATGTGCAGCGCTTGCACGCCAGTGGCGGCCTCGAGAACCTGATAGCCTTTCTTCTCCAGAATCTCCCGCACCAATTCGCGCAAAGGCGTCTCGTCCTCCACCACCAAAATGGTTTCCGTCCCGCCCGGGATCTCCTCCGCCCGACGTTTTTTTTCCTTCAAAGGTCCATGGGTGGCCTGGGGCAGGAAGACCTTGAAAGTGGTGCCTTGCCCCACCTGGCTATCAACTTCAATCCAGCCTTGATGCTGCGTCACGATGCCGTAAACCGTCGCCAACCCCAACCCCGTCCCCTTCCCGATCTCTTTGGTGGTGAAGAAAGGCTCGAAGATTCTCACCAGCGTGCGTTCGTCCATGCCGTGGCCCGTGTCGGCGACGCTCAGGCAGATGAAGTGGCCGACGCGGGCTTCGGGATGCCGCTGCACATACCCGGCGTCAATTTCCACGTACCGCGTATTCACCACCAATTTTCCTCCCCGGGGCATGGCGTCGCGGGCGTTCACGGACAGATTCACCAGGATCTGCTCCATCATGCCGAGGTCCGCGTAGACATAGGCGGGGTCCTCGCCGGCGCTGCAATCCAGAGTCACCTGCCCGCTCAACAGGGCGCGGACCATTTTGGACAAATTAGTCACCACGTCGTTGAGGTTCAGCAATTGCGGCTGGAGAATCTGCTTGCGACTGAACATCAGCAATTGGCGAGTCAGGTTGGCAGCCCGTTCGGCCGCCAGCGCGATCTGGCGCGCTGATTCGCCCAGACCCTCCGGCAAACTCCCATCCCCATTAAGAATCCCCGCATGCCCCTGAATGATGGTCAGAATGTTGTTAAAATCGTGCGCCACTCCCGCCGCCAATTGGCCAACCGAATCCATCTTCTGCGCCTGACGCAATTGCGCTTCGAGATTCAGGCGCTCCGTCACTTCCTCCGCATAACAATGCACCACCTGATGAGCGGTCACCGGAAAGTAAGACCAGGAAAGCACCCGCCCGCCGAGATTGGTGACTTGATGCAGTTTGTTCTGCCCGGTGCTCAAGCAGAGCTTCACCAGCGTCGAGGTGTTGAGCGGCAGGATCGATTGCGGATGATTCTTTTTCAGCGAACGCGCCATCTCCAACGCCGCATCATTGAAATAGGTCAAGGAACCATCCGCGGCGAATTCGAGGATCGGATTGGGATTGAACCGCGGGAAGGCCGCCAGCTTCCGGACCTCCCGCTCCGCCCGCTTCCGATCGCTGGTGTCGCGCGAGGCGACCAGAGCCCGATGCGGCCGGCCGCTGTCGTCGAAAATAATGCTCACCGACGACTCGAAAGATTGCCAGCCGCCCGTCGCGTGCCGGAAACGCGTCTCCACCGTCCGGCCCTCGCGGAAGAACAGCGCCTCGTCCAGGGCGTCACGAAAGGCACGCAGATCGTCGGCGTGCACCAACTCCGGGCAACGCGTGCCCAGCAAGACTTCGGGCGCGCGGCCCAGAATCGATTCGTACGACGGGCTCGCGTACTGAAAGCGAAAATCCAAATCCAGCAGGCAGATCAGGTCGCGGGAGTTCTCCGTGATCAGCCTCAGTTGCTCCTCGCTCCGCCGCAGAGCCGTCTCCATCTCCAAGCGCCGTCGCTGATCGTCCCGGCGCTCCAAGGCCCGCCCCACGGCGCTCGGCAGCCGTTTCAAACCCGATTTGAGCAGGTAATCCTCCGCCCCCGCCTTAATGCATTCGACGGCGCCCTCGTCCGTATGCTCGCCGGTCACCACCACCACCGGCACGTCCCGGCTCGCCTCGCGCAACAACGCCAGCGCGTGCAGCGCCCCAAAGGACGGCAGCGTGTAGTCCGCGATGATGACTTCCGGGTCGAACTCCGCCAGCTCCCGCGTGAATGCCTCAGCGGTTTCCACCCTGCGGCAGTTAAATCGCACTCCCTCACGCATGAGCGTTCGCTCAATCAACTCCGCATCATCGGGCATATCCTCCACGAGCAGGACACGAAGCCGCCCCGCCTCCGTGACAAGGCCCACCTCGGCGCTGAGCCCGGACGACGCGGCTTGAACCGCTGCGCTGGGAGAAGAAAGTTGCGATATCATGTTCTGATTTGTGCCGAACTGCCCGGACGCCGCCAGCTTCCCGCGGCCACTGACTCCGCGTTCAATGGCTGTCCTATTCCGTACCAGAAATACGCGAGCGACCGCCAGACTCATTCGCTCCGTGATTTTACCGACTATCGTCCTCCTCCAAAATCTGCCTGTCCCCGATTTCCCTCGGTCCAAGCCATGATTGGTTCAGTGCCATGGCCTACTGAATCATTACGGCTGAGCTCGATTTGCAACCTGAAGCGGCCATACCTCGACACGCCGGAAGCAGACCTCTGAACCTTCGCATCGCAACAGAATGCGGACCCGTTGCGGAAACAGGTCCGTCACCAATTCACCATCACATATGCGAAATGATGTTGTCGCCGAACTCGGAGCACTTGATTTCCGTCGCTCCCTCCATCAGCCGGGCAAAGTCGTAAGTCACGCGCCGGCTCGCGATGGCTCCATTTATGCCTTTCACGATGAGGTCCGCCGCTTCGGTCCAGCCCAGATAGCGGAACATCATCTCGCCGCTCAGCACCACCGAGCCGGGATTGACCTTGTCCAGGTTGGCGTACTTGGGCGCCGTGCCGTGCGTGGCCTCGAAGATGGCGTGGCCAGTGACGTAATTGATATTTCCACCGGGAGCGATCCCAATGCCGCCGACCTGGGCCGCCAGCGCGTCCGACAGGTAATCGCCATTAAGATTGAGCGTCGCGATGACATCGAAATCGTCCGGGCGCGTCAGCACCTGCTGCAAGGTGATGTCGGCGATGGCGTCCTTGAGCAGAAGAGCGCCGCGCTTGAGCGCCGCCTTTTGTTCATCGTTGGCGGCGGCCTCGCCTTTCTCCTTTTTGGTGCGCTCCCATTGCGCCCAGGTGTAGACCTTGTCGCCAAAAATGCGTTCGGCGGCGGCATAACCCCAGTCGCGGAAGGCGCCCTCGGTGAATTTCATGATATTGCCCTTGTGCACAATGGTGACGCTTTTGCGCTTGTGCCGCAGGGCGTACTCGACCGCGGATTTGACCAGGCGAATCGTGCCGACCATCGACACCGCTTTAATGCCAAGGCCCACGCATACCGGAATGTTCTCCGCCCCATGTTCCGGGGAGGCCAGCTTCATGTAATCGACAATCCGGGCCTTCTCTCCAAAGCGAACTTTGCCGAAGTCCTTCGGAAATTCGCGCGCCAGAAAATCGAGCACCTTTTGCGCCTCGGGCGATCCGCCAGCGTACTCGATGCCGGCGTAAATATCCTCCGTGTTCTCGCGAAAGATTACCATGTCAACTCGCTCCGGATGTTTCACCGGCGAAGGCACGCCCGTGAAATACTGCACCGGGCGCAGGCAAACGTAGAGGTCCAGCAACTGGCGCAGCGCCACGTTCAGCGAGCGAATGCCACCGCCCACCGGAGTCGTCAACGGCCCCTTGATCCCAACCAGAAATTCCTTGAAGGCCTCGACGGTGTCGTCGGGCAGCCAGTTTTTGAATTTGTTAAAGGCCGCTTCACCGGCGTACACCTCGAACCACGCCACTTTGCGCTGGCCTTGGTAGGCCCGTTCGACCGCGGCATCGAAGACCCGCTGGCTGGCCGCCCAAATGTCCGGGCCCGTCCCATCCCCACGAATGAACGGCAGAACCGGGTTGGTGGGAACTTCGAGCTTGCCCGCGCGGATGGAGATTTTGCCGCCCGCCGGAGGAGTCACAGTTTGGTAAGGCATAGGGAAAGCGAGGTTTCAGGAATTCGAGTTGAGGTCATCGTCAAAGAGGGCTCTTGTATCGAATGCGCGAGTGCCCCGCAAGCAGCTTCGACACCCGCCAGCCGGTGGCTGCCGGACCAATGCCCACGTAACCAGCCATTTGGACATGGCGTTCGGCGTTTCGCCTTCATTCCCCTTTCCCATTTGCATCTGCTATTTGCCATTTGCCATTTGCCATTGGAGAAGTCCCGGCGGGCCCTTCGACGGCTCAGGGCAGGCTCCCCTGCCAGGTTACAACCCCGAAAGCAGCCTGATTTGACTTGCGCAACCCCCTTCCGAACAGCATTATACGGCCTATTCCGGGTCAGTAGCATCGGACGGTAAAATGTCTCGTGTTCAACTCGGAGCCACTCGAGGAGGCTCCGGGTTGTTTTATTGGCGGGTTCTTGTGGGAGGACTCCAACCCCGGCGTGATCGACGACATCATTTAATAATGAGGCCGAGCCAGACCGAACGCTTCCATCCGCCGCCGCGGCTGCGTGGGCGTTTACTGTTTGTGCCGCGGTGGAGTCTCTCTCACTCACCCCTCGTCCAGCTTGTCCTTGTCGTGCTCCTTCTGGCCTTTGGCCACTCGGCCCGCGGACAATCCTCCATCCTCATTCGCAGTCTCGCTTTTGAGCGCGGATGGGTGACGCTGAATTGGGAAGGTGGCCAGCCCCCATACCGGGTCCAGGTGTACACGGAGGGCTTGGGACGGTGGCTGGATCTATCGGATTTCATTTTCGGGGGTCGTTTTGATTGTCCGACGTTCGGTGATGCCGCGCTCTTCCGGGTGCGAAGTGCGGAGGACAACCAGGCGCCAGCACCACCCGGCGACTTGAAATTAGTAGCAGCGCGATGTCATACCGCCGCCTTGAGTTGGCTGGCCACAGAAGACGACGACGCCGGCTCGGGCCTGCGCGCGTATCATCTCTACCGAAACGGCAGCCTGCTGGCGGAACTGCCCGCCGACGAAACCTTCTTCCTCGACCGGACGGCCGAGCCGGAGACACAGTACGATTACACCGTCACCGCCGTGGACCGCGTCGGAAATGAATCGGCCGCTTCTCCGTCCGTGACAGTGACGACTCCCACTTGTGTGGCTGCCTCCGGCTCGACTTCGGAAATCCGGCTGGTGTGGGATGGCAGCGAAGATTCGCGCGTGTCCGGCTACGTCGTGCACTGGGGCGTGCGCCCGGGAGAATATTTGTGGGCCACCGATAATTTGGATTCGACGTCGATCACCGTTGGCGGGCTTGAGCCTTGCACGGCGTACTTTTTTGCCGTGAGAGCGTACGACGACGAAGGTGAGAGCGGTTACTCGCAAGAGATCGCGCACATCACGCCGGAGGTTTCTCAAATTTCTCCTTAATCCTCTCTCGTTTTTGCGAGAATTGTCCAAAGATTGGACTGCCTCGGACAACCGCGTCGAGCTCGTAGGACACCCTGATTTCCAGAATGCGCACAAGGCCAACTAGTTTCGCCATGGCACCGGCACTGCTTATGCCGAATCGCTATGTCGAAAGTTGTAAAACGCATCGAATGGGACAGTGTGGTCCTCTCGTTGCTGCGAACCGCCTGCTCGGCCGCACTCGCGCTGCTCGCCTCCGCGTGCATCGCCCACGCTCAGAACGTCACGCTCGCGTGGGATCGGAATTCCGAGACGAACCTCTCCAACTACACGCTGAAGTACGGCACCTCCAGCGGTTCCTACACGGCGCAAATTTCTGTCGCCACTAATCTCACCACGGCCACCGCCAGCAACCTCACCGCCGGCCGCACTTATTACTTCGTCGTCACCGCGCGCAACGTCGCCGGCCTCGAAAGCTCCCCCTCCAGCGAGGTCAGCTATCTCGTGCCGCGCACCGGCACCAATGCCGTCCCGCTGGCCAATGCCGCCAGCGTCACCACCGCCGAAGACGCCCCCCGCGTCATCACGCTCACCGGCAGTGACGCCGACGGTGATCCACTCACCTTCGCCGTCGTCAATGGCCCGCCCAATGGCGCCCTCTCCGGCACTGCTCCCAACCTGACCTACACTCCCGCGGCGAATTACAACGGCTCAGACAGCTTTACCTTCCGGGTCAACGACGGCCTCACCAACTCGGCCGTGGCCACCGTCTCCATCACCGTCACCGCGGTGAACGATGCGCCCACGCTCAACGCACTGGCCAACGTCACAGTGACAACCAACGGCACGCCGCAGAACGTCTCCTTGTCCGGCATCGGCTCCGGCGCTGCCAACGAAAACCAAACCCTTTCGGTGACGGCCACCTCGAGCAACCCCTCGCTGGTTCCCAATCCCACCGTTTCGTATTCCAGTCCGAACGCCACTGGAAGTCTGACCTTGAACCCGGCGGCCGGACAGAACGGCAGCGCCACCATCACGGTCACGGTCAACGACGGCGCCGCTCAGAATAATTCCGTCAGCCGCACCTTCTCCGTCACGGTCGGAACGCCACCCACCCTCACGCTCTTCATCGAAGCCGAATCCGGCACATTGACCTCACCGATGCAATCCTTCGCCGACGCCAACGCCTCCAACGGCCAGGCGGTGCACACGAGCACGGCGGAAGATGGCGCGGCGGCATTCACCTTCAACATTACCCAGGCAGGAACGTACCGCGTCTGGTGTCACTCCCTGTGCGTCGATGCCGGCTCCGATTCGTTCTATGTCTCCATGGATGGCGGCACCCAGGACGTCTATGACCCGGCCCAAAATGCCGCCTCACCCAACTGGCAATGGAGCACGCTCAAAGGACGCGTGGTCGGGGACCCATGGCTCTTCACCCTGAGTGCAGGCAACCACACCTTGACCTTCTGGGGACGCGAGGCGGACACGGGGCTTGATTCGTTTTATATCAGCAATGATCCGAACTTCACTCCTGGCGGCACGCCCAACCCCAACCAACCGCCAACACTTAATGCCATCACCGGCCTGACGCTCAGCGAGGATGCGCCACAGCAAACCGTCAGCCTGACGGGAATCAGCGACGGCTCCGCCAGCGAAAATCAAACTGTCACCGTCACGGCTTCTTCCAGCAACACCGGCCTGATTCCTAATCCTGCCGTTTCCTACACCAATCCCAACACCACCGGCTCGCTCACTTTCACTCCGGTCCCAAATGCCAACGGCTCCGCCACCATCACAGTGACGGCCAATGACGGCCAAAGCGCCAACAACACCGTCAGCCGCACGTTCACCGTCACGGTGAACGCCGTGAACGATGCCCCCACCTTCGCTCCAATCAACAACGTCTCCATCACCGAAGACGCCGGCGCCCAGACGGTCACCGTGACCGGTCTCAATTCGGGTGCGGCCAATGAGAATCAAACGCTGACGCTCACCGCCTCCTCGAGCAATCCCAGTCTCATCCCTAACCCGACGGTGAACTACACCAGCCCGAACGCCACCGCTTCGCTGGCCTTTACCCCCGTCGCCAACGCCAACGGGACCGCTACCATCACCGTCACCGTCAACGATGGCCAATCCGCTAATAACACCTTCACTCGCACCTTTACGGTCACGGTCAGTGGCGTCAACGACTCGCCCACTCTCAACGCCATTGCCAACGTCACCGTCAACGAAGATGCCGCGCCGCAGACGGTCAGCTTGAGTGGCATCAGCGCCGGCGTGAATGAAACACAGCCTCTCACGGTCTCGGCCACTTCGAGTAATCCCAGCCTCATTCCAAATCCGTCTGTCACTTACACGAGTCCCAATGCGACCGGCTCACTCAGCTTTACGCCCGCCGCCAATGCCAGTGGCTCTGCAGCGTTACCGTGACGGTCAATGACGGCCAGAGCGCCAATAACACTTTCAGCCGCAACTTCACCATCACCGTCAATACGGTGAACGATCCGCCCACGTTTGATCCCCTCGCCAATGTATCTGTCAACGAGGATTCCGGTGCCCGGACGGTCACCGTGACCGGCATCAACTCGGGCGCAGCCAACGAGAGCCAAACACTGACGCTCACGGCCTCCTCCAGCAACGCCGGCCTGATCCCGAACCCGTCGGTGAGCTACTCCAGCCCCAATGCCACCGGCTCGCTCACCTTCACGCCCGCCGCCAATGCCAGCGGAACAGCCACCATCACTGTCACCGTCAACGATGGTCAATCCGCCAACAACACCTTCAGCCGCACCTTTACCGTCAGCGTCGGCGGCATCAATGACGCCCCCGGGCTCAACGCCATCGCCAGCATCACCGTCAATGAAGACTCGGGCCCGCAAACGGTTAGCCTGAGCGGCATCACGGCCGGCGTGAACGAAACGCAACCGCTCACCGTCACCGCCACTTCGAGTGACCCCAGTTTGCTCCCGAATCCCACGGTCACCTACACCAGCCCCAACGCAACTGGTTCGTTGAACTTCACGCCCGTCGCCAATGCCAACGGCTCCGCCACCATCACCGTAACCGTCAATGACGGCCAGAGTGCGAACAACCTAGTGAGCCGAGCCTTTACGGTGACTGTGAACGCC
>Ga0070694_100002946_pt1 | contig 10118 bp, 10 predicted proteins | sample KBSK1251metaG_FD_65470 | JGI IMG/M metagenome (GOLD analysis project Ga0070694, IMG submission 65470) | Corn, switchgrass and miscanthus rhizosphere microbial communities from Kellogg Biological Station, Michigan, USA - KBS K1-25-1 metaG | ecosystem: Host-associated > Plants > Roots >... | reverse complement strand
AGCCGGGCCTGCGGCTGCTCGCGAAAGCGCGCGAAGAAACGGGACTGCTGATCTGCACCGAAGCGATGGATGAGACCGGCCTCGGCTGGGTGGCGGAGATGGCCGATATCGTGCAGATCGGCGCGCGGAACATGCAGAACTTCTCATTGCTCAAAGTCGCGGGACGCTGCGGCAAGCCCGTGCTGCTCAAGCGCGGCATCAGCGCGACGGTGCAGGAGCTGCTCCTCTCCGCGGAGTATCTGCTGGCCGAAGGCAACCACGACGTCATTCTCTGCGAGCGCGGCGTGCGCGGCTTCGATCCCGCCACGCGGAATCTCTTCGATCTGACGGCCATCCCGGTCGTGCACAAACTGTCGCATCTGCCGATCATCGCCGACCCGTCGCACGGCACCGGCCTGCGCGACAAGGTGATCCCGATGGCGCGCGCCGCGGTCGCCGCGGGCGCCGACGGCATCATGGTCGAAGTCCATCCAAACCCCGAAGACGCGCTGTCGGACGGCGCGCAGTCGCTCTTCCCGGATCAGTTTGCGCAGTTGATGCGTGAGGTTCGCATTATCGCGGAGGCGATTGGGCGTCGGGTGGCGGAGCCGGCGGCTGTGGGGGCCTGATGGGCGGTTGGGCGGTTGGGCGGTTGGGCGGTTTGATGAGTGCCGCGTGTTTACTAACCGGCCAACCGCCGAACCGCTTAACCGCCCAGGATCCTCGGGCCATTCTCGACCGGGCGAGCAGTTCCTTCGACACGGTGAAGACTTTGGCGGCGGATTTCACCCAGATCATCGACAATCCCATGATCGGCGATCCCGATACCACGCGCGGCCGGCTGTACCAGCAGCGGCCGAACTTCTTCGCAATGCGATTCACGGACCCCAAGAACGATCGCATCGTGGCCGACGGCCGCCGCCTCTGGCTCTACACGCCGAGCACGACGCCGGGGCAAGTGATTCGCAGCACGATTCCGGGCACGGGGACCACAGGCCCCAATCTGATCGGGCAATTCGTCGAGCATCCGCGCGAGCGCTACACCGCGCGCTACGTGCGATCCGATTCTATCGCGGGAGTCGCCGTCGACGTCATCACACTGACGCCGCGGCCGACTGACCTGCCCTACTCGGAAGCGACGATCTGGATCGCGAAACCGGATGGGTTGATACGGCGGATCGTGATTGTCGAGAACTCAGGACAGCGGCGGACGATTACGCTGAAGAACCTCGCGGTGAACAAGTCGATTCAAGCTCGCGAGTTCAGATTCGCCCCGACTTCCGGAGTACGGGTGGTCGATCAGTAGCAAGCGCGTCGGCAACTTTCTCCGCAGTCTCATCGTCCATCCCTTGCTTCTGCGCCAGCTCGAGCGCCGCGCGCCCGAGCGCGCGGTATAGCTTCGCGTCATCGATCGCCAGCGATTCGAGGTGCCGGACGATCGTCGCGGTATCCCCGCGCACGACCGGACCGGTGAGCGCCTCGCGCGGCTCGAGCCGGCTCAGGTTCTCGAACGTCCCTTCGACCAGCGGCCGCAGCGCCGCCCAGGCGTCGGCATCGGATAGCCCGGCGTGGCGCAACAGGCGCTGCGCGACCGCTTCGACCACGACGAGATAGTTCGAGGCAAACACGGCGCCGGCGTGATAGATCGCCTTGGATTTGGTGGCGATCCGGAACGGGCGCATGCCAAGATCTTTGGCGATCTGCTCCCCGGCGTCGATGGCGCGCGGCATTCCCTCGACGGCCGCCCAGGCGCCCTTGAGGCGCTGCGGCGCGAGCGCCGGCTCCACGATGGTTTGCAACGGATGGAATGAGCCAAGGGCCGCGCGGGTCGTGACGAGGGGTCCCAACGCCTCCTGCCCCTGGACGCCCGAGAGATGCAGGACGACGTGTCGCTCGGTGATCGCACCCGCTGCCGCCAGGGATGTCGCGAGGGGCGTGATGGCGTCGTCGCGGACGGTGAGGATCACCACGTCGACGTCGCCAATCCACGCCGGTGGCTTGCGACCGTCGCCGAGCGTCAAGGTGATGGGTGCTGGTACGCTTTTCTTATTTCGCCCGTGAAGGCGGACGGAGTATCCCGCCTGGGCCAGAGCCAGAGCCAGTCCGACTCCCGCGCGACCGGGCCCGATGAGCCCGATCGCGCGGGAAGACTGTTGGGTCACCGATTGCGGACCGCCGGCGCCGCAGGCTCTCTGTTTGCGAGGGTCAGCAGATCCTGCGGCGAGCGGGCCTTGTCGGCCAACGCCACCGCGCGCTTGATCTGCTCGTCATCCCCGATGCGGCGGCGGAACTCCGCGGACCGGCCGAAGACGTAGCGCGCCGCCTCGTACCCCAATTCCTGCGTGATCAGCGTTCGCGCACCGGCGATCACGGAATCGGGCAGGTCGGCCCCCTTGGCGCGGAGCCGGCGCACGATGTCGTCCACCATGCCCTGCGTGACCGTGAAGTTCGGCGAGGCGAGGCGGTTGCCTTCCTTCAGCTCGATCGCGGACGCCGTGAGCGCATCGCGAAACAGCGGGATCTTGTCCCCGAGCGACTTGATGAACGCCCGCTCACCCGTCGTAAAGGTGTCGGCGACGACATAGATGTCGGGCCGAATCCCACCGCCGCCGTAGATCGTCCGGCCGGCGTCGGTATGAAACACCTGCGTCGAATCGATCTTGGTATCCTGGCCGCGCTGCGCCGCGATCACCTGCGCCTCCTGTTCCGCTTCGCTGCGCGTCATACGCTGAATCGTCCGCCCGCTCGGCGTAAACCAGCGCGCGGTCGTCAGCTTGAGACCCGTTTCCGGCGTCAGGCGCCAGAACGACTGCACCAGCCCTTTGCCGAACGTCGGCGTGCCGATCAGGACGGCGCGGTCGTGATCCTGCAGCGCGCCGGCGATGATCTCCGCGGCGCTCGCCGAGCCGCCATTCACGATGACGACGATGGGCAGGCGCGGCCACTGCTGTGGCTTGGTGTCGCTGAACTCATGCGATGAACCGGGCGCGCGGCCGCGCGTCTCGACGATCGCCTTGCCCGGATCGAGGAAGAGATCCGACACCGCGACCCCCTGATCGAGCAGCCCACCGGGATTGCCACGGAGATCGAAGATGAGCGACTTCATGCCCTGCTTCAGCAGGGTGTCGATCGCCAGGCTGACGTCCCGGGTCGAGCTTTCGCTGACCGGGCTGAGCGCGATGTACCCGACGCGGTCGTCGAGCATCATCGTGATCCGGGGATCGACCGAGCGGATGTGAATAGTCGCGCGGGTGAGTTTATAGGTGATCGGCTTGTCGATGCCGGCGCGCCGGATCTGGAGCTCCGCGTTCGTTCCCGCGGGTCCACGCAGCGCTTTCACCGCCGAGTCCTGTTTCCAACCTTCGGTGGACTTGCCATCGAGCGCGACGATCAGATCGCCCGTTTGAATGCCGGCACGCTCCGCCGGTGTGTCGGGGAGCGGTGCGACCACGGTGATCCACCCACCGCGCACGTCGATCTGAATGCCCAATCCCGAGTAATTGCCGGTCGTCGCTTCGGACAGCTGCCGGAAGTCTTCGGGCTTCAGGAAGACCGAGTAGGGATCGTGCAGCTGATCGAGCATCCCGTCGATCGCCATCTGATAGAGCTGGCGCTCGTCGAGCGAATCGACGTAATAGTCGGCGACATGCGCCAGCACGTCGTCGAACAAGCGCGCCTGCTGGTAGACTGAGCCGGCCGGCTCCGTTTCGCGCTGCAGGAGCCAGGCACCCGAGACCAGCGCAACCGACGTGACGGCGGCAACGACGAACCCTTTATGGCGAATCATCATGTACTCCTCAGTGAAAGCGCTCCTGTTGCCGCGGCGACTTCCCGCCAGGCGGCGTCCTGGACGGCCTTCTTGGCCTGACTGGCATCAATATGAACAATCCCGGGCCCGGATGCGCTGCGATAGGCCTCACGCACCCGTGTGTGAAACGTGTCATCTTCACGTTCGATACGGTCTTGCGCCTTGCCGGCACTGCGCTGCCGCTGCCGCCCCACGCTCACCGGGACGTCGAGAATCAGGGTGAGGTCGGGGGTCAGACCCCCGGTGGCGACCCTGAGGGCCGCCTCGACATCTGCCCGGTTCAACCCCCGTCCCGCCACCTGATAAGCGATCGTGGACAGCCCGAACCGGTCGGCGATGACGACCTGACCACTTTCCAGCGCCGGCCGAATCACGCGCTCCACCAGATCCGCGCGCGCCGCCAGAAACAGGAACAACTCAGCCGCGTACGCGCGATCATGTCGTGACTTCAAGGCGAGCTTGCGGGCGGCTTCCGCGATGGGAGTGCCACCTGGCTCTCGCACCGTCAGCACCGCCCGACCTTCGGCGCGCAGCGTGGTGCCGAGCCAGCGCACCAGAGTCGATTTGCCCGCGCCTTCCGGGCCCTCCACTACGACAAAGGTCATCCGAGCGTGATGATGGGACTCGCGGCGCCCTTCTTGATGCCTTCGTAAATCCGGGCATTGATCCGGTTCATCAGCTTTTCGAAATTCGCCTGCGCCGCGACCATTTGCTGATACACCGAATTCCCCTGCACGCTTTGCAAGGCGCGATCGTATTGCTCGACCTGCTCCTTGGACGGTTCCTTGCCCGTTTGCGCGACGCGCTCGATCTCCTGGGCCAGGCGCTCCGCTTCCGCGAGCGCTTTCTGGACCGGCTGATCTTCCCGGAGTGCCTCCGTCGCGCGACGCAACGCCTTGTACTCGTCCGTTTGGCCGAGTAGCCGACCCAGTTCTTCCGCCTTCTCGTCGAGCACTAATCCTCCTTAGCCAGCGCGTAGCGCGGGCAGCCGAACAGGTCGGCGTGAATTGCAACGTCCCATCCATATTCGCGGCCCAGCGATCGAACTGCAGCGGCGCGCCGTTCGTCGATTTCGATGGCGAGCAACCCACCCGGCTCGAGCAAGGCCGCGGCGCCTGAAAAAATGGCCCGCGTGGCTTCGAGCCCGTCGCTCCCACTCACCAGTGCCTCGCGCGGCTCGAACTGGCGCACCGAAGCATCCAGCTCCTCGAACTCGGCCACCGTCAAATAGGGCGGGTTCGACACGATCGCGCGATAACGCTCTCCTTTTTCCACCAGCGGCGCGAGCAGGTCCCCTTCGCGAACTTCGACCGGCGTTTTGGGCGAAACATGTTTCACATTTTCGCGCGCGAGCGCCGCGGCCGCTGGCGACTGCTCGACAGCCACGACTTTCTCGAACGACCCCTCCACTCCGAGTGCCAACGCAATGCATCCCGAGCCGGTACCGATGTCGGCGACAAGACCGGTATTCGGTATCCGGTTTTCGGTATTCGCGAGCACGAGTTCGACCAAGCCTTCGGTCTCGGGCCGCGGGATCAACGCACGGCGATCGATCTGCAGATCGAGTGTGCGAAAGCCGGTGCGGCCGACCGCATACGCGAACGGCACGCCGCGCTCGAGCTGTATCATCGCGTCCTGATAAGTTGCCAGCAGCTCGGGCGCCTTCGGCTCATCGCGCCGCAGCCAGGCCTCGCCGACGGAGACGCCCAGCACTGCAGCCCAGACCGCCGCGGCTGAGTCTTGACCGCCGCCGTCGCGTCTTGACCGCCGCTGTTGCTCCTTGACCGCCCCAGTATTAGACAGACAGCCGCTCCTTCTCCTGCGCCTGCTTCACGGCGGCAATCAGATCGTCGAGCTTTCCATCCAACACTTGATCCACGCTGTGCGTCGTGAAATGGATGCGATGATCGGTCACGCGGTTCTGCGGAAAGTTGTACGTGCGGACTTTTTGCGAGCGGTCACCCGTGCCCACCTGCGCGCGCCGCTCGCGCGACCGCTCCGCCTCCTGCTCGGCGACCCTGCGGTCCAGGAGTCGCGAGCGCAGAATCTCCATCGCCTTGATCTTGTTCTGCAGCTGCGACTTTTGATCCTGACACTTCACCTCGAGGCCGGTCGGGAGATGCGTGATCCGCACCGCGCTGTCGGTGGTGTTCACGCTCTGGCCGCCGGGGCCGCCCGAGCGAAACACGTCGATGCGCAGATCCTTGTCTTCGATCTTGACGTCGACCTCTTCCGCTTCCGGCAGCACGGCCACCGTCGCGGCGGAGGTATGGATCCGGCCCTGCTGCTCGGTGACGGGGACGCGCTGCACCCGGTGCACCCCAGACTCGTAGCGCAGCGTCCCGTATGCTTTGGGACCTCGGGCCGCGAACACCGCTTCCTTGAGCCCGCCGAGCGTTCCCTCGGAAAGCGAGAGGATGTCCACCTTCCATCCCCGGCGCTCGCTAAAGCGCGTGTACATCCGGAAGAGATCGGCGGCGAACAGCGCGGCTTCATCTCCTCCGGTTCCGGCCCGGATTTCTACGATGGCATCGCGATCGTCGAACGGATCGCTGGGGGTCAGCAGCTCCGCGAGCTCCGCCTCGAGCCGGTCGATCTCGGGCCGGAGGCGCTCGACGTCGGCCCGGGCGAGCTGGGAGAGCTCGGGGTCTCTGTCGGTGAGGACTTCCTGGGCCTGACCCAGCTCGGCCTCGAGCCGCTCGATACGTTGGTGAGTCCGCCGGATTTCGTCGAGCTGCGCGTGTTCGCGGCCGAGTTGTTTCAGTTTGGCGGGATTCCGCGTGGTGGCGGGGTCGGCCAGCTCCCGGGCGACCGCCTCCGCCCGCGCGAGCGCCTGGCGGAGTCGGTCGTCCACGAGATCAGCTCGGTTTGGCAGCGTACTTCTGGCGGAACCGCTCCACGCGGCCGGCCGTATCGAGCAGCTTCTGCTTACCGGTAAAGAACGGGTGGCAGCTGGCGCAGACTTCGACGTGAATCACAGGCGTCGTCGAGCGCGTGACAAACGTGTTACCGCATGCGCACTGGACGGTTGCCCGCTGGTATTTGGGGTGAATTCCGGGTTTCACAGCACACATCCTTGCCTGAATTGTCGGACTGAACGAAGTGCGGAAATATAAACAGCACACCAACTTGGCTGCAAGGCTTGGGCTTTGCTTCCGATTGACACCGCCACACAGGCAGCGTAAGCTGTTCGCGTGTCTGCCGCTGACGTGCTGCAAAAGGTCCCGCTTTTTAGCCAGCTCTCCGCCGCCGACCTGCAGCGCGTGGTGGAGGTGGCGCGCGATCGCGCCTACCCCAAAAACTCTGTCATCCTGTTCGAGGACGATCCCGGCGACGCGCTCTACGTCGTCGCCAAGGGTCAGGTGAAAGTCGTCCTCATTGGGGAAGACGGGCGCGAAGTCATTCTCTCGGTGCTCGGCGAGGGAGAGTTCTTCGGCGAGATGGCGTTGATCGACGACGAGCCCCGCTCGGCGCACGTCATCGCGATGGAAGACTCGACGCTCTACGTGCTGCGGCGGGAGGATTTTCAGGGCATCCTCGAGCATTCTCCCGGTATCGGGCTCGCGCTCCTGCGCGAGCTGTCGCGGCGGCTCCGCCGCGTCGATGAAAAAGTCGGCAGCCTCGTGCTGCTCGACGTGCATGGCCGCGTCGCCCAACTGCTGCTCGACCTCGCCGACGAGACGGACGGCCAGCGCATCACGCGCCGTCTCACCCATCACACGATCGCCCAGATGATCGGATCGTCCCGCGAGACGGTGTCGCGCACCATGCGCGAGCTCGTCGATAAGGGGATGATTGACGTTAGTCGCAAGGACATTGTGATCAAAGACCGCGGCTCGCTCGAGCAAGCGGCGGGCCGGTCGTGACTCGCGTCACGGTTCTACGTCACTAATTGGCAGTAACTTAGCCCGAGCATCGGTGTGCCGACACACAAGACGTACACGGTGACCTTCTGGGGAACCCGGGGGAGTATTCCTACTCCGGGGCCCGCCACGTCGCGCTACGGCGGCAACACGCCGTGCGTCGCCGTCGAAGGCAGCGAAGGCCAACTGGTCGTCCTCGACGCCGGCACCGGAATCCGGGCACTCGGGATGGATCTGGTCGCCAAGCAAAACGGCGCCGCCAAGGTCGAGATTCTGCTGTCGCACGCGCACTGGGATCACATACAAGGGCTACCGCACTTCAAGCCGTTTTTCGCGCCGGGCAATACCGTGCGCATTTGGGGATCACGTCAGGGGACTGCGTCGCTCGAAGCGATCCTCCGACAACAGATGGACCCGGCCGTTTTCCCGGTTCCACTCGACGCGCTGTCGGCGTCGCTGACGGTGCAGCAGGTGCACTCGGACGACTTCTCGATCGGCGAGTTCCGAGTAAGGACGATGAAGCTGCGGCACCCGGGGACGACGTTGGGATTCCGGCTGACCCCCGCGAAGGGGTCGGGCGGTCCGAGTATGGCATACGTGACGGACAATGAGCTCGGCGGCGGCGGACAGTACGACGTCGCGGCGAGCTGGCGGCGCGACTTCGTGGCGTTCTTGAAGGGTGTGGACCTGCTGATCCACGATGCGATGTACACACCGAAGGAGCTCGAGCAGCACCGCGGGTGGGGTCATTCGACATATGAAGAAGCGGTGACCCTCGCCCACGATGCCGGCGCCAAGAAGCTCGTCCTGTTCCATCACGAGCCCGAGCACGGCGACGACGAAATGGATCGCTTGCTGGCGGCAGCGCGCAAGTTCGCCAAGGCGCGCGGAGGATCGGTCGAAGTCGTAGCCGCCCAGGAAGGCATGAAGGTGACCCTGTGACCCGAGGAGTAGCTATGCGCGCGCGTGCAGTGCTGACGGTGTTGACCCTGATGCCGGTGCTCCTCGGAGCGCAGCAGGGAGGGCGCAACCAGGATACCCGCCCGGGCATCGCCGTTCTCCCGTTCAACAACGGCGGCTCCTACGGCCAGGGCAAAGAAGACTTCGACGCGCTCGAGCGCGGCATTGCCGGGATGATGATTTCGGAGCTGTCGCAGAATCCCGCGGCGCGGCTGGTGGAGCGCCAGGAAGTGCAGCGCCTCGTGGACGAGCAGAACCTCGGCGCGCAGGGTCGTGTCGATCCGCAGACCGCCTCCAAGATCGGAAAGCTCGTCGGCGCCCGCTACATGGTGATGGGGACGTTCGTGGACTTTTACGGCGACTTCCGCGTCGACGTCCGGCTGATCAATACGGAAACTGGTGAGGTCGTGAAGACCGAATCGGAGCGGATGCAGCGCGATCACATGTTCGACATCATCCGCAGCATCGCGACGCGGCTCATGAAGGACGCGAACCTCCCGGCGCTGCAGCGCGGCGGGGCGGGGGGGGCGGGCGGAGCAGGTGGCGCGGCGGAACAGCGCATGGGCCGCCAGGTGCCGACCGAGGCACTGACCTACTACTCGCGCGCCCTGCTGTATACCGATCACGGTCAGAAGGACAAAGCGGTCGAAATGTTCAATCGCGCGCTGGCCATCTTCCCCGGCTTCACTGAGGCGGAGGAAGGTCTGCAGAAGGCGAAGTCGTCCTAGCGCTCACGGGCGCCAAGCAGTGAGATATCTCCTGCTGCATCCGCCGGTGTGGCGTCCCGACGCCGTCGCGCCGGCGCTCGAGACCTCGCAGGTGGAGGCCCGGCCCGTGCGCCAGGCCAAAGATCTCGCCGTGACCGACGACCGGCCCACGGTCTTCCTGCTCGACGCCGAGAGCCGCTCCGTGTTCCCCGTGGATGTCATGAGGTCGTTCGTGGACGCCGGCGGTGCCATCGTCGCGCTGGGACGCAACGGCGAGACGGACGTCCCCGAGGGACTGCCCGTCGAGTTTCTGTCCGGGTTTCTGACACACCCGACGAGCCCGCGGCGGTTGCTGGTCGCGATTCGCGCCGGCTTCCGCGAAGCCGCGGCGCGCGCCGAAACGGCGCGGGCGCGGGGCGAGGCCGCGCAGCGGGCCCGGGAGATCGGCGAGCTCACCCGCATCGGCGTCGCGCTGGGCAACGAGCGCGACATCAAGACGCTGCTCGATCTAATCCTGACGCAGTCTCGGCAGATCACGCAGTCGGACGCGGGCAGCCTGTACCTGGTCGAGATCAACGCGAATGGCGACAAGCGGCTGCGATTTCGACTGGCGCAGACGTACTCGAAGCCCGAAGCGCCGTTCGTCGAGCACACGATCCCGGTGGATCGGGGCAGTCTGGCCGGCTATTGCGCCGTGACCGGCGAGCCGCTCGTCATCGACGATGCCTACTTCCTGCCGCCGGACGTCGAGTACACGATCAACCGGACGTTCGACGAGCGCTACGGCTATCGCACGAAATC
>Ga0070694_100002944_pt1 | contig 10119 bp, 7 predicted proteins | sample KBSK1251metaG_FD_65470 | JGI IMG/M metagenome (GOLD analysis project Ga0070694, IMG submission 65470) | Corn, switchgrass and miscanthus rhizosphere microbial communities from Kellogg Biological Station, Michigan, USA - KBS K1-25-1 metaG | ecosystem: Host-associated > Plants > Roots >... | reverse complement strand
GACGCGGGGGCGGACACTCGGGTCCGCCCCTACTACCATAGCCCCTATTACCGAGCGAGCGGGTCGGGACGAATCTGGAATTTCACGACTTTTCCTTTCGTCCCCTTCCCGCCTTCGATGTGCCAGACGAAGTGCGTGCCGTAGTTCGCGTACAGCGCGCGGCCCTTCCAGCCGCCGTTCGGGTCGTCGATGCGGCCGTCGAGACCGCGTGAGTAGAACCCGAGCGGGTACGGCACGCGCAGCGTGACCCATTCGCGCGTCTGCGGGTTCAACGCCAGCAGCGCATCTGAGTTGGATCCGGTCGCGAGCGGCGTGTTGGCGCCAAGCCCCGAGATGTTGTGCTGGTCGACCCAGTTGTAATAGTGGAAGTCCGCGGGGATGTCCGTGCCGCGCAGCTTCGGACCGGTCGTCTGATAGAGCGTCCAGCCTTCACGGCACTGGCTGCCGTCGGTCTTCGCCGGACCGTTCAGATCGCGGCACTTGCGCACGTCGAAGCTCGCGAGATGACTGCTCGCGGCGAGCGCCGTCCAGACGACGCCGTTGCTGTCGATGTCGATGCCGCGCGGATCGAAGCCGGGCTCGGGGACTTTGAAGATCTGCGTCATGCAGCTCGCCGGCGCGTTGCTGCCGCGCTTCAGCCGGACGAGGAAGCCCGGATAGCGTTCGCTGACGCCCCACACGGAATCGTCGACCGGACTCGGAATCACCGAGTACATGCTGTAGCTGACGAGCGTGTCGAGCGCGGGATCGGACGCCGGCTCACCGCGCCCGCCCTGTCCACGCTGGCCGCCCTGTCCACGTTGTCCGCCGCGTCCGTCCGCGCCGCCCGGCGTGTCGCCCTGGTACGTGACTGAATCGCGCCCGCGCGCGGCCGGCATGTTCCACGGCTTCGTGATCTTGCCGTCGCCGTTGGTGTCGAGCACCTGACCGCACCAGCCGACCGCTTTCTGTTCGTCGCGCGTCTCGTCGTACACCTTCGTGTCGATCCAGCCGAAGATGGGACCGGTCAGCTCGTTGAAGTACACCGTCTGGTTCGCGTCGTTGTCGAACTGCAGGTGGTGCGTGCTGTAGCACGTGTCGATCAGCGTGAACTGGTTCGTTTTCGGATCGTAGAACGACGCCTGCCGCGCGCTGCTGCGAAGCGGGAACCACTCGGCGAACCTGTTCGTCGCGTCGCTGCACCACGACGGATCCTGATTGCTGCGGATCTTCGACGTCATCCACACGCGGCCCTTGCCGTCCATCATCGGGTTGTGCGGATCGGCCGGGTCGTACGGCGGGTTGGCCCACAGATGCTCGCTGCCCCAGTGCAGCGACGGACGATTCGGCGCGGGGAACCGCGAGGGCACCTTGTCTTTCGTTTCGCGCGTGGGGATGTCGAGCGTGAACGTGCTGTTCTCCTTCGGATCGAGCACGACGAGCTGTCCGTGGCCGGCCGATACCGCGTAGATCCGCCCGCCAGCGTTCACCGTGGGATGGTTCTTGTCGGTGGAGATCTCGTCGTGCATGAACGAGTGGTCGTCGCCGACGTCCCACAACGTCACGACGAGATTGCGTTCGATTCCTTTCGGCCGCGGCGGCGCCGGCGGCACTTCGCCTTTCGCGACGCGCTCGGTCCAGTCCGCGTACGCCTTCAGCGATCGCTCCTTGCCCTGGTTGTTCAGGACGGCGTACATCGAGTTGCCGCGGACGCCGGTCCCCAGCCGCCATTCCCACGCGTCGGCGTGGGTCTTCAGCTCGGGCTTGGCCTTGAGCACGTGATCCACGCTGCGCGTGAGCTTGTTGCCGAGCTGATGGCAGAAGTTGCAATCGGACTTCAGCGAGTTGACCCACACGTTTTGCGACGCCATGGCCGGGCCGAGGCCGTTGCCGCCGGTGTCCGCCGGACCTGTTCCAGGAAATTCCTTCGCGGCCGGCGGCTCGAGCAGCGACAGCCAGTAGTTGCCCGGATACACTTGCGCCGCTTCCAGGGGTGTCTTCGCGATCGTCGCGTTCAACGTCACCTGCGTCGCCGACGGCTTCAGCTGAACCGGCGTCGAATCGACGAGGCCGTATCCTCTGACCCACACCCGGTAGTTCGCGGCGGGCAAATCGGGCACCACAAAGCGGCCCTGATCGTCGGTGACGACGATCTTGATGAAGTTCGTCGGCAGATCCCTGGTTTCGGCGATGACCCACACACCGGCCTCGGCACCCTGACTGCTGCGGACGACGCCGGTGATGTAGCTCTGCGGCGCTTGTCGCTGAGGCTGGCCGAGCAGCGCCACGAACAACGTCGCGCCGATCATCGAGCTGACAGAAAAAGTCATGTGCCATTCTCCACGGTTGAACGCAAAGGCCGCAAAGCGCGCAAAGGATTTTGATCAATGTCGCCGCCGAAAACGCAACCACGAAAACACGAAAGCACGAAAAAGATCTTCTTGTACGAAACCGTTTTTCGTGGTTTCGTGGTTTCGCGTTGCATTCTGTCTCAGCGGCGATCCTGTGACGGAACTCTGCTCCCCTCGAGCGGCTCCAGCTTGACGATCGACGCGCCGTGGTTGTTGCCGACCCAGAACGTCACCGGCGTCGTCGAATTGTCGACGAAGACCCGGCGGACGTTCGTCTTTCGCGGCAGCAGGTACTCGATGAACTGGCCGGTCTTCGGATCGAGACGCAGGATGCGATCGTTGTACTCGCCGCCGGCCCAGACGTCGCCGTTCTTGTCGATCGTCACGTCATAGGGAAACGCGCCGGGCGTCGGCGACGGCCATTCCTGGAAGCGCTCGGTCCGCGTGTCGAACATGCCAATCTTGTCCGCGCGGTTCTCGCCAAACCAGAGGCGCCCCTGCGCGTCCATCATGCCGCGGCGCGGGCCCGAGCGCGGCGTCGGCGTTTTGAAGATCTTGATCGCGCCGGTCTTCGCGTCGATTCTGCCGACGTCCTCCGCGCCGAGCACCAGGAAATATCCGTTGTTGTTCGCGTCGGGAATGACGTCGTAGACGTTGGGTCGCGGAATCTTGTAGGGCTCGAAGACCTCGATCTTGCCCGATCGCTCATCGAGACGGAACACGCGATACGTGCCGGCGTCCTGGAACCATACCTTGCCGTCGACGTGATGGCGATCCGGACTCACCTGATTCACCTGCACGTGGTCGCCGTTCATCTCGGGCGGAAGACTCCACGTCTGGAACTTCTCGGTCTTCCTGTCGAACTTCGCGACGCCGCCCTGGAACTGCATCCCGAGCCACGGATTCTCGTCTTCGTCGAACCGCATGCCGAGAATGCCCGTCGGAAAACCCTGCTTCAGGATTGGAATCTGGTATTCGGTGACCTTCCCCGTTTTCGGATCGAGCTTGCCGAGGATTTGTTCGCCGAAGCTCGCGTACCACGCCATGCCCTGCGAATCGACGATGACGTCGTGCGGCTGTCTCGTGCGCTTCGGCAGCGCGTACTCCGTATAGATCACCTGGGTTGCTCTGCCCGTCGGGCGCGGCAGCGTTTTGAGCGTGTAGGTCCAGTGCGGGCCGGCGCTCTGGTTCATCGTGCTGAGGTATTCGGCCTGACGGCGCCACGCCTCGAGCTGCCGGTCGCGCGCCTCCGTGCCGCCGCCGATCCGCGGCGCCGGCGTGAGCTGCGGCATCAGGGGAAACGCGAGCGGCGGGTACTTCGACATCCGCTCGATCACCGGAATGAAGCCGTCGCGATCGTGCCGCGACCTTGTCACGAGCTCCAGCGTGTGGCAATGCGCGCAGTTGCGCACCGAGGCTTTCTGCTCGTCGGTGCCAGGCACGCTCATCAGCCACTCTGTGTTCGACAGTTGAGCGGCGAGGTCGCGCGCCGGCCGGAGCGTCAGATCGGCCGTCGCGGTTTTCCGCTCGGCGACGTCGACGGTCGCGGCGTTCTCGAGGTCGTACCCGACGGCCCTGATGGCCAGCGAATACCGACCGGGTTCCAGCTTGCTTCTGGGAAAGCGATAGCGACCCTGATCATCGCTGACAACCGTGATCGTCAGTGTCGAGCCGCTCTTCGTGGCGCTGACCAGCACGCCTTCGAGATGCCCATCGGGAGAGTTGATCTGCCCGTCGAGCGCAGTTTGCGTCTGACCGGAAAGGATCGCGCCGCACACGATCACGGTGAGCACGAGACTTCTTGATCGCATCGGACTGCCCTCAGGTGTCTGACCCGTGTCAGACACCAAATCTGAGTGTCTGCCGCGCAGGAAAAGTGTCAGACGTGTCAGACGTGTCAGACACCATGGTGTCATCGCCGGCCCGGACCGGACCATTGCCATCCGTCCGACGGTCGCAGAATGCTCTTCAAGTGCATCCGGTACTCGCTGGGATCGCGCGACGGACTTCCGGAGATGACGACGCGATCGCCCGGTTTCAGCGTGTCCTCGCTGATGCCCGACTGTTTCAGTCGCGGCGCGCTCGCCCACTCGGCGGACACCTGCCGCATCACACCGGTCTCGTCCTTCGCATTGACGTGGAGCCACGAGTGCGGACTGCGATAGTCGATCTGCACGATGTCGCCTTCGATCGACACGCGCTGATCCTCGAAATAATGCGCGGCAAAGGAATGATGGGCCGAGGCCGGAACGCCGGTCGCCGCCGCCGCGAGAAAGAAGGTCAAGACCGTACGGTTCACGTCTTCCCTCCTTAGGGATTTCCGGGTAATCATCGCCTGTTCGACGCCGCTGCGCCATGAATTCCCGCGAGCTCGGCCAGACATTCGTTCTCGCGAACGCGTTCAAAGAGGGCGACCTCCCGGTGGGCGGCACCCGCGACGATCGCGTCCGGGACGAGGCGCGCCGCGCGATTCTGGGCAGCCGGATCCACGAAATCCGCCGGCAGACGCTCGTCGAGGACGGCGTCACCGAGGCGCAGGAACGATCGCTCGATCGACACGCCGATGCCGCCGTCAGCCGGCTGACGGTCGGCGAGCTGAAGGCGATTCTCCTCGGCGCCGGCGCAGCCGACTGGGTTCGCCGTCATCAGGACGGCCTCGCCAGCGAGGTCATTGCGGCGGTCGCCAAGGTGATGACGAACGACGAGCTCTCACTCGTCGCGCGCGCGCTCTTCAATCCGCTGCCGGGCGACGGCGTGGCCGTCGGTTCCCCGCAGCATTTCGGATCGCGAATCCAGCCGAACAGCCCCGGCGACGAGGAGGTGGAGATTCTGTTCTCCGTCCTCGAAGGGCTCGCCTACGGCTGCGGCGACGTGATCATCGGTCTGAATCCCGCGAGCGACGATGTCGAGACGATTGTTCGCCTCGAGGAACTGCTCCATCGCGTTGTCGATCGCCTGGCGCTTCCCACCCGCTACTGCGTGCTGTCGGACATCGTCAAACAGCATCGGGCGCGCGAGCGCACGCGCGTCGACGTCGGATTCCAGAGTCTCGCCGGAACGTCGACGGCATTGGCCGGCATGGTCGCGCTCGACGTCGACGGCGTGCTCGATCTCGCGCGAAGCTTCGACGGACTGTATTTCGAGACCGGTCAGGGTTCCGCCGTCACCAACGGCGCGGCGGAAGGCGTCGACATGGTGACGCTCGAGTCTCGGGCGTACGGCGTGGCGCGGTACATCCGCAAACAGACCGGGGCGTGGACGATCGTCAACGACGTCGCCGGCTTCATCGGACCGGAAGTCTTCCGGACCGTGGATCAACTCGAGCGCGCATGCCTCGAGGACACGGTGATGGCCAAGCTCCACGGTCTGACGATGGGACTGGACGTCTGCGCGACGTTTCACATGGGGATCGCGCCGGCGGCACTGCACGAGGTCACGGAGCGAATCGTCGGGCACGCGGCGCCGGCCTATCTCATGGCGGTCGCGGGCAACGCGGATCCGATGCTCGGATATCTCACGACGTCATTCCGCGAGCATCCCCGCTTACGCCGCCGCTTCGGCAGGCAGATCGCGTCGGCGATGCAGCGCCGGCTGACCGCGCTTGGCGTCGACGCCGCCGCTCCCGATCCGGAGAAGACCGCGCATCTGTATGCGGCGTATGCGAAAGCCGGTGGTGACGAGCGGACCTCGCCGTCGCTGGCCGACGAAGGCCGCCGCGCCGTACAGGCGTTGCGCCTGCGCGGATACGACCTCGGATATGACGGCGATCAACACACGTCGCGGCTCGAGGCGATCTACGAGCAGGCCCGGCGTGCGCTCTACGCGGCACTGGACACGCACGTCGTGGATGAGGTGTCGCCTCGAACGCTGCGAGCGCGCACGCGTGCCGTCGATCGCGAGGATTTTCTTGCGCACCCGCCGAGCGGCGAGCGGCTGCGCGACCAGGACGCGCGCGAGATCGCGCGGCTCTATCCGTCGCGCGGGCCGCAAGTACAGCTCGTGATGTCCGACGGGCTCAACGCGAACGCGCTCAACGAGCATGTGCGCGCGCTCGTGCCGGCGCTGCGCCGGCGCCTCGCGGAAGCGGGGTGTCACGTCGGCGATACTGATGTGGTCATCGAGAACGGCCGCGTGCGCGCCGGCTATCACATCGGCGAATTGCTCGACGCGACGATCGTCGTGCACCTCATCGGCGAGCGGCCCGGCACCGGTCTCAACACGCTCTCGACGTACCTGACGTACGGCCGCGACGAGGCCGGCCGTTCGCGGTGGCGCGTCGATCTCGATCATTCGTGCACGACGGCCGTGTGCGGCATTCATCCGAAGGGCAAGCCGATTGCGGCAGCCGTCGACGAGATCGCGCGCACGATCGGCCGTATGCTCGAGCAGCGGCGCTCCGGCGTGGCGCTGGCCGGTGCGTCAGATGGGTCTGGTAGGTCAGGTGGGTCTGGTAGGTCAGGTGGGTCTGGTAGGTCAGGTGGGTCTGGTAGGTCAGGTGGGTCTGGTAGGTCAGGTGGGTCGAATAGGTGAATCGAGTTCTTACCCGACCTACCAGACCCACCAGAACCCACCAGACCCACCAGACCCACCGGACCCAAGCGACCTCATGATTTTCGCGGCGTTCGGTGCCGCACCCGCCCGACATTAGTCGCCAGCCACCGAGAAGAGTTCTCCTTCACATCGTCGAATCGCCGTGATTTGTGTCGCGACACGTTGGCGCATTTCTTCTGTAGGTCGCGATCTCGCGCGTCGAGACGATCACAAGGAGGACGGAATGCGAAGACGGCTGTGCAGGTTGGCACTCATAGGATTCGTCATAGCAGCGGCGTACGTACCTCTCAGCGGGCACGCGCCATCAGGCGCGATCTTCACGACCGTCGCGGACGGGAGCGAAGTCAACTTCAACATTTATCCATCCAAGGAGGCGGTTTATCTCGATGGCGGGCCCGGTCCAGGTGCACCGCAGACGGCGGCCGGGCTCGACGACGGCTTTTACATTTTTCAGGTGACCGACCCGCCGGGCAAGACGCTGCTCTCGACCGACAACGCCGGATGCCGCCGGTTCCACGTGTCGAACGGCATCATCGACGCCTACGCGCCGACGCAGTGCAACAGCGCTCCGCACGTGACCGGAACGGACATCGACCACGGAGCCGTGACCATCCAGCTCATGCCATACAAGGACACGCCGAATAACGGCGGCGTGTACAAGGTGTGGGTCACGTTCGAGTCGGATTACGGCTGCAATCTCAACAAAGTCGATTGCAACATCGGCAAGCACGGATTCACGCCCGCGCACAGCAAGACCGACAACTTCAAGGTCAGGACTCAGAACCAGGTGCCGGTCGAAATCGATACGCGGTTCTTCCGCGACACGAACGGCGATGGGATCTTTCAGTGGGGCGAAGAGCTCATCGATGGTTTGTCGGTGACCTGGTTCGACACTGTCGGCGCGTCGAACACGAAATTCTCCGTGTGGGCGCCGGCGATCAACGTCAACCACGAGGCGCACGTGGAAGCGGTCGAAAACGGCATCCACACGATCCGTCTTCAGAACCAGCCGGGATGCACGATCGGCGGCGTGCACGTCGACGGTCAGTGGGCGCCGTTCGACGGCCCGCAGGACGTTGCGGTGAACGTCCAGTCCGACGGCAGCACCGAGCTCACGGTGTTCATCGATGTCGGCTGTCTCCCGTAAGCGAATCTCGAAAAGCTCGACGCGACCTCACGTTCGAAATATAGTCGCCGGTGACCGATGCGACAGGCATTTGTCACCGGCGACTGGACCGTGGAGCCGTCGCGCAATCTCCCTCGTGCGCGGCGGCGAACAGGTGCGCGTCGAGCGGCTCGTCACGTCGACGGGCCATGGAGGTGGCGCCGTGCTCAAGTACGCCGCGTCGTTCTTTCTGTTCACGTTGTTGGCGATCCGGCCCGCGGCCGCGCAGCAATGTCTGCACGGGCCCAATGAATCGCCCGACGAAACGTCACGCCGTCATCAGGCACTCACGGCAGCGCGGACCGTCAACACGCTCCAGGCGAACCAGCCGGGCGCGAGGAATCGATCGTATCTTCGGCACGCGGACCTCGACGGGTCGTCGTACGCGCAGAGTCTGAGACAGTCGACGAACGAGACGCTCAAGCGTCTGTCGTTGAGACCGGAAGACGAGATTCTGCCGAAGTGGAAGCTGACGCTCGACGTCACGGAAAACGGCTACTGGTTCATGATCCGGGACCTCGCCGATCCCTGTGGATTCGCGTACATCAGCAATCAGGCAGGCGTGATCTTCAACAGCGCGCCGATTCAGTAGCACTCCCGTCCGGTCAGAAATCCAGTTGCATTCCCTGGTGTTGCGCTAGAATACGCGCGCCGCGACGGCCCCCCTGTGCGGCATCAGAGGAGAACAAATGCGACTCACCTTGTGGAAGCGATTCTCGTACGCCCTCTCGCTGACGATCCTCGGAGCCTTCGCAGCTGCATACACGGCCACGGTTCACGCACGCGACGTCAGGATCGTACAGCTCCGCGACGACTGCGACCAGGCCACGTTCGACGCCGCGGTCGGGCCGGGCACCTGCGTTGGCGACGGAGATACGCTGTTCGCCGACTTTCTCGCCGAATTCGATGCCCAGGGCAGCGTCGACGAATGGCGATTCAATCCGGACAACAGCGAGGCGGACAGCGGCGTGCAAGCGCGGAATCGCGGCGGCGAAACGCACACCTTTACAGAGGTCGCTCGTTTCGGTGACGGGTTCGTCACACGGCTGAACAGCAGCTCGAATCCCGAGGATGCGTTGCCTGAATGCGCGGCGCGCAACGCGCAGGGCAAAGTCATTCCGATCCCGGGTACTCCCCTCCTCGTTCCGGCGGACGCAGCGAACGCGTCGGCCGTCCCGGCCGGCAAGTTAGGGACGACGATGATGTTGAAGAAAGGAACCCACAGGTTCCAGTGCTGCATTCACCCGTGGATGCGGTCGACCATCAAGATCGAGTAACTTGTGACGTTGAAATGAACCGAACCAAGCGGTTGATCTGCCTGTTGTTGTTCGCGGCCGCTTCTATGCCCGCCCGCGCTTGGGCGCAGGCGGGCATCCAGTACGACAAGATCGAAATCAAGACCGACAAGGTCGCGGCGAACCTCTACATGTTGTCGGGTTCGGAAAACGTCGATCCAGGCCACCCCGACGGCGCGGGTGGCCGGATCGGCATCCTCGCCGGCCCCGACGGCATCTTCATGGTCGACTCGCAGTACCTGCAGATCGGCGACAAGGTGCTGGCGGCGATCAGGCGCATCGATCCCGGGCCCATCCGGTTTCTCGTCAACACGCACATCCACGGCGATCACACCGCAGGCAACGCGACGTTCGCGAAGCTCGGCGCCGTGCTGCTGGCGCGTGAGGAGCTGCGCGAAGGGATGTTGCGTCCGCCGGCTGCGGCGGCGACCTCCGCGACAGCGCCCGCGAGAGATCCGGCCAGACTTCCGGTCGTGACTTACGGGATGGGCGACCCGGTGCGATTCCGGATGAACGGCGAAACGGTCGAATTGATTCCGGTCCGGGCCGCGCACACCGGCGGCGACACGATCATCAGGTTCGTGAACGCCGACGTGATCATGATCGGCGACTTCTACCGGAACTTCGGCTATCCCTTCATCGACACCAACAACGGCGGGTCGCTGAAGGGCGCGCTCGAAGGGCTCGAGCTCACGATGAAGATCGCGGGGCCGAACACGAAGCTCGTGCCCGGCCACGGCACGTACATCAACCGGACCGACATCATTCCTTATCGCGA
>Ga0070694_100002941_pt1 | contig 10126 bp, 7 predicted proteins | sample KBSK1251metaG_FD_65470 | JGI IMG/M metagenome (GOLD analysis project Ga0070694, IMG submission 65470) | Corn, switchgrass and miscanthus rhizosphere microbial communities from Kellogg Biological Station, Michigan, USA - KBS K1-25-1 metaG | ecosystem: Host-associated > Plants > Roots >... | reverse complement strand
CTTGTACTCCCACTCATCGCCCACCTCGCGACCATGCCCGAACAGGTCGCTGCCCTCGCCGTCACCCCAATTGAAATCCCCGAACGAGCCCAGGGTACCGAGGGGTGAGGGGACACGGATCTTGATGCTGCGGATGAAGAGCCCAGCGCCAACCACCAAGCCGAAGAGCACGCCGCCGCGAATGATCTCGCGACGCCACGTGCGCCAAAACCGCTTAGCCGGAGTGGGACTGGGGGCTACCTGATCCAAATGCATGTCCATGGTTACGGGTGGTACGCTCCTTCAATCTTATAAGTTTCGGCCCAGAAGCGCGACCGCCCGCCACAAGGGCGGGCGGCGCGTGCTGCTTTAGATGGTACACTTGTCCAGGGGAGGAGCCTCAACGATGACGGGGGCAAGTGTCCCGCCATACCAGACGCGATTGGCGTCCGCCGTGGGGCTCGGGTTTTCGGTCGCTGCGGCCACGCGGCGGTAGGTCTCCGCGCGACTCACGCTCATGGCGGCTTGGGCGGCGAAGCCGTATCCGAACGTCAGGATCGTCGCAATCAGCAGGGTCAGGCCGCGCATCTCATCCTCCAGCTAGAGACATGTTCGAATCATTCAGAGGGTAAGACGCTGCGACCGCGGGAAAGGTTGCACGGCTATTTGACTTGACATGTTCTGGACGTGATCCCTGCCACACTACGAAACGATGGGGCGAATGCTCGGGGCAGGAATCGAACCTGCAAGGGGTTTCCCCCGAGGGATTTTAAGTCCCTTGCGTTTACCAATTTCGCCACCCGAGCGGACGGTGAATTATAGCCGTTCCGTGTGCGCTCCCGACGACGCATGCACCTCGCTGATGGGCGGCTCGCGACCGTAGGCTTTGCGAAACGCGATCCGAATCGCTTCTCCCACCCGCTCCTGGCTCCCCGCTCCCCGCTCTTTCACCAACACGATCGCCGCACCACCCCACCCGGCCCCCGTCAGCCGCGCACCTAACGCGCCGGCCCGCTTGGCGGCGCTCACGACTGTGTCTAGCTCGGGCGAGCTGCACTCGTACAGCCTGCGACACGATTCATGGGACTCATACAGCAACTTCCCAAATCGGGTCAGCTTCCCCTGCGCGAGCAGCTGAGCCGCGAAGCGCGTGCGCGCCGTTTCGCTCACGACGTGCACGGCGCGCGAGCGGAACGGCTCGCGCAGCGCGCGCTTGAGTCGCGGCAGCCATTCCGCCGGCCAGCTCGCCAACCAAACCAGCTCCGGGAGCTCGATCTTCAGCCGTTTCACCGCTTCTTCGCACTGCGCGCGACGCTGATTGAGCGCGCCAGCCGACAGTTCGTGGCGCACCCCGGTGTCGACGAGCAGTAAACGCGCATTGAACGGGATCTGCGTTGCCTCGAGGGACGCGCACTCGAACAACAACGCGTGGTCGCGCTTGCCGAGCGCCGTGATGGTCTGGTCCATCACGCCGCAGTGCACACCGACATGATCGTGCTCGGCGCGGAACGCGACGCCGGCGATCTGCCGCGCCGTCAGGGATGGTGCGAGCGCCTTCGCGACCGCGACCGACAGCGCCGCCGATGATGCGAGTCCCGCACCAACCGGCACATCGGATGTGACCGCGACCCGCACTGGTACATCGGGCGACAGCGCCTCGAGCGCCCACAGCTCGCGCAGCACGCCCGCGAGGTACGCGACCCAGCCTTTGGGGAGCTCCTCTTGCCATTTGACACGCACCACCTGCGGGTGCCGCGACGAGATCGCCTCGAGCACGCCGGCGTCGCCGTCGCGACCGGGACCAACCGCTGCTGCGGTGCGTTGCGCGATCGCGATCGGCAGGACGGGACCGCCGTTGTAGTCGGTGTGTTCGCCGATCAGGTTGACGCGACCCGGTGCCGACGCCGCGGACCTAGGTATTGTCCCAAAGGTTTGGTGAAACAGGTCTATCGCGGGTCGTGGCATTGCGTTGACAAGGTTTGCGGCCAATGCTACCGTATCGCGGCCGGATTCACCACTTTCACTCCCATTCTGCTCGTGGAGACCACGTTATGCGGCGGTTTGCGTTGTTGCTGCTCGCCGGAGCGTCTGCGCTTGTCGCCGCCTCGCCTGCCGCGCTATCTGCGCAGGGGTTCGGTGTTTACGAGCACAACAGCTGTGCCATGGGCCGCGCCGGCGTGACCGCCGCGATGCCCTGTGCCGACGGCTCCGCGATCTTCTTCAATCCAGCGGGGTTAGCCGGGCTGTCGGGCACCCATATCAGCGGCGGCGTGACGCTGATCGGCGCCCAAGGTGGCTTCACCGACGACTTCCTCGGCTCACGCAGCGATCTGAAGAACCCGTTGATCCCCGTTCCAAATCTCTACATCTCACGCGCCTTCAGCCCGAAGTTCACCGCCGGCATTGGCGTCTTCGCGCCGTATGGTCTCGAAACGAAATGGGACCCCAACAGCTTCTCAGGCCGGTTCCTCGGCTATAACACCAACGTGCGGTCGATCTACATCCAGCCGACGCTCGGCTATCAGATCACTCCGAAGCTGAAGGTCGGGATCGGCGTCGCGTACATCACTAGCAAGTTGGAGCTCCACCAGCGCGCCGACCTGTCCACGCAGCTCGTGCCCGACGCGTTACGCATTCCGGCAGGTCTCCCCGCCGGCACGACGTTCGCGATGTTGGGCGTTGCGACCGGCACCGACTTCGCCGATGCCGCGCTCGACGCCACCGGATCGGGATTTGCGGTCAACTTCGGCGGGATCTGGCAGGTCACGGACAAGCTGAGTATCGGCGGGCACTGGCTGACGAAGAAGACGATCGACTACGACGGCGACGCAACGTTCACCCAGATCCCGACGGGGCTGCAACTCCCCGTCGCGATCGGTCCCATCCCTGCCGGCTTCCAGGTCGATAACCTGCTCAGTGGTCAGTTCACGAGCGGCGCGCCGCTGGCGAACGGCGCCGTCTCGACGTCGATCATCATGCCACCGCAGGGAACGATTGGCTTCGCATACAAGGCCAACAATGAGTGGACGTTCATGGCCGACTACCAGTACGTCGTGTGGGGCTGGTTCAACGACGTGCCGATCAATTTTGCGAACCCGGCGACACCCGATCTCGATCTCCATCCGGCCAACAAGGACACGCACGGCTTCCGGTTCGGCACCGAATACCAGTACAACGACAAGGTGAAGCTGCGAGGCGGGTACCTGTATCACACCGGCGCGTCCCCGGCGCAGTTCGTGACGCCGCTGTTGCCCGAGGCTGCGCGCAACGAATTCACGATCGGCGCCGGCCTCGCGCTGACGCCGCGCTTCCATGCGGACCTGGCATATCAATACATCAAACAAAGCGACCGCCGCGGCACCGTGAACCTCGCCGCCGGCAACACCGGTCTCTACGATTTCTCGGCCCACCTGTTCGGGGCCGGGTTCGCATTCACCTTCTGAGGGCCTCGGACTCATGATTCGAACCGTTCGATTCTCGGCCGCAGTCCTCGGACTCGTGGTGGCTGCTGCGGCGTGCAATAACGACAAGCTGAACCGGCCCTTTGCGAATACGCCGGTCGATGCCCTGTTCGACCGCTACGTCTCGATGGGCAACTCGATCACCGCGGGATTCCAGTCGGGCGGGATCAACGACAGCACGCAGCAGCAATCGTATCCGGTGCTGCTCGCGCGCGCGATGCGCTCCCCGTTCTTCGTGCCCCGGCTCACCAACCCCGGCTGTCCGCCACCCTACACGAACGTCTTCACCGGGGCGCGGGTCACTCCGACGGGCTTCCCGACGAGCACGGCGACGAGCTGCTACCTGCGCACCATTCCATCGGTGCCGCCGCCCTACGTCAGCAACACCGCCGTGCCCGGCGCCGAGGTCGAGGATCTCTTCAATAATCTCGACACGGCATCGAACGCGAACAGTCTCACGCAATTCATCCTGGGCGGTTTGACGCAAGTGCGGATGCTGCGGCGCGCGCAGCCGACCTTCGTGTCGCTCTGGATCGGCAACAACGACGTGCTCGGTGCCGCGACCAGCTCGACCAACGGCGGCGACAGCACGAAGATCACGTCCGTCACGAATTTCCAGGCGCGCTACGGTGCATTGCTCGACTCGATCGAGACGGCCGCCCCGCAGGGCGCGATTCTGATCGGCGTCGCCAACGTCACGGCGATTCCGTTCTTCTCGCGAGGCTCTACCTACCTCGGCGCCAAGCTGGCCAATCAGCTCCCCCCTGCGATGACGGTCACCGCGAATTGCGCGCCGCCGCGCGGCGATTCGGTGCTGGTGCCATTCCCGTTTGGCGCCGCGTTGGTTGGTGCCGCCGCAGCGGGTCAACCCACGACGCTGGACTGCACCGAGATCCAGACGGTGCAGCCGGCCGAGCTCGTCAAGCTCGTGGGCGCGGTGACGGCGTACAATGCGTTCATCTCCCAGCAGGCGACCGCTCATGGCTGGGCGTATCTCGATCCGAACCCCACCCTCGACTCGTTGCGTGCGCTGCCGCAGCCGAACACGGTGGTCCGTCCGTTCCCGCTCATCGGCCAACCGTGCTCGGCGAATCCGTTCGGGACAGGGTTCTCGTGCGACGCCGTGCATCCGAGTGCGGCGACGCAGAAGCTGATCGCACAGAAGCTGCGGGCGGCGATCAACGCGGCGTACGGGACCAGCATTCCAGCGGTTCCTTGAACTCGGAGCTGCATGAGCGGTACTAGCTGTTAATGGGCGGGAATGAGCGGTAACAGGCGGCAACGGGCGGCAACGGGGATTCCGTTGCCGCTTCTGCTTACGGTATTGGTTGTACTCCTACCTGCGACAACACGCGCGCAGGCGATGCCCCGCACCGATACCCCGCGCGCCGGCACGCTGCGCTTCACATTCGAGCCCATCATCTCGACCTGGGAACGCGAGTTCACCGCCAACGGGCGTGAGCAGCGCGTCGGCGCGTCGCTGCCTGCAAACGTGTTGGTGCGCGAGGAACGGCGAGTCACGGCGTTCGCCCTCGACTTCGGCATCACCAACAGGATCGCGGTGGGCGTCAATGTTCCGCTCGTGCGCGTCAACACGCATGCCACCTATCCGCTCGACAGCCTCGGTGCGCAGGCGCCCGATAGCGCGGCGCAGGCGCTGGACTCCGTGCTCCAGGACACGACCTACGCGTTCGACCCGATCGCGAACACGTCGCGGCGTTTGCGGTACTTCGCCGGCGACGTCGAGGTGCAGGCGAAGTATCGGATGCTCGAGACCCACAGCTTCGCGCTGAGCGGCGCACTCGTCGTACGCCTGCCGACGGGACACCAGGACTCCCCGAACAACTTGTTCGACTTGTCGACTGGCGATCACCAGACCGACATCGAGCTGCAGGTGGCGCAGGAGCTGACGCTGTTCGATCGGGTTTGGCTGAACGGTGCGATCCGGCTGGGACGCCAGCAGCCGGGCACGCGTTCCCGCCGCGTTGGCCCGCAGTCCACGCTGCTGCTGCCACACGCCGCGCTCGCCACGCTCAACTGGGACCCCGGCGACTACGCCGCGGTCGATGTCGCGCCGATGCTCCGGCTCGCGAAACACTTCGGAGTCGGTCTGACGGCCGGCTACTGGACGCAGCAGCGTGATCGCTACTCCTATCGCTCGATGCAGGACTCAACCGCCCTCGCGACGCGATTGGGTGCTCCCGTCGCCGCGAGCGTCTTGGATGCGGGAACGGGCGTGCGGCGCACACGACTCGGCTTCGCGATGACCTACCTGGGATCAGACGTGGAAGGCAGCTTGTCCTTCGAGCAAACCGTCAGCGCGGTGGGCGACCAGGTTCCGGTTGCGAGCGTGTTTCGGATTGTGATGCGGACGTCGCGCTGGCCGTTCTGAGCAATTCGACGGCGTGGCGACGCGCGGTCGCCATGTCGGCGTCGCCCAGCATCCGCGCGATTTCCTTCACCCGATTCTCCCCATCGACTACCGCGACATCGCTCGTCGCGACGCCGCCCTTCTTTCCCTTCGCGACAACCAGCTGCTGATCAGCATAGACGGCGATCTGCGGTAAGTGCGTGATGACCAGCGCCTGCCGGCCTTCACGCGACACATCCACGAGCGCCTCGCCCACACGCCCGCCCACTTCGCCACCGATGCCCTGATCGATTTCGTCGAATACGAGCGTCGGGACCACGTCGTGCACCGCCAGCACGACCTTCAGCGCCAGCATGAGTCGCGACAGCTCCCCGCCGGACGCGACTCTCGCCAGCGGTCTGGCCTCGAGACCCTCGTTGAGCTTGACAGTGAAGACGACGTCCTCGCCACCTCGTGCGTCGTGCGTCGTGCGTCGTAACAACTCGGTGAAGAACTTCCCGCCCTCCATGCCCAGCGAGGGCAGCAGCTTGTTCACGGCACGCGCCAGCTTCTTTGCACCAGCGGTTCGCTTCGCCGTGAGCGCCTCGGTCGCGCGCTGGAACTCGGCCGACGCCTTCTCGCGATCGGTCGCGATGTTGTGGAGATCGAGGTCGGCCGTATCCAGCAGCTCCAGCTCTCGGCCCGCAGTGTCCCGTGCCGCCAGGACGTCCGGAATCGTGGGGCCGTGCTTTTGCTGGAGGCGAAACAGCAAATCGCGCCGCTGCTCGACCGCGTTCAGGCGTTCGGGGTCGGCCTCGATCTCACTCGCGTAGCTCCTCGCCGCCTGGGCCAGCTCGGCTGAGCTCGCGAATGCCGAGTCCAGCAGCTCCTGCCACTTGCCGAGCGAGGCATCGACGCGGAGCAGGTTCGCGAGGATCTTTTGCGCCTTGGTGAGGCCCGACGCGTCGACCGCCTCCTCCAGGTCGCGCGCTAGCCTGCCGAGCTCCTCGGCGTGCGCCAGCCGTTTCGCCTCGACGTCCAGCGCCTCATCTTCGCCGACCTTGGGCTGGACGCGCTCGATCTCCTGCAGCACGTGCCGCAAATAGTCGGCCTTTTTGCGCACCTCTTCCTGGCGTGTCGTCAGCTCAGCTTCGCGCTGGCTCAGATCCTTCAGTCGCAAGTAGGCGTCGCGCACCGCGACGCGTTCCACATCGGCATCGGCGTACGCGTCGAGCATGTCACGCTGGGGGTCAGGCCGAAGCAATGACTGGGTTTCGTGCTGGCCGTGCAGGTCGACGAGGAGGCTGCCGAGCTCGCTGAGTACGCCGATGGTCACGGGCGAGCCGTTGATCCAGGCACGCGACTTCCCTTCTCTCAGCACCTCGCGCTTCAGGACCAGCCTGCCGTCTTCGAGCTCGATACCTAGCTCGGCAAACGGCGACAACAGATGCCGGTGCACGGCGGCGCCAAACTCAAACGCCCCTTCGACGATGGTCTTCTCGGCACCAGGTCGGACGATGTCAGCCGAGGCACGCTCGCCTAAGAGCAGCGCGAGGGCGTCGACGACCATCGATTTGCCCGCGCCGGTTTCACCGGTGAGGACGTTCAGGCCAGGCTGGAATGGAAGGGTAACGTCCGCGATGACGGCCAAGTCACGAACGCGTAATTCGGTCAGCATGGGCAGTTTGTAGGGGCGCAGCATGCTGCGCCCCTACACAATTCTCTACTTTCGGGTTCGATCACTCAAGTCGCCCCAATGCAGCTTCTTCCGCATCCGCTTGAAGAAGCCTTCAGGGCCGAGGCGAATCAGGTGGACGGGGTTAGCGGCGCGCCGAACCTCGAGGCGCTCCCCGGGCTGAATCGGCGTGCCGACCTGGCCATCGAACGACACCAGCACCTCGTCGCTCCAGGGCGGGATCGGCTGGATCGTGACGACGGCGGTCGCCGGCAAGACCAGTGGCCGCACCGCCAGCGTGTGCGGGCAAATCGCCGTGACGACGATGGCATCGACGGTGGGCACGACAATCGGCCCGCCGGCGGACATCGAGTAGGCGGTCGAACCGGTAGGTGTGCTGACGATGATGCCGTCCGCCGAGTACTGCGCGACCTCGTCGCCGTCGACGGAGACCTTGAGGCGGACAACGCGCGCCACGCCGCCTTTGTGGACCACGACGTCGTTGAGCACCAACGGTTCGACTCGGCCGGTCTTGGCGCCCTTTCCGCTAATCGTCGTTTGCAGCGCCAACCGCGTCTCGGTGGTGTACGCCTGCCGCGCCACGGCATCGAGCGCCCAGTCGAGCGAGTCGGGACCGGCGGTCGTGAGGAAGCCGACGCGGCCGAGGTTGAGACCGAGGATCGGTGTGGCGGCGCCGTTCAACAGCCGGGCGCCGCGGAGCAGCGTCCCGTCGCCGCCGAGCGTGATCAGACAATCGAGAGCGCCGGGCGCTTCGCTGAGGGCGGGCGGTGCGCCGCCGTCTCCTGTGGGCCACAGCGCTTGAATGCGCTCTTCCGTGTACAGCTTGAGACCCGCATGCGAGGCCTTCTGCCGCAGCGTCGCGAGAAAAGCGCCGAGATCCGGATAGTTGGGGTTGCCGACAACCCCGACGTTCATCGCGGGTGCGGCGTGAGCGACTCTTCGGCGGCGAGTGCGCGGATCCGCGCCGAGATGCCCTCGCCGGTCAGGCCGACGTCCGCGAGCTGCTGCGCGCGCGGCGCATGCTCGTAGGTCCGATCCGGAACGCCGAGCGCTACGACGCGCACATCGGGCGCGGTCGTCTGCACCAGCGCGGCGAGCGCCGCTCCGAAGCCGTTCACAACCGTGCCGTCTTCGACCGTGACGAGCAGCTTGTGATTCTGGGACAGCTCCTCGAGCATCTCGCGATCCATCGGCTTGAGGAAGCGCGCGTTCACGACCGAGACATCCAGGCCGTCAGCGGCGAGCAGCTTGGCGGCCTCCAGTGCGGGCTTGCACATGACGCCCACGGCCAGGATCGCGCAGTCCTTTCCTTTTCTCAGCAGCTCCCACGTGCCATACGGGACCGGCGGCACTTCGGCGGCCGGGGGCGGCTCAGTCGGTGCCTTGTCACGCGGATAGCGGAGGGAAAACGGCCCGTCGGTGTGCGCCAGCGCGCAGCGCAGCAACCCGATCAGCTCGGCGCCGTCCTTCGGCGCCGTCACGGTCATGTGCGGCACGGCCAACATGTATGCGATGTCGTACAGACCCATGTGCGTCTGGCCGTCTTCGCCCACCATGCCCGCGCGATCGAGACAGAAAATCACGGGAAGCTTCTGAATCGCGACGTCGTGGATGATGCTGTCGTAGGCGCGCTGCAGGAACGTCGAGTAGATCGCGACAACCGGCTGGACGCCCTGCGTTGCGAGTCCCGCCGCGAAGGTCGTCGCATGCGCTTCGGCGATACCCACGTCGAAGAAGCGATTCGGCCATTTCTTTTCGAAGATGTTTGTCCCGGTCCCCGACGGCATCGCTGCGGTGATCGTCACGAAGTTCGAATTCTCCGCCGCGAGCTGTGTCAGGGCGTCCCCGAAGACCTTGGTCCACTGCGGCGGCCCGGGGTTCACCGGCTTCAGCTTTCCGGTCACCGGATCGTACGGGGCACGGGCGTGATACTTCTCGAGGTCGGGCTCGGGCAGCGGGAAGCCTTTGCCCTTCTCCGTGATGATGTGCACGACGCGCGGGCCTTTGAGCGTCTTCACGATGTCGAAGGTGTGCAACATCGACCCGATGTTGTGCCCGTCGATCGGCCCGAAGTAGCGAAAGCCCAGCTCCTCGAACAACATCCCCGGCGACCAGAGATTCTTGATGCTCTCTTCGACGTTTTTGGCGAAGGCGATGAGCTTCTTGCCCCCGATTAGGTGCGACGCGCGCTCGATCACGCTTTTGACGCGCTCCCGCATCCGGACGCCGATGGGGCTGGCGATGATCGAGCCGAAGTACTTGCTGATCGCGCCGACGTTCGGCGCGATTGACATGCCGTTGTCGTTCAGCACGACAATGATATCGCGACCGGAGTCGCCGGCGTTGTTGAGGGCCTCGTACGGCAAGCCGCAGGTCATGGCGCCATCACCGACGACGGCTACCACCTCGAACTTCTCGCCCTTCAGGTCGCGGGCCGCCGCCATGCCGAACGCGGCAGACAGCGCCGTCCCGGCGTGGCCGGCGCCGAACTGGTCGTGCTCGCTCTCATCACGGCGCAGGAAGCCCGACAGTCCACCGCGCTGGCGCAGCGTGGCCAGCCGGTCGTTACGTCCCGTGAGGATCTTCCACGGATAGCCCTGATGACCCACGTCCCAGACGATCTTGTCGCGAGGCGAGTCG
>Ga0070694_100002940_pt1 | contig 10127 bp, 8 predicted proteins | sample KBSK1251metaG_FD_65470 | JGI IMG/M metagenome (GOLD analysis project Ga0070694, IMG submission 65470) | Corn, switchgrass and miscanthus rhizosphere microbial communities from Kellogg Biological Station, Michigan, USA - KBS K1-25-1 metaG | ecosystem: Host-associated > Plants > Roots >... | reverse complement strand
CAGCTGTGCGCGTGTATTACGAGAAGGACACCGATCCGGCTCGTCTCAAGACCCAAGTGTTCGCGATCATCGGCTACGGCAGCCAGGGACACGCGCACGCGCAGAACCTGCGTGACTCCGGCGCCCGCGTGATCGTCGGCTTGAGGCCGGACGGGGCATCATGGAAACGCGCCGCGGCGGACGGCCTCGAGGTGCGCAGCGTGGCCGACGCCGCCAAGGAGGGCGACGTCATAATGATGCTTGTGCCCGACACGGAGCAGCGCTCGGTATACGAAACCGCCGTGCTCCCGGCCCTCGGGCCCGGCAAGACACTGATGTTCGCGCACGGGTTCAACATCCACTTCGGCGAGATCACGCCGCCGCTCGGCGTGGACGTCTCGATGATCGCGCCCAAGTCGCCCGGCCATCTCGTCCGCAGCGAGTATCAAGCCGGCCGCGGTGTGCCGGGGCTCGTCGCCATCCACCAGGACGCCAGCGGCAGAGCGCTGACCAACGCGCTCGCGTACGCGACCGGCATCGGCTGTACGCGTGCCGGTGTGCTCGAGACCACGTTCGCCGAAGAGACCGAGACGGACCTCTTCGGTGAGCAAGCGGTGTTGTGCGGCGGCGTCACCGCGCTGATCCAGGCCGGGTTCGAAACCCTCACGGAGGCGGGCTACGCGCCCGAGATGGCGTACTTCGAGTGTCTCCACGAGCTGAAGCTCATCGTGGACCTCATTTATCGCGGCGGCCTCGGCTTCATGCGCCACTCGATCAGCGACACGGCCGAGTACGGCGATCTGACGCGGGGCGAGCGGGTGATCAGTCCGGCGGTGCGTGAAGAAATGCGTCGCCTGCTGGCCGACATTCGCAGCGGCGCCTTCGCCAAAGAATGGATCGCCGAATGCCGCGCCGGCGCGCCGCGCTTCAATGAGCTGCGGCGTGCGGCGAAGGATCAGCCCATCGAGAAAGTGGGCGCGCGGCTTAGAGCTATGATGCCCTGGACGGTGGAAGGGGCTAGGGGTTCGGGGCTAGGGCCTCGGGAACCTCGTGTCGTTCCCGAGCCCCGAGCCCCCAGTCCCGAGCCCCAGCGGGCATGACACGCACGCTCTTCGATCACATCTGGGATGCACACGTCGTGCAGCAGCTCACCGACGACGTGGCGCTGCTTTACGTCGATCTGCATCTGATCCACGAGGTCACGTCGCCGCAGGCGTTTGCCGGGCTGCGGCGCGAAGGGCGGGGCGTGCGGCGGCCGGACCGGACACTCGCCACGGTCGATCACAACGTGCCCACCGGCGAGCGGTCGCTCCCGATCGCCGACACGGTAGCCGCTCGGCAACTCGACGCGCTCGGCAGCAACGCGCGTGAGTTCGGCATCGAGCTGTTCGATCTCGATTCACCGGGGCAGGGGATCGTGCATGTTATCGGTCCGGAGCTGGGCGCCACGCAGCCCGGCATGCTGATCGTCTGCGGCGACTCACACACCTCGACGCACGGCGCGTTCGGCGCATTCGCGCTCGGCATCGGCACGAGCGAAGTGGAGCACGTGCTCGCGACACAGTGCGTGGTGCTAGCGAAACCGCGGAACCTGGAAGCGCGCATCAGCGGGAGCCTGGAGCCAGGAGTCGGGGCCAAGGATCTGATTCTCGCGCTCATCGGCAAGATCGGCACGGCGGGAGCGACGGGACACGTGATCGAGTACACGGGCACAGCCGTTCAGGCGCTCTCGATGGAAGAGCGGATGACCGTGTGCAACATGTCGATCGAGGCGGGAGCTCGCGCCGGAATGGTCGCGCCCGACGATGTCACGTTTGAGTACCTCAAAGGGCGTCCGCGCGTACCGAAGGGCGACTCGTGGACCAAAAACGTCGAGCAATGGCGTGAGCTCCCAAGCGAACCAGGGGCCCGCTACGACACCCAGGTGACCCTCGATGCCGCGACGATCGGGCCGCAGGTGACGTGGGGAACGACGCCCGCGATGGTCGCCGACATCACCGCGCGCGTCCCGGATCCCGCGCGACTCGCCGGCGCCGAGCGACGCGCGGCAGAACGGGCACTCGAGTACATGGGGCTCGCGCCGGGCACCCCGCTCCAGGGCATTCCGATCGATCGCGTCTTCCTCGGATCGTGCACGAACGCGCGGATCGAGGATCTGCGCGCCGCGGCCACGGTCCTGCGCGGTCGCCATGTCGCGTCGCGGGTGCGCGCGATGGTCGTGCCCGGCTCCCAGCGCGTGAAGGCGCAGGCGGAGCGAGAAGGGCTCGATCAGGTGTTTCGCGACGCCGGGTTCGAGTGGCGCAACGCGGGCTGTTCGATGTGCCTCGGCATGAACGCCGACGTGCTCGGCGCCGGAGAGCGGTGCGCCGCGACGTCGAACCGGAATTTCGAGGGTCGCCAGGGGCGCGGCGGCCGCACCCATCTCATGAGTCCGATGATGGCAGCCGCGGCCGCCATCGAGGGACACCTCGTGGATGTGCGCGGATGGTGAGCTCGGCGCGTCGCCCGTTCGTGCGCCATCGGGGCAGAGTGGTCGCGCTGCCGCGCCAGGATGTCGATACCGACCAGATCATCCCGAAGCAGTTTCTCAAGGCGGTCGATCGCACTGGCTTTGGAGCGAATCTGTTTTTCGACTGGCGCGCCGACCCCAACTTCGAGCTCAATCGGCCGAGTGCGCGGGGAGCCACGATCCTGGTAACCGGGCCGAACTTCGGGTGCGGCTCCTCGCGGGAGCACGCCGTCTGGGCGCTGGCCGAGTACGGATTTCAGGCGATCATCGCGCCGTCGTTCGCGGACATCTTCGCATCCAACTGCTATCGCAACGGCGTGCTGCCGGCACGGCTGTCGGCAGCGGAGGTCGAAACGTTGACTCGAAACAGTGCGGGAGACCAGTACGAGCTCGTGGTGGACCTGGAGCAGCAGGTCGTAACGGACGATCGTGGGTTCGAGGCTTGGTTCACGGCCGATCCCTACGGCCGCGAGCTGCTGCTCCGGGGGCTCGACGAGATCGGTCGCACGCTGCTCGAAGAGCCGAGCATTGCGGCATACGAGCGGAGGCACGCATGACGCGCTACACGATCGCGGTGCTCCCCGGCGACGGCATCGGCCCGGAAGTCATCGGGCAGGCGACCCGAGTGCTCGAAGCGGTCGGCGAGCGGTTCGAAATTCGGTTTACCATGGACGCGTACCCGGTCGGCGCCGCCGCGGTGAGGGCGGCCAACAATCCGTTGCCTCCCGAGACGCGCGCGGCGGTGACGGACTGCGATGCGGTGCTGCTGGGTGCGGTGGGGGATCCGGCGCTGGACGATGCACCTCGCGACCTGCGGCCCGAAACGGGCCTCCTCGCGCTCCGGAAACTGTTGAGCGTCTACGCCAACCTGCGCCCCGTCGCGGTGCATCCGGCGCTCGCCGCATGTTCGCCGCTCAAAGCGGATCGCCTGCACGGCGTCGATGTGCTCGTCGTGCGCGAGCTAACCGGCGGCCTCTACTACGGCGAGCCGCGCGGCCGCAACGGGACGCGGGCGGTCAACACCCTGGCGTACACAACCGGCGAAATCGAACGGATCGCGCGCGTCGCGTTCGAGGCGGCGCGGGGACGCAAGCGCCTGGTCACTTCCGTGGACAAGGCGAATGTGCTCGAGGTATCGCAGCTCTGGCGCGAGACGGTCGTGCACGTCGCCCGCGACTATCCAGACGTCCGGCTCGAGCACTGCTACGTCGATACCGCGGCGATGCGCCTGGTCATCGATCCCGCATGGTTCGATGTCGTGCTCACTGAGAATATGTTTGGCGACATCCTGAGCGATGAAGCGGCCGTTCTCGCCGGCTCATTAGGCCTGCTGCCTTCGGCATCGCTGGGCGATGGGCCGGGACTGTTCGAGCCGGTGCATGGGTCGGCGCCGCCCCTGGCTGGTCGCAATGTCGCCAATCCCATCGGCGCCATCGCGACGGTCGCCTTGCTGCTGCGCCATGGTCTCAATCTTCCAACCGCGGCCGACGCGGTGGACGACGCAATCGCCGCGGCGCTCGATGCGGGTGCGCGCACCCAGGATATCGCGCGTCCGGGCGAACCGATCATCGGGACCGCCGAGATGGGCACGCGCATCGTCGACCTGGTACTCGCCGAAGCGCTCGAGGGGCACTCGTGAGCGACAATTTCCGCAGCCGCTCGATCACCGAAGGCCTTGAGCGCGCGCCCAATCGCGCGATGCTGCGCGCGGTCGGGTTTCGTGACGGCGATTTCGCGAAGCCGATCGTGGGGATCGCCAGCGCCCACAGCACCATCACGCCGTGCAACGCCGGACTCGATCGCCTGGCGAAGCGGGCGGAGGCCGCGCTGCGCGACGCGGGCGCGATGCCGCAGACGTTCGGCACGATCACCGTCTCGGACGGCATTTCGATGGGCACCGAGGGGATGCGCTACTCGCTCGTATCGCGCGAGGTCATCGCCGACTCGATCGAGACCGCGTGCGGTGCGCAGCGCATGGACGGGCTGCTCGCGATCGGCGGCTGCGACAAGAACATGCCGGGCGCGATGATCGCGATCGCGCGGCTCGATATCCCGGCGATCTTCGTCTACGGCGGCACGATCAAGCCCGGCCATCACGCCGGCCGCGACCTGACCGTCGTGAGCGTGTTCGAGGCGGTGGGGGCGTGCGGCGCGGGACGCATGGGGCGGGACGAGCTGCTCGAGATCGAGCGCCGTGCCTGTCCCGGGGCCGGCTCGTGCGGCGGCATGTTCACCGCCAATACCATGTCGGCCGCGATCGAAGCGATGGGAATGAGCCTGCCGGGCACGTCGACCATGGCGGCCGAGGACCCGGAAACGGCGGACGCCGCCGCACGTGCCGCGCAGGTCCTGTTCGACGCTGTGCATGCCCGGCGGACGGCGCGACAGATCCTCACGCGCGAGGCGTTCGAAAACGCGATCGCGGTCGTGATGGCGATCGGTGGGTCGACGAACGCCGTGCTGCATCTGCTCGCGATCGCTCATGCGGCCGGGGTCCCCCTCGCGATCGATGATTTCGAAGCAATTCGGGCGCGCGTGCCGGTCCTCTGCGACTTGAAGCCGTCGGGGCGCTACGTCACCACCGACCTCCATCGCGCCGGCGGGATTCCGCAGGTCATGAGCATTCTGCTCGCCAACGGCGTGATCCATGGCGATGCGCTGACGATCGACGGCCGCACGGTCGCCCAGGTGTTGAAAGGAGCGCCGCCGCGCCCGTCCGCCGGCCAGGGCGTGATCCATCCCTGGGATCGTCCGGTCGCGCCGACCGGTCACATCGTGGTGCTCCGCGGCAACCTCGCGCCGGAAGGCGCGGTCGCAAAAGTCAGCGGCAACGGCTCCCATCAGATCACCGGTCCCGCGCGCGTGTTCGATTCGGAAGAGGCCTGCCTCGCCGCGATTCTCGCCGGTGCGGTGCAGCAGGGTGACGTGGTCATCATCCGCTACGAAGGTCCCAAGGGCGGGCCGGGCATGCGCGAGATGCTCGCCCCCACGGCGGCCCTCGTCGGCGCGGGACTCGGCGACAGCGTCGGGCTCATCACCGACGGCCGGTTTTCGGGCGGCACGCACGGGCTCGTCGTCGGCCACGTCGCGCCGGAAGCGGCGCTGGGCGGGCCGCTCGCGCTGGTCCGGGAAGGCGATTCGATCACGATCGACGCGAGTCAGCGCGAGCTGCGCATCAATGTGCCGGACAGCGAGCTCGCGGGACGGAAGCAGCAATGGCGGGCGCCGGCGCCGCGCTACACGACCGGCGTGCTGGCGAAGTACGCCCGGCTCGTCTCGAGCAGCAGCCGGGGCGCGGTGACGGATGGTTGATTTCGTCGCGATCCAGGGAGAGGCGGGCTCGTTCAGCCACGCCGCCGCACTGGACACACACGGGCCGGCGCTGCGACTCGTGCCGTGCCCCAGTTTCGTGGAGCTATTCCGCGCTGTCGAGACGGGCAAGGCGACCAGCGGCATCGTGCCGATCGAGAACACGCTCGCCGGTTCGGTGCACGAGAACTACGACCTGCTGAGCGCGCACGCCCTGCACGTCGTTGCCGAAACCGAGCTGCGGATCCGGCACTGTCTCATCGCCACCCCGCGCACGACGCGCAGCGAGATTCGCCGCGTCGCCTCACATCCCGTCGCACTCGCGCAGTGCCGGCACTTTTTCCTGACGAACCCGGATCTCGTCGCCGTGCCCGCCTATGACACCGCGGGCAGCGTGCGGGATCTGATGACCGGCAAGGTCGAGGCGGATGCGGCGATCGCATCGAAGCTGGCGGCGGAGCTGTATGGAGCGGCGGTACTCGCGGAGGGTCTGGAAGATCACGCCGAGAACTACACGCGCTTCCTCGTCGTCGCGCGCGATCCGGCGTCGCGGGAGGAAGCGAACAAGACGTCGTTGATCCTATCGCTGGGAAATACGCCGGGCACACTGCATCGCGCGCTCGGTGTCTTCGCGGCGCGCGGCTTGAACCTGACCAAGATCGAATCCCGCCCGCTCCCAGGCCGCCCCTGGGAATACCTGTTTTATCTCGATGTGGTCGATATGGGCCAGGGGATCGCCGTGGCGCTCGAGGAATTGCGGCCGTTCACGTCGGATATTCGAGTCCTCGGTACGTATCCAGCGCGATAGCCGATGGCGGATTCTCGGGACATAATTGGCGGTTCCACCCCGCATTTCTGGGAGAACCGCCATGAAGAAATCCAACTGGTCCCGTCGGGAATTCCTGGAAGCAAGCGCCGCAGCCGCGGGCGTCTCGTTCGTCGCACAACCATTCACATACCGTAAGGTCGCCCCTAGCGACACCGTCCGTTTCGGGATGGTGGGCGTCGGGATGCAAGGCAATGGCCTTCTCAGGACGTCGATTTCCCTGCCGGGCGTAGTATGTGCCGGCGCCGCCGACCTCTACGACGGCCGCCACACCTTGGCGAAGGAAATCGCCGGGGCGGATCTGCCGACGACCCGCGAGTACCGCCGGCTGCTCGACGACAAGACCATCGATTGCATCGTCGCCGCGGTGCCCGACCACTGGCACAAGCGCATGGTCGTCGAAGCGGTCAGCGCCGGGAAGGACATCTACATCGAAAAACCAATGTCGCACTCGGCCGCCGACGGCGTGGCGATGGTCGACGCGGTGAAGAAGAGCGGCCGCATCCTCCAGGTCGGCTCGCAGCGCGTCAGCTCGCAGATCTGCGCCAAGGCAAAAGACATGATCGCCCAAGGTATGCTCGGCGATCTGACGCTGGTCGAGGGCTGGCTCGGCCGCAACGACCCGACGGGCGCGTGGGAATATCCGCCGCCGCCCGACCTCTCGCTCAAGACGCTCGACTGGGACACGTGGCAGAACGACGTACCGAAGCGCCCGCTCGATGGCAACATCTTTGCGCGGTGGCGCTGCTGGAAGGAATACGGCACCGGCGTCGCCGGCGATCTGCTCGTTCACCTCATCAGCGGCATGATGTTCATGCTCGGCACGAACGAGCCACCGAAGCAGGCGATGTCGGTCGGTGGAATCCGGCGCTGGAAAGACGGGCGCAACATGCCGGACGTCCACGCCACGATCTATTACTACAGCGGCGACCTGCCGGTCTACATGCGGCTGAATCTCGGGACCGAGATGCCCGAGCAGTATCGCTTCCAGGGATCCAAGGGCGTCCTCGAGGTCGCCGGCAATCGACTGACCTACACACCGCAAAGCGGCAAGGACCAGTGGCCCAGCTACTACACGGGCAGCTACCCGCGCGCGCTCCGCGACGCGTACCAAACGCAGTGGCATAAGGACCACGACCTGCAACCCGGCCAGGCGCCGACGTTAGAGGAAAGCGTCACGTTCACCACGCCCGACTTCGATGACACGCGCCCGCACCTCTGGACCTATTTCGAGGCCGTGCGCACGCGGAAGCCCGTCGTCGAGGACGTCGTGTTCGGCCACAACGCCGCGCTCGCCTGTCACATGGCGAATGAAGCGTACTTCCGGCGTGCGCCGGTGACGTGGGACGAGGTGACGAGAACGATCAAGGCGTGACGGTAAAGTTGACCCAGGGGGTCCTGAGCGGCTCGGTCGCATCGGACGGCAGGATCCCCTGGGCGCGGTAGTCCGCCGGTTGCCGCGCCAGCCAGGTATCACGCCATTCGAGGACCTCGCCGGGCTTCAGCATGCGGACCTGCAGAATGCTGGGGCCCACGCCTTTTTCCAATCGACGCCATGCGATCGTGCCATCGTCCCGCGCGATGACGATGTCGAAGACGATGGTGCGGCCGAGGAAATGCGCCTCCACCGGGCTGCGCGAGGTGTTGCGAAGCCGGAGCGTGAAGGGCGCGCGTCGACCGACGCGCGCCCTCCCAGGCACCAACAGAACGAAGTCGAGCGGGCTCAGAACGTCGTGAGCGGCCCGAGCTCGGATTCGATGTTCGCGATGGGGCTGTAGACGAACATCGTCCCGGCGGAATTCCCGCCCCACAGATCGCCGAGCAACGTGGCGCTACCGCCCGCCAGGGCAAATACATCGGAGCCTGAATCCCCACCGCCCACCCCGGCATCGACGAACGTCTGGCACAACTGCACGATGTTCGTGCCCGACACGCCGGTGTTGACGCAGGTGGCCGACACGGTGCCTTGGGTCCAGCCTGTGGTGCGACCGATCTTGTTCACGACGTCCCCCACCACCGCGTCGCCTTCGGCCGTGATCGCAATGGTACCGGTGATGTCGATGGAGCCGTTATTGGGACCGCTCGTCGCCGCGATCCCGCCGAGCGCGAACGGCACGCCCGCCGCGTAGGCGGCGCGCGACGCATCACTGAAGCGGCACTTCCGTCCCTTGGGACACCCCGCGCCGCGGAAGTATTTCGGGTCCGCCACTTCCGTCCCGATGAAGCTGTTGGCGGTGCTGGCGAGCGGCTGGAAGTACTGCGTGCCCTCGACACCACCCTGGCGATTGGTGCAGTGCGACGCGGTGACAAACGACGCCTGGCCGCCGCTCGTCGCATTGAAGCCGATCGAGCAGAGGAAGTTGCCGAAATTGATCTGGAGACCGGCCACGACCGGCCGCACTTGGTCGCGCAGCGTCGCCATATAGTGGATGGGCTCGGCGTCGCGGACCGCGATCGCTTCGTCGGGGACGCCGAGACGAGCCGCGAGGGCGCGGACGTTCGCGTGGGACGCGCCGCGCTCGACTCCGACGAGCACCCGATTCTGCGCCTCGTCGAGATCGACGAACACTACGCGGCCCTGCGCAAAGACCTCATTCGAGACGTCCTGGAACCACTTGTCGAGATCACGATACGCAAAGCGCCCGGCGAGCACACGGATCCCCGTGGCGCCACGTGCCCGCGCGAATCCGCCGAGCAGCCGCTCGGCGAGACCGCGCTGGCCGAGGTCGGTGAGGTACACCGTGGGCACGCCATGGTCCACGAAAAGGCCGCCGAAACCGGGAAGCGCGCGAGACAACGCGCTCATGTCCGGCGCCTGCTGCGGCCGGATCAGGGCCAGTGGCTCAGCGGTGCCCTGCGGACCGGTATTCTCATTGCATGCTGCAGCGACGACGAGAAGGACGGCTGTACTGATCCAACGCATACCACGCACCTCCTGGGAAAGAGCCCTCAACTCTCTGGGGACAACGTCACCTTGAAGCCCTTCGCTTTGAGACTGGCCAAGAGGCCAGCTTTCTCGACAGACTTCATGAAGGCCTCATCCGGATCGATCAGTTTCTTTTCGACCAGCTCGAGCAGTGCGTCGTTGAGCGTATTCATGCCGAGCTTCTTGCTGGTCTGAATGATCGACGGGATTTGGAACGTCTTGCCCTCGCGGATGAGGTTGGCAATCGCGGGCGTGCTCAGCAGGATCTCCCGTGCCGCGACGCGCCCGCCGCTGGTCTTCTTGCACAACGTCTGCGAGATCACGCCCTTCAACGATTCCGACAGCATGACGCGGATCTGCGCCTGGCGGTCGGCGGGGAACTGATCGATGATGCGATCGACGGTCGACGACGCGGTGGTGGTGTGCAGCGTGCCGAAGACGAGGTGCCCGGTTTCCGCGGTTTCGATCGCGATGGCGATCGTCTCGAGATCGCGCATTTCCCCCACGAGCACGATGTCGGGGTCCTCGCGCAGCGCGGCGCGCAACGCGGTCTTGAAGCTCTCGGTGTGGACGTGCAC
>Ga0070694_100002938_pt1 | contig 10133 bp, 6 predicted proteins | sample KBSK1251metaG_FD_65470 | JGI IMG/M metagenome (GOLD analysis project Ga0070694, IMG submission 65470) | Corn, switchgrass and miscanthus rhizosphere microbial communities from Kellogg Biological Station, Michigan, USA - KBS K1-25-1 metaG | ecosystem: Host-associated > Plants > Roots >... | reverse complement strand
GCGGCACCGAATTCGCCGCGCTGCTGCACCACACGTCACGGCATCTCAGCGATCGCTTCAAGCGGGCGCCCGTTGACTGGAACATGCTCGGCGTCACCGTCGAACACGACCTTCGCACCGGCCGAGGGGTGACGCTCCGGCCGCACGGCAACATCCTCGGCGTCTTCCTCAAGTCGAACGTCGATTACACGTGGGAGGCCAACGGTGGCCTCGACGTCCGCGTACCGGTGGGTCCGCATGTCAGTGTGATTTCAGGCGGAGCCGTGCGGCGCCTCGGCGTCGACGGCAGCAGGAATCGCGAGGACCAGACCGGCGCACGCATCGAAGCCGGCGTGCGTTTCGAGGGCGCACGGGGCGCGATCGAGTTGGTCGTCGCACGCGAACGGCGGATCGACCCCTACCCGCTCGATCTTTCTTCGTTGAGCTGGTTGAGCGCCGGTTTCCGCTTCGTCAGCCGCTAGAAAAAAGGGGATGATAGAAACGTGCGCCGCTCTGTCCTGCTCCTCCTGCTGCTTGCCGGCGTAGCGGCGCTCGCCGCGCCGCTCTCCGCGTTCGTCCATCCGCCGAAGCTGGAATACGGAATCACCACGCTGCCCAACGGGCTGCGCGTGATCGTGTCCGAGGATCACTCGACGCCCATCGTCCACCTGTCGGTCTGGTATCACGTGGGGTCGAGGGACGAGCGTCCGGGCCGCACCGGGTTCGCGCACCTGTTCGAGCACATGATGTTCAAGGGCTCGAAGAACGTGCAGCCCGAGTCGCACACGTCGATCATCGCGAGCATCGGCGGCCGCAGCAACGCGTACACGCAGGAAGACGCGACGGTCTTCTGGGAGACGCTTCCCTCGCAGTACCTGCCGCTCGCGCTCTGGCTCGAGGCGGACCGGATGGCGACGCTCCGCGTGGACCGCGACGCGTTCGAGAAGGAGCGCGAGGTCGTCAAGGAGGAGCGCCGGCTGCGCGTGGACAACCAGCCGTACGGCCGGCTGAACGAGATCCTGTTCGACCGCGCGTTCACGACGCATCCGTACAAGCACCCGACCATCGGCAGCATGAAGGACTTGGAATCGGCGTCGCTGCAGGACGTCCGCGACTTCCACGACACGTACTACGTGCCGGAAAACGCCGTGGTCACGATGGTCGGCGACTTCGATTCCGAGCAGGCGATGCAGCTCGTGCGTCAGTACTTCGGCCGCGTGCCGAAGGCGGCCAAGCCGGTGGTGCGCGACATCCCGAAGGAGCCGGAGCAGACGCAGGAGCGCCGCGCCACCATCCAGGAAGAATGGCCGCTGCCCGCCGTCGTCGTCGCCTATCACGTGGCGTATGACGGGCACCCGGATTCATATCCGCTGCACCTGGCGTCGAAGATCCTGTTCGACGGCGAGAGCTCGCGGATGACGCGCGACCTCGTCTACGACAAGCGGCTCGCGGTCGCGGCGTTTGGCAGCGCCAACATCCTGCAGGACCCGAATCTCTTTTACGCGGTCGCGATCGTGCCCGCGGGGCAGTCGCTCGGCAACGTCGAGCGCGAGGTGCTCTCGCAGTTCGACAGCGTGAAGACCGACGGCGTCACCGCGCACGAGCTGGAGCGCGCGAAGAACCAGTTCATGCGCGACTACATCATCGGTCGCGAGAGCGACGAGCAGAAGGCGCTCCACCTCGCGCACGCCGCCGTGATCCACAACGACGTCAGGACCGCGGACGACGAGATCGACGTTTTCCTCAACCTCACCACCGCCGACATCCAGCGCGTCGCGCGGACGTACTTCACCGAGAAGAACCGGACGGTGCTCTACATCATGCCGAAGGGCGGCAACGGCGGAGGTGCGCGATGAGGAAATCCCAAATCCCAAATCCCAAGGTCCAAATCCCAAGCGCTTGTGTTTTGGGTTTTGGGATTTGGGTTTTGGGATTTGTCCTGTGCGCGCAGAGCGCCCGCGCGCAGGCAAGGGACTGGCCGTCGGAGCAGCCGCCACGTCCGCTGCCGGCGCACGAGGTCACGTTCCCGCCGTACGAAATCCGCACGCTCGGCAACGGCCTGCGTGTCGTCGCCGTCCTGCATCACGAGCAGCCCGCCGTCAGCATCCGCCTGCTGGTCGGCGCCGGCTCGGCGCAGGACCCGAAGGGAAAGGGTGGGGTCGCGAACCTGATGGCGTCGCTGCTCGACCAGGGGACGACGACGCGTACGGCGCAGCAGATCGCCGATCAGATCGACTTCATCGGCGGCGACCTGGGAACGGGAGCGGCGACCGATCTCTCCTTCGTCAACGCGATCGTGATGAAGGATTCGTTCCAGACCGGCATGGATCTGGTTGCCGACGTCGCGCGGAACCCGTTGTTTGCGGCCGAGGAGATCGCGCGGCAGAAGGATCAGATTCTCTCGTCGCTCCGGGTCAGCTCCGACGATCCCGGTTACATCGCCGACGTTGTCTTCGACCGGCTCGTGTACGGGTTTCATCCGTACGGGCTGCCAGGCAGCGGCACCGAGGAGTCGCTCACCTCGCTGACCCGCGAGGATCTGCAGGCGTTCCATCGCCAGTACTTCGTCCCGAACAACATGATCCTCGCCATCGTCGGCGACGTGACGAGCGACGAGGCGTTCGCGGCGGCGCAGCGGGTGTTCGGCGGGTGGGCGCGCGGCGACCTTCCAGCGGCGGCGCCGGCGGAGCCGCCCGCGTCCTCGCGGCGCATCGTCATCGTGGACAAGCCGGACGCGGTGCAGACCAGCATCCGCGTCGGGCAGCTCGCGATTCCACGCAAGCACGCGGACTACCTGACGTGGGACCTCACGGTGAAGATTCTCGGCGGCGAGGGCGCCAACCGCCTGCACCAGGTGCTGCGGTCGCAGTACGGCCTGACCTACGGCGCGGAGGCCAACGCGGAAGCGCGGAAGGACGCCGGTGACTTCGTGGCGGAGACCGACACGCGCACCGACACGACCGGCCAGGCGCTGCGGCTGATGATCGACGAGTTCTCGCGGCTCGCGCGCGAGCGCGTCGGCGAACGCGAGCTGTCGGATGCGCAGGCGTATCTGGCGGGCAGCTTTCCGCTGACCATCGAGACGCCGGACCAGATCGCGACGCAGGTGCTCAACGTCCTGTTCTACGACCTGCCCATCGCGGAGATTGGCACGTTCCGCGAGCGCGTGCTGGCCGTGACGCCCGACGACATCCAGCGCGTCGCACGGCAGTACGTCAGGCCCGATCGCCTGTCGGTCGTGCTCGTCGGCAACGCGCGCGCGTTCGCATCGCAGCTGATCGAGATGGGCTTCGGCGGCTACGAGGTGATCTCGGTCGATCAGCTCGACCTGATGTCGCCGAACCTGAAGCGCGAGCGGCAGCAGCCGACGCGGCGTGGCGCGCGTGCGCCCGGCGGCCGCGGCACGATCCCCTCGGCAGAGATGCCACGCCGCGCGGCGTACACGCAAGGTCAGGCCAACCCGCGGCCCGCGGCGCCGAGCGTCCCGAGCGGCCAGGGCTCGTCGAACGCGGCGAACCCGGGCAGCGACCTCGTGCAGCGACTCGTCCAGGCGAAGGGCGGCCTCGAGGCGCTGAAAGCGGTCCGCACGGTGGTCGTCGACGCCGACATGTCGGTGACGACGCTGCGCGGCCCGACGATCATCCCGACCAAGACCTACGTCGTTTATCCGGACAAGTTTCGCGTGGACGCGACCTTCGCCGGACAACAGACGGTCCAGGCGTACAACGGCGGCACCGCGTGGGTGCGGGATCCTGCGGGTGTGTCGGCCGCGCCGCCGGCGATGCGGAACGACTTCGCCGCCACCGTGCGCCGCGACACCTTTCCGCTGCTGATCGCCGCGGCCGAAGGGAAGCTCACCGTGCGCCAGCTCGCGGAGGAAGGCAGCAGCGGCGCGACATTCAAGGTGCTCGAGGTCAGCGGGCAGGGGCTCGACCCGGTGCGGCTCTACATCGATCGCGACTATCGGATCGCTCGTCAGACCTACGCGGCGCCCGGCCCGGATGGGCGACCCACGCAGGCGGAAGAGGCGTTTTCGGATTACCGCAAGGTGAACGGCATCGAGGTGCCGTTCAGGGCCACGGTGATGCGTGACGGCCGTCAGATTCTCGAGCGCACGCTGAAGACCGTCACGTTCAACACCGCGGTCGATCCGATGCTGTTCCAGCAGCCGCTCCGATAATTCCACCAGCAATGCGCATCATGATCTCGTGCGGCGAGCCGTCCGGTGATCTGTACGCCGGGGCGCTCGTCGCGGAGATCCTCGCGCGCGAACCGTCGGCCGAGGTCTTCGGTTTCGGCGGCCGGCGGCTTGCCGCGGCGGGTGCGCGCCTCGTCGGCGACTTCCAGGGGCTGTCGGTCACGGGGCTGACCGAAGCCATCCGCGTGCTGCCGAGATCGTTCGCCATGCTGCGGCGCTTGACGGCCGCCGCGCGCGAGCAGCGGCCGGACGTGTTCGTCGCGATCGATTTTCCCGATTTCAACTTCCGGCTGATGGCGAGGCTCCACGCGCTCGGCATCCCCGTCGTCTACTACATCAGCCCGCAGCTCTGGGCGTGGCGCGCCGGCCGGATGCAGACGATGAAGCGGTTCGTCACCCGCGTGCTGGTGATCTTTCCGTTCGAGGAGGAGCTGTATCGGAAGGCCGGCGTGCCGGTGGAGTTCGTCGGTCACCCGCTCGTCGATCTCGTGCGCGTGCGCCAGCCGCGAGCGGCGCTGCTGCGGGAGCGCGGCCTCGACCCGACCGCGCCGACCGTGGCGCTGCTGCCGGGAAGCAGGCCGAACGAGTTGCGCCGCATCGTTCCGCGCATGGCGGCGTCATTACCGCTGATTCGCGCGCGAGTCCCGGGCGTTCAGTTTCTCGTCGCGGCGGCGCCCAACCTGCGCGACGAGCTGTTCGCGCCGCTGATCGAGGGCGCAACAGGGGAGCCATCCACGCGGCCCGTCCCCGTTCGCGAGCGCACGGACGATGTGCTGGCGGCGGCGGATGTCGTCATCACGGCCTCGGGGACCGCGACCGTGCAGGCGGCGCTGCACGAGCGGCCGATGGTGGTCGTCTACAGCCTGTCGCCGCTCACGTATCGGCTCGGCAAGCCGTTCGTCCGCGTCGATACCTATGCGATGGCCAATCTCGTGGCGGGCAAGCGCATCGTGCCGGAGTTGATCCAGGAGGATTTCACGGCTGAGCGTGTTGCGGCGGAAGCGGTCAGGTTCCTGACCGACGGCGAACTGCACGCGCGCACGCGGGATGAACTGCGACGGGTGCGGGAGAAATTGGGAGGTCCTGGCGCGAGTGGTCGTGCGGCCGATGCGGTGCTCGCGGTTGCCCGTACGCAGATTCCGCAACCGTGAGTCGCCCCGTACGCGAGTCGGAGTCGTGAACGCGCCGTATCCGAGTCAGAGTCGCCAACGCGCTGTATCCGAGTCAGAGTCGCGAACGGGTTGTGCGCGACTCTGACTCGCGCACAACCCGTCACCTGACTCGGAGTCGCGCACAAGCCGTATCCGACTCCGAGTCAGATTCCTGGTCTGGATGTCAGCGCTCGGACTGTTCCAGGTCGTCGTCGCTGTCCGAGCCACGGCTCGGAAGGTCCGCCTGCTCTTCGCTCCCGCTCATCCCCCGGTTCGAGATGCCTCCCGCATTGCGCTCGCCCTGCTTGCCGGTGCCTCGCTCCTGGCCGCCCATGTTGCCGCGGTTACCGGTGCGCGTCTGCTCGCTCGAGCTCTCAGCCTCATCCCGATTCCAGTTCTGATTGCCCTGCGAACCCTGCCGCTGACCCTGGTTCTGCTGGCCCTGGTTCTGCTTCTGCTTCTGGCCCTGCTGACCCTGGGTGTTTTTGTTCTGGTCCATGAGAAGACACCTCCAGCGTGCACGGTCGCAAACGAAATGCCGGGGACAAACCGACCAGGTGTCGCATCGGCCCGGCAACTTTCAGCGGCGATCATAGGGCTCCCGCGAATCGGACGAGGTGTTGAACGCGTCGTACTGATGTATGACGAAACACCTGAACCGGCGCACCTGAGCGCTAGCGAAGTATGATCCTGGGTTGGTATGACGACACGAGACAGCTTCAACACGCGCACTGAAATCCAGGCCGGCGGACAAACGGTTCAGATATTCAGCCTTCCCGCCCTCGAGAAAGCCGGCTTCAGCGGCGTCTCGCGGCTGCCGTACTCGATGAAGATCCTCCTCGAGAACCTGCTGCGCCGCGAAGACGACGCGTTCGTGAAGGCCGACGACATCCGCGCGCTCGCGCAGTGGAACGCGACCGCGAACGTCGAAAAGGAAATCTCGTTCATGCCGGCGCGCGTCCTGCTCCAGGACTTCACCGGCGTGCCGTGCGTCGTCGATCTCGCCGCCATGCGCGACGCGATGGTCGACCTCGGCGGAAACCCCGATCGCATCAACCCGCTGCAGCCGGTCGAGCTCGTCATCGATCACTCGGTACAGGTCGACTACTTCGGCCGCTCGGACGCGTTCTCGCTGAACGCCGAGCTCGAGTTTTCGCGGAATCGCGAGCGCTACGCCTTCCTCCGCTGGGGCCAGCGCGCGTTCCGCAACTTCGAGGTCGTGCCGCCCGACACCGGCATCGTCCACCAGGTGAACATCGAGCACCTGGCACGCGTGGTCTTCTCGGAGAGCGTGAACGGCCACAGGGTGGCGTACCCCGACACCGTGTTCGGCACCGACTCGCACACGACGATGGTCAACGGCCTCGGCGTCGTTGGATGGGGCGTCGGCGGCATCGAAGCCGAGGCCGCGATGCTCGGTCAGCCGAGCTCGATGCTGATTCCGCAGGTGCTCGGCGTGCGGTTGACGGGCGCGCTGCCGAAAGGCGCGACCGCGACGGACCTCGTACTCACCATCACCGAGCTGCTGCGCAAGCAGGGGGTGGTCGGCAAGTTCGTCGAGTTCTTCGGCGAGGGGCTGACGCACCTGACGATCGCGGATCGCGCCACGCTCGGCAACATGTGCCCCGAGTACGGCGCGACGGTCGCGATCTTCCCGATCGACGGGATGACGCTCGACTACCTGCGTCTCACCGGCCGCGACGAATCGCGCGTGCAGCTGGTCGAGGCCTACGCGCGCGCGCAGGGACTGTTCCGCGTCGACGGTGCGCCGGACGCCGTCTACTCCAGCACCGTCGAACTGAAGCTCGGGACCGTCGAGCCGAGCCTCGCGGGACCGAAGCGTCCGCAGGATCGCGTGTCGCTGATGAACGCGAAGGCCGCATTCCAGGTGGCGCTCCCGACCATGCAGGTGGCCCCGAAGTCGGCGAAGAGCCCGGATGCGGGCGGCGCGCGGCAGGGCATGGCCACCGCGACCGGTGCGATGGCGCAATCCGGCGTGGCCGTCGCCGACCCGGCGCTCGAGGAGCTCGATCATGGCGCCGTCGTGATTGCGGCGATCACGAGCTGCACCAACACCTCGAACCCGAGCGTGATGATCGGCGCCGGCCTCGTCGCGAAGAAGGCCGTGGAGCGTGGGCTGACGCGCAAGCCGTGGGTCAAGAGCAGCCTCGCGCCAGGTTCGAAGGTGGTCACCGAGTACCTCCGGGCCGCCGGCTTGACGACGTATCTCGATCAGCTGGGCTTCGACCTTGTCGGCTACGGCTGCACGACCTGCATCGGCAACAGCGGCCCGCTTCCGGACGAAGTGTCAGCCGTCATTCGCGAGAAGAGCCTCGTCGTCTGCTCCGTGCTGAGCGGCAACCGCAACTTCGAGGGACGCATCCAGCAGGAAGTGCGCGCCAACTACCTCGCGTCGCCGCCGCTGGTGGTCGCCTACGCGCTGGCGGGATGGATCACCCGCGATCTGACCACCGAGCCGCTCGGCGACGACCGCTTTGGCAAGCCGGTCTACCTGAGGGACATCTGGCCGACCGAGCAGGAGATCCAGGAGACGATGCAGCGCTCGGTGAACGCGGAGATGTTCAGGCGGAGCTACGCCGACGTGTTCAAGGGTGACGACCGCTGGCAGACGCTGCCGGTGCCCGAGGGCAACCGGTACGTGTGGGACGACTCGACCTACATCCGCAAGCCGACGTTCCTCGAAGGCATGACGATGACGCCGGCGCCGCCGAGCGATCTGTCAGGCGTGCGCGTGCTCGCGCTGCTCGGCGACAGCATCACGACCGATCACATTTCGCCGGCTGGATCCATCAAGCCCGACAGCCCGGCGGGGAAGTATCTGATCGAGCACGGCGTGAAGCCGCAGGACTTCAACTCGTACGGCGCCCGGCGCGGCAATCACGAGGTGATGGTGCGCGGGACGTTCGCCAACACGCGGCTGCGCAATCAGCTCGCGCCCGGCACGGAGGGCGGGTGGACGACGTATCAGCCGGGCGGCGACGTCATGTCCATCTACGACGCGTCGGTGAAGTATCGCGCCGCGCGGGTGCCGCTGCTGGTGATCGCAGGCAAGGAATATGGCTCCGGCTCGTCGCGCGACTGGGCGGCGAAGGGGACGTACCTGCTCGGCGTGAAGGTGGTCATCGCCGAGTCGTTCGAGCGCATTCACCGCAGCAATCTCGTGAACATGGGCGTGCTGCCGCTGCAGTTCAAGGCCGGCGAGAACGCCGTTTCGCTCAAGCTCACCGGCATCGAGGAGTACAGTCTCGTCGGCGCCGGCGCCGCCTTGAGGCCCCGTGGCGAGGTGCAGGTGCGCGCGAGGTGCGCCGACGGCAGCGTCCGCGAGTTCACGGTGATGTCGCGCGTGGACACCCCCGAGGAGCTCATCGCCTACCGGCACGGCGGCATCCTGCCGTACATGGTGCGGCAGCTGGTCGCTCGAAGTTGAGCGGCACGTGGTCACAGCCGAACGGATCAAGGCCAGGGCGATTGAACTTGGCTTTGATCTGTGCGGCGTCGCTCCCGCCGACGGTTTTCCCGAGCTGAAATTTCTCGACGAGTGGCTCGCGCGCGGCTACGCGGGCGAGATGGCGTGGATGCCGCGCTCGGCGGAGCGCCGCGCAGACGTGCGGAACGTCGTTCCCGGCGCACGTTCGGTCATCGTCACCGGGACCATCTACGCCACCACGTCGCCGTCGAGCGACGACGCGGCGCGGGCGACGATTTCACGCTACGCGTGGGGCGACGACTACCACGACGTGCTCGGGGAGCGGCTCGACGCGCTGCTCGACTGGATGCGCGCGGAATCGTCCGAGCCGTTCGACGCCCGCGCGTACGTGGATACCGGGCCCGTGCAGGAGCGCGTCTACGCGCAGTATGCCGGCCTTGGCTGGATCGGCAAGAACACCTGTCTCATCAACGCCGGACACGGCTCGTGGCTGTTCCTCGCCGAAATCATTACCACGCTCCCGCTCGAGCCCGACGCGCAGGCGCTCGAACAGTGCGGCTCCTGCCGCCGCTGCCTCGATGCCTGTCCAACGGGTGCGCTCGTGGATGCGGGCATCCTCGACTCGACGCGCTGCATCTCGTACCTGACGATCGAGCTTCGCTCTTCTATCCCCGAGGAGTATCGCGCCGCGCTCGGCAATCACGTCTACGGCTGCGACATCTGCCAGGACGTCTGTCCGTACAACCAGCCCTCGTCCGTGTCGGCCGATGCGCCGTGGCAGCCGCGCGCGGGGCTCGATGTGCCGCGGCTGGTCGACTTGTGGCGGCGTCCGGACAGCGAACTGCGCACCCTTATCAAAGGCAGCGCGATGACCCGCGCGAAGCTGACCGGCCTTCGACGCAACCTTGCCGTCGCCATCGGCAACAGCGGCGACACGGATGCACTCGCGGCCCTGCGGGAGCATCGCGACGATCAACCGTCCGCAGCTGATCCGATGGTGGCCGAACACATCGGTTGGGCCTTAAGATCGGTGCATGGCCGACGCCGCCCCGATTCTCCTCCTGTCGATGCCGCAGATGGCGGACCCGAACTTCGCGAAGGCGGTGGTCCTGCTGTGTGACTACACCGACAGCGGCGCGTTCGGCCTGGTCGTCAACCGCCAGATGGAAGAGCCGGCGTGGACGCTCGTCAAGACCGAACCGCCGATTCGCGTCGATCCAGACCTGAAGCTCTGGATTGGCGGGCCCGTCGAGCCGCAGCGGACGTGGGTGTTGATGGCGGAAGCGCAGGGACCGGACGAGGAGCAGCGCGAGATTTGTCCGGGCGTCCTGCTGTCGGTGTCGAAACAGCTCACGCT
>Ga0070694_100002937_pt1 | contig 10134 bp, 5 predicted proteins | sample KBSK1251metaG_FD_65470 | JGI IMG/M metagenome (GOLD analysis project Ga0070694, IMG submission 65470) | Corn, switchgrass and miscanthus rhizosphere microbial communities from Kellogg Biological Station, Michigan, USA - KBS K1-25-1 metaG | ecosystem: Host-associated > Plants > Roots >... | reverse complement strand
AACTCGTTTTCCGCGCGCGCCAGCAACGTGCCGATGGAACTCGACTTGACCCCCAAAGCTTGCGCCAATTCCTGATATGACAGTCCGCTGTGCCGCAAAATCAAAAGCTGCGCCTGCGCCGGTTTCATCCGGGCCAGCGCTTCGCGCACGCGATGTCGCGTTTCCGCGCGCAGCATCGTATCTAATGGATCAAGCAGCGCGCCTGACACCGCGTCATTGTGCGCTGCAGCGTGTTCATAACGTTGGCGGCGGGCCGAAGCGCGCAAGGCGTCCAAGCCAAGCCGCGTGGCTGCGCGATAGAGCCAGCCTCCCAGATTGTGTTCGCGGTCAGGAGGCAGCGGCTGCCGGTAAATTTTCCAGAAAACATCATCGGCCAGTTCTTCAGCCCGCGCGCGATCTCCAACCACGCGAAACAGCACCGCTACCACGCGCGCGTAGTGCTGAAGAAAGATCGCCTCGAAAGCCGCCTCATTCCATTCCCCCTGTGAGAAGCTTTCTGTTTCGTCTTCCGCGCTGACCTGTTTGCTTAGACTTTCTTCCGTCGTCACAATCAACGGTTTTCCTCCAGATCTCCTGAGCGCTCCAGCATTGCTGCCTCTTAAACGACTCCCGGCGCGAGAATGTGACAATCACTCGGCGAGCAGATCCGTCTAATGACACGGGTTAGTTACCCAAGCGGATAATCCCAGCATCTCTGAATTTATCTGATTGGATAGGATATGGTGCTGCCGAAACTCCTGCCTAGCCCATATCGAGAGCACCCGCTTACCCAATAAACCTTGCATTAAGAGGCATTTCCGGTTTGAAGACTGCCTCCGCCCAGCACGCCTTCTTCGCGTGGCACTCTGATTGATATTACTGAGAGCGAAAGACGAAGCAGTACCGACGAGTTATTTGATGCAGGCAGGAAGCAGTTTAGCAGTTTGGCAGTTTGGCATTCACCTTATGGCACCGGAGGAAAATATGCTGACCAGATTTCTTAAAGATGAGAGCGGACAAGACGTGGTTGAGTATTCATTGCTGCTCGTCCTGATCGGCGGCACCGCCGTTTTCATCCTGACGGCGATGGGCGCCAACATCAGCAACATCTTTAGCAAGATCAACACCAAGCTGCAAACTGCGGACCAGCAGCTTTCTTCGTAATCATACTTTCCCTCAGCCGCAATCTCGGGTGCCAGCCCGTGCGGACAACGCAGCCAGCGGCAGACGCAGCGATAAAAATGCCGCTGGTTGCGCCAAAGAAAAAGGCGAGGGAGCTAAATCAACGCTCGCTGGTGGCGGGAATTCCCGCCTTACTGACGACGGCAAGTAGCGTCATGATTTTTTTCAGGTTATTGAGGCAAATTACTTTAGCACCGGAGGAAAATATGCTGACCCGATTTCTCAAAGATGAAAGTGGACAAGACGTGGTTGAGTATTCATTGCTGCTCGTGCTCATTGGCGCCGCCGCCGTCTTCATTCTGACGACGATGGGCGCCAGCATCAGCAATATCTTCAGTAAGATCAACTCCAAGCTGCAAAGCGCGGACGCCAAGATTTCTTAGTCATCACACTTTCTCTCAGTTGCAGTCTCGGGCGTGAGCCCGTGCTGACAAACGCAACCAGCGGTAGAGGCTGCGATACCTGCCGCTGGCGGCGATGAAACAGTAGAGGGAGCGGTCACGACCTGCTTGAGGCACCGAGGGAAACGGGTTGCGACTTAAACTGTGCGTCGCACCGCTTGCAAGTGGGCTGTGACCACTCCCTCTACTGTTCCAATGTCGTATGTTTTAATCTTGCATCTTGCGATCAAGTGGGGCTATGCTGGCGGCATCCGGCAAAGCGAGTCTCTTTCGCGATATCATCGGTTGCTTCACCTCCTTGGTTAGGCGCAGCCCTCACACAATTGGCTTGATACCGATATGAAAGAACCGCAGAGCAAATAGTTCCGTCGGCAATACCTGCAATCTTTTATTTCGCGCGACTCATTCCAACTGATGAGAGGCAGTGATTGCTCGACCATATTGGGAGGAAATCCTTTGCCCCGCAACCACCGCACCCTACGTCACCAGTTCTTTAACGCCATCATGAGGCAATCACGTCGCACATATTGGCTGATGCTCGCGCTGGGGCTAATCGCGCCGCTCTGCTTCCATACTCTCGATCTGGGAAGAACTGTGGCAGCCCCCCAAATGACTAACACGGTGCCCGTCACGACCGTCCCGGCAGCGAGCTTTGAATTAGTGCCGGTTGCTCCCGATACGATTGTCACTGCCTTCGGCACTCAACTCGCTACTCAATTTGCTGTCGCCAGCGACCTTCCCTTACCAACTACGCTTGGCGGCACGACGGTTAGAGTCAATGGCACCCTTGCCGGTCTCCTGTTTGTTTCCGAAGGCCAGATCAATTACGTCATGCCCCCCAATACGGCTATCGGCACGGCGAGCGTCGTCGTGACCGCCAGCAACGGCACGATTTCAAATGGCACAGTGCAAGTTAGATCTGCCGCGCCCTCGGTTTTCACTGCCAGTGGCGATGGAAATGGGACGCCAGCAGCATTGGTGCGGCGGTTCAGAAATAACCAGGAATTACCTTCTGAGTTGGCGGCGACGCGGGCGATTGATCTCGGGCCAGAAGGCGATACCGTTTTCCTAGAACTCTATCTATCAGGCATCCGCCGCGCGACCGATCCGAATGGCGATGGCAACGTCAACGAATCGGTTCATCTGGTGCTCGGCGGCGTGGAGATCGTGCCGTTCTATGCTGGCGCGCAGGGCGGTTTTGCTGGCCTCGATCAGCTTGATGCAGAGATTCCGCGTTCTTTGCTCGGACGCGGCAAAATCAGTCTTTCGATCACCGTCGCGGGTGTGGCTTCCTCAAAACTGCTCGAAGTCGAGGTCGCCGGGGCGGCGGGAAATGCTCCGCCTCAGGTGATGAATTTCAATCCCCAAACAGCCCTAGCTGGCCAATCGCTGACCATCACTGGCTCTGGCTTCGATCTTAATCCGAGCGGCAATATCGTCCGCATCGGTGGAGTCGAGGCACGCGTTACGTCGGCCTTGTCGAATCAACTCTCGCTCCTGGTGCCGTTTGGCGCACTGGCTGGCGCTATCAGTGTGCGGACGCCGCAAGGCGAAGGTCTCAGCACTGGCCCGCTCGGAGTGCGCACTTCGATCAGCGGCTTTATCGAAAATACCACTCACCAACCGCTCGGCGGAGTGACCGTCAGAGTGGCAGGCACCAGCATCACGTCCGTAACCGGAACTGAAGGGTCATTCATTCTGCCGGACGTGCCATTGGGCGCGACTTTGGTTGAAGTGGATGGAAGCACAGTGCCGACTTCGCCTCCCTTCCCGAAAGTCACGCTCAAAACAGTCGTGCAAGCCACCCGTGACAATCAATTCGCGCGCTCGATTGCGCTGCAACAAGCCACAGGTGTCGGAGTCAATGTCGGCACGGGCAGTTTCACTGGCGCTGAGGCCGATGAGATCGGCGCCCCCATGCCAGCTTATGCCCCAAACGAGAAAACCCCGAACCTCACGATCCAAACCGGCAATGTGATCTTTGAAGTTCCAACGGGCGCGGCGGCACAGTTTCCTGGCGGCGCCACCAGCGGCACGCTGACACTGACGCTGGTTGAAAACAGCATTACCCCAGTAGACTTGCCGCCCGGACAATTCAGTTCCGCGATTGCGCAGATCTCGCCCTTTGGCGTCACGCTCGCGCCTGGCGGCAAACTGACTTTCCCCAACCCGGACGGCATTCCCGCTGGCACACCGGCGACCCTCTTCCGTTTCGATCAACGCGCGGGCAGCCCAACCATCGGCAGATTCATTGATGTCGGCACAGCCACTGTTTCTGCCGACGGTCAGCGGATTGAGACTGCGGCGAACGCCGTCATTGAAACGAGCTATTACTTCGTCTCCGCTCCGAAGCAGATAACAACGGTCATCGGACGTGTGGTCGAAAGCAGTACCGGCGCGCCGGTGCGTCTGGCTGTCGTGCGTTCGCGCGGCCAGGAGTCCTTCACTGACGGCAATGGGAGCTTCGTCTTGCGCAATGTCGCAGTCAGCCCTGGCGATCAGATTTCGGTCGAAGCCAGTTTCACAAGAGGCAGCGGGCGCGTAGATCGGGTGCAGCGCAGCGGCATCGTGGCGGTCGTTGGAGGACTGACCAAAGTCACACCCGATCTGCTCTTGCCATCGGAATCGAGCAATCGCGCGCCGACGCTGGTAGTGCCATCCAGCCTGACGGTCAATGAAGGTGAGACACGCAACGTCAACTTTGTGGCCAACGATCCGGATACCGGTCAGACCATTCAGATCAGCGTCGCAGGCGCGAACTTCGCCGCGATCATTCCTGGAAGTAATGATCTCTATACCCTGCGCCTGACGCCGAAGGTTAACGACGCGGGGACATATACGCTCACGGTGACGGCGCTCGACAATTTGGGGGCGAGCGCGAGCCGCACCATCGCGCTCCAAATCAAACGCTCACCAACCGCAACCGCGCAAGCCGTGGCGACCAACGAGGATGTGCCGAGGGCAATCACGCTGACCGGCAATGATCCGGACGGCGATCCGATCAATTACTTCCTCGTCAGCAATCCATCACACGGCAGCCTGAGCGGCAGCGTGCCGAATCTGACTTACACGCCAATCGCCAATTACAACGGGAGTGATAGCTTCAGTTTTAAAGTCAATGATGGAACGGCGGAGAGTGCAGTAGTGACAGTCTCGATTACTGTCAATCCAGTTAACGATACGCCAGTGTTGACTGTGCCGGGCGCACAAACTGCCAAGACTGGGACGAAGCTCAACTTCGCAGTCAGCGCTGCTGACGTGGAAGGCGATGCGCTGCTCTTTACGGCGTCGAACCTGCCGAGCGGCGCAACGTTTACGACCTCAGCCGGAAGTGCGCAGTTCAATTGGACACCAACAACGACTCAGGCGGGAAGCTATGTCGTGACTTTCAAAGTGACTGACAATGGCACGCCCACGCAGAGCGACACCAAAACCGTCACGCTTACCGCGAGCGGACAGTGGACACAAACGGCGGGCCCTGAAGGCGGAATCATCTTCGGTTTATTCGTCAACGGCACGACCGTCTTGGCCGGGACGGGCGGCGGCGGCATCTATCGCTCGACCGATAGCGGACAAAGTTGGGTGCTGTCGAATACCGGCAATGCGAGCATTGAAACTCGCGCCTTCGCGATGATCGGCACAACAATTTTTGCCGGGACCAATGGCGGCGTCTATCGCTCGACCGACGGCGGCCAAACCTGGACAAGCGCCAACACAGGTTTGACGAACGGCTTAGATTGGTCATTCGCGGTCAGTGGGACAACGCTCTTCACCGGCACATTCGGCGGCGGCGTATTTCGCTCGACCAATCAAGGGCAAACCTGGACAGCCGTCAATACTGGCCTGACGAATCTGACGGTGCAGGCGCTGGCGATCAGCGGACAGAATCTGTTTGCTGGCACAAACGGCGGTGTCTTCCGTTCGAGTGATCAGGGCCAAAGCTGGACGGCGGTCAATTCAGGCCTCACGAATCTGACGGTGCAGGCGCTCGCCGTCAACGGGACCAATATCTTTGCCGGAACTTTTGGGGGCGGCGTTTTCCGTTCGGGCGATCAGGGGCAAAGTTGGACGGCGGTCAATTCGGGCCTCACAGCAGGTGTGATCTACTCTTTCGCCGTGAGTGGGACGACGCTCCTTGCGGGCTCTGGCGGCGGCGGCATCTACCGCACAACCAATGACGGCGCGAGTTGGACTCAGGTCAATGGCGGCTTTACGCATCCGAATGTGCGCGCATTGGCCGCGAGCGGGACGAATTTTTTCGCTGGCTCGGGCGGATCGGGAGTCTTCCTCTCGACCGACAATGGCTTGAGGTGGACGAAATCCAATAAGGGTCTGAGGGCTCTTGGCGTGAACACCTTAATGGCGAACGGTTCGACTCTCTTTGCCGGCACCCACGCAGGCGGCATCCTCCGTTCCTTGAACCAAGGGCAAAGCTGGGAGGAGATCAACAACGGCTTAGGAAGCTTAGAAGTTCAAGCCTTCGCGCTTAACGGCAACGACATTCTGGCAGGCACTCAAGGCGGTATCTTCCGCTCAGCCGATCAGGGGCAGAGTTGGACAGCCATCAATACCGGATTGACGGATGGCGACGTCAAGGCACTCGTTGTAGGCGGCCAGAATATGTTTGCAGGCACTGCCAACAGTGGCATCTTCCGCTCGACCAATCAGGGACAGAGTTGGACTCAGGTCAATACTGGCCTGACGAACTTGAGCGTGCGCGCTTTGGCGGTCATCGGGGGTCACTTCTTTGCGGGCACGAGCGGCGGCGTGTTTCGCTCAATTGATAATGGTCAAAGCTGGACTCCAGTCAATACGGGCTTGACGAATGTGGACGTGCGCGCATTGGCCGTGAGCGGGACGACGATCTTTGCGGGCACCGAAGGCGGCGGCGTTTTCCGCTCGACCGATGAAGGCCAGAGTTGGACGGCAGTCAATACTGGCTTAACGCAGCTCTCGATCAGAGCCATCGCCACAAGCAAGGATAGTCTGTTTGTAGGAACTGCAAGCCAAGGCGTGTTTAGCTCAGCCGATCAGGGCCAAAGCTGGGCAGCCAACAACACAGGTTTGACAGATACGTCTGTCTGGGCGCTCATCGTAGACGGGTCGAACGTGTTTGCTGGAACACTCGGCTCCGGTGTTTTTATCAATCAATAACTGGCAATAACTGGCAATAACTGGCAATAACTGGCAATAGGGCGATCACCAACCGCATTGACCAGACTGCGTCTCCACTACAGGTTTCCTCAAACCTGTGGTGGAGGTTTCAGCCACTCGATAACTAATTGAAAAAGCCCTCACCTATGCTACTATCCTCCCAACTGGTGTGGGTGCAAGAAAATGGTGAGATCAAACCGACATCACGACCGCCCTCAGTCTGAATGTCCAATTACATTCGCAAACATGATTCATCGCTCATCCCTCAAGAAATACCTCCGCTTTACAATCGTCTTCAGGCTCGTCGTGCTCATGGGAGTGGTGCTCGGCCTGTGGGCGTTCTGGATCGAGCCGAACTGGCTGGTGGTCAATCGAGTGACGCTGCCGCTGCCAGAATGGCCTGCGGATCGCGGCCAGTTGCGCTTGGTCGCCATTTCGGATCTGCATGTCGGCTCACCCTACATCACTCTCGATAAATTGGAGCACATGGTCGAAAGGATCAATACCGAGCAGCCAGATGTCATCGTCATGCTCGGCGATTACGTGGTTGAGGAGATGGTGGGTGGGCACGTCATTGCGCCGGAAGTCTTCGCCGAAAAGCTCAAAGGATTGCGGGCACCCGGCGGAGTGATTGCGGTACTCGGCAATCACGACTGGGATTACGACGGCAACGCTATCAAACAAGCCTTTGAACGGGTTGGCATTCGTGTGTTGGAAAACGAAGCTACTGCGATTGAGCATCACGGGCGTTCGATTTGGTTCGCCGGGATGGCGGATTACTGGCGACGAAACCCCGAGGTTGAAAAAGCTCTCAGCCAAGTTCCCCCTGATGCGCCAGTCATTGCTTTGACTCACAATCCTGACATTTTTCAACGCATGCCAGCGCGCGTGAGCTTAACTATGGCTGGCCACACGCACGGCGGCCAGGTCAACTTTCCATTCTTCGGGCGGCCAGTCGTGCCCTCGGATTTCGGCCAGCGGTACGCCATCGGCCATATTGAGGAAGATCGCCGCCACCTTTTCGTCACGACTGGCATCGGGACAAGCGGCCTGCCGGTGCGCTTCCGCGTGCCGCCGGAGATTGCGGTCGTGACCATCGTCAATCAGCCGCCGCTTGATTAAAGAAGAATGGTAACGATAGCCGGGCACCTGTGATATGCTTGAGCGGAGTCGAGTCCCCTCCCAGCGCTTCAAGTTCGTCGTCAATGGAGTGAGCATGACGCGATTACTTTCATCCAGCTTATCAGGATTGCAGAGGCTGATTGCGCCCCTGGATGTAGCGATTGATCTGGGTACAGCCAATACCCGCTTGTATGCGGCTGGGCGTGGGATCATCGCCGATGAACCATCCATCGTCAAAATACCTGACAGCGCGGAAATAGAACCAGATGATGTCTTATGCGTGACGGCGATGACTGGCCAGGAAGTGGTGATCTCGCCATTGCACGCGGGCGTGGTGACCGATATTGAGGCCGCGACTTCGCTGCTCAAACCGCTGTTGCGGCGGACGCGCCGCTTTGGTCTGATTCGGCCGCGAGTCTTGGCTTGTGTGCCCACTGATGCTTGCGAAGAAGAACGCGCGGCCTTGATCGAAGCTACGCGCCAGGCTGGAGCTGCCGCTGTAGTGTTGGCGCCGGAGCCGTTAGCCGCCGCGATTGGCGCGGGGCTGGATATCGGCTCACTTTACGCGCACATGCTCGTGGACATCGGCGACGGCGTGACCGACATCGCAGTCATCCGTTCCGGCAATCTGGAAATGACTGCCGCCGCTCGCACGGCGTGCAGCGATCTGCATTTGGCAGTGCGCCGCATGGTGTCGGAGCAGCACGGAGTCTGGCTCTCTCAACACGAAGCTGAGCGCCTGACGCGAAGGCTGGGCGTGGTGCGCGACGCTCCGCTCGCGCTCTCGCTGCTGGCCACCGGCACCAGTTGCGAAACGCAGCGTCAAACGGTGGTCTGTGTTTCGAGCCAGGAAGTCTGTGCGGCCATCGCTCCGATCATCGAAACGATAGTTGGAGCCGTGTGCACAGCGGTGCGCGATTTACCCAACGCGATGGCCTGCGAAGTGATTGAAAGCGGCATTTGCCTGACGGGCGGCGGGGCGTGTCTTCGCGGCATGGCCGAGTTAATTGCGGCAGAGACCGCGATTGATGTGCGGCGGGCGGCGGCTCCGTTGCATGCAGTTATCTACGGCGCGAGAGAGATGCTCACTGTTGGGGCGGCCACGGATCTCTGGATGAACGCGTAAACAGGAATCGCCAGTGCTGGTTCCATCACTCAGATCTTCTCCGTCTTGCGCGTCAAAGCCTCCGCGATGTCGAAGCGACGTTTTTCGAGTTGACGGCTTTGTCCATCCAGCCGCAACGCGTACACTGCGGTTGTCATCACCGCCAACACAGCGAAGGCGTAATACTTCACCATCAGGCTTCCGAAGAGCCAGCCCAGCCCGAACGGCAAGAACAGCAGCGTCAGCGACCCGATCATCAATCCGAAAACTAAGATGATATTGGTCGCCGAAGAGCGATCACTCGAACGCCGCGTGCGGACGCCGAATTCGGCGCGTACTGGAAAGTTGACGGAGATGAAGTTGCCGACGATGCTGTAAAGCGCCGTGGTGATGATCGTCGCGCACGCCGCGATATAAAGTTTTCCCAAAGTCAGATCCTGATAGAGCAACTGCGCGCCTACCAAAATCAGAGCGATTTCTACAGCAGCCAGCAAGCCCATGGCCATATTTTTACCGAGCAGTAACTGCCGCCAAGAGATTGGAGCGAGCAGGTATTGGCGGAATCCGGCAGCATCGAAACCAAAGAGATTGATGAAGAGATTGAGACTGGGCGTGAAGGCATATGCCACCCACCCCGCGACCCGCATCCCATCCCACCAGTCGGGTGACGGGTCATGTAAAAAGCCGTTGCCGAACGCGCGAGTCGAGCGGCCAAAGGCGAAGAGCGTAATCACGAGCGCGGAGAGCATGTTGATGTAGGTGGCCGTGTTACGCGTGAGATAGAGCAGGTCTTTGGCCAAGATGACCGAGACCTGTTCCGGAATGAAAGGCAGCTTGAGCATCATCCGGCTCGACGGCGCCGTGACGGGCGCGTCGCTGCCGCGCGCTCCCTGGCGGCTGCTGGCGCGCGCACTGGTGGCCAGGCGCGTGAAAACGGCATAACCGCCCGCCCACAGCAATCCAACGAAGACGGCACTGACTGAAAGCAGCCTGACGTAAGCGCCAGCGACATCACCGTGACGGAGATGCTCGAAGAAGGAAGACCACACGCTGAGCGGCGTCCAGGCCATGACCTCGCTGATGAGACCGAAATACGGATGCAGCCAGTCCCATACGGCCCGTCCCCACCGCGTCCCGGCCATGCGCGGAAGGACTTGCCCGCCAACGACCATCACACCGATCAGTACGCCG
>Ga0070694_100002936_pt1 | contig 10137 bp, 9 predicted proteins | sample KBSK1251metaG_FD_65470 | JGI IMG/M metagenome (GOLD analysis project Ga0070694, IMG submission 65470) | Corn, switchgrass and miscanthus rhizosphere microbial communities from Kellogg Biological Station, Michigan, USA - KBS K1-25-1 metaG | ecosystem: Host-associated > Plants > Roots >... | reverse complement strand
CGGTCACTACCGGCACATTCGACGGCGGCGCCATCAACCTTCCGATGAACGGCGTCACGCCACCGGCAGTCGTGGGCGGCGCGCCGCATCCCCCACCGCGCACGGGACCTGATTTCGACGTATTCGTAGTGAGGAAGCTCAACTAGCCGGACAGGATGCCGGAGTGAACAAACAGGCCCGGTCGCCAAGTGGCGGCCGGGCCGTTGTCGTTGCACGCACATCAGGCCTTCGCTTCTTCCAGCTCCTTTTTTCGCGCCTCTGTCACCTTGGCGGCGACGTCGGGTGGGGCGTCCTGATAGACATAGAACTTCATCTTGTACGTGCCGCGGCCATGCGTGATCGAGTGGAGCGTCGTGGCATACCGATCGAGCTCGGCCTCGGGCACGAGCGCCTTCACCTTGGTGAGCCGCCCGTCCTTCTCGGTGCCCACGATGTGGCCGCGGCGCGATGACAGGTCGCCCATCACGGCGCCCTGATAGTCGTCCGGGGTCCACACTTCAACGTCCATGATCGGCTCGAGCAGCACCGGCCGCGCGCCCGGGCTCACGTTTCGGAACGCCATGATGCCGGCCATCTTGAACGACATTTCGTTCGAGTCCACGTCGTGGTAAGAGCCGTCGTACAGCTCCACCTTGAAATCGACGACCGGATAGCCGGCGATCGGCCCTTTATGCGCCGCCTCGACGACGCCGCGCTCGACGGCGGGGATGTACTGCCGCGGGATCACCCCACCGACGATCTCGTCCACGAACTGCACGCCGGAGCCGCGCGGCAGCGGCGCGATCCGAATCCAGCAGTCGCCGTACTGTCCGCGCCCGCCCGTCTGCTTCTTGTGTTTTCCCTGCCCCTCGGATTTCCCACGGAATGTCTCGCGGTAGGCGACCCTGGGCTTCGTGGTCAGCGCGTGCACGCCGAACTTTCGCGCCAATCGACCGACCACGATTTCGAGATGCCGCTCCCCCAACCCGCGAATCAGCGTTTGTGCCAGCTCGCCGTTGTACTCGTGGTGAAAAGTCGGATCCTCTTCGTGCAGCTTGTGCAGCCCGGTCGACAGCTTGTCCTCTTCCCCGCGCTGCTTCACTTCGACCGCGACCGTGATCACGGGCTCGGGGAATGGAATCTTGGGCAGGACCAGCCCTTTGTCCTTGGCCGACAGCGTGTCATTGGTGTGCGTGTCGCGCAGCTTCGCCACCGCGCCAATGTCGCCCGCATGCAGCTCGGCGATCTCGATGCGCTCCTTCCCGAGCGCGACGCAGAGATGGTTCAGCTTCTCCGACGCCTCGCGCGGTGCGTTCCAGACGTCCTGCCCGTTCTTTACGTGGCCAGAGAAAATGCGGAAGAGCGTCACATCGCCCACGTGCGGCTCCGACACCGTTTTGAATACCTGCGCCGCCAGCGGTCCCGAATCCTCGGGGGTGAGCGTCAACCGGTCGGCGCTGCCCCATTTCTGCGCTTCGACGGGCGGTCGCTCACTCGGCGCCGGACACAGCTCGACGAGCTTATTGAGGAGGGCACGCGTCCCGTACGTCAGCTCGGCCGCGCCACAGAACAGCGGGAAGAGCTCGTTCTTCGCCATGCCGGCCTTCATCGCCGCGATCGCCTCGTCTCGGCCGATCTCCTCACCGCCGAGGTAGCGCTCGAGCAGCGTATCATCGGTTGCCGCGATGCTCTCGATCAGCTCCTGCGAGTACTTGTCGAAGCGATCTTTGTACTCCTCCGGCACGTCCACCTCTTCGTACTCGCCGGCTTTCGTGCCCTTCTTGTACAAGTGCGCCTTCTTCGAGAAGAGATTGATGATCCCGTGGAAGTCCGCGCCTTCGCCGACGGGGATCTCCACCGGGATCACCTTGGTCGTCAGTTGATCTTTGATCTGGTTGAAGACGCGCTCGAAGTTGGCGTGCTCCTTGTCCATCAGCGAAACGAAGAACAACCGGGGGAGCGAGCGACGCTCGCAGTAGTCCCACACTTTCTCGGTGCCGACCTCGACGCCGGCCGTGGCGGACAGCACGACGACCGCAGAGTCGGCCGCGTACACGCCCGCTAGCGCGTCACCGGTGAAGTCGAGATATCCGGGGGTGTCGATCAAGTTGATCTTGGTGTCCATCCACTCGGCGACCGCGAGCGCGAGGTTGATGGAGTATTTCCGTTCGATTTCGTCAGCGGTGTAATCGGTGAGGGCGGTGCCGTCCTTCACTAAGCCATGCCGTTTACTCGTTCCGGCCACGAACGCCAGCGCATCGACCAGGGAGGTCTTGCCGCTCGCGCCGTGGCCGACGACGGCCACATTTCGAATCTCCGGCGTCTTGTACACGCGCATACAGCGCAATTCTCCTGCAAGGGGGGAAAGAAATATGCCCGACTGAGGCGTGAGACGGCTAGACGCTGAGGGAGACGCCAAGAGGCCGAAAGGCTGAGGGGGCGCACTCAGACCTCACAGCCCCTCAGCCTCTCGGCCTCTCAGCATCTACCTCAACGGCTAATACCCTACTTCATTCATCTCCGAATCTGCCACTTGATCGTGATCCTGGTGGTGGTCTCTGACATGCTCAACCAGCCTGTGCAGTATCTGGATCCCCCTCAAATTCAGCACGAGGGCCGTCACGCTGTCGCCGGACGCCAGCGCGGCGTCGGCCTGCGCCCGCAGATCCTTCACATGGTCGAGGATCGCCCGGATGCGCGGCGCGTCGCGATCGCCGAGGAAGGTCTCGATGCGATCGAGCGCGGAATCGACGGCCTGTCCGGTCCGCTCGGGAGCGTTCGGATAGATCTCGATCACCGCCGACAGCACCGCCTGGAAACTGAGCTTCAGGTAGTTGCGTGCGGCTTCACGATCTCCGGCCGCGAATGCGGCGCGCGCCGAATCGCGGTAATCATGCGCCTGCGCGAGGAATGCGAGCGCCTCGGGATCATCGGTCGTGCGCAGCGTATCGAGGAGACGCCCGATCCAGTGAACACACGTCGTGTGCGTGGAATTCGCGACGTCCTGGGCGATGACCTGAGCGTTTTGCGCGAGCACCAGCTCGTTGGACGACGCGGCGCTCGTGGGATCTTGATTGCACGCGGTCGCGAGGAGGAGGGCGACGGCGGCCATCGACATGCGTTTGTACATCAATTGCTCCGTGAGAAGTCTCGTCTTCGACGACGAAGTCTCGATAGCGTTAAGACTCCGGGGAAGTGCCCGGAGGTAACGGAACTGACGGGACCGGTGGCGCAGGAGGGGTGTGACCCGCAGCCGTGTGATGCGTGACAGGCGCGAGACGCAACGCCGCGAGGCCGGCGAGGACCATGAACCCTCCCGCGAGCACAAAGGACGTGACGGGGCTCACGTCGTAGACCTTCCCGATCAGCGGCGGGCCAGCCGTGCGGCCGAGGGCGCTGATTGCTTGTGCCGCGCCGAGGATGGTGCCTTGCTCGTTAGGATCGGCATACACGGACACGAGCCCCGAGGCGGCGGGCGAGAAGACGCTGTTTGAGACGGCCAACACCACGGTCCACGCATACACCAGCGCGGAGCTGTGCAGGAACGGGACAATGGCGATCGACACCGCCATGCCGAACGTGCCGGCAGTGACGAGGACACGCTCGCCGGTGCGGCGGACAATTCGGCCAAAGAAGTAGCCCTGCACGCACGCCGCCGTCACACCGATGATGATGAAGAGAAACGTGAGCTGCAGTTGCTTCCATCCGAGCACGTCGATGACGCGATAGGGCAGTGCTGCCGTATAACCGGCAAAACCGAGGGGTACCAGGGCCCAGACGATCATGAGCGGGCGGAGCTTGGGTCGCGCGATCGCCTCGCCGATATGGCGCAGATCGAACAGCGACCGCTTCACCCGGTGCTCGTGCTTCAGGGACTCGGGCAGGATGAAATAGGCTGAAACGAAGTTTGCCAGCGAGAGCGCCACGGCAACGAGGCCGGGTGCGGCATGTCCCAGAAAGTGATAGGCCAGGCCTCCCACCGCGGGGCCCGCGCTGAACCCGATGCCGAAGGCGGCGCCGACGATGCCCATCGCACGGGAGCGCTCGGCCGGCGTGCTGATATCCGCCATGTACGCCTGGGCAACCGAGATATTGCCGCCGGCAAATCCCGAAATCACGCGCGACAGAAACAGCATCCAATACGAGCCGGCAAAGGCGAAGAGCACGTAGCCGGCCGCATTGAATAGCATGGTGGCGAGCAGCACGGGCCGGCGGCCCACGCGATCGGACAACTTGCCGAGCAGGGCGGTCGCAACGAATTGCATGAACGAGTAGGCGCCCAGGACCGCGCCGTAGGCGAGGCCACTCGCACCGAAGCGCTGGGCGTAGAACGGCAGGATCGGCATCACGATGCCGAAGCCGATCAAGTCGATCAGGACGGTGAAGAAGATGACACCGGTGCGGGCGCGGGATGCGGGCATGCGCGCAGGAATATAGCATTGAGCCTCTCCCACTCCCCGAGCATCGTATGGCCGAATGGCACAGACTGGGCTCCAAGGACGAGCTGCTCGCGCACGCGCCGTTTTCAATCAAGATCGATCGCCACCGCATCGCCCTCTTTCTGCATCAGGGACGGCTGACCGCAATCTCCGACATCTGCAATCACAAGGGTGGCCCGCTCTCCGAGGGCCGATTGAATGGCGAATTCGTCACGTGCCCGTGGCATGGCTGGGAGTACAGCGTCGTCACCGGGAAAGGGCCGGCTGGATACGACGAGGAGCAGGTGCCGGTCTACGCGCTCGAGGAACGTCCCGACGGGGTGTACGTCCAGATCCCACCGATCGCGCCGCGCAAGCTCCTGAAGCACAAACCGAGTCACCTCCTGGAAGACCATGTGAAGGCGCCGGGCGCTCCCTGCCGGGTGCTGGGCATCTCAACAACCGCGATGGACGACGGGAATCCTCGCTATTCCACCTCGGATGCCCTCCTTGAGCATGCCCTGGCACGAGCCGCCGAGCTCAAGGTCGATACCCAAGTCATCAAGCTGCGCTCGCTCAATTTCAGACCCTGTGAGGGCAACTACTCCAAAGCCTCGCATGCCTGCACCTGGCCGTGTGCCATCACCGAGCGCGATCCCGAGGATCAACTGACGGGGGTCTATGAGGGGTTAGTGCATTGGGCCGACGTCGTCCTGATCTCGACCCCGATCCGTTGGGGGAATGCGTCATCGCTGTATTACAAGATGGCCGAACGACTTAACTGCGTTCAGAACCAGATCACCATCCACAACCGGGTACTCATCCGGAACAAGGTCGCCGCATTCATCATCACCGGGGGACAGGACAACATTCAGGCGCTCGCCGGGAGCCTGATGACATTTTGGGCGGAGTTGGGGTTCCTGTTCCCACAATTCCCCTTCATCGCGCATTCCCGAGGCTGGGACGCCGAGGACATGCATAACAACGTGCTCCAGGTGAAGGCGAGCGAGGCGCTGCGGCAGGCGGCGCGGGAGCTGGTGGAGCGCTCCGTGGACTTCTGGACCGTGATGGACCGCAATCGCGCCGTCCTCGAGAAGCCGATGGAGCGGGCGGGTCGTAAGGCAAACTCTCTGGAGACGGCGGAGGGGGTTCTTGCGGGTCCCTGAGAATGAACGGAGATTCAAAATCCCGGCGCCCGTCCCTGGACAGTCCTCACCTCAGTGGAGTTACCGATGCACAAATCACTCGTCATGCGACTTACCATCGCAATTGGCGCGATCGCGGCAGCTGCGTGCGTGTACGACGCGCCCATCACGCCAACCGGCAACACGATTACGGCAGCAGCAACGTCCAACAGTCCTTCCCTGCAAGTCGCCGCACCCAATGGCAGCAAATCCTATGTGATCAACTTCTCCGGCACCGCACTTCCGTCCGACCTCGCGGCACGAGTCGCGGCAGCGGGCGGATCGGTGACCTCGAGCCTCGATCGCATCGGCGTTGCGTTGGCCAGCTCGACCGACCCCGCGTTCGCGACTCGCGCCGCCAGGATCAGCGGTGTGGCGAGTGTTGGTGAAGACATCGAAGTCCAGTGGGTAACGCCCGAGCAGTTCGTCGAGGCTGGTGAGGCCGGCGACGCCGTCGTCGTCGAGCCCACCGCCACATTCGGCAACGCCGAGACGTTCCGCCGCATTCAGTGGGCGCCCGACGCCGTGCACGCACCAGAAGCGTGGGACCTCGGCCAACGTGGCGCGGGCGCTCGGGTCGCAGTGCTCGATGGCGGTATTCGCGACACACACATCGACATCGCGCCTCGGCTCGATGTTGCCCACTCGCGGTCATTCGTCCCCGGTCAGCCTTTCAACTTCGATCAGGCGAGGAACGCACAGGGTGTGTGCAATCAGAACGACACGTTCTGGCATGGCACGCACGTCGCCGGCATCATCGCGGCGCCGGCGGCCGAGAACACGCCGTTCCCGAATCTCGGGACTGTTGGGATTGCACCGAGCGCCACGATCATCGGCGTCAAAGTGCTTCACTGCGGCAGCGGCTCCTTCGGTGCGGTGATCGCGGGGATTTACTACGCCGCGACCCCGATCGCTGACGGCGGCGCCGGCGCCGACATCATCAACATGAGCCTCGGCGCTCAGTTCGCGCGCCAAGGCGTTGGCGCCGCACAGCTCGCGGTCGCTCTGGGCAAGGCCACGACCTACGCGTATCAGCAGGGCGTGACCGTGATCGCAGCGCTCGGCAATGCGGCGACGGATCTCGACCATACGGCCAACATCGTTTTCCTCCCGGCGATGTCGCCGCACGTGATCGCCGTCTCGGCGACCGGCCCGCTCGACTTCGCGCACGGCGCGACGAACTTCGACCGGCCGGCCTCGTACACGAACTTCGGGCAATCGGCCGTTGAGTTCGCAGGACCCGGCGGTGATTTCGCGTTGCCGGGAAACGACATTTGCACGTACCAGCGTAACCCGACCGGGAGCAGCCTCCAGTTCTGCTGGGTGCTCGACATGGTGATGGCACCGTGCCGCGGCGGTGGCACCAGCATCTCGTCGTATTGCTGGGCGGCGGGCACGAGCATGGCGAGCCCGGCCGTCGCCGGCGTTGCGGCCTTGATTGTCGGCAGGTTTGGCCACGTCGGTCCCGCTGAGGTCGAACGGCGTCTGCGCCAGTCGGCCGATGATCTCGGGAAACCCGGCAACGACGATTTCTACGGGCGAGGACGAGTAAACGCTGTAAGAGCGATTCAGTAAGTCTGACTCGCCGGCACGACCACAACGGGCCTGCCACACGGCGGGCCCGTTTTTCACGCCACCATGGTCTCGCTTGCGACCCGACGCGCATCCAGGAAAGTGCGAGTGGCCGTCGCGCCGAGAATCAGCGCGCCACCGAGCAGCGTCGCCGGCCCCGGCGTCTCACCGTGCACGATCCACGCCCAGATCGGATTCAACACCGGCTCTATAAGAAGGAAGAGGCCCACCTCGAGCGCGCGCAGCTCCGGCACGGCGCGGGACAGGAAGAGATACGGGATCCCCAGCTGGCACACCCCGAGCAGCGCGACCACAAGCCAGTCCACCGGCCGGCCAGCCATCAGCGGACCTGCCATGAACAGCGCGATGATGCTCGCCGTCAAGTTTCCGGAGACCGCGGCCGCCGCGACCGACGACCCGCGTGACGCGAGCCACCGATAGCCGATGACCGTGAACGCCCACGTCACCGCGCAGATCGAGGCGAGGATGTTGCCGAGCGCAGGATTCGGCGCGGTTCTGGACGCGCGATCGGTGCCGAGAAAGAAGAGCCCCAGCCCGACCGCCATTACCGCCATTTGCGCGATGTCGCGCCGGTTGGCGTGCTCGCCGAGCAGCAGCGGAGCGAGCACGAGAATGAAGAGCGGGCTCGTGGATTGCAGGAAGATCGCGCTCGCGGCCGTGGTGTGCTTGTTCGCCTGCACGTACAGGAGCGTTGTGGCCGCGTAGGCGAAACCCACCACCACAGTGCGCCACGTCCAGCCGCGCCGCGCTTCCGGCAGCAGCACAAAGATCGTCACGAGCGCAAATGCAGCGCGGAACGCAGCGAGCTGCCAGGCGGGAAAACTGCAGAACTTGATCGCGGCGCCGCCGCTCGAAAACAACACCGCGGCGCAGATGACTTTGGATCGGGGACTCATTTTCCCTCGCGGAGGAGCGGGAAACGTAATACCTTCACCCGGTGAAGCTCGGTGCCGTCGTCGCGATCTTGCTGGTCGCCTGCTCGACCTCGAACAAGTCGAGAGGCGTTGAGCCCACGCCGGCCGGTAACGACCCCGACGTCATCACCGAGGCTGAGCTCGCCAAGACCACTGGGTCCACGATGTACGACGCGGTGCGCCAACTTCGGCCCAACTGGGAAATGCGCGCGCGGCCCACGGCGATGATGGGGGCAAACCAGGCGCAGCTGGTCGTTTATATCGACGGCACGCGCTACGGCGGCTTCGACAGCCTGCGCCTGATCAAGTGGCGCTCAGTCGGCTACGTGCGGTACTACTCGCCGGGCGCCGCGGAAGCGCAGTTCGGCCCCGGCCACCTCGTCGGTGCGATTGAAGTCAGGACGATCCCCCACTAGCGGTGGAAGTGCAAGTTTTCGGCGTGAAAAAGAGCGCCGACACTCGGGCCGCGCTGCGGTTCTTTGCCGAGCGGCGAATCAAGGTTCACTTCGTGGATTTGAATGAGCGCGCGGCCGCGCTTGGGGAGCTCCGTCGCTTCGCACAGAAATTCGGCGTTGCCGCCCTCATCGATCGCGACTCGCGCCGGTTCTCCGAGCTTGGCCTGGGAGCGGCACGGCTCAGCGACGAGCGCTGGCTCGAGAAGCTCAGCCTCGAGCCCCTGCTGCTCCGAATGCCCCTCGTCCGCCATCAACAACAACTCACGATCGGTGCCGCGCAGGATACATGGAACGCCTGGTACGCCGCCTCCAAGTCCTGACCGCCGCGCTCGCGCTGACTGCCTGCGCAATGGGCCGAAAAGGACCGCGAGACGTGGCTGACGACCCCCGCGCGATCGATTCGCTGTTCGTGGCGTACAGCGGGGCGTCTCGCCCGGGCGCAAGCGTTGTCGTGATCCGTGACGGACAGGTCGTGGTCCGACGCGCCTACGGGATGGCCGATCTCGAGCGCCGAGTGACCGCCACAGCGGAAACCGATTACCGGCTCGCGTCGGTGTCGAAGCAATTCACGGCGATGTGCATCATGCTGCTTGCCAGGGACCGCAAGTTGCAGATCGACCAGCCGGTCCGAAGCATTCTTCCCGAGCTGCCGGTCGCCGCCGCACCGGTCACAATCCGCCATCTCCTCAACCACACCTCGGGTCTCGTGGATTACGAGGACCTGATTCCCGAGACTCGCACGGCGCAGCTCGACGACAACGACGTCCTCACGATGCTCGCGTCAAAAGACTCAGTCTATTTCCCGGCCGGGACGTCCTATCGCTACAGCAACTCGGGATACGTGCTGCTCGGGATGATCGTGGCGCGCGTGTCGGGAACGACATACCCGCAGTTCCTGAAGACGAGGATCTTCGGCCCGCTGGGGATGACCGCGAGCGTCGCGCACGTCGAGGGGTCGGACACGGTGCCGCGCCGCGCCTACGGTTACTCACCGCGTGGCGGCGGATTTGAGCAGACCGATCAGAGCGTGACGAGCGCGACGCTCGGTGATGGCGGGATCTATACGAGTGTCGATGACCTGGCGCGCTGGGATCGCGCATTGTCGGATACCAGCCTGGTGGGCGCCGAGCTGATGGCACTCGCGACCACGCCACCCAAGCTGCCCGGCGACGCTGCGACGGAATACGGGTTCGGCTGGTTCATCGATAACTATCGCGGCGAGAAACGCTGGCGCCACACGGGAGAGACGAGCGGTTTTCACAACGCCATCATGCGGTTCCCGGCGCGCCGGCTCACGGTGATCGTGCTGACCAATCGCTCGAGCGGCGAGCCTGACGCGATCGCCGAGCGGATCGCCGACTACTACTTATTCAAATAGCACGGAGCAAGGAGCACGGAGCACCCTTTACCGTTCGATTCGATATCCGAAAGTTCGAACCGTGACGATGTGCCGCGGATGCGCGGGATCACGCTCCAGTTTGCGCCGCAGCATCGCGACGTGCGTGTCGACCGTCCGGCTCATCACGTCCTCGGCGTATCCCCAGACCTCGCGCAGCAGCTCGAGCCGGCTCGCGACTCGACCGCCCCGCTTCAG
>Ga0070694_100002935_pt1 | contig 10138 bp, 8 predicted proteins | sample KBSK1251metaG_FD_65470 | JGI IMG/M metagenome (GOLD analysis project Ga0070694, IMG submission 65470) | Corn, switchgrass and miscanthus rhizosphere microbial communities from Kellogg Biological Station, Michigan, USA - KBS K1-25-1 metaG | ecosystem: Host-associated > Plants > Roots >... | reverse complement strand
TGGATCTTCAGTCTCGATGCGGACGAGCGCGTTTCAGATGAACTCAGAAACTCGATTCAGTCGCTCCGAACCATGAATGAATCCGATCTTGCAGATGGTTACGAAATAGCGCGGCGCACTTACTATCAGCAACGCTGGATTCGCGGTGGGGGCTGGTACCCCGATCGACAGTTACGACTCTTCAAAAGGAGTAAAGGCCGCTGGAAAGAACGTCACATTCACGAGTCAGTGACGATGAATCCAGGCGCGCGCGTGGGGAGGCTTGCAGGAGACTTGCTTCATTACACTTCGCAGGATGCGGCCCATCATCACCGCATGATTGGTGAGCGTTACGCTCCGCTCGCTGCGTTGCAGATGTTTGAAGACGGGCGCCGTACGTCGGTTCTTGGAGTTGCCTCAGCAGGACCAGCAGCGTTTGTTCGAAGTTTGATTTTGAAAGGCGGATTACGCGACGGCTTCGCAGGGTTTACTATTGCGAGCTTCGCCGCACATCATGCGTTTCTGAAGCACTTGATGCTTTGGGAGAAGCAACGAAACTCGGATTCCACAGATCAACGGAGCAGGATTTGAATCTCATTCCCCCGGCTTTTGGTTACATCGTCGCAGGAGTTTTCGGTGCGGTGATTGGGAGTTTTCTCAACGTCGTCATTCATCGCGTTCCGATTGAAGAGTCGATCGTGTTTCCAAATTCGCGCTGTCCCTCGTGTGGCGCAGCGATCGCTTTTTACGACAACATTCCCGTGCTCAGTTACCTTGCGCTTCGAGGAAAGTGCCGTGGTTGCAAGGAACACATTTCGTTTCGTTATCCTGCAGTCGAGCTTCTGACCGCTGCATTGTTTATAAGCGTTGCGTGGCACGATGGGTTTACGCCGGCGCTGCCTTTTGATCTGGTTTTCGTGGCGGCGTTGGTGGGGCTGGTCTTCATCGACGCCGAACACATGCTCCTGCCGAACGTGATCACGTATCCGGGGATCGTGTTTGCGCTCGTAGCTCGAATCGCTATTCCTTATCTCACAGGCAGACCACACTTCGACGACATACCATCGCTCTCTGGAGGAGCATTGGCGGATATGCCGGTGTGGGTTGTTTCGTTGGCTGGAGCGCTCATCGGCGCGTTGATAGGTGGCGGCTCGCTCTGGTTGATGGGTTGGACGTGGGAAAAACTTCGCGGCATCGAGGCTATGGGCCTTGGCGACGTGAAGATGATGTTTATGGTGGGGGCTTATCTCGGCTGGCGGCTTACGATTCTAACTATCTTCGTGGGTGTTCTAACTGGTTCAGTTATCGGGATCATCTTGATGGCACGGCAGGGTCAGCGAAACATGCAGTTGCTGCTGCCGTTCGGAGTGTTTCTCGGTCTCGGCGCAGTTGCAGCGCTACTTTTCGGCGCACCGATCGTCGAGTGGTACGCAGGCCAGTTTAGATGATTGCCAATTGCCAATTGCCGATTGCCGATTTAGGAACGCAAAAAATTGGCAATCGGCAATTGGCAATCGGCAATGACTAAGAACCGCTTTCAATCCGGAATCACGATGCTGGCGGGACTCTTCCTGCTGGCGGTCTTGTTTGTAATTCTGCTCTACGCCCTCACGCCCGAAACGCCAGTTGCTCGTGGCCCAATCCTGCTCGCGTCGTTCATCGCGATCCTCATCGGCGGGATGTTGTGCATTCTCTTTCTGCTGCGCTGGTTGCTTCGTCCGTATCAACAGCTTGTCGGCGAAGCACAGCGCGCCTCGGTCAGCGCTCAAACGCTTAAATCGCAGGACGAAGCGGAGTTTGTGCTCGAAACGTTCCAATCCGTCGTGTCGCAGTTGCAGGAACAGCGCAAGGAACTCGAGAAACTGAGTGCGGAAGCGCGCGAACGTGCGAGCTCTGCTGAGAAATTCAGCGAGCGCATCGTCGCAAGTTTGCCGTCTGGACTGATTGCGTTTGATGGGGCGGGACTTTCGATGGCCATCAATCCGCCAGGACGCACGCTGTTGGAGGTTGACGGAAGCGCGTTAGGCGAATCTTACCAGCAGCTATTTGGCGCACACACTGAGTTGGCTTCGATGATTGGTGACTGTTTGCAAAACGGGACAGTGTACCGGCGTGCCGAGATCGAAGCAGTGAGTTCAAACGGCCGTTTGCGGAGAATCGGCGCGACGATCGCACCGATCGAATTGCCTCCCGAGCGTGGACCAAGAGGCGCGCTGTGCCTGCTGACCGACATTACTGAGGTCACTGAACTTCGCGAACAGGTTGCGTTGAAGAACAACCTCGAAAGTCTGGGCGAGATGTCGGCAGGGTTGGCCCACGAGTTCAAGAACGCGATCGCGACGCTCCAGGGGTACGCGCAGCTTTTGCAGAGTTTGGAGTTGAATAACAAAGCTCAGGTCGCGGCGGGTTCGCTGTTGAATGAAGTGCGAAACCTTTCGGGTATGGTGACTGCGTTTCTCAACTTCGCGCGGCCGCAACCGCTGCAACTGGAGCAAGTGTCGGTCGCCGAGTTGATTAACGACTGCGCGGCTGAGCTGGAGCCTGTTTTTCAGGAATTGAGTGTTGAGCTTGTTGTCGATTCGTCGGAGGCGTTCGTGGTTCAAGGCGATGAGAGAATGCTGCGACTCGCGTTGTTGAATCTAATGCGCAATGGCGCGGAAGCGATTCCCGAAGAGAACACGGAGCGGAAGGTGGTTGTGAGAACGGGAGCTACGACGATCGAGGTACGAGATACAGGCTCTGGAATTCCGTTGGCCCAGCTACAAAAGATCTTCATTCCGTTTTTTACGACGAAGGCAAAAGGACACGGGGTGGGTTTGGCTCTAACTCACCGGATCATCACGGAACACGGGGGGACGCTGACGGCCGCTAATTCATCCCAGGGCGGCGCAGTTTTCACGATCAGATTTGTGGCCTAGTTTGGAAAGTATTCGTTCCAGCGACGATCGACGAGCTGCGCGATGTCGTCGCGGACGATCAGTTCATCAGGGAAGCCGGGTTTAGTGCGGGCGTCGATGACGATTGGGGCTTTGTAGACGAGGTGATGTCGTTGCACTGTAGTGTTCGACGCATAAATGTCGGACGCCGGCTCAAACCTGGTCCAGGTGGCCCATAAAAAGTCAGGCGACGAACGTGCGACGCGTGCGTCGTCATGTAAGACGATCAACGGCCAATTCGCAAACACCGGATCGCCTGCAACCCTGGACGCAAGTGATTCGTCCTCCGCAAACAATCCGCCCTGCAACACCAAACACCCGCCACAAAAAACTTCTGCACGCTTGATGAACCCCGGCAATTCTCCTTCGAACGAGCGCGGGAGTTGGCGAACCGGATTACCTAGTCCCAACATGATCGCCTTGCTGCCTTCGTTCACCTTCCCGCTCGTGTAGTCGAGCGTGTCCATCGAAACGTTTGAAAACACGAACAGGTCCGTCTCAGGCCGGAAGCGTTCGAGCATATGCTCGAGCAGCGCAGGAAAGTTCTTCAAGTCCTGCGGCGTATCAGTGAGCAGCAGGAACTTAGTCAGCGACAACTGACCCTCACCAAGAATGCGAAAACCGGAAACGAGCGCCTCACGCCCGTATCGCTCTCGCACGACGGCTGCTGCAAGCGAATGGAACCCCGTCTCGCCGTACGTCCAGAGATCTCTAACAGAAGGCATCACCATCGGAAACAGCGGCGAAAGCAACTTCTGCAAGTAGTCGCCGATGAAAAAATCTTCCTGTCGCGGCTTGCCGACCACAGTTGCCGGGTAAATCGCGTCACGACGGTGAAAGATCGCGTCAGCATGAAACACGGGATAATCGTGACGCAGAGAGTAGTAGCCGTAATGATCGCCGAATGGTCCCTCCGGACGTCGTTCGTGTGGCGGCGCGTGTCCGACCAGAGCGAATTCCGCTTCTGCTGCCAGCCGGTGCTTTTCACTGCCGAGTGGGTTGCGCGTCATTTTCAGTTTCTGACCAGCAAGCAGCGACGCGAGAACCAACTCCGGAACATCTTCGGGCAACGGCGCGATCGCTGCGAGGATGAGCGCTGGTGGACCACCAAGAAACACAGTCACCGGAAGCGACTGTCCGAGACGTTCTGCTTCGTTGTAATGAAACCCTCCACCCTTTTGAATCTGCCAGTGCAGTCCGGCCGAACGCGCGTCGTAAACCTGCATGCGATAGATTCCGAGGTTGTGCTTTTTGGTAATCGGGTTCTCGGTATAGACGAGCGGTAGCGTGATGAATGGTCCGCCGTCTTCCTGCCACGTCGTCAACACGGGTAACTGGTCCAGACGCGGTGGCCGATCGACAACCTGCGTCACTGGCGACCGTGAAGTGTTCACTGTGCCGAGTTTCAAGAACTCGAGAGCAACTGAACGATGTTTCCAGAGTTCAGCCGGTTTGGGCGGCAGTATCGACTCGGCGATGTGAACCATCTCGCGCACGAACGCTTCCGGCTTTGGACCGAACGCGAGATCGATGCGCCGCTCTGTTCCGAACATGTTCGTAACGACAGGATAACGACTCCCCTTCACCCGCGTGAACAACAACGCTGGCCCGCCTTCGCTGATGACGCGACGATGGATCTCCGCCAGCTCGAGGTAGGGATCGACCTCGGCTTTGATAGTGATGATTTCGTTTTCTCTTGTGAGTCGATCGAGAAATGTGCGGAGACTCGGGTTATTGGTCATATATCATTTGACATTTATCATTTGTTATTTAAGAACCCGAAAAATGACAAATGATAAATGTCAAATGATATATGACCAATGATTAAGGTTTCTCAATGCTCCTTGGCCGTGTGCGCACCGACGGCGCCGGCTCACCGAGGCGTTTTTCAATCTCGTCGTGCGCGATCTCGGCAGCTTCCGCGACGTAGGGTTGGTGTGAATCACGAAAAGGTTTGACCAGCTCGAGAGTTTGAGCGTCGCCGATGCGTGCGAGCGCCTTGAGCAGTCCGGCGTTAATTCGCGGTGCGTTAGTCGTTCGTTTAAGGAAAGGGTAAAGCACTTCCGGACTTTCCAGCTCCGACAAGTAGCCGATCGCCTGGTCCTGCCGGCCAGAGTCGAGCTCGTCGACGATGCGATAGAGCATCTCGGATCGGCCCATACGATAAAGAGCCCAGTCAAGTGCGAGTCGAACTTCCTTGTTCTTCTCCTGTAGTTGATAACCTTCGACCAGCTTGCGTTGATCGTTCGCGGCGAGGCGTGCGAGGGCTTCAGCGCTGCGTTGTCGCACGTGCGCGTCTGCGCTGCCGAGTTGTTTTGCGAACTCCGCGGGGTTCGAGCGTGCGTCGACGCCGTCCAGGGGCGTTTGCGCCTGAGAAAAAACGGAGGACACAAAAAGCACAAATGCAACCACCAAAAACTTAAGCATATGACACCTACTAAGCTGGCTGCTTCTTGCGTAGCAGCGCCGTGTTTAGATCCAGTTCCGCAACCGGAATCACTTCCACGTTCGGATATTTCTTTTGCAGCTCGGGCAGGAACGCCTTCGCGTTGCCGACGATGATGATGTTGCTCGTCTTCGCATCCAATCGCGTGCCTGCGAACTTCTGAATGTCAGCAGTTGTAACAGACTGCACGTTGTTGATGTAGCGATTGATCTCGTCGAGACTCAACCCATAGAGCGCCAACGAACCGACCTGGCCTACCAACCCATTCACCGTTTCGAGGTTTCGAGAAAAGCCTCCAATCAGTACCGCCTTGCGCGGCGTCAACTCCACGTCCGCCGGTGGCGCCGACGACAAACGACCGATCTCTCCCAACAAAAGATCCGCAACCACAGCGCCCGACTCATTCTTCGTCTGCGCCGAAGCCACGAATGGTCCAACATCACGACGCGTGTCGAGGGCACTGCCCGCGCCATAACTCAAACCTCGCTTGATGCGAATTTCCTGGTTCAGACGTCCGGAATAACCGCTGAGCACCGAATTCGTAACGATGCCACGGAAATAATCGGTGTCCTTGCGATTGATGCCCGTCCGAGCAAGATAGACTGCCGCCTGTCCCGCGTCCGGTTTATCGATCACCACGATGCGTCCCGTTTTCGGTGCCGCGTTTGCGGTGGGCGCACTCATCGTCGGCAGCGGCGTTGTCGGTTTCTGCCAGTCACCAAAATACTTCGTCGCCAGCGCGAGCCCGTCTTTCGCGTTGATGTCGCCGCCGATCACGAGAATCGCATTGTCAGGGCGATAGTACCTGGAATGCATCTTTGAAATATCAGGCGCGGTTATTCGTGTGAGCGATTCGGCGGTGCCGCTCACCGGATGTCCGTAAGGACTGTCACCAAACACAACTCGCGCCGCTACAAAACGCGCGATGCTGCCCGGATCGCCGAGCGCGAGCGTTACGTTGTCCAGATACTGTTGTCGCAAGCGCTCGACTTCTTCACTCTTGAACGCCGGCCGCCGCACGACATCCGCGAGAATCTCCATTGCTTGCGGAATCTTCGACGACATCACACCGACCGTGGCGTACGACGCATCCCAACGCGCGCCGGAATCGAGCGATCCACCGAGGCTCTCGATCTGTTGAGCGATTTGAGTGGCGTCGCGAGTCTGCGTTCCTTTGGTGAGCAGGTTCGCGGTCATGTCAGCCAGACCAGCCAACTCGGGTGGATCGACTTCACCGCCATTCTTGATCAGCAACTGAGCGGCGATGAGCGGAGATTCCGTGCGCTCGACGACAATCACTCGCAATCCGTTTGGAAGAGTTTGCTCGACGGGTTTGGGAAAGGTACCACTACGCGGCGGCGCAGGCGGCGGAGGTGTTGCTTGTGGTGTTTGTGCACGTACACAGACGACACAGAGAATTGCACAAAGGGCCACAGAGAAAAGCAACTTAGTTAACATCTTATCGGCCCCCCTTCGTCGCTTCGGGCAGATAATACAGCACCAACCGATTCGTATCCGCGAAGTATTTCTTCATCACGCGCTGTATGTCTGCCGCCGTGACTGCTTGAAGTCGAGCGAGATCCGTATTCACTCGTGAAGGATCGCCGAGCAACACCGCAGCTTCTCCCAACGCGAGTGCTTTTCCATTACTCGTTTCACGCTGGCGCAGTTGGTCAGTAATGATCTGGTTCTTTGCTTTCTCCAACTCTGCCGCCGAGACCGGCGCGTCCTGCAATTTCTTGACCTCCGCCAGCAGCGACTTCTCCGCGTCTTCCGTCTTCTTTCCTTCGGACAACACAGCCGTCAACAGGAAAAGACTCGCATCCTCACGCGTCTCAGAACTGGAATTGACTTCAGCAGCCAACTGCTGGTTGTAAACGAGCGAGTTATAAAGCCGCGACGACTCACCTGCTGAAAGAATCGTGTCGGCAACACGCAACGCATCCGAATCCGCATCTGCCTGTCGCGGCGTCAAGTACGTCAAACCTACGGCAGGAAGATCGTTGCTACCATGTTCCGTCAAACGAATCTCGCTTTTACGCGGCGGCTCCTTTACCTCCACGCGCGGCAGAGGGCGCGAGGGTTTTGCAATTGGACCAAAGTACTTATCGACCCAGCCGTCGAGTTGCACCTGATCGAAGTCACCAACGATAACCAGCGTCGCATTGTCAGGACGGTAGTAAGTCGCGTGAAACTCCTGAACGTCCTTGAGCGATGCGGCGTCGAGATCTTCGATGCTGCCAATCGTTGGCCGCTTGTAAGGATGTTCGAGAAATGACTTTTGCTGGAGCAGGTATTCAAAACGACCGTAAGGCGGCGCAAGAACACCCTGGCGGTACTCTTCCTTCACCACGTCGCGTTCTGACTTGAAATTCGCGTCGTCGACGTTGAGACCGGAAAGTCGCTCCGCTTCAGCCCAGATCAAAGTCTCGAGGTAATTTGATGGGACTACTTCGTAGTACACGGTGACATCGTCATTCGTAAAAGCATTATTGAAGCCACCTACGTCCTCGGTCAGCCGGTCGAGCATTTCCGACTTCATGTTCTTCGTACTCTTGAACATGATGTGCTCAAACAGATGAGCGAAACCGCTGCGACCCTGTGGATCGTCCTTCGAACCGACGTGATACCAAACTTGTATCGCCACGGTCGGACTCGAACGATCCGCAGCAGTCAACACGCGTAGGCCATTCGTCAGCGTCCGCTCAGTGAATTTGAGCTGCGGCATTCGCGTTTGTGCGAAGCCGGTCGATTGAAGAATTAGAAGTAGACTGAGGGAGAGGACTAAGCGAATTGAAGTACGAACCATCAAGTTTCTCCAGCTAATCATTGGTCATATATCATTTGACATTTCTCATTTATCATTTAAGACCTGTGGCTGCCGAAAATGGTAAATGACAAATGGCAAATGATATATGACCAATGATTCTTCTTAATCAATATCCATCGGATTTACGTAGGGTTTGTCTTTGTCCTTCTCTGCCCGCTTCATCGCTTCCTGGAACTTCTCTTCGAGAATGCGATCGCGATCCTTCATTGAGCTCAGTTCCTGCGCGAAGATCTGTTCGCGCATCTGCTTTTGCTTGTCCAAGCCCTTGACCATCTCGTCAAACGACGCCAGCGGCTTGGCCTTTTCTTCATGAGTGAGCATGGCTCCGGTTTGCGCGTCGATTGTCAGCGTCGCCTCGCAACACGGACAAATGATCGTAAACCTCGAAGTGTCTGCCATAGGGGTTCTCCTCCTTGTCGCGGGTAGTATAGCCGTAAAAAAGCACAAAAAGCACAAAGAACCCTCGGATCCCTTGTGCTTTCCGTGCTTCTTGTAGCTGCGTATGCGGCTACGGAATCACTTTTTTCACTGCCTCGCCGGCTTTCTTCGCGCCGGAGACGGTCTTCTTTCCAACCGTCTTCGCGCCGGAGGCAGTCTTCTCTCCGACTGTCTTGCTGGTGTCGACAACCTTGCCGCCTACGTCTTCAGCCTTGTCGCCTACTTTCTTGGCGCCGCTGACGGTCTTGTCTTTCACATCTTCAGCCTTGTCAGCTGCCTCGCCGACTGCGTCCTCGGTTTTATCGGCAACGAACCCGGCACCATCGGCGATGGCATCGCCCGTCGCTTCGAGCGCGTTCTCAACCTTGTCAACTGTGCGCTCCTCACCCTTTGCCGAGGTTACCTTGACGGTTCTCGTTCCGTTTGGTGTTGTCGTTACAACGACCTTGGAGACACGCGGGTTGTTACGGAAGGTCCTGGTCTCGGTACGCGTGCCATCAGGTGCAACGCTCGTAGTAATCTCTGAATTGTCCGGACCCGGTTTTGTCGTTGGACTCTGGCTGGCAACTGCGTTTGCATTCGCGTTCGCCTGATCGTTGGCCGTGTAGGCACATCCGGCGCCAAGAGCAGCAACCGCTAACATCATCAACAAGCAAATCTTTTTCGTCACGCTTCTATCCTCCTAACAGGAAAGCTATACCCAACTGAGCAAGCAACGTGCCAGATCGGTGTACACACAGATCACAGAGGTTGCACAAAGAAGAGCACTTTTAGTGCAAAGTCATTGCAAAAGTAAGACGGGTTTTTCCCGAGGGACGTTCAGTAACGATACGCATGCCCTTTTCCATTGACTTTCGTTCGGAATTCCTTTAGAAGCACACCGTTCAGGAAAACTCTGGTGGCCGGGCGCCCCATCTTGTTTCAGATCAGAAGCCGCCGCTGAATCTTCTTCAAGGCGTTCATTACTTGAGACCGACTTCAAATCATCATCCCCAAGGAGCCCTCTTTATGCGCAGACTGCTTTTTGTTGCAACCGGCGCTTTTTTCATTGTCGCTACTCTGCTTCCTCTGCAACGCGCGTACGTCGTACACGCAGTGACGGACGGCGAGCGTCTCGCCATGTACAGCAAGCCCTCTGTGGTGCGCATCGTCGATGGCGCCGCCGGTCAAATCCTGTTTCAACCACCAGGCTACCAGGGACAGACTTTCAACGTTTCCTCGATCGCCCTCGGCTCCGGCTTCTTCATCAGCTCGAATGGGTACATCGCGACGAACGCACACGTTGTCTCCACCACCCATGAAGGTGAAGAAAAAGCCAAGCAAGCACTCTTCTGGCAGATGGTCGTACAGATCGGGCGGCAACTCAACAAGGATCCGAGAAGCCTGAACCACAACCTTATCGACCAGTACAGCCAGCTCCAGAGCTTCCAACTCTTTCATCACGTAATCATTCCCGATGGCACCGCCTTACCATTCGAGATCAAGCAATATGGCGCTCCCACCGGCGAA
>Ga0070694_100002934_pt1 | contig 10139 bp, 9 predicted proteins | sample KBSK1251metaG_FD_65470 | JGI IMG/M metagenome (GOLD analysis project Ga0070694, IMG submission 65470) | Corn, switchgrass and miscanthus rhizosphere microbial communities from Kellogg Biological Station, Michigan, USA - KBS K1-25-1 metaG | ecosystem: Host-associated > Plants > Roots >... | reverse complement strand
ACCGCGAGGATCGGCACGAGGAACGTGACCGCCACCGTGCTCGCGAAGACGATGAACGGAGCCGCCCGGAACAGCCAGGACGCGTTGCTCGAGACGACGACCTCCTTCTGGAACAGCTTGCCCAGCTCCCAGTACGGCTGCCAGACCGGGGCCCCGCGTCGATTCTGCAGGCGGGCCTTCAGCCAGCGGACCAGCCCGACCAGACCGGGCGCCAGCAGGAGCGCGAGCGCCGCCTGCGCCGCCTCGAGCACGTACCCGATCATCTCCACCACCGGGCTGCGGTCAGCAGGGCCAGGAACGCCACGGTCAGGTAGAGGAGGTAGAGGTGCAACGAGCCCCCCTGGAGACGGCGGACCCACGTGGCCGCGTGGTGGAGGGCGTGCAATGGCCGATCGTAGAAGAGCCGCTCGATCCACGGGTGGATCTCGCTCCGGTACTCGATCGACTGCACGAAGTATCTCGATTCCGGGTGGAAGTCGATCGACAGGTCCCGGGTCGGCCGGTACAGCTCCGCGAAGACGCGTCGGAGCGGCTCCGCGAAGGCGGTGGCGGTGTACTCCATGCGGGGCGTCTGGCCGATGCGGCCGCAGCCCCACGTGTCGCCCACGCGGAGCCGTCGGTCCGCGCCCAGGATCCGGAGCGCCAGGGGAACGAGCGTCATCAGCAGGAGGAGCCCCAGGGCGAGGAGGGGCATCGACATCTGCCCGGAGGTGCCCGGCACGCGGAGGGGCAGGGTCAGAACGAAGGCCATCTCGGCGGGGGCGACGCCGCGGAACCCCGCGAGGCTCGAGCCGAGCACCGGGACGACGATGAACGGGGCCAGCCCGAGCCCGACGCAGGCCACCGCCAGCGCCGCCATCCCGACCTGCATGGACCGCGGCGCCTCGTGCGCGAGCTCCGCTTCCCGGGATCGCGGGATGGCCAGGAACGTGATCCCGAACGCCTTGACGAAGCAGGCGGCGGCGAGCCCGCTGGTGAGGGCGAGCATGGCCACCGCGATCGGCATGATCACCGCGACCTCGGGCTGGGGGATCGCCGACCCGCCGAGGAGCGCCTGGAACACGAGCCATTCGGAGGCGAAGCCATTGAGCGGGGGCAGGCCCGCGATCGCGCACGCCCCGATGAGGAAGAAGAGCGCGGTGCGGGGCATCCGCTTGATCAGGCCGCCCATCTCCTCCATGTTGCGGGTGCCCGTCGCGTGCAGGACCGCCCCCGCGCCGAGGAACAGCAGGGCCTTGAAGCACGCGTGGTTGATCGTGTGGTAGAGGCCGCCGACGACGCCGAGGGTGGCGAGCGCGACCAGCCCATAGCTCTGGAACATCAGGCCCGCCCCGATCCCGATGAAGATGATCCCGATGTTCTCCACGGAGTGATAGGCGAGCAGGCGCTTGAGGTCGTGGTCCATCAGCGCGTAGAGCACGCCGAGGAGCGCCGAGACGGTGCCGACGGCGAGGACGAGACCGCCCCACCAGGCCGGCCCCCCCACGAGGAGGTCGATCGTGACGCGGAGGAGCCCGTACACCCCCATCTTGATGACGACGCCGGACATCAGGGCCGACACGTGGCTCGGGGCGACCGGGTGCGCCATCGGCAGCCACACGTGCAGCGGCGCGATGCCCGCCTTGGCGCCGAACCCGAGCAGCGCCAGCACGAAGGCCGCATCGCGGGTCCCGGAGCTCAGGGAGGCGGATCGCATCGACGCGAAGGAGGTGGTCAGATCGCCCGCGGACAGGAGCAGGAACATCGCCAGCAGGGCCACGAAGCCCGCGTGCGTGACCGCGATGTACCAGTGGGCGGCGCGAACCGTGCCCGGCCGGTCGTGCTCGGTGAGCACCAGCGTGTAGGCCGCGAGGGACATGGCCTCCCAGGCCATGAGGAAGGTCAGGGCGTCGTCGGCCATGACCTGCACGCTCAGGGACAGCAGCAGGACGTTCAGCATCGCGCCCAGCAACCGCAGGGAATAGCGCCCCTCGTACGCGGCCGAGTAGCCGAAGCCGTAGACCGTGGCCGCGGCGCCGACCACCCCGATGACGACGAGGAAGAACGCGCTCAGGCCGTCGACGCGCAGCGTGAACCCGGTCAGCGGCAGGAAGGCGGCGCTGAACGTCGGAACGAGCCCGGTGCCCAGACAGAGCACGCCGAGCCCGAGGCCGGCCAGGGCCCCCGCGAGGCCGCAGCCGGCCACGAGCCCTCGCCCGAGCGCGCCGCGGCCCCCGAGCGCGGCGACGGCCCCGGTCGGATAGGCGACGAGGAGCACCGTCAACAGGAGGTGTGAGAGCGTCATCTCACATCTGCCGGACGAGCAGCAGGGCCAGCAGGCCCACGAGGGCGATCACGAGATAAGTGAGGTAGGCGTGGGCCGAGCCGGACTGGATCGCGCGGGCCTGGAGGCCCCACCGCCGGATGCGCGCGACGAGCGGCGCGTAGAGATACCGCTCGAACCAGGGGACGATCTCGCTCCGGTACTCGATGGACTGGACGAAGTACCTCGACTCCGGATGGAAGTCGATCGAGAGGTCCTGGGTCGGCCGATACAGCTCGGCGAACACGCGGCGCAGCGGCTCCGCGAAGGCGGTCGAGGTGTACTCCATCCGCGGCGTCTGGATCACTCGCCCGCAGCCCCACGTCTCGCTCACCCGGAGAGGCCGGCGTCCGCCGAAGGCCCGGACGCCCAGCCATGCCCCGGCCGCGACGAGCACCAGCCCGAGGGCGACCAGGATCGGCGACATCCGGGCGAACCCGCCCGGCATGGACAGCGAGAGCCCGGAGCCGAATCCGGTCGCCGGAGCCGGCAGGCCGGCGGGGCCGGCGAGCGCGGCCGCGAGCGCCGGCAACAGGACGACGGCGGCCAGCCCGAAGCCCGCGCACGCCGTGGCCAGGATTCCCATGCCGATTCGCATCGACCGCGGCGCCTCGTGGGCGTGCTCGGCCGCGGGCGAGCGCGGGATCGCGAGGAACGTGATCCCGAACGCCTTGACGAACCCCGCGGCGGCGAGCCCGCCGGTGAGGGCGAGAACCCCGACCGCCAGGGTCAGGAGCGGGGCCACCAGGAGCACCGGACTCCCGATACCGGGCAGCAGCGACTGGAAGAGGAGCCATTCGCTGACGAAGCCGTTCAGCGGGGGCAGTCCGGCGATCGAGAGGGAGCCGATCAAGAAGAAGGCCGCCGTCCACGGCATGCCCCGAATCAGGCCGCCGAGCCGGTTCATGTCACGGGTGTGGGTGGCGTGGAGGACCGATCCGGCTCCGAGGAACAGGAGACCCTTGAATGCGGCGTGGTTCAGGGCGTGGTAGAGCGCCGCCGAGAAGGCGAGGAGGGCCGCGGGGGTGACCCGGAGACTCAGGAAGAGGAAGCCGGCGCCGAGGCCGATGAAGACGAGCCCGATGTTCTCGACGCTCGAATAGGCGAGGAGGCGCTTGAGGTCGTTCTCCATGAGGGCGTAGAGCACGCCGATCACCGCCGAGAGGGCGCCGAGGCCGATCAGGAGCGCCCCCCACCAGGCGGGCCCCCCGCCCAGCAGATCCAGGCCGACGCGGAGGAGCCCGTAGACGCCCAGCTTGATCATGACCCCCGACATCAGGGCGGAGACGTGGCTCGGTGCCGCCGGGTGGGCGCGGGGAAGCCAGACGTGGAGCGGGATGATCCCGGCCTTGGATCCGAAGCCCAGGATCGCCAGGAGGAACACCACGTTGCGGGTCGTCGGCGAGAGCGCGGCCGCCGCCATGCGGAGATCGGTGAAGGCGGTCGTGGTCGCGCCCGCCGCGAGGAGCAGGAAGGCCGCGAGCACGAGCGCCAGCCCCGCGTGCGTCATGGCCAGGTACCACCCGCCCGCGAGGATGGTCTCCGGCTCCTCGGTCTCGGTCAGGACGAGGAAGTACGACGTGAGCGACATGCCCTCCCACATCAGGAGGAAGGTCAGCACGTTGCCGGCGCAGGCCACCAGGCTCATGGTAAGGAGAAACAGATTGAACATGACGCCGAGGAGCCGCAGCGAGTAGCGGCCTTCGTAGGCCTCGGTGTAACCGGCTCCGTAGAGACCGCAAGGAATGGCGACGAGGCCGACCAGGCCGAGGAAGAAGGCGCCCAGCGCGTCGAGCCGGAACGCGAGCCCGTCCGCGACCGAGAGGAGCGCGGGCACCTCGAGGACGAACGGCGTGCCGGTCACGAAGACCTCGAGGGCGAGACCCAGTGACGCCGCGCCGCCCGCCATCGCCCCGATCGCCACCAGCCAGCGCGAGACGCGGCCGCCGGGAGACAGAGCCGCGATCGCGGCCCCGAATCCGTAGCCGGCGACCATGACGCCGAACAGGAGGCTCATCGGCGGCCGATCGCGGCGAGGATGCCCTGGAGGATCGCCACCGGCTCCGGCGGGCAGCCGTCGACGAAGGCGTCGACCGGGATGATCTGGTCCACGCTGCCGGCGACGGCGTAGCCGCCCTTGAAGACCCCGCACGTGCGGGCGCAGTCCCCGACCGCCACCACCAGCTTCGGCGCGGGGGTCGCCTCGTAGGTCTTCAGCAGGGGCGCCGCCATGTTGCGCGTCACCGGCCCCGTCACCAGGAGCAGGTCGGCGTGACGGGGAGAGGCCACGAAGTGCACCCCGAAGCGCTCGCTGTCGTACACCGGGCTCGTGAGGCCGACGATCTCGAGCTCGCAGCCGTTGCAGGAGCCCGCGTCCACTTCCCGGATCGCGAGGGCGCGGCCGAACAGGCGCCGGGCCCGGGCATCGACCTCGTGCAGGAGGCGGACGACCTCGTCCCCGCCCGGAGGCAAGGGCTCGGTGGCGAGACCGACCTGGAGGATCTTGGAGAAGAGTCGCACGTCAGCGTCGGCGCGCTTCTCGGCGCAGCTCCTTCAGCATGGTCTGCGTACCGATGAGGTGGTTGTCGAAGATCCGGCGAGTGACGTCGAGCAGATCGCGGACGGTGGCGTCCCGGACGCTGTAGCGCACCGCCGTACCCTCCTTGCGGGCCTCCACGATGTTCTTGCCCCTCAGTACCGCGAGCTGCTGGGACACGGTGGGCTGGTCGAGACCGAGGGCCTCCTGGAGCTCGTGCACGCTCTTGCCGCCCCGGACCAAGATCTCGAGGATCCGAATGCGGATCGGGTGGGCGAGAGCCTTGAAGAACTCCGCCTTGAAGATCTGGAGCTGCCCGCCGCCCCCCGTCTTCTTCATGCAAATTACCTTATATATGCATATATGGGATTCTGTCAATCGAGACCCGCGGAGGCGCGGGACGGCGGAGGGGAGCGCTTCGAGCGGGGGCGGCGCGGTCAGGCGCCGAGGCGGGCGATGACCGCGTCGGCGAACTCGGCGGTGCCGAGCGTGCCACCGAGATCGCGGGTCTTGCCGCCCTCGGCGAGGGCGTGGTTGTAGCCGTCCTTGATCCGCTGCGCGGCGGTGGCGCACGCCGGGTCGTCGCGCGTCTCGGCCAGGTGATTCAGCAGCATGACCGCGGACATCAGCAGCGCGAGCGGGTTGGCGATCCCGCGGCCCGCGATGTCGGGCGCGGAGCCGTGCACCGCCTCGAAGACCGCGCCGTGGTCGCCGATGTTGGCGCCCGGCACCACCCCGAGGCCGCCCACCAGGCCCGCGCCGAGATCGCTCAGCACGTCGCCGTAGAGGTTCTCCAGCAGCAGCATGTCGAAGCGGGCGGGATCCTGCACGAGCCCCATGCACCCCACGTCGATGATCATCTCCTGATAGGCGATCGCCGAGAACTCCCGGTCGTGCACCGCGCGGGCGCAGCGGATGAACATCCCGTCGGTGAGCTTCATGATGTTGGCCTTGTGGAAGACCGTGACCTTCTTGCGCCCGCGGTGCTGCGCGTAGTGGAAGGCCCACCGGGCGATGCGCGTGCACGCCTTCTCGGTGGCGACCTTGGTGGTGGTCACCACCCCTGGCGCCAGCGTGGCCTCGATGCCCGAGTACAGCCCCTCGGTGTTCTCGCGGATGATGACGAGGTCCACGTCCCGGTAGCGGGTGGGCACGCCGTCGAGGCTGCGCACCGGCCGCACCGCCGCGTAGAGGTCGAGCTCCTTGCGCAGGCGCACGTTGATGGAGCCGAAGCCCTCGCCGATCGGGGTGGTGCACGGCCCCTTGAGCGCGACGCCCAGGCGGCCGATCGCGTCCAGGGTCTCGCGGGGCAGCACGTCCTCCCCGCGCTCGAGCGCGGCCAGGCCCGCGCGGCACTCCACCCAGTCGATCGGGGCCCCGACCGCGTCGAGGATGCGGCGGACCGCGGCGGTCACCTCGGGGCCGATGCCGTCGCCGGGAATGAGCACGGCCTGATGCCGGGCCATGCCGCCATTATCCCCCCGGGGGAGATTAAATCTTCACCGGAACGAACTCGGTCGTGTAGTGCTGATCGAGCGGCAGGCGCTGCTTGAGCAGCCCCAGCTCCAGCAGGGTGTCCTGCATGACCTTCATCGCCTCCAGGTCCATGCGCCCGTCCACCGACAGCAGCGGCTTCACCAGATCGTAGGCCCGCCGGGTGGCGGTCTCCGGCCAGCCGATGCCCTTGGCCGCGATCCGGATCGACTCGTCCGCGTTGTCCCGGAAGAACTTGTGGCCCTGGAAGAGGGCCCGCAGCGTCCGCTGCAGGGTGTCCTTCTTGGTCTTCAGGAGATCGTCGGTGGTGTAGGCGATCAGGCTGATCCACCGGGGCGTCACCTCGTCCAGGCGCATCAGGATGCGGCCCACCCCCTGGGCCTCGAGCACCGCGCCGGCGTCGCCGAAGATGCACGCCTGCGTCTCGCCGCGCCGGAGCGCGGCCGCCTGCGCGTCGAGGCCGCCCACGCCCACGATCTTGATGTCCTTCTCCGGCTCCCAGCCCATCTTCCTGGCCAGCATGCGCGCGAACACCCAGGTGGTGGAGCCGACCACCGTGACCCCGATCGAGCCGCCCTTGAGGTCCTCCACCTTCTTGACGTTCGGACCCACGGTCAGCGTGAAGTGGTTCTTCTCGAGGATGGTGGCCACCGCCCGGATCCCCGTCCCCCGCTCGCGGAACACCAGGGGATCGGTGGCGCCGGTGATGCCGATGTCGGCCGCCCCCGCCAGCACGCCCTTGAGCAGGTCCGGCCCGCCCTTGAACGGGACCATCTCCGCGTCGAGGTCGTTCTGCTTGAAGAAGCCCTTCTCGATGCCGATCATGGTGGGGGCGTTGACCCCGAGGTCGCCCAGCACCACGCAGCCGACCTTCACCGGCGTCGCCGCGCGCGCCGGGCGTGGCCGCCAGGCCCCCACCGTCGCCGCCGCGGTGCCGCCGGCCACCGTCCCGAGGAAGCTCCGACGCGTCGTCGCCATTGACCGGCCTCCTGTGTCAGCGCCAGCGGGACAGCCGCCGGCTGAGATGCTCGAGAGACAGTACCACGACGATGGACAGGACCGACACGACCGCGGTGGCCGCGAAGAGGTCGGGCGCCCGGAACGCCATCGCCATGCGCTGCATGAGGTAGCCCATGCCGCGGGTGCCCGCGAACATCTCGGCGAGCAGCACGCCCAGCATCGCGAAGACCACGCCCACCCGCATGCCGGCCACCACCGAGGGGAGCACCGCCGGCAGCAGGACCTTGCGGCTCACCTGGCCGCGGGTCGCGCCCATCGAGACCGCCGCGGTGACCAGCGTCGGATCCACGTCGCGGGTCCCCGCCGCGACCATGAGCAGGATGGGGAACACCGCGAAGAGCGTGGCGGTCAGCACCGCGGTGGTGGCGCCGAGCCCGCAGATCAGCGCGATCCAGGGCAGCACCAGGATCTTCGGCACCCCGTAGGCGGCCACCACGTAGGGCATCGCCACCGCGTGGGCGAGGCGCCGCGAGCCGATCGCGAGGCCGCCCGCCACCCCGAGCCCGACCGCCAGCGCGTAGCCCGCGAGGGTCTTCAGCAGGGTGTCGCCGAGTCGGGGCAGCGCCTCGCGCAGCGTCGAGCCGAGCGCGCCCGCCACCGCGGCCGGCGTGGGCACGAAGAGCGGGTCCGCCAGCCCGGTGCGCACCGCGATCTCCCAGATCACCAGCAGCGCGGCCAGGGAGGCGGCCTGACAGCCGAGGACGCCTAGCCGGCCCATCGCTTCACCCGGGCCTCCGCCAGGGCCCCCGCCAGATCGAGCGCCAGCACCCCGGCCGCCACCAGCACCGCGAGCACCGCGTACTCGCGGGTCATCATGAGCCCGTAGGCGTAGTTGATCACGTAGCCCACGCCGGCGCGGGAGCCCAGGATCTCGCCCACCAGCACGCCCACCACCGAGAGCGCGAGGCCCGCGCGCAGCCCGCCCACCATGGTCGAGGCCATCGCGGGCAGCATGACCTTGTGGAACACCGTCCACGGCCCCGCGCCCATGGACCGGGCCACCGTCACCAGGGTCTCCGGCACCTGGCGGATCCCGGCCAGCACCGAGACCACGATCGGGAAGAAGCCGAGCAGCACCCCGAACGCGATCTTCGACGCGGGACCTAAGCCGAAGAAGAGCATGAGCGACGGGTACCACACCACGCTCGGCACCGCGTAGAGCGCGGCCAGCAGCGGCTCGTAGACGCGGCCCACCGTCCGGCGCAGCCCGAGCAGGAAGCCCAGCCAGAGCCCGGCCGCGACCGCGAGGAGATACGCGGCGCCGATTTCCCTTAAAGTCAGCCACACGTGCTCGGCGAGCGGCGGCAGCTCGGGCACCTGCCACATCGCGACGAGCGCGCCGGGAAGCGCGGTCGGACGGACGTAGAAGAGGGGGTTGAGCGGCGCGGCCACCGCCTCCCACAGCCCGAGCGCGGCCACCGCGATGCCGAGGCGCCAGACCCAGACCTTCATGGCCGGCCGCCCATCGCCTTGAGCGACTCCTCCCGCACCTGCTCCCAGAGCTTGGCGCGCAGCTCGGTCACCTCGGGCGCGTTGAGGTCGCGCGGGAACGGCAGCGCGACGTCCATCACGTCCTTGACGCGCCCCGGCCGCGCGGTCATCACCACGATGCGATCGGACAGTGCGATCGCCTCCTGCAGGCTGTGGGTGACGAAGACCACCGTCTTGCGGGTCCGGCGCCGGATCCCCACCAGCCACTCGCCCATGAGCAGGCGGGTCTGCTCGTCGAGGGCACCGAAGGGCTCGTCCATCAACAAGATCGGGGTGTCGAGGGCGAGGGCGCGCGCGATGGCCACCCGCTGGCGCATGCCCCCCGACAGCTCGCGCGGATACTTGCTCTCGAAGCCGCTCAACCCCATCGGCTCGAGCAGGCCGCGGGCGATCTCGCGGCGGCGGGCCGCGGGCATCCCGCGCAGCTCGAGGCCGAAGGTCACGTTGTCGAGCGCGGTGCGCCACGGGAAGAGGCCGCCGTCCTGGAACACGAGCGCGACCTTGTCCGGGCTGGGGCCGGCGCACCGCACGCCGTCGAGCAGGATGCGCCCGGCGTCGGGCGTGACGAGCCCGCCGATCATGCCGAGCACGGTGGACTTGCCGCAGCCGCTCGGCCCCAGCAGCGAGACGAACTCCTCGCGCCGCACGGTGAGGCTCACCGAGTCGACCGCCTGGACCGGGCCGCTCGTGGTCTCGTAGCGCTTGCCGATCGCGTCGAGCACGATCGGCGCGGGCGCGGCCGTCGCGACCCCGTCGGGCATGCGCGCATTATGCTACAGTGCGACGAAAAAGGAGGGGCCCATCCATGCCGGACGCGGTTCATCTGGGCAGTGGCAAGGTTCGCGAGCTCTACGCCCTCGACGACGAGCGGCTCCTGCTCGTGGCCTCCGACCGCATCTCCACCTTCGACGTCGTGCTGCCGACCGCGATCCCGGACAAGGGCCGGGTCCTCACCGGCCTGGCCGGCTTCTGGTTCGCGCGCACCCGCGGCATCTGCGCCAATCACCTGCTGGCCCTCCGGCCGGACGGCCGCTCGACCGAGTGTCGCCGGCTCGAGATGCTGCCGATCGAGTGCGTGGTGCGGGGCTATCTCTCCGGCTCCGGCTTCAAGGACTATCAGAAGACCGGGCTGGTCTGCGGCCACCGGCTGCCCGCCGGCCTGCGCGAATCGGACCGGCTGCCCGAGCCGATCTTCACCCCGGCCACCAAGGCCCAGTCCGGCCACGACGAGAACATCACGCGCGAGCAGGGCGCCGCGATCGTGGGGGCCGAGCGCTTCGCCCTGGCCGAGCGGCT
>Ga0070694_100002932_pt1 | contig 10142 bp, 8 predicted proteins | sample KBSK1251metaG_FD_65470 | JGI IMG/M metagenome (GOLD analysis project Ga0070694, IMG submission 65470) | Corn, switchgrass and miscanthus rhizosphere microbial communities from Kellogg Biological Station, Michigan, USA - KBS K1-25-1 metaG | ecosystem: Host-associated > Plants > Roots >... | reverse complement strand
GGCGCAGATGAGTATCGACGAGATCACAAAATTCATTGAGGCTGACTCGCTCGGGTATTTGTCGCTCGCAGGAATGATCGAGGCGACGGGAATGAGTCCGGATGAGTCGTGTGTTGCGTGTTGGAATGGGAAGTATCCGACGCAGATCACGCGCGAAGCGGAGACGCTGTGGGAGCGCGAGCATGAATCGGTAACTGCGGAAAGCTGAGATGCTGGGAACGTTTCTCTTATTGCTGTTTGCGGGATTTGTCAGCTCAGCGGAAGTAGTCTCACGCAGCGGCGCTACGGCACAACGGGATTTTAGCGCCGTCGTTGCGCCGCTGGGCGTTGGACTTGTTCCGGTGCAGGCAGAAGAGCTGGGCGTCGAAGTTTTTCAGGTCGTCGATTTGCCGCTGACAGTTCACGAAGCGTCACTCATCAAAACCGACAAAGGCTTGTTTTTGAAACTCGCGCTTGGCAACAGTCTCGATCTCAAAATGATCGGGCTCAGATATTCGCTCGTGACGATCAATTCGAAGAACGAGCTTCACTTCATTGCCAACAGGGTGGAAGGTTTCTCACTTCCCGCTTACGAGAGCAAAACTGTAACTTTCAAAACACCACTCAAGTTCAAAGCTAAAGATGGAGAGCGACTGGCCGTGATGGTGGAACAGGTCGTCTCGCGCGAGACGATCTGGGAAGTAATTAAAGCCAAAGACGCCTTCGAAGCTTACGCTCGCGGCGATTACTCAGTGGTGCCGGTCGTTTTACGCGTGGCCAATCAGGTCGATTCTCCTCCAGGCCAGTTGCGCATGTTTTTCTAAAGACTTTAAGACGAGGATTTCTGATTGGGACGAGCTACTCGAGGCTGTGGTTGCGCAATTGCAGTTCTTTTGGCAGTCGCCCTGGCCGGCGCTTTTGTCGGCTGGAAATATGTTCTTCCCTGGTGGCGCACACAGCCGCCGCCTGCTTCCGGCGGTGAACTGACCATTCGCATTCTCGACGTTGGTCCAATCAATGGCGATTCGATTCTCATCTCGTCGCCTGCGGGCAAGACCGTGCTCATCGACGCCGGCGACACGACGAAGGGCAAAGCTGTGGTCGAAGCGCTGAAGCGAAATAACATTCAGCAACTCGATTACTTCATCGCAACGCATCCGCATCCCGATCACATCGGCGGCGCGACTGAAGTGTTCAGAGCGGTGAAAGTTCTCAATGTTATCGATAACGGGCAGCCGCCGAGCGTGCCGCCGCAACCTGCTGCTCCAGCAAAGCAAAAGCAAGCACCCGCAAAGCCGCAGCAGCCCGCGAATCGCAGATCGGGGAAGTCGACTTCGCTTACGCAGTTCTACGATGATTACAAAGCGGCAGTGAGTTCGAGCGGCGCTCAATATCAGGCTGCGAAGCCGGGAACGAAACTCGATCTGGGCGGCGGCGCGTTGCTGACAATCCTCGCGCCGTCAGAGCCGTTGTTCACTAAAGATAAGATGTCGACAGGCGGGAACGAAGCAAACGCGAACTCGATCGTCGCGCGGCTGGATTACGGATCGTTTTCGATGTTGCTGGCCGGAGACGCTGAAGAGCAAACTGAGCATCGCCTGCTGACGAAGGAGCTCGAGCTTCAAACAAAGGTATTGAAAGTTTCGCATCACGGATCGAAGTACGCGACGTCAAAAGATTTTCTGAATCGAGTGAAACCGGAAGTTGCGATCGTGTCGTGTGGCGCGTGGAATCGTTATGGACATCCGTCGCAGGCCGTGCTCGATCGATTGAAAGCCGCGAACGTAAAACTCTATCGCACCGACTTGCAGGGTGAGATCACGATCACGACGCGCGGCAAGAATGACGAGATGACGATCAAGACTGCGAAAGAAACGACTGATGACCTGTGGGCCGGCCGCACCGCGCAGAAAGATGATTCGTCGCGCTCGGGTTTCATCGCCTACGGTGATTTCGGTCCACCGCCTAAACCAAAGAAGACGGAAGCCGCGGATTCACGAAGATGAATGCGAATCTGATTATCTAATGACGAAGAACTCAATTTCTTATAGCGACGCCGGCGTCGATATCGACGCCGCCACTCGCGCCACCGATCGAATCAAAGAGTTAGCACGCCGTACGTTCAACGCACGCACGCTTTCCGAGATCGGAAGTTTTGGTGGAATGTTTGACGGTGCGTTTCCCGGCATGAAGCAACCGGTGCTCGTTGCGTCGGCGGATGGCGTGGGAACGAAGCTGAAGATTGCGTTCGCGACGGGCATACACAACACGGTCGGACGCGACCTCGTCAATCATTGTGTCAACGACATTCTGGTCCAGGGTGCGCGGCCGCTCTTCTTTTTGGACTACATCGCGACCGGAAGATTGTCGCCTGAGGTTGTGGCAAGCATCGTCGAAGGCGTGGCTACTGGTTGCAGTGAGAATGGTTGCGTGTTGCTTGGCGGCGAGACGGCTGAGATGCCGGGGTTTTATAAGGACGGCGAGTACGACATCGCGGGGTTTATCGTCGGCGTCGTTGACCGCGAGAAGGTCATTGACGGCAAGTCGATCGCTGCGGGCGACGTTTTGCTAGCGCTGCCTTCCGCCGGACTGCATACGAATGGCTACTCGCTGGCTCGTAAACTCTTTTTCGACTGCGCCGATTTCGAGGTTCATACACGAATACCTGAGTTGGGAATGACTGCTGGTGAGGCGCTGTTGTTGCCGCATCTCAGTTATCTGAAACTGCTCGATGGTTTGCTCGATCGGGGCGTGATCAAAGGACTCGCGCACATTACCGGCGGCGGACTCACTGACAATATTCCCCGCATCCTGCCCGACGGGACGGCCGTGAAGATCGCGAAAGGATCGTGGCCCATACCGCCGTTGTTCGAGTTACTGCGTCAACTCGGGAACGTTTCGGAAAGTGAGATGTATCGCACGTTCAATATGGGTGTTGGGATGGTGATCGTTTGCGCGCCTTCAGATGCGGCTACAATCGAAAGCCATCTGCGAGAACGTAGTGAAGCGTGTTACCGGATCGGTGAAGTGGTGACTGGAAATCGCGAGGTGCTCATCTGAAGAAGAGGATCGCCATTCTGATCTCCGGTCGCGGATCAAACATGCTCGCGCTCAGCGACGCCGTAAACGAAGGCAGAATTCCAAACGCTGAGATTGTTATCGTCGTCAGTGACAAAGCTGATGCTCGCGGGCTCGAACTCGCAAACGAACGTGGAATCGAAACGCGCACGATCGAACGTCGCGGACGAACGCGTGAGGAACACGAAGGCGAGATCATCACGCTATTGCATGAACATCAAGTGGATCTAATTTGTCTCGCGGGATACATGCGACTCTTGTCACCGTGTTTCATCGAGGCTTTCCGAGGCAAGATTCTCAATATTCATCCGAGCCTGTTGCCTGACTTTCCCGGACTCGATGCGCAGCGACAGGCGCTCGAGCATGGCGTGAAGGTGAGTGGCTGCACGGTTCACTTCGTCGACGAGACGCTTGATGGTGGTCCAATCATTGCCCAACGCACCGTGACCGTGATGGAAGGCGATACGGTCGAAACACTCTCGGCGCGCATCCTCGAACAAGAGCACAAACTTTATCCGGAATCCGTGGCTTCCGTATTAATCCGCGACTAAATCATCGCTTCAAACCGAGCGCTTCCGCTCTCTGAAACGCCGCCCAAACAGCCTTCGACAACACCGTCCGCAAGCCGCCCTTTTCCATCTGGTAGATTGCTTCAGCCGACGTGCCGCCCGGCGACGTCACCATGTTCCTTAACTCCGCAGGATGCTTGTGCGACTCTTTCGCAAATAAAACCGAACCGAGCATCATCTGATGGACCAACTCCTGCGCCACGTGTCTCGAGAATCCCATGTGTACGCCCGCATCGATGAGCGCTTCCATGACGAGGAAGATGTACGTTGGTCCAGTGGCACTGAGCGCTGTCGCCATATCGATCTGATGTTCGTTCTCGACGCGCACCGTCTTGCCGAGCGCGTCGAGCATCGCGCAGACCTGACGCTCCTGTTTTTCAGTCACGTCGGTGCTCGCAGTCCACGCCGTCACTCCTTCGCCGATCTGTGCCGGCGTGTTTGGCATCGTACGCACGATCGACGGGTGCAGGAGTTCTTCCGCAATCGTTTCGATCGTTGCACCCGCAACGACTGATACGACGAGCTGTTCCTTGACCAACGATCCTTTTAGTTCTTCGAGCACACGACGGAGACGTTGAGGCTTCACCGCCAGCACGACGAGCGAACCGCCATTCGCTTCGACCGGCGCGGCGTCCAGCGCTGCCTCGCGGTTTTGTTCAAACATCTCGATGCCATACTTGACGTGCAACTCTTCACGTCGCGCCTGGCGCGGATGACTGCCGGCAATCTGATCCGGGCCAACCAGTTTCTTGCGAAGCAGTCCGGCAATGATTGCTTCGGCCATCACGCCGCACCCGATAAACGCCAAACGCGCATTGCTGAGCGGATTCATCTCTTCCATAAAACGAGGATAGCGCACCCTTCGACAGTTGAGCTACTATCGCGCTGATGACGCTGCCGATGAATATCGACGAGCAACTTTCGTATCTCGCCAAAGGAACGGTGGAGATCATTCGCGAGTCTGAGCTGCGCGCGAAACTCGAGAAGTCTGCCGCCACCGGCAAGCCCTTGCGCGTAAAACTCGGAGCGGATCCCACGGCGCCCGACATTCACCTGGGCCATACGGTCGTGATCCGCAAGCTGCGCGCATTCCAGGAACTCGGACACACTGCGATCTTTCTCATCGGCGACTTCACCGGCATGATTGGCGACCCGTCCGGCAAAAGCGCGACGCGACCGCAACTCACGCGCGAAGAGATCAACGCCAACGCCGAGACTTACAAACAACAGATCTTCAAGTTGCTCGATCCGGAAAAAACAGTTATCGATTTCAACTCACGTTGGATGGACAACCTCGGCTCCGCGGGCTTTCTTCGTCTTTCGTCTCACGTAACCGTGAGACAGATTCTCGAACGCGACGATTTCCAGCAGCGACTCGAAGAGAATCGACCGCTTGCGTTGCACGAGGTAATGTATCCACTCGTGATGGCTTACGACTCCGTTGCACTCGAAGCCGACGTCGAGCTCGGCGGCACCGATCAGAAGTTCAACTTATTAATGGGTCGCAGCCTGCAACGCGAGTACGGGCAGGATTCGCAGGTCGCGATGATCACGCCGTTACTCGAAGGCACTGACGGCGTGCAGAAGATGTCGAAGAGTTTGGGAAACTACATCGGCATCAACGAACCAGCACAGGAGATCTTCGGAAAGGTGATGTCGATCTCTGATGAATTGATGTGGCGCTATTACGAATTGTGTACCGATCTTTCAGTACCCGAGATCGCTGCGCTTCGCGAAACCGATCGCAACCCGCGCGACATGAAGGTGGATCTGGCCAAACACATCGTCGCTGATTTTTACTCCGAAGCAGAGGCACGCAAAGCTGAAGACGAATTCAACGCGATGTTTCGGAACAAGCAGGCGCCTGATGTCGTCGAAGAGAGAGCGTTGACCGCCGGCATGTGGAAGTTGCCGAAGCTGCTGGCTGAGCTCGGCATGGTTGCATCGATGGCGGAAGCGCGAAGAATGATCGAGCAGGGCGGAGTTTATGTTGAAGGCGAACGCCGAACGCAGTCTGATTTCGAAGTTGATCTCGATGGCGATCGAACGTTCCTGGTCCAGGTTGGGAAACGACGGTTCGTGCGTGTGAGGGGGGAATAACTTAACCAGAGATGGCTTTATGTCAGCAACACTCGCAACTGAAGATATTCTCGTCATAGAAACGCCCGAGCGTGTGCCTTTGCACTTCGCGCTCGCCTCGATCGGGAACCGCTTCATCGCCTGCGCCATAGACCACACGATTCAACTTCTTGCAATCGGACTCATTGGGCTTAGCGCTTTCATCCTGATGAGTTTTCCTAGCGTTGAACAGGCAGTATCAAGCGCACCGAAGTGGGTCCTTGCAGTGATGATCCTCGTGCTGTTTCTGATCCTGGCGGGTTACTTCGCCTTCTTCGAATGGGCCTGGAGTGGACAAACGCCGGGCAAGCGCTGGTTGAAACTGCGCGTTCTCCGTGAAGACGGACGGCCAATCACTTTCTGGGAAGCGGCGGTGCGTAACCTGCTACGCACTTTAGACATGATGCCGGCTCCGTTTTATTCAATCGGACTGATCTCCGTTTTTTCAACGACTCGAGATCAGCGTATCGGCGACATGGTCGCGGGCACAGTCGTTGTTCGCGAGCGCGAAGCGGAAGCGCCTGAGTTCTCGCAAGTCTTTGCTACGCCGGTGAGCGATCCGGCACTGCGTCGATCTTTCAAACCCGTAGAGTTCACCGCCACCCTGAGTAGTTTGACTGACTCCGAAATCCAGGTAGTTGAAACTTTCCTGCGCCGCCGCTGGGATCTTGCTGACGTCCCGCGACAGTGGATGGCGTGGCGAGTTTCACTGCCGATTCTTTACAAAATTCGCCCCACCTACGACGTCGCCACGTTCACCTACGAAGGCTTCCTCGAGGAACTACTGCACCGTTATCTCCAGGAGCATCGCTTCGGCCGCGACAGTTTGACTCACTGAATTGACGCGGCAGCGCCGCTTTGTTAGCCTTCAAGGTTTCGATTGGAGCGGATCTTCATAACAGAGGGATTCAGAAATGACTAAGGACGTTTTCATACTGGGTGGAAAGCGCACGCCGATGGGTGAATATGTCGGCGTGCTGAAAGACGTATCGGCAATCGATCTCGGGGCGGTGGCGGCACGCGGTGCTTTGGAAGCTACGAAAGTGCAGCCCGATGAAATCGATCACGCGGTGATTGGTAATGCTTTGCAAACTTCCGGCGACGCTATCTACGGCGCTCGTCACGTCGCGTTGAAAGCCGGCGTTCCTTTCGATCGACCGGCGTTGACTGTCAATCGGTTGTGCGGCAGTGGTATTCAGTCGATCGTGTCGGGTGCGCAGATGATTCAACTCGGCGAAGCGCGCACGTGTTTGGTTGGTGGCATGGAGTCGATGTCGCAGGCGCCGCATGTGATTCGTGGCGCGCGTTCCGGCTTTGCATTGGGACAGGGCAAACTCGAAGACAGTTTGATGGTGGCGTTGCTCGACACCTACTGCAACACGCCGATGGCAGGCACTGCCGAGAACCTCGCGCGCAAGTTTGAGATCTCGCGCGAAGAGCAGGATAAATATGCGTTGCGATCGCAACAGGAAGCGAAGCGCGCGAAAGACGCGGGCGTCTTCGCTGAAGAGATCGTTGCGGTGGACGTGAAGACACGTAAAGGAACGACGCAGGTAACTGACGACGATCACCCGCGACCAGAGACAACGCTCGAAGGTCTCGCGAAACTCAAGCCGGCGTTTGCGCATGATGGATTTGTCACGGCGGGAAATGCGTCGGGCATTGTCGACGGTGCGGCCGCGCTCATTATCGCGGGCGAAGAGTTTGTCAAACAAAAAGACTTGAAGCCGATGGGCCGCATTGTGAGTTGGGCCTATGCCGGAGTCGAGCCGGAGATCATGGGCATCGGACCGGTGCCTGCCACGCGTGCGGTACTCGCGAAAGCGGGTTTGTCGCTGAGTGATATGGATCTGGTGGAAGTGAACGAAGCGTTCGCGGCGCAGTACCTGGCTGTGGAAAAAGAACTCGGACTTGATCGGTCGCGCACAAACGTGAACGGCGGTGCAATTGCGCTCGGACATCCGTTGGGCGCGACCGGCACACGTCTCGTTTTGACTGTCCTTCACGAACTGCACCGGCGTGGCGGCCGCTACGGCCTCGCAACCGCGTGCATCGGTGGTGGACAGGGTATCGCGATGATCGTCGAAAGGACTTAGAAACTTTCACGCAAAGGCGCAAAGCCCGGACGCAAAGGCGCAAAGTTTTTAACGAGACTTCTTTGCGCCTTTGCGTGAACCTGGCGCCTTTGCTTGAAATCTGATTTCCTGAATTTAATCCAAATTCTTGCATGCTTTACGAGCATGTTTCTCTCCCTTTTTTCGGTTAACTATTGGCATGTCTCGCTTTTGTTGGAGGAGGTCATTTAAAACCTTATCCGGCACGGCTTTTGACTTGCTAAAGCGAAGCTCAGCATGGTAGAAGTCGCCGTTTGCTTAGCTGATTCCAATCGCAAACATTTCATCTCGAATTTGAACTTGCGCTAACCATATTGTTTAAGGAGTTCCCCTGTATGTCGAAAATAGTGAAGCTTTGTTTTGTGAGCTTGCTGGTACTCGCACTGAGCGCAGTCGCATTTGCGCAGTCGACTACCACCGGCTCGATCGGAGGCGTGGTATCCAATCCTAACAAGGAGGTCGTTCCAGGTGCATCCGTTACTGTGAAGAACGCCGGCACCAACAAGGAAGACACGGCCACGACCGACGACACCGGACGCTTTAAGGTCGCGAATCTCCAGCCCGGAAATTATTCAGTGACCATCAACTCGTCCGGCTTCAGTCCATCGACGATGGACAACGTAGTGGTTGAAATCGGACGCGAGACGACTCTTGAAGTCGCGCTCTCCGTCGGTCCCGTGACGGGAACGGTAGACGTCAGTGCTGAGGCGCCGGTAATCAATACCACCCAGCAAGACTTCTCGACGAACATCAACCAAACTTCCATCAATGAACTCCCGGTCAATGGGCGGCGCTGGTCCAACTTCGCCATTCTTACTCCCACCGCGGTTCCGGACGGCAATTTCGGTTTGATCAGTTTTCGCGGCATCTCGGGTTTGCTGAATAACAGCACTGTCGATGGTGGCGATAACAACCAGGCGTTCTTCTCAGAAGAGCGTGGCCGCACGCGCGCCGGGTACTCAATCAGCCAGGGCGCTATTCGCGAGTTTCAGGTCAACACCTCAAACTTCTCGGCTGAGTATGGCCGGTCCGCGGGTGGGGTTATCAACGCCATCACCAAATCAGGAACCAATGAGTTTCACGGTTCGGGGTTCTTTTACGACCGGAACAACAAGTGGGGCGCGCGCAACCCGAATAGTTTCATAACCCGGTTAGTGAATGGAGTCTCCACAAGAGAAGCCCTGAAGCCAAAAGACGTTCGGTATCAGTTTGGGGGCACGATTGGTGGTCCGATCGTCAAAGACAATCTGTTCTTCTTCTTTAGCTACGACGAGCAGCGACGTAACTTCCCCGGCATCGCGGTATTTAGTACGCCCGGCTATCTCAACACGGTGGCCCGCAGCACGCTTACCGGAAGAGGCCTGACAAACGGACAGATCGATGCGGCATTGCAGTTCATTAACGATCAGACCGGCGAAGTGCCGCGTCGCGGCGACCAGCGATTGTTCCTGCCGAAGATCGATTGGAATATAAACTCAAAGAATCAGTTTACGGCTACGTATAACCGCTTGCGCTGGAACTCACCGGCCGGAGTTCAGACCGGCGCGACCGTGACTCGCGATCGTACCGGCTTTGGCGACGACATAGTTGAAGTCGATTCGCTGAACCTGCGACTTGCGTCAACTCTTTCCAGCCAGCTCATCAATGAATTCCGGTTCCAGTGGGCCGATGAACTGAACGCACAGTTTGCACAGACGCCGCTGCCGGGTCAGCCAACTACGGCCAATGGCTTCTCACCGCAGATTACGTTGACCAACGGCATCACGATCGGTAAGGCCACGTCGCTGGATCGACTTGCTCTTCCGGACGAGCGTCGTTTTCAGTTCGCAGATTCACTGACGTATACGACCGGCAACCACACGTTCAAGTTTGGTACCGACATCAATCGCGTCAGGGACATCGACGACAACCTGTTCACCGGAGCTGGTTCTTACACTTACAGCAACATCAACGACTTCATCGTTGACTATACAAACTGGGTAACTAACGGCGCCCTCCGGGCACAGGCTGTTACGAATTTTACTGCCGATCCCACGACCACGAATCTGACCGGCAGGTGCGCCACCGCAGTTGCATCGCCGAATCAAGCGCAAACTCGATTCGCCGGGAAATGCTACACCAGCAACTACTCACAGGGTTTCGGCCAGCCTCGTTTTACGGAGCGAACTACTGACTGGGCCTTCTTTGCTCAGGATGACTGGCGCGTTTCGCCGCGGCTGACTCTTAACCTCGGTTTGCGTTGGGACTACGAAGCCTTTCCTGAACCGTTCCTCGTGAATCCGGC
>Ga0070694_100002930_pt1 | contig 10143 bp, 12 predicted proteins | sample KBSK1251metaG_FD_65470 | JGI IMG/M metagenome (GOLD analysis project Ga0070694, IMG submission 65470) | Corn, switchgrass and miscanthus rhizosphere microbial communities from Kellogg Biological Station, Michigan, USA - KBS K1-25-1 metaG | ecosystem: Host-associated > Plants > Roots >... | reverse complement strand
GTCCGAGCAGTGGGTCGCGGGCTTCGAGCACGTATTCGGGGATGGGGTTTCCGGTCCACTCACCGCGGCGCGCGCCGAGGTCTACCGGCGGGAGGTCCGGGATCCCCGTCCGCGTTACGACAGCCTGTTCAGAGCGTTCGAACGGTTCCCGGAGGGCGAGCCCGCCCGCATCCGCGTCGAGCCGCAGAGCGGGACCGCGCAGGGCTTCGAGCTGCTGCTTCAGGGTCGCGCCGGACCACGGCTGGGCTGGTGGATCAACTACGCGCTCGCCCGGAGCGAGGAGAGGATCGCGGGCGAGGACGTCCCGCGCTCGATCGACCAGCGCCACACGGTCAACGTCGACTTCAACTACGCGCTGGGCAAGGGATGGGACGCCAACCTCGCATGGCGTTTCCACACGGGATGGCCGACGACCGCGCTGACGACGGCGGAGATCGACGGCGTGGTCGAGACGGTGCTCGGGCCCCGCAACGGCGAGCGACTTCCGAACTATCACCGCCTCGACGCGCGCGTAAGCCGCAAGTGGCCGACCCGCTCCGGTTCTCTGACCGTCTTCGGCGACGTGCAGAATGTTTACGGGAGGAGGAACGTCGCCGGCTACAACCTCGAGGTGGACGAGGCAACCGGCGCGGTCATCCGGAAGGAGGAGCGCTGGCCCGGGTTCTTCGCCACGGTCGGGATCTCGCTGGAGTTCTGACCGCTACTCCTTCACGAACGGCTGGTCTCTCGCGGCGAGCGCCGCGACGAACTCCTTCGGGACGGGTCAGCGAGGCCGGCGGTCCTTCTTTCCGGGAGCGAGCACGATGAGCGCGCCATCGGCGACCCGGCGATCGAGCCCGCAGCTCGAGAGGACGATCCCGGGCGCGTCCGTGAGACTCACGTTCTCGATCGAGCCGTGGAGGACGCAGGAACCGGCGACGGCGGCGGCCTCGGAGTCGGCGAAGTCGAAACGACGTCCGGTCTCTCGCGCGTACCAGTCGAGAAACTCGTGGAGCTTCACCCCTTCGATCGGGGGGATCGGAGCGGTGAAGGCCACCCACTCCCAGTCCGTGCCGGAGGTCGCGCCGCCGCGCCGGACGACGCGGCCGTCGTCGCTCACCACGATCTCCTCGCCCGCCCCCGCGACCACGGAGCCATTCCCGCGAACCATTGCGACGCGTCCCTCCCGCACCTGCAGCTTCGAGTCCTTCCCGCCGACGCGCACCTGGAACTGCGTCCCGGCCGGTCGGAAGAGAGCGTCTCCGGCGCGGACCGCGACGTCTTCGGCCCGTTGCGGCGCCACGCCCGTGTCGACGTAGACCGCGCCGTGAACGAGCTCGACCTCCGTGGCGGAGGCGAGCCGGACGTGCGTCTCCGCATCGAGCCTCACGGAAGCTCCGCCGCGCATGCGCAGCGTGAGCCGGCCGGGCGGGCCGCCGGCCGTATCGAGCTCGGATCCGGCGGCGACCGCTGCCCCCGTCTTCCACCTCGCGCTGCCGGTCACGCGCTCGACGGTGGCCACGGTCGGCGCAATCGGCGCCGGACGCGAACGTACCCACCACACGATCCCCACGGCTGCGGCGAGGACTGCGGCGGCGAGAGAAAGCCACGACCGGGAGGGCCTTCCGCGCTTCTCACCTGTTCCGTAACGGCGCGACCACTCGGCACGGGCCGTCTGCCGGATCGCTCGCAGGTCGTCCTCCGGCACGGCCCGACGGGGACCCGCGTGCTGCAGCATCTTCCGGACCGACTCCTCCTCGGGCGCGCCGCGCCAGCTCTCGCTCACTGCACAACCTCCTTCGAAGCGGCTCCGGCGGATGGAGTCTCGGCGAGTTGCTCGTAGGCCGCCCGGAACGCGGCCCGCGCCCGGGAGAGAAGCGACTCCGCGGCCTTGTAAGTCAGACCGAGGCGCTTCGCGACGTCGCTGACCTCCAGCCCGTCGAGATATCTCCACTCCATGGCGCGCGCGTAGGCGGGAGAGATGCGATCGAGAGCGGCATGGACGAGCTCGGTCGTGTCGGGATCGTCGGGCCGCTTCTCGGCGAAGTCGCCGGTGAGCTCGACCTCGCGCGGCCGGCGGCCCGCGCGGCGGAAGTGGCCCGCGATCTCGTTTCGGCAGCACGCGCACAGCCAGGTGAACAGGGGCGCTTCTCCCCGGTATCCATCGAGCTTTTCGATCACCTTGCAGACAGTGGACTGCACGATCTCCCTCGTCAGCTCCCGGTCGTTATCGAGGCGCCGGAGAGCGAAGCGGTACAGCCCCGCGATGTAGTGCTCCGAAAACGCCTCGAAGGCGTCCTCGTCTCCGGCCCGCAGGCGCTCGACCAGCTCGCGTTCCTGGGCGTCGGGCTGACGGGCAAGAGTTCGGTCGCGGAACACCTTCTATGACCTTGGATGCAAGGCTAGCGCGAATCCTTCGAGGTTGACCCCGGACGCCGCCTACGGGGCCGCGATCAGGTCGGACTTCATGGGGTCGCCGCCGAAGAGGACCCAGAGCGCCGGGACCGTCGTCAGTGCTCCGATCCCGACGAGCGTCGCGCCCACGGCCTTCCGGCGCTTGCGGGGAAGCTTGTCCGAGAGGAGGAGCCCGACACCGGCGCCCAGGAGCGCGCGCGTGAAGACGACGAAGAAGAACGCGGGCGCCGGCAGGTCGAATCTCTTCATTTTTGCCTCCCTGGGAGACAAACTGCTGCAATCTCCCCGCCACCGCGAGTTGATCTACCCCCGGGCCGCGATCGAACTGGATGGATTCCGTCCGGCAGCCCGTTGTTCTAGAGTTTCCCGGGGAGACTCGGAATCGATGCGAAGTCGGCCCGTGCCGCGCGGCGTTCGCCTCTACGATCCGGCGACGCTCGCCCGCCTCTGTCGCGCGCGCGACTATCTCGCGGACCACTTCCACGAGCGCCCGTCGCTCTCGCAGGCGGCGCAGCAGGCGTACCTGTCTCCCTTCTACTTCGGCCGCCTGTTCGCCGGGGCGTTCGGAGAGACCCCGCACGAGTTCGTGACGCGCCTGCGCATCGAGCGGGCGAAGCGGATGCTCCTCGCGGACCACGCCTCCGTCACCGACATCTGTTTCGACGTGGGATACGAGAGCCTGGGCTCCTTCAGCACGCGCTTCCATTTGCGGACGGGCCTCTCTCCGGCCGCCTTCCGCCGCGAGGCGCGCCGGATCTTCGGTTTCCGGAAATGGCGTCTCTTCTACGTGCCGGCCTGCTACCGGCACTTCTACCTGCATGAGCAAGTCGGGGGGACTGCGGTTACGGCCCGGCACCTGCCTCCGAATTCCCCCTCTCCGGGCCCGGGTTAACCTCGGGCGCAAGACCGCAAGTTTCGAGAAGCGCGGACGCCGCGTGTCCCGGTAACGTCCCTCCCGAAAGGAGGCTCCCGTGATTCAGCGACTCTCCCACACCGGCATCTACGTCCTCGACCAGGACGCGGCCCGCGAGTTCTACGTCGACAAGCTCGGTTTCGAGGTCCGCGACGACCACACGATGGAAAACGGATTCCGCTGGCTGACGGTCGGAGCGAAGGCTCAGCCGGATCTGAACATCATCCTGATGAGGGTGGACGGTCCGAACATCCAGCCGGAGCTCGCGAAGACCCTCCGCGGCCTGCTCGAGAAGGGGATGATGAGCGGCGGCGCCCTCCACACCTCGGATTGCCGGAAGACCTACGAGGAGCTCCGCGCCAAAGGGGTCGAGTTCATCCAGCCGCCGGAGGAACGTTTCTACGGAATCGAGGCCCTCATGAAGGACAATTCGGGCAACTGGTTCAGCCTGACCGAACCGAAGGGATTCTGAAGATGACGAAAAAGGATCCGCGCATCGACGCTTACATCGAGAAGGCGGCAGACTTTGCGAAGCCGATCCTGAAACACCTCCGCAAGGTCGTCCACAAGGGGTGCCCCGAGGTCGAAGAGACGATGAAATGGAGCATGCCGCACTTCGACTACAAGGGGCCGCTCGCGGGGATGGCCGCGTTCAAGGCTCACTGCGCGTTCGGATTCTGGAAGGGCTCCCTGATCGTGCCGGGCAGCAAGGAGGCGATGGGCCAGTTCGGATGCATTACGAAGATCGCGGACCTCCCGAAGGAAGACGCTCTCGTCGGATACGTACGGAAGGCGGTGGAGCTGAACGATCGGAAGGTCAAGGTCCCGCGGCCCGTGAAGCACGAGAGGAAGGAGATCCCGATGCCGGCCGACCTCGCGGCGGCGTTGAGGAAGAACGCGAAGGCGCGGACAATCTACGAGGCCTTCCGGCCGAGCCACCAGAGGGAGTACCTCGAGTGGATCACGGAGGCGAAGACCGACGAGACGCGCCGCAAGCGGCTCGAGACCGCGGTCGAGTGGATCTCGGAGGGCAAGCCGCGGAACTGGAAGTACATGTCCGCCCGGGTGCCGGCGCCGTCTTCCCGACCCGCCGGATCGCGTCGCACCGGAGCGCGTTGAACCGGCCGGCGTCTTCCCGGATGCGGTAGCCCGGTCCGGACCGGCCGGCGCGGCCGGACCGCTGGTCCCGATCGTGCAGGCTTTTCCACGGCGTTCCGCCCGCCTTCGGTTCGCCCGCGAGAAGGTTGAACCGGAGAACCGCGACACCGCATACGCCAGGAAGAGGAGTCCAAAATGGCGAAACAGCCCCGACCCGTCCGTTCCCTCGAAAACCGCGCCCGCCCACTCGTGAACCAGAGAGCCCCCGAGATCCAGGCTTTCGGCCGGCTCGCGCGGCTCCCGAATGCGCTCTCCCAGACCGTGGCCCAGCAGAGCGTGGACAACCTGAACCAGGTTCTGGCCGACACGATGACCCTCCGGGACCTCTACAAGAAGCATCACTGGCAGGTCGCCGGCCCCACGTTCTATTCACTGCACCTCCTTTTCGACAAGCACTACGAGGAGCAGAACGAGCTCGTCGACACGATCGCCGAGCGCATCCAGTCGCTCGGCGGATTGAGCCTCGCGATGGCCCCCGACGTGGCGGAAGCGACGTCGATCCCGCGCCCCCCGAAAGGGCGCGAAGAGGTTCCGGTCCAGATCTCGAGACTGCTCCACGCGCACGAGATCATCCTGGAGGAGTCGCGTTCGATGGCCCGGCAGGCGGACGAAGCGGGGGACGACGGCACCAACGACCTGCTGGTCTCCGACGTCATCCGGACGGGGGAGAAGCAGGTGTGGTTCCTGGCCGAGCACCTCGTCGACTCTCCGGTCGTGAGGTCGGAGTAATGAGTACCGCAACTCTTCCGCAGGCCACGACCGGCGCGCTTCCGGCGGGAACGAAGCTTCCCGACTTTCACCTCCCGGTCGCGCCGGGCAGGAAGGCTTCGCTCTCCGACTATCGCGGTCAGACCGTGATCCTGGCGTTCTATCCGGCCGACTGGAGTCCCGTCTGCGGAGATCAGATGGCGCTCTACAACGAAGTGCTGCCGGATTTCCAGGAGCACCGGGCCCAGGTCCTGGGTGTCTCGGTGGACGGCCCGTGGTGTCATCGGGCATTCGCGGAGGCGCGGAAGCTTCGCTTTCCGCTGCTCTCGGACTTCGAGCCCAAGGGGGCGTTCGCACGCGCCTGCGGCGTGTACCGGGAGGGGGATGGAACCAGCGAGCGGGCCCTGTTCGTCGTCGACGGCGAGGGAACGATCCGGTGGAGCTACGTTTCTCCGATCGACGTCAACCCGGGCGCCGACGGGATCCTCGAGGCGCTCGAAGAGCTGGAGTCCAACCGTCCGACGCCGAAAGGTGAAACCCCGTGACTGTCCTGAAGCCGCCCGTCTCTTCGGACGACCATCGGGCGGGGCCCGACGGCGCCCCGGTGACGCTGACCGAATACGGCGACTACGAGTGCCCGTACTGTGGTGCGGCGTATCCGATCGTCCAGGAGGTGCGGCGGGCGCTCGGACCCAATCTCCGTTTCGTCTTCCGCCACTTTCCGCTTTCGCAGGCGCATCCGCACGCGCAACGCGCGGCCGAAGCGGCGGAGGCAGCGGGCGCGCAGGGCGAGTTCTGGAAGATGCACGACCTTCTCTTCCAGAACCAGGACGCGCTCGAGGACGCGGACCTCCTCCGCTACGCGGTCTCGCTCAAACTCGACGGGGAACGTTTCACGAGAGAGCTCTCCTCCGGCCTCCACGCCGACCGCGTCCGCCGGGACTTCCGATCCGGCGTCCGCAGCGGCGTCAACGGAACTCCCACGTTTTTCATCAACGGCGTCCGTCACGACGCCCCGTGGGATCTGCCGACGCTCACCGCCGCGCTCGAGGCGGCGGCGGCCGTCCCGGGAGTTCGATGACGGGGGATATCTCGGTCGTCGGGATCGGCGGCAGTCTCTCCGCGCAGTCGAGCAGCCGGGCGGCGGGCTGGGCGGTTCCGCTGGTAATCCCGATCCCTCAGGCCTGGCGGGTCTTCGACCGCGAAGGCGTGCACGACGAGAATGTGTCCGATCAGCTCCGCGCCCTCGGGCGCGAGGTCACCCGGGCCGCGAAGCAGTTCGGTGCGAAAGTCCTCACCACTCCGGACGCCGAGCGGGCCGAGGCGCAGATCCAGCCGATCACCCGCGAGGAAGCAAAGTCAGAGGGTGGCCAGGTGAGTTCTCCGGAGGTCGGGATGCTCCGGGAGACCTGACCTCCACCTTACAATCTTCCCGCGCCCTACCGAGGCGACACCTCGAATGACCGAAGAACTCGAAGAGTCCCGGATCCGCCGAAGCGCTCTCGCCGACAGCGAGGAGCGCTTCCGGCACCTCGTCGACGGGGTCGAGGACTACGCCATATTCCTTCTCGACCCGGTCGGCAACGTGAGCACCTGGAACCGCGGCGCCGAACGAATCAAGGGATATCGGCCGGAGGAGATCCTCGGAAAACACTTTTCGGTCTTCTACACTCCCGAGGCGATCAGCCGGGCCTGGCCGCAGTTCGAGCTGTCGGTCGCGAGCGAGAGCGGCCGGTTCACGGACGAGGGCTGGCGGCTCCGCCGGGACGGGACCCGCTTCTGGGCGAGCGTCGTCATCACTGCGATCCGGGGAAAATTCGGAGAGCTGCGCGGGTTCCTGAAGATCACCCGGGACCTCACCGAGCGCCGCCAGGCCGAAGAGGCTCTCCGTCGGAGCGAGGAGCGCTTCCGGATCCTCGTGGACGGAGTGCGCGACTACGCCGTGTTCCTCCTCGACGCGAGCGGGAACGTCGCGAGCTGGAACCGCGGCGCTGAAATCCTGAAAGGTTACTCGGCGTCGGAGATCATCGGCTCACACTTCTCGGTCTTCTATACGCCGGAGTCGATCCTCCAGGGAAAGCCGGACTGGGAGCTGAAGACCGCGTCCCAGTACGGGCGGATCGAAGACGAAGGTTGGCGGGTCCGCAAGGACGGCACCCGGTTCTGGGCGAACGTCGTGATCACGTCCCTGCGCGGCGAGGACGGGAAACTGATGGGTTTCGCGAAGGTGACCCGCGACATGACGGAGCGACGCAACCTGGAGGCGCTGCTCGAGGTGGATCGCCAGAAAGACCAGTTCCTGGCGATTCTGGCGCACGAGCTCCGCAATCCGCTGGCGCCCATTCGAAGCGCTCTCCAGATCATGCTGGAGCCGTCCGCCACGGACGAGACGTTCACCCGTGCGAGGGACATCGCCGAACGCCAGCTGACGAACATGACCCGGCTTCTCGACGATCTCCTCGACGTGTCGCGGATCCGGGAGGGACGGATCGACCTGCGCCGCGAGATCGTCGCCGTCTCGACGATCGTCCAGGCTGCAGTCGAGACGTCGCAGCCCCTCATCGCGGAGCGCGGACAGGAACTGACCGTCGAGGTGCCCCCCGAGGAGGTCTGGATCGACGCGGACCCCGTGCGTCTCTCCCAGGCCCTGACCAACCTCCTGAACAACGCGGCGAAATATACCGGCCGGGGGGGACGGATCTGGGTGACGGCATCACGCTCCGACGGATATGCCCTCATCCGCGTCCGCGACTCCGGGATCGGCATCGATCCGATCATGCTGCCCCACGTGTTCGACCTGTTCGTGCAGGCGCAGCCGCACACCGGGACATCCGGCGCGGGGATGGGAATCGGGCTCACGCTCGCGAAAAGACTGGTCGAGCTCCACGAGGGCCGTATCGAGGCGATCAGCGCGGGAGCCGGCCTCGGAAGCGAGTTCTCGATCCGGCTACCGGCCGTGGAAGCCGCAAGCGTCGCGAGCGGGACGGCTTCCGCGGGCGAGGGCGGGGATTCCCGGGAGGGGACGCCTCTGCGCGTGCTCGTGGTCGACGACAACCGCGACGCGGCGGACGGACTCGCTCTGCTTCTCGACCTCCACGGCCACGAGACCCGCGTCGCGTACGAAGCCGAGGGCGCGCTCCAGGCGGCGAAGGCGTTCCGGCCGGACGTTGCGATCCTCGACATCGGAATGCCGGTGATGGACGGATACGAGCTCGCGCGGCGCCTCAAGAAAACGCCGCAAGCCGAAAAGACGGTTCTCGTCGCGATGACGGGCTGGGGACAGGAAGAGGACGTGCGGAAAGGGAAAGAGGCCGGCTTCGATCACCACCTCGTCAAGCCGTCCGAGCCGGCCGTGCTCGAAAAGCTGCTCGCGGAGGTCGCGGCGCGCCGGGAGCGCTGATCCCCGGACGAGAATATTCGGGATCCCGGTCCCGGATGTGGCACGCGGCTTGCGCCCTCTCCCCGTAGAGAAAGGAGTATCCATGTACCGACGAATACTGAGATCGATTTCGATGGCTGCGCTCGCCACTGCCGTGAGTGCGCCCATATTTGCGCAGTTGCCTCCGCCTCCTCCGCTGCCCGGGCTCGAGATCCGCATCGGCCGGACGAGGCCGCCGCGGGTCCGGTATGAGCGGCGCACCCGCCGTACCGAACGCAACGCCGTCTGGGTGGCGGGAGCCTGGGACTGGCAGGGCGACAACTGGGTCTGGGTTCCGGGACGCTGGGTCGTTCCGGAGTCGCGCCGTGCCCACTGGGTCCGGGCCCGTTACGTCCGTGAGTACGGCGGTTGGCGCTACGTTCCGGGTCACTGGTCGACGCAGAGAGTCATCGAGGGCGACGAGTACCGCCGCTGGAGAGACGAGCACCGCCGGCACTGATCAGTCGTCGGTCGGGTCGTAATCCCCGGGGTCGGCGTGGAGCTCCAGAGCTCCCGTCGACCCCGTCGCTTTTTGCAGGGTCGCGCGGATGTCCTCGAACTCCGCGGCGGCCTGGCCGGTCGGCGCGGAGTCTCCGCTCTCGATCGCCGAGAAGAGCCCGGAGAGACGCGCGCTCATCCGGACGAGAGCCTTCTCGCTTGCGTCGAGATCCTTCGCATTCGGGGTATTCCCGCTTTTCCGCCGAGCGCGGACCTCCTGCAGCGCGGCCGCGACGCGATCCATCTCGGCGGCGGTCCGTACCGCGAGGTCGTACTGGCGAACGAGGTCCTCGCGGGACGCGGAGATCCGGGGATCCGCCTCGACCGTCAGCGGCTGCGTGAGGGTCCTGCCTCCGGCCGTCAGCCGCACCGTGTACGTGCCGGGAACGACGAGCGGCCCCTCCGGCTCGATCGGAGTGTCTTCCCCCCAGATTGCCGCGATCGAGTAGTCGTAGGTCTCCGCCTTCGGACGCGGGCCGCGCAGATCCCAGACGAAGCGGTGGTGGCCCGCGGCCGCCGACGGCGGCGCGGGAGGCTTCACCCACGCGTCCGCAAAATAGCGCCGCGCCGTCAGCTTCTCGGGCCCGTCGGCGCTGGAGACCTTTCGGACGACACTGCCCTTCGCGTCGAGGATCTCGATGGTCAGCGGCTCCGACGCGCGCGACAGCGTGTAGTCGATGAGGGCGCCGGTCGGCGGGTTCTTCCCCATCGGCGTTTCCGGCGGGAGCGGCGTGTCGTGGTTGATGTTGCGCCGAACGCGGACCGCGCGCGCCGGCACGAAGAGGTGGACCGGTTCGCTCGCGACCGCCGGCGTCAGCTGCCGGAGCGGAGTGATGCCGTCCAGGATCCAGAGCGACCGGCCGTTCGTCGCGGCGACCAGATCGTCGCCGTGGACCTGGAGATCCTCGACCCACACGGTCGGGAGGTTCAACTGGAGCGGTTGCCAGTGGCCCCCGTCGTCGAAAGACACGTAGGCTCCGCCGAGCGTGCCCGCGTAGAGGAGGCCCTTGCGCGACGGGTCGGCGCGGACGACCGTCGTGTAGTGCGTGGCCGG
>Ga0070694_100002928_pt1 | contig 10148 bp, 12 predicted proteins | sample KBSK1251metaG_FD_65470 | JGI IMG/M metagenome (GOLD analysis project Ga0070694, IMG submission 65470) | Corn, switchgrass and miscanthus rhizosphere microbial communities from Kellogg Biological Station, Michigan, USA - KBS K1-25-1 metaG | ecosystem: Host-associated > Plants > Roots >... | reverse complement strand
ACGAACGCCACCACGTGGAACGCCGGCTGGCTCGCGTTCAGCGCGACCGCAATGAGGAGGAGCCGACCCGGCTCGCCGAAGACGAGCGCCACCACCAGCGCGGCGCCGAGAACGAGGACCACGCCTGACAGGTACGAGGGAATCGACAGCGGATCGAATTCGCCCTCGAAGCCGAGGCGTGCCGCCGCGGCGAGCACCCAGAGGACGAAGCTGAGCAGCACGACGAGCGTGAAGTCGAGCGCCGAGGCACGGTAGTCGTGCGCACGCACCGGCAGGAAGCAGGCGAGCCTTGCCCCGGCGACCAGGTTCCGACCGAGCGACGACAGGTAGAACGCGAGCGGCCCGCGCTCGCTCATAGCGCCTGGCCGATGGCCTTCGCCCTCGCTTCGTCGATCAGGCGCGCGATGTCCGCGGCCTGGGCCGACTTGGCGATGCTGCCGGCGTCGACTGCCGCCGCCGCGCGCAGCGCGCGCTCGACGCGCGCGGCGTCGATGCCGGGCTCGGCGAGCTTCGCCGCCTGCAGGAGCTCCGCGAAGCGCGCCGGGCGGCGGAATGCGTCCGCGCTTTTCAGCAATCCCAGCAGGACCTGCGCCGAGGCGCTGCCGGCATTCCTCAGCGCGCTGCGATTCTTGGCCGCCGTCACGGCGAGTTCGCGCACTTCGCCCGGCGCGCGCAGGCGCTCGGACAGCGCGCCGATCCCGGATTCGCCCAGCGGCCAAGTCAGGAGCGCAAAGCGCACGGGAACCGAGCCGGAGAACGCCTTGGGCCACGCTTTCAGCTCCGGGAATACCTTCGCGCGGAAGCCGCACTGCTCGAGCACTTCGAACATGCGTTCGGGGTGCGCCTCGGCGAGGCCGCGCGAGAATTCCTGCCACACGCGCTCGGCCACGAGATGGTCGGCTTCGCCCGACTCGACCATTCCCCGCATGAGCCCAGCGGTTTTTTCATCGACCTTGAAACCGAATCGGGCGGCAAAGCGCGCAACACGGAGGATGCGGACCGGATCCTCGGCGAAAGCCTCGCTCACGTGCCGCAGCACGCCTTTTTCCAGGTCCTGCTTTCCGCCGAAGGGGTCGATCAGCGTTCCGTCCTCGGCCTTCGCCATCGCGTTGATCGTGAGGTCGCGGCGCCGGAGATCCTCTTCGAGCGTCACTTCGGGCGATGCGTGGACCTGGAAGCCCTTGTAGCCGCGGCCGCTCTTGCGCTCGGTCCTCGCCAGCGCGTACTCCTCGTGGGTCTTGGGATGCAGAAAGACGGGGAAGTCCTTGCCGACCGGCTGGAAGCCGAGCTTGACCATTTCTTCCGGGGTCGAGCCCACCACGACATAGTCCCGGTCCTTCACCGGCAGGCCGAGCAGCTCGTCCCGCACGGCGCCGCCGACGACATAGACCTTCACGTGGCGGTTTTACTTATTGGCGTAGGGCTCGTCTTCGGCGACGAACTCGGACTCGCGCCGCGCGGCATCGCGCCATTCCCGCACCGCGCCCAGCGCCTGCACCGCCTCGCAATACTCCTGCGCGACCCGCGGCAATTCGACCGCGTAGGCATGGAAGCGCATCACGACCGGGGCGAAGAACGCATCGGCGACCGAGAAGCGCCCGAAGAGCAGGCTGCCGCCGCCGCCGAAGCGCTCGCGGCATTCGCTCCACAGCGCGACGACACGCTCGATGTCCCTGCGCGACTCCGGCGTCATGCCCTTGCCGGGATAGCGGTTGCGGATGTTCATCGGCATCTTGCTGCGCAGCGCCTGGAAGCCCGAGTGCATTTCCGCGCAGGCCGAGCGCGCGATCCGGCGCGCTTCCGGGCTTTCGGGCCACAAGCGCTTGTCCGGAAACATCTCGGCCGCGGTCTCGCAGATCGCCAGCGAATCCCACACCGGCTGCCCGTCGATGAGCAGGACCGGGACCTTTTTCGCCGCCGAGTACTGCTCGATGCCCGCAACCCGCAGGCCGCCCGTGCTCTCGTCGAACTTGAGCTGGATTTCCTCGAACGCGATCTGCGCCTGGCGCAGGAGCACCCAGGGGCGCATGGACCAGGATGAATAGTTCTTGTTGCCGATGACGAGCTGGAGCTTCATGGAAGGGAAAGTTTAGCGCGGCAGCGCGAGCTCGGCGACGAGGCCGGGCGCGGCGTTGCTCAAGGTGACGTCGCCGCCGTGCCAGCGGGCGATGTTGCGCGCGATGCTCAGGCCGAGGCCGGTGCCGCCGCTGTCCATGTTGCGCGAATTGTCGAGCCGGTAGAAGGGCTCGAACACGCGCTCGAGCTCCGCCTCGGGGATCCCCGGGCCGCGGTCGCGAATCGCAATGCGCAGCCGCTCGGGCGAGTCGCTGATCTCGATGTCGGCCGACTCGCCATAGCGGATCGCGTTCTCGACCAGGTTCTCGAGGCAGCGGCGCAGCGCCTGCGGGTCGGCGCGGTACGGGCGGCTCGCCGCGCCGCGCACGCTGAGCGCCTGGCCCGACTCGCGGCGGTCCTCGCACATGCTGTCGATCAGCGCGCCGATGTCCACCGGCCGGCGCTCGGCGTCCTTGCCGAGCGTGCTGAAGAAGTTGAGCGTCGTGCCGACCATGGTCTGCATCTCGTCCAGGTCGCGCAGCAGCTTCGCGCGCAGCTCGGCGTCGGGCAGCATCTCGGCGCGCAGCCGCAGGCGCGTGATGGGCGTCTTGAGATCGTGCGAGATGGCCGACAGCAGCCGGCTGCGCTCCACGAGGTAGCGGCGCACGCGCTCCTGCATGCGGTTGAAAGCGGCGATCACGCGCCGGATCTCGCTCGGCCCCTCGGCCTGCAGCGGCGCCTCGGGCTCCTCGCCGATCGCGTCGGCGGCGCGCGCCAGGCGGTCGAGCGAGCGCGTGATCATGCGCACCAGGAGCGCGGCGAGCGCGAAGCACAGGAGCAGCAGCAGCGTGAGCAGCGGCACGAGCGATTCGAGCTGCGACAGCGGCTCGTGCGGCACGTTGACGTTGAACACCGCGATGGTGCCGTCCTCGAGCCCGACCTGCGCGATGATCGCGAACGGCTCGGGCAGCAGGAAATAGAAGTGCCGCGCCATCCAGAACTCGAAGGTGCCCGGCTCCGCCGGGTAGGCGCGCGGCTGCGGGTTGATGTCGACCCGGATCGGCCAGCGCGCGCCGATCTGGCGCTGCACCGACTCGGTGAACTCGGCCTCGTAGGGATCGTGCTCGGTGAAGCCGCTCTCTACCGCGACCGGCAGCTCGGAAAGCGCGACCCGCAGGTGCGGGCCGCTCACCTCCTCGACCACCTTGCCGCGCTCGGCCGGCGGCAGGCGGTTCAGGATGCGCGCGGTCTGCGCGATGTTCGCCGCGATCTGCAGCGAGGCGAGGCGGTAGACCGAGCTGCCGCGGTCGAAAAGATGGATCGCCATGCTGCCGAGCTGCGCGACCAACAGGCCCGCGGCGAGCACCAGCAGCGTGCGCCCGAAGAGCGACGCCGGCAGGAAGCGCATCAGTCGATGCGCTCGACCGCCGCGGCGAGCACGTACCCTTCGCTGCGCACCGTCTTGATGATGCGCGGCTCGCGCGCATCGTCGCGCAGCCGCACGCGCAGCCGGCTCACCTGCACGTCGATCGAGCGGTCGAACGGCGTGCCGTCGCGGCCCACCGTGAGATCCATGAGCTGGTTGCGGTCGAGCACGCGGTTCGGATGCTCGACGAACACCTGCAGCAGGCGGAACTCGGCGCCGCTCAGCGCCACCACCACGCCGTCGGGCGCGACCAGCTGGCGCGCCGCGAGGTCGAAGGTCCAGCCGGCGAAGCGCAGCCGGTGGGGCTCGCCGCGCACCGGCGCCTGGCCGCGCGTGCGGCGCAGGATGCTCTTGATGCGCGCGAGGAGCTCGCGCGGGCTGAACGGCTTCGCCAGATAGTCGTCGGCGCCCATCTCGAGGCCGACGATGCGGTCGACCTCGTCGGCGCGCGCGGTCAGCATGATCACCGGAAGGTTGGCGTTCGCGCTCGCGCGCAGATCGCGGCACAGCGTGAGCCCGCTGTCGCCGGGGAGCATGAGGTCGAGCACGACGATGTCGGGACGGCCGGCTTCGAGCGCGTGGCGCATCTCGCGACCGTCGGTCGCGAGCGTGACGCGATAGCCGTTGCGCTGCAGGTACTCGCCGAGCAGCTTGCGAATCTCGGCATCGTCGTCGACGACCAGGATGTGATCGGCGCGATCCATCGCGCGGTAGTTCTGCATGGCGGCGCGGCGCGCGTCAAGCATGTAACACAGTGTAACAAGCGCGCGTCACGTGCAATTCCCCGGTTACATGCCGCTGCTCCAATAAGTGCGGAAAAGGAGCTCGCCACCGATGAAGTACACCGAGATGTCGCGTCGCCAGAAGATCGTGTGGATCCTGAAGCTCGCCGTATGCATCATCTCGTTCGGCATGATCTATCCGAACGTGATGCAGGACTGACGGTTTTTCCTCCCTGTAGTTAGTTCGTTCCCGCCCCGGCCCGCCGGGGCGCTTTTTTACGGTCCGCCGGCGGCGCGGCCGCCGTCCTTGATCGGCGTCGCGAAGCGGTACTCGATGTCCCAGGGGAAATGGATCCACTTGTCCTGCTTGAACTCCTTGACGAAGGTGTCGACGATGGCGCGCCCGGCGGGCTTGGCGTAGAGGCAGGCAAAGTGCGCCTTGGGGAGAAGCTGGCGCACCGTCTGCGCGGTGTTGCCGGTATCGACGAGATCGTCGATCAGCAGATAGCCTTCGCCCTCGCCGCTCACTGCCTTCAGCACCTGCACCTGTCCGCGCTGCTGGGCCGCGGCGCCGGCGGCGGCCGAGTCGTAGCTGGTGACGCAGATCGTGTCGACCAGCCGGATGTCGAGCTCGCGCGCCACGAGCGCCGCGGGCACGAGCCCGCCGCGCGTCACGGCGATGATTCCCTTCCACGGACCTTTCTGGTGCAGAACCTCGGAAAGATAGCGCGCGTCGCGGTGCAGCTCGACCCACGAGATGATGATCTCGTCTTCGTACGGCGTGCGCGCCATATCCGATTTTATCCAAATCCGAATCAGGGACAGACCACGGTTATCGATTCGATTGGCCGCGGAACGCCCAGCCGGTGAAGCGCGCCTCGATCGCCGCGGTGGCGGCGTAGAGCAGGATGCCGAGCACCGCGAGGACGAGAAGACCGGCGAACACGATCGGCACCTGGAACGCCGCCTGGGCGTCGAGCATGAGCTTGCCGATGCCCTTGTTCGCGCCCACCGTCTCCGACACCACCGCGCCGACGAAGGCGAGCGTGATCGCGACCTTGAGCGAGCCGAAGAAGTAAGGCAGCGAGCGCGGGATGCCCACCTTGCGCATGACGTCGAGCTTGGAGGCGCCGAGCGCACGCAGCACGTCCTCGAGCTCGGGCTCGGTCGTCGCCAGTCCGGTCGCCACGTTCACCACGATCGGGAAGAACGAGATCAGGAACGCGGTCAGCACGGCGGGGATCTCGCCCAGGCCGAACCAGAGGATCAGCACCGGCACGACCGCCACCTTCGGGATCGAGTTGAAGCCGATCAGCACGGGATAGATGCCCGCGTAGAGCGCGCGGTGCCAGCCGACCGCGATGCCGAGCGCGAGCCCGAACACGGTCGCGATCAGGAACCCGGCGAGCGTGGTCCACAGCGTGACGAAGGCGTTGTCCCAGATCGGCTTGCGGTAGCGCCACAGCGCGCCAAACACGTCCGACGGCGCGGGCAGGATCGTCAGCGGGACGTCGAGTGCCTGGCACACGATTTCCCACAGCACGAACATCGCGACGACGAACGCCGTAGGCGAAAAAACCCGGATGGCGAGCTCGCGCTTATCCACGGATCAGCGCTCTCAGGTCGTGAACCACGTCCTGGAACTCGGGCGTGTAGGTCACCTCGAGGTCGCGCGGGCGCGCAATCGGCACCTCGCAGCGCCGCACGATGCGCCCGGGACGGCTCGACATCACGTAGACCGTGTCGGCGAGGAATACCGCCTCGCGCAGGTCGTGCGTCACGAGCATCACGGTGACCTTGCGCGCCGCCTGCAGGTCGCGCAGCGCGACCCACAGCTCCTCGCGCGTGAAGGCGTCGAGCGCACCGAACGGCTCGTCGAGCAGCAGGATCTCCGGCTCGTGGATCAGCGCGCGGCAGATCGAGGCGCGCTGCTGCATCCCGCCCGAGAGCTCCCAGGGATGCTTATCCGCGAACCCCTGCAGCCCTACGGACTCCAGCAGCGCCCGCGCTTTTGCGGAAAACTTCGCCTTCGAAAAGTCCCGGCGATACGGTTCCACGATCTCCAGGGGCAGGAGCACGTTCTCGAGCGCGGTGCGCCACGGCAGGAGGTTCGAGTTCTGGAACGCCATGCCGACGGACTTGAGCGGGCCGGACACCGGCGCGCCCTCGACGAGCAACGTGCCCGACGCCGGCGGATGCAGGCCGGAGATGAGCCGCAGGAGCGAGCTCTTGCCGCAGCCCGAGGGCCCGACCACGGCGATGAACTCGCCGGGCGCGATCTCCAGGGTCACCTCGTCGATGGCGCGGACCGCGGCCGCGCCGCGGCCGTACGCCATCGAGACGCGGTCGAGCTCGACTAGGGACAGCTTACGTGACGCGGCACTTCACCTCACCAAGCGCTGCTCCCGCGGCGGCAGGTACTGCGCGGTGAAGATATCGGCGGCCTTGGGCTTGTTGGTGTACTGGAAAGTGAGGCCGATCTGGTCGATCGAGCGCTCGAGGCGCTTCATGTCGACCGCGCCGAGGCCGTTTTTCTGCACGTCGGGCGTGACGAAGTTCTTCTGCAGCGAGAGCTTCAGGCGCTCGAGCTCGACTTCGCGCTTGGCGATCGGGTTGCGCTTCATGAGCGAGTCGATCGCGCTTTCCGGGTCCTTGATCGTGTCCTGGATGCCGCGGATCGTGGCGCGCACGAATCCCTGCACCGCCTTCGGCGAGAAGCGCATGAAGTCGGGGTTGGCGACGATCACGTTGCCGTACAGGTCGACGCCGTGGTCGCGCATGTGCAGCACCACGATCTCGTCGTCCTTCACCCCGTTCGCCTTCAGGTTCATGTAGGAGGAAAACCAGAAGCCGGTGATCGCGTCGACCTTGCCCTGGGCGAGCATCGGCTCGCGCACCGGGAAGCCGATGTTCTCGATCTTCACCTTGGCGGCATCGATCTTGTTCGCCTGCACGAAGATCGGCCACTGCGCGTAGGCGCCGTCGGGCGCGGGTGCGCCGAGCACCTTGCCCTCGAGATCCTTGGGCTTGGCGATGCCGTTCTTCTTCAGCGTGACGATCGAGAAGGCGGGCGTGTCGTACACCATCATCACCGCCTTCACCGGCAGGTTGCGAGGGTTGTCGCGGTACTTGATGAGCGAGTTGATGTCGGCGAAGCCCATCTCGTACGCGCCCGAGGCCACGCGGTTGATGCCCTCGACCGAGCCCGAGCCGGGATCGATGCTGACGTTGAGGCCCTCGGCCTTGTAGTAGCCCTTGTCGATCGCCACGAAGTACGGCGCGCCCGGGCCCTCGAAGCGCCAGTCGAGCGCGAAGCGGACCGCAATCTCCTTCTGGGCGAGCGCCGCGCCCGAAGCGAGCAAGGCGGCAAGAAGAGCAGCGAAACGCATGAGTTTCCCCCTGAGCGATTATAGAGGCGGCGCGCGCAGGTGCCAGTCGGTGGCGCGCTGGAAGGCGTGCCCCGCTCGCAGGGCGCTCGCCTCGTCGCGCGGCGGCGCGATGAGCTGCATCCCGATCGGCATGCCCGCCTTGGTGCGCCCGGCGTTGGCGCAGACCACCGGCAGCCCGAGATAGCTGATCGGGCGCGTGAGGCGCACGAACCGGCCCATCATCTGCGTCACGGCGTCGCCAACGGTAATTTCCGTCTCGGCGAGGGTCGGGGTCTGAAACGACACGACCGGCCCGTGCACCAGATCCACCTTCGAAAACACCGCGTCGCAGAAGGCGTCGATCGCCGGCTGGCGCGCCTGCAGCGCTTTCACGTAGTCGAGCGCGAGGACCGAGCGGCCCTTTTCCAGGCGCTCGCGCACCTGCGGCGAATAGTCCTGGGGCCGCGTGCGGAACCATTGGTCGTGGAACGGATTCGCTTCCGCCGCATGGAGCGCGGCTGCGAGCGCACTCAAGCGCGAGAAGTCCGGCACGTCGACGTCCACCACCGCGGCGCCGAGGCGCCGGAAAACGTCGAGCGACGCCTCCATTGCGGCCGCGATCTCGGCATCGCAGCCGTCGTAGAAAATCTGCCGCGGCCGACCGATGCGCAGGTTCGCAATGGGTTTTTCAAGTTCCCGCATCCATTCGGTTTGCGCGATGACTTGCAGTACCAGCGCGGCATCTTCGACGGTGCGGGCAAGCGGCCCGACCGTATCGAGCGACGGACACAGCGGCAGGATGTTCTCCACCGAGACCAGCCCGTGCGTGGGGCGCACGCTCGAGATTCCGCAGAACGCGGCAGGGAAACGCACCGAGCCTCCGGTATCGGAGCCGAGCGAGGCGAACGCCGCGCGGGCCGCGACCGCGGCGCCCGAGCCCGACGACGAGCCGCCGGTAATGCGCTCGGTGTCCCATGGGTTGCGGCAATGGCCGTAGTGCCAGTTGTGGCCGGTCGGGCCCATCGCGAACTCGGCCATGTTGAGAACGCCGAACTGGATCGCGCCGGCGGCGTCGAGATATTCCAGGACTTTCGCGGTGCCGGAGGCCCGCACGTCGCGCAGGATCTTCGAGCCGCAGCTCGAGACCACGCCGCGGCGGTAATACATGTCCTTGTGCGCCATCGGCACGCCGTGCAGCGGGCCTCGCACGTATCCGCGCGCCAGGTCGCGGTCGGCGAGCTGCGCCGCCGCCAGCGCGCTCTCGGCATCGATGCGCAGGAAGCAGTTGAGGCGCGGCTGCACGGCCCGGGCGCGCTCGAGCACCGCTTCCATGACGGCGACGCACGTCGTGCGCTTCTCGCGGATCTCGGCCGCGAGCTCGACGCAGGAAAGCGCAATCAGACCGTTGTCCGTCAGATGGTCTCTGTGAGAGCGGTCCATGCCCAAAGAGCTTCGCGCGCGGCGCGGCGGGCCTCGAACGCCGTGTAGGCGTCCGCCGGCGCCACGTATTTGGAGACGAGGTGCTCGACCCACTTCTCCACCTTGGCCGCGCGCCCGGCTTCGAAGCGCAGGTGCTCGAGCGCCGCAGCCTTCACGCCATAGTGCTTCTGCAGGCTGTCCGCGAGCCTCCCCCAGAGGCTCGGCAGATGCCGCTCGAGCATGTACGCAATCAACGTCGTGTGCACCGGCCCGGAGCGCAGGCCATGCTCTCGCAGTACGTCGACCAGATCGGCCGCCTCGGCGCTCGGCTCGGCCTGGAGCTCGCGCTGCGTGGCGCCGAGGGCCGTCAGCACTTTCTTCCACCCGGCATCGGCGTCCGCCGCCGGGTTTTTCAACGCCTCGTGCAGCTGCAGGAATAGCTCCTTTCCATCCTGCGCGTCGATCTGCGACACCTTGGCCGCGAACGCGTAGCGCCCCGGTCCCGCCACCACCGGGTAGAAAGCCAGCAGCAGTCTTTTCAGCTGCGGCTTGGACAGCTCGCCTTCGAGCGCCGCCTTCCACACCGGATGCTCCGCGATCCGGTTTTCGGTTTTCTCCGCATCCAGGACCAGGAGCTCCTTCGGGGTGGCGCTCGCCTGGACGTCGAGCTTCATTTCATATCCTTCAGCGAGGCGTAGCCGCTCTTCTTGACTACCCAGATCTGGATGTCTCCGTCGGGGAGCTTGGTGAAATTGAGAACATCGCCGGGTCCCGCCTTAAGGTCGGCGGCAACCTGCGGCGGCAGCTCGACCGCGAGCTTCTTGCCGTCCTTGCGGATCAGCACCGGCGCGGACCACGGCATTCCCTTGGGTGGAGCAGTTTTTTTCATTCGATGGAGTCCCAGAAATCGAGCACCGCGGCAGCGACCGCGGCGGGTTGTTCTTCGGGCACGTAGTGATCCGCGCCGGCGATCTCGCGCGCGGTCAGGTCGGGCCGCAGCGCGCGCGTCTTCGCCCACGCGGTGCGCGACACGAGCTTGCTGTCCTCGCCTCTCAGCAGGAGAACCGGTACGCGGATCGCCTTCAGCGCCGGGGCGAGGTCTGCGCGCAGGCCCGCACACGTCTCGCGCATCGCGGCCGGCGCGGCGAGCGCTCGCCA
>Ga0070694_100002927_pt1 | contig 10148 bp, 14 predicted proteins | sample KBSK1251metaG_FD_65470 | JGI IMG/M metagenome (GOLD analysis project Ga0070694, IMG submission 65470) | Corn, switchgrass and miscanthus rhizosphere microbial communities from Kellogg Biological Station, Michigan, USA - KBS K1-25-1 metaG | ecosystem: Host-associated > Plants > Roots >... | reverse complement strand
AACCAACAGAGCTTTCAAAGGCATGGGGCGTGCCTCCTTTCGCTTACGCAAGGAAAGACGCGCCCTCTCAACTCCCGTTACACAACGCTGCCCTTGTTCGCCAATCGCTTACCTTCGTCGCCTTTTTCCGACAGCCGCGCAGGTCTTCATCGTGAAGGACGAGGACGATGAAACGGTCTGCTGCAACCCGAACGCTACAGAAGCAACCTCCTAACGCAACGGCCATACGTGAGCTCGCAACGTTTCGGTCAAGTGGCGGACAGAGCGTGATCGCTGATCCGAACAAAGTTGAATCACTTTGACCACCGCTGAACTATCTTGACTGTACTGATGTCATCGAGGCGTTATCATGTCGTCAACGCACGCACTGCTTGCTTGCGATTGGCGTTAAGAGCAGGTTGGCCAACGTGTTGGAGTCCGGATGACCGCGCGGATAAGTATCAACCTCGAGGGCAGGGACTGCCATCAGCTCAGATCTGTTTGACTGAATGGCCGCGGTGATGAGCCGCAGTCCGCTGCGCGGGTGTCGGAGTCGTATTCGAGTAGTTGAGAGTAATCATTCTCGCAGCGCCAGTGAATCGTGCCCACGCTTTTCGAAAATTCAAGCAGCAGCTCTTGACAGGGCCTTTCCCGCGTTGTATTTTACCATTTGGTTAAATACAAATGGTCGTCACAAAAGCACCTGATCCGATCAGCGCCACCTTCGCAGCCCTCGCTGATCCAACCCGGCGCGCCATCTTGTCTCATCTCGCGGCGGGGGAGGCTTCCGTGACGGAGATTGCGCAGCCGTTTGAAATGTCCCTCCCAGCTGTCTCGAAGCATCTGAAGGTGCTCGAGCGAGCCGGTCTCATCACGCGCAGCCGTGAGGCTCAGTGGCGCCCCTGCCAGTTGGAAGCGGCTCCGCTGAAGGATGTGTCTGATTGGGTGGAAGAATATCGCCGGCACTGGGAGGAGCGCTTTGACCGGCTGGACGAGTACTTGAAGGAAATCCAGAAGAAGGACAAGAAATTTAGCCCGAACGGCAACAAAGGGAAGGAGAAGAAGAATGGTCGCCAAGAGTAGTTCCGCCCTCACGGTTACGCTCCCGTCAGACCGGGAAATCCAGATGACTCGCCTCTTCGATGCACCGCGCGAGCTCATCTTCGAGGCGTACACCAGTTGCGAGCACCTGGCTCGCTGGTGGGGGCCGCGGAAGTACGAACTCTCGTCTTGCAAGATGGATTTCCGGCCCGGCGGCAAGTACCGCTTCGTTCACAGCGGACCTGACGGCGAGGAGCACGGGTTCCGGGGCGAGTACCGCGAGATCGTCGAGCCCGAGCGCATCGTCAGCACCTTCGAGTGGGAGGGTCTGCCGGGCCACATTTCCATCGACACTCTGACGCTGACGGAGGAGAACGGCAAGACGAGATACACAATCGTCAGCCTCTTCGATTCGGTTGAAGATCGCGACGGGATGCTGCAATCCGGCATGGAAGGCGGCGCCAACGAATCCATGGAGCGTCTCGACGAACTGCTCCAACAAATGAAGGCGCAGGCGTAATGGTCACACGAAGGACAAGCGATGCCGCAATAGCTGATCGGGAGATCGTCATCACGCGCGTGTTTGATGCGCCTCGCGAGCTGGTGTTCGATGCCTGGACTGACCCCAAGGCCGTCGCACAGTGGTTCGGACCTAATGGCTTCACGATGACGCTCCGCGAGATGGACGTACGGCCTGACGGCGTCTGGAGCTTCATCTTCCACGGCCCGGATGGCACCGATTACGACAACAAGATCACCTTCACGGAAGTCGACCGGCCCGAGCGCCTGAAATACTGGCACGGCACTAGCGAGAACCCACGTGAGTTCGAAGTGACAGTGACGTTCGTGGTGCAAGGCAAGGGCACGAAGCTAACCCTGCGCAGCCTGTTCCCAACTCAGGAAGCTCGCGACAAGAAAACCGAGTTCGGCGCCATTGAAGGCGGCAACCAAACACTGGAACGACTCGCCCAATACCTGGCGAAGAAGTAAGCAGAAAGAGAAGGAGGAACGAAGTGGATAAGATTACGCCCTGCCTGTGGTTCAACAAGAACGCACAAGAAGCCGTGGACTTCTACAAGACGGTCTTCAAGAGCTTGAAGGTCAAGGACACCTCTTACTACACCGAAGCCGCCCGTTCTGTCGGTGGCACGCCCGGTGACGTGCTCACGATCAACTTCGAGATCGATGGTCGTGACTTCATCGCGCTCAACGCCGGCCCTGAGTTCCAGTTTACCGAGGCAATCTCGCTATCAGTGGACTGCAAAGATCAGGCCGAGGTGGACGAGCTCTGGACAAAGCTCACCGCTGACGGTGGCGAGGAGAGCGTGTGCGGCTGGCTAAAGGACAAGTTCGGGCTGTCCTGGCAGATCGTCCCTCGCCGGTTGGTTGACATGCTCGCCGACAAGGACCCGAAGCGGGTGAACCGAGTGATGGAGGCGATGCTCAAGATGCGGAGGATCGAAGTCTCCGAACTCGAGAAGGCGTATGAAGGAGTTCTCGCGTAACCGCGCGGGGGGAGGAAACCGATGGCTACCAAGCAAGAAACTCAGACACTCGTCATCGAGCGGACATTCGACGCGCCGCGTGAGCTCGTCTGGAAGGCCTGGACCGACCCGGAGGGGGCCAAGCGCTGGTGGGGCCCTCGCGGGTTCACAGCGCCCACGATCAGGATCGACTTTCGGGTCGGCGGCAAGACCCTCTTCGCGATGCAGTCGCCAGACTTCAACGACGGTAAGCCGATCTGGAGCACGGGCGTCTATCGCGAAATCGTGCCGATGGAGCGAATCGTGACGACGGATAGTTTCGCCGACGAGAACGGCAACGTCGTGCCGGCAAGTCATTACGGAATGGAAGGCGACTTCCCGGCCGAGATGGTGGTGACGGTTGCGTTCGAGGACGTGGGCGGCAAGACGAAGATGACGCTGCGCCACGAGGGTATGCCCGCGAGCGAAACGAGCGGGGCGAACGAGGGCTGGAACCAGTCCTTCGACAAGCTGGCCGAGATGCTGGCGGCGGGATAGGAGAGGAAGATGGCAATGACGACTGAAACCAAGCAACGAGAGCTGGTCATCACGCGCACCTTCGACGCGCCGCGAGACCTTGTGTTCAAGGCGTGGACGGAGCCGGAGCGCGTCGTCCAATGGCTCGGCCCGAAGGGATTCGAGGGGCTCGAGTTCAAGATGGACGAGGCCGGCGGCACATGGCACTCGAAGATGGGCGGGCCCGAGGGCCAGGTGCTGACGAATGGCGGACGCGTGCTCGAGTACAAGGAACCGGAACGCCTCGCCTTCACCTTCAAGTGGGAGGATGGCGGACGCGAAGAGACCGAGATCGCGATCACACTGGTGGCACGCGGCGACCAGACCGAAATGACGTTCCGCCAGGGCGTCTTCGAGACGACGGAGTCGCGCGACGGACACCGCGGCGGCTGGAGCGAGTCGTTTGACAAGCTTGGCGAGTACCTGGAGCGGACGGCGTGACGGCAGTCAAGCAGCCCACCGCCGAGATCGATCAGCGTTTCAGCAGTCGCGATGCGAAGCCCGTGCCGTGGGAGACGGCACGGGCTTCCCTTGAGAAGGCGGAGACGTTCTGGCTTTCAACCGTGCGGCCGGACGGGCACCCCCACGTAACCACACTGCTCGCTGCGTGGCTGGACGGCGCGCTCTACTTCTGCACCAGCGACGGAGAGCAGAAGTACCGCAACCTCCGCGGAAACCCGCGCGGCGTCCTGACGACCGGATGCAACACCTACCGCGAAGGCCTCGACATCGTTGTCGAGGGTAAGGCGATCGCAATCGACAACGAGGAGAAGTTACGCCTCCTCGCGGACATCTGGGCCTCAAAGTATGACTGGCCGTGGCAGGTCGGCGAAGGCAAGTTCCTCGGCGACGAAGGTAACGTCGCTACTGTGTTCGAGGTCAGGCCGGTCAAGGCGCTGGGCTTCGCCAAGGGCGACGCCTTCAGCCAGACACGATGGCGGCTCCAGTGAGAAAACTGGTCGTAACAGAATTCGTGTCGCTGGACGGTGTGTACCAGGCGCCGGGCGGCCCCGAAGAGGACACGCGCGGCGGATTCAAGCACGGTGGCTGGAGTCTTCAGTTCTGGGGCGAGGAGGCGATGCAGTACAAGTCCAACGAGCTTTCGGCGACCGATGCGATCCTCATCGGACGGGTGACGTACGAGATCTTCGCGGGCGCCTGGCCGACGATGGTCGACGATGATGTCGTCAAACTAATCAAGGATGGTGGAGGCGATGCTGATTCGCTTGCGGCGGCGGCGGGAGACGGAAATGCGTTCGCTGACAAGATGAACAGTCTACCCAAGTACGTCGTCTCACGGACGCTGAAGAAGGTCGAGTGGAGCAACTCGACGCTGATCAAGGGTGATCTCGCGGAAGAGATAGGCAAGCTGAAGCGGCAGCCGGGTGGGGACATCGTCGTCCACGGCAGCGGCGATCTTGCGCAGTCACTGATGGCGGAGGGACTCGTGGACGAGTACCGGCTGATGGTGTTCCCAACCGTCCTGGGGAGCGGGTTTCGCCTGTTCGGAACCGCGGACGAGACGAAGCACCTGAGGTTGGTCGATACGAAGCCGTTCAAGACGGGCGTGGTTGTTCTGACCTACGAACCGACACGCGAGGGCGGGGCGAAGTGAGCGAGCTGAGGCTCCAGATTACGATGACTCTCGACGGCTACGTGGCTGGGCCCAACCAGAGTGTTGAGCACCCACTCGGCGAAGGCGGCGAGCATTTGCATGACTGGGCGGTCAAGCTGAAGACCTTTCGCGAAATGCACGGAGGCGAGGCCGGCGGCGAGACCGGCACCAACGACGATGTGCTGCGGGAGGCTTTCGACAACATCGGCGCTGTGATCATGGGCCGCAACATGTTCGGCGGCGGTCCAGGCCCCTGGGGGACGGAGCCCTGGAGCGGTTGGTGGGGTGACAATCCGCCCTTCCACACACCAGTCTTCGTGCTCACACACCATGCGCGTGAGCCGATGGTTATGGAGGGTGGCACAACATTCCACTTCGTCACAGACGGAATTGAGTCCGCATTTGAGCAAGCGAAGGCAGCCGCCGGAGGCAAGGACGTGTCTCTCGGCGGAGGCGCAAGCGCCGCTCAACAGTACCTTGGCGCAGGTCTGATCCACGAACTGGAGGTCCACATCGTCCCCATCATCCTCGGCGGCGGTGCCAGGCTCTTCGATAATCTTGGCGACTCCGGCATCAACCTCGAGCCCATTCGCACGCTCGAAGGTCCCGGCGTCACGCATCTAAAATACCGCGTCAAGAAGTAGAATTGCGGTGAACCGGCATAGGAGAAGGAGCACTATATGAGCGGCGTACGGGTACTGGTTGGTACGCGCAAAGGCGCGTTCGTGATGACGTCGGACGAAAAGCGCGAACGGTGGGATGTCAGCGGTCCGCACTTTGCGGGCTGGGAGATCTACCACCTCAAGGGATCACCTGCGGAGCCGAATCGTCTGTATGCGTCGCAGTCCAGCGGCTGGTTTGGGCAGGTAATCCAGCGATCCGACGACGGAGGGACGACGTGGGAACCGGTCGGCAATCAGTTTGCTTATGACGGTACACCTGGGACTCACCTGTGGTACGACGGCACGCCTCACCCCTGGGAGTTCGCTCGGGTCTGGCATCTCGAACCGTCGCTGGCGGACCCGGACACTGTCTACGCCGGGGTAGAGGATGCCGCGTTGTTCCGCTCGACGGACGGAGGGCAGTCGTGGCGAGAGTTGCCGGCACTGCGCGAGCACGACTCGGGTCCGTCCTGGCAGCCGGGTGCCGGCGGTATGTGCCTGCACACGATTATCCTCGACCCAAGCAATCCCGAGCGGATATTCATCGCCATCTCGTCCGCGGGCGCGTTCCGGTCAGATGACTCCGGCGTAACGTGGCGGCCGATAAATCGCGGGCTTACGTCCAAAGAAATCCCCAACCCGACCGCCGAGGTCGGCCATTGTGTTCACCACGTCGCGATGAACCCGTCCCGTCCGAACGTCCTGTTCATGCAGAAGCACTGGGACGTCATGCGCAGCGATGATGCGGGCGAATCGTGGCAAGAGATCAGCGGCAACCTGCCTACGGACTTCGGCTTCGCGATCGACGTACACGCGCACGAGCCTGAGACCGTTTACGTAGTCCCGGTCAAGAGCGACTCTGAGCACTTCGTTCCGGATGGGAAGCTGCGCGTGTACAGAAGCAGGACGGGCGGAAACGAGTGGGAGGCGCTCACGAAGGGCCTGCCGCAGAAGGATTGCTACGTCAACGTACTGCGCGACGCAATGGCCGTGGACTCTCTGGACTCGTGCGGGATTTACTTCGGCACCAGCGGCGGGCAGGTGTACGCATCGGCGGACGCAGGAGATAGCTGGGCACCAATCGTACGCGACCTGCCTCCAGTGCTATCAGTTGAAGTCCAGACGCTAAAATGATCCGGGTCATCCTCCCGCAGAACCTGCGGAAGCTGGCGCAAGTCGAAGGCGAGGTGAAGGTCGACGTCGTCGGTCAGGTCACGCAGCGCTCGATCCTTGACTCGCTCGAGGCGACCTACCCGATGTTACGCGGGACAATGCGTGACCACGTCACCCAGCAGCGTCGGCCGCTTGTTCGGTTCTTCGCTTGCGAGCAAGACCTGTCTCATGAGCCGCCGGATGATCCGCTGCCTGATGCGGTAGTGCGCGGCGTCGAGCCGTTCATCATCCTTGGAGCGATGGCCGGCGGCTAGACGGCCGGCATGTGCTGCTAGAACGCGCCCTGTTTCTGGAGCCATCTCCAGAACTCGGGCGGTGCGGACATCGTGCTCAGGCGGCCCACTCGGACGAGCGCCCAGTCATCGAACTCGTGCGACTCCTTGATGTCCTTCAGCGTCACCTGCTTCTTCGCGTGCTTGACGTACTCGAAGTCGGCGACCCAGGAGCGGTCGTCCTTCGGGTCCGGCCTCGCCGATGAGACAACCTTCGCGAGTCCGACGATGGCCTTCTCGTCGCCCGTGTGATAGACGATGATTGTATCGCCGGGCTTCATCGTCTTGATGAAGTTAACGGCGGTCGGGTTGCGAACGCCGTCCCACGTCGTCTTGCCTTCGCGCTTCAGGTCATCTATGGAGTATGTATCCGGATCGGTTTTTGCGAGGAAGTAGGCCATTGCGGCACGCATTATCGCATATTCGAAAGTGAGCGCTGGCCCTTCTCAAACGACCCTGACTGGATTACCCTGCCATTGCGCACCATGAGTCCTCAGCGGCCTATCGAGATCATTCTGCTGCGCCAGTGGGCCAGCCACATGGCCACGCCCATCTGGATCGCCGGCACCCGTGGCGAGTTGCTCTATTACAACGAGCCCGCCGAGGGGCTGCTCGGCAAACGCTTCGACGAAGCCGGCGAGATGCGCCTTCGCGACCTGCCAAAGATCTTCGAGACCACGACGCCCGAAGGCAAGCCTCTTTCCGAGGCCGATCTTCCACTCGGTAAGGCTCTTCGGGAACGCCAGCCCGCTCACCTGCGTGTGCGAATCACCGCTCTCGACGGTAAATCCAGGGTGTTGGATATCACGGCCGTGCCACTGCTGGTCCAGGGCGGCGCCTACCTCGGCGCCATGGCCATGTTTTGGGAGCCGGAGCTGTGAAGGTCACGCTCCTCGGCACTCGCGGTTCCTTCCCGCACATCGGCTCCCAAATGATGCGATACGGCGGCAACACATCCTGCATCGAGGTAAACGGCGACGACGGCACGGTCATCATGCTCGACGCCGGCACAGGCATCCGCAATGCTGCCTCAGCCACAAGCCGCGACCTCAAGCGGATGGATATTCTTCTCACCCACTTCCACATGGACCACCTGCAGGGGCTCGGCTTCTTCGCGCCGCTCTTTAACCCCGGCATGGAAGTCCACATCTGGGGTCCGCCCTCCACCACGATGACCCTCCACCGGCGCCTCGCCCGCTACCTTTCGCCCCCGCTGTTCCCAGTGTGCATTCGCGACTTCACGTGCAACCTCGTCCTCCACGACGCACCGCGCAAGACGTTCGAGCTAGGCGGTCTGCAGGTGACATCCGACCTAGTCTGCCACCCCGGTCCGACGATGGGCTTTCGCATAAGTGACGGCCGTTCCTCAATCGCGTACCTCCCCGATCACGAAGTCGCCTTAGGTGCTTGCCGCTTCCCCCACGAACCCCAGTGGACTTCCGGACTCAAACTTGCCGAGGGGACGGACCTCCTCTTCCACGATTCGCAATACAACGAAGCGGAGTACGAAGAGCGCATCGGTTGGGGTCACAGCACGCCACGCCAGTCGGCGCTGTTCGCCGCTGAAGCCGGCGCCCGGACCCTACTCACCTTCCACCATGATCCCAACCACGACGACGAGACGATAAGCGGCCTCGTGAAAGAGGCTGCGTCAGTCTCCAACGGCGTCGACGTCCAGGGCGGTCAAGAGGGCATGGTCTTCGATTTGCCGTCGAAATAGCGTGCTCGGGGTAACCTGACCGGGAAGCGCGACGTTGGAGTAACTGGGCGCGTTCGTTTCGCGTCTTACTCTCGATGCAAATGTATATCCGCCTCGTCAGCGCCATCGTAGGCGTCTCGATCGTCGGAGGCGCAGCTCTCTTTGGAGCGGGTGCCGCCCCGGTGCTGGCTGGGAATCCGCCGGGCTGCGGTGATAGTCGCGGGACGCAGCTTATCAACGATACTCAGACAACCGTGACCCTCGCGCCGGACTTCGGCGATCCCGCGTCGTCCTTCAAGGTGGTGGTCCGCGGCGCCCTTGTCAACCTGTTCGGGCCGCAGGAAGTCCAGGCGATCTGGGACTGGGACCATACGCCGCCGTTCCAGTTCGGCGACACACTCGCTGGTTCAGGGTCGATTCCTGCGGACTCAAGCGACACTGAGTTCAACGCGACGGTTCCGGCCAGCGCTGCACCAGGACTTCACACTGTCACGGTATGTTGGCTGCACAGCCCGACGGAGACGTGGTACTACGCCGACCGGCCGTTTGACGTCAACGGAACGCCAACACCAACGCCGTCTCCATCACCAACGCCAACGCCAACACCCACCCCGGCGCCCACGATCAACCACCCCACTCCAACACCTACACCGAGCCCCACCTCGGAGCCAACCCCTCCCCCTACGCCCACACCGACCACGGCGCCAACCTCAAGTGCCCAGCCGACGCCGTCGCCAACGCCAACAGCTGTTCCGACCGCCGAGCCAACACTTACAGCGGGCCCAACTAAAACTCCTACGACGAACGCCGAGCTGACTCCAACGCCTACGCAGACTCCTCGATCGCGGACCCCGACGCCGCGCGTCAATGATGGAAACCTATCGCCATCATCATCCTCCGCAGGGTCGGCAACACCCACTCCCACGTCAACAAGAACTGTGGGATCACCGACGCGATCTTCCGTGCCAACAATCGCGCCCGTCTCAACTCCCGTGACGACGCCGGCCGGCGGCGGGACGTCAGGTGACACCGACGGCGGCGGTGCAAGGCCCAGGATCATCCGAGGGGTGCTGACGACCAAAGACGTGTCGAACGACGCCGACGTGATTGGCACCAACGTCGCGCTGGCGGGACTGACCCTCTTCCTGCTTGTCGTGTCGGCGGAGCTGTTCAACAAGACAGTGGAGGAGAACGAAGCGTGGTTCAAGAAGGTCTTCGGCGTCATATTTGGGCCGGTCCAATGGGTCTCGTCGAAACTGCACGATCTTGCGGGCGATGGGACGCTGGCGGGTGCAATCGGGCCACCGCTTGCTGTGCTAGTTGTCGGCGCGGTGATCTACGGTCTCGCCGAGCCTGGCTTCGGCTTCAACGACAAGAGCATCGTTGTACTGGTTAGCGTACTCGTGTCGCTGGTCGTGCTGACTTATTTCTACAACGGCGCACAGGTCCTCGTGTCGAACAACTTCGGCGTGAAAACGGCTATCCAGCTATTCCCGGTGGGGATCGCGTTTGCGCTGGTCTCGGTTGCCCTGACGCGGCTCGACGACTTCCAGCCGCTGGTAATCTACGGGTTCATCGCCTCAGCGGTCGCGATAGGCGCCGCGAGCCGCACTCGTGAGCAGGACGGGCAGGTGATTTTCTACCCCGTGCTAGGTTTACTGGCGCTGT
>Ga0070694_100002926_pt1 | contig 10150 bp, 10 predicted proteins | sample KBSK1251metaG_FD_65470 | JGI IMG/M metagenome (GOLD analysis project Ga0070694, IMG submission 65470) | Corn, switchgrass and miscanthus rhizosphere microbial communities from Kellogg Biological Station, Michigan, USA - KBS K1-25-1 metaG | ecosystem: Host-associated > Plants > Roots >... | reverse complement strand
GGTGCGCTGCAGACTGGGCGCGTACTTGATGTGGCCGACCTCGATCGACCCGGCCTCGGGGTCGATGCGCAGGTAGCTCGCGACCCCTGCCGGCGCGCCGGTCGCGAGGTCGACGATGGTGTGAAACTGCGGATCGGATTTGGCGGCGACGCCGTTCAGCCACGCGTGGTAGTCGTCGAACGTCGCGAACGGCCCGTACGGAAGGTAGGCCCAGTTGCGGCCGTCTTCGCCGAGCAGGTTGGCCTTGTGGAGATCGGCGGCGTGGCGCGCCACGTCCAACGGCTCGACTCGACAGGTGCGGCCGGCCATCGGCTCGAGCGGTGGGACAGGTGGCGGCGTCCAGCCCTCGACGGGGAACCCGACGGCCTGCCCGAGCGCATTCACCTCGTGCGTCATGGTCTACTTTCGCTCGTCGTCGGCGCGGCCCGCGGGGCCCTCCGAGAGCAGCGGCATCGCGGATCCGAGCGACGGCGCGAGCAGCCCGGTCTTCACATAGGTCAGCAGCTTGTCGCGCGTGTCCGTGATATCGAGGTTCCGCATCGTCAGCTGGCCGATCCGATCCTGCGGCGAAAACGCGCTCTCGCCCTTTTCCATCGTCAACCGCTCCGGCTTGTAGGTCAGGTTCGGGCTTTCCGTGTTGAGGATGGAGTAGTCGTTGCCGCGCCGCAGCTGCACGGTGACTTCGCCCGTGACGACGCGCGCGACCCAGCGCTGAGCGGTCTCGCGCAGCATCAACGCCTGCGGGTCGAACCAGCGCCCCTGATAGAGGAGCCGGCCGAGACGGCGGCCGTTCTCGCGATACTGCTCGATCGTATCCTCGTTGTGGATGCCGGTGACCAGGCGCTCGTAGGCGATGTGCAGCAGCGCCATCCCCGGCGCCTCGTAGATGCCGCGGCTCTTCGCCTCGATGATGCGGTTCTCGATCTGGTCGCACATGCCCAGGCCGTGCCGCCCGCCGATGGCATTGGCCTCGGTGAACAGCGCGACCGCGTCGGTAAAACGCTGCCCGTTCAGCGCGACCGGGACGCCCGCCTCGAAGCGCACCGTGACCTTCTCCGGCTTCACCGCCACGCTCTCGCGCCAGAAGGCAACGCCCATGATCGGCTTGACGATGCCGATGCCCTTGGCGAGGCGCTCGAGGTCTTTCGCCTCGTGCGTCGCACCGAGGATATTCGAGTCCGTCGAATACGCCTTCTCGGCGCTCATCCGGTACTTGAAACCCGCCTTGGCCATGTACGCGGACATTTCCCTGCGGCCGCCCAGTTCGTCGATGAAGCGCTGGTCGAGCCAGGGCTTGTAGATGCGCAACGCGGGGTTCGCGAGCAGGCCGTAGCGGTAGAAGCGCTCGATGTCGTTGCCCTTGAAGGTGCTGCCGTCGCTCCAGATGCCGACGTCGTCCTCGCGCATGGCGACGACGAGCATCGTCCCGGTGACTGCCCGCCCGAGCGGCGTGGTGTTGAAGTAGGTCGCCCCGCCAGTGGAAATGTGGAAAGCACCGCACTGGATCGCCGCGATGCCCTCGGCGACCAATTGCGGCCGGCATTCGACGAGGCGCGCTTTTTTTGCGCCGTAGGCGAGCGCCTTCTTTGGTATCTCGGCGTAGTCCGACTCGTCGGGCTGGCCAAGGTTCGCGGTATAGGCGTACGGAATCGCCCCCTTCGCGCGCATCCAGTGCACGGCGGCGCTCGTGTCGAGGCCGCCGGAGAACGCAATCCCGACCTTTTTCCCCTTCGGCAGCGTGCTGAGAATCGTCGCCAAGCGCTTGCGCTCCGTAAACCACGGATGATACGTAGAATGGCGGTCGTGCGCACCATTGCCTGCCTGCTCGCAGCCGTCGCTTTGAATTGCGCCGCCGCGCCGTTCACGGTGCGCCTCGGCATCGAGCGCATCGTGCTCGACACGCCGCCCGGATTCACCGACACCACCGATCTCGCCTCGCCGCGACTGCAGGACCTGGCGGCGGAACTGACGTCGGCATCCAACCGGATCCTGCTTTTCGCACTCACCGATGCCGACGTACGCCGCTTCACTTCGGGCGATCCGATCGAATTGCAGCGCTACGTGATCGCCGTGACGCCGAAGGGCCTGGAGCGCGATCGGTTGACGGACGCGCAGTTCACCGCTTTCGTAACCGAAGCGCAGCGCGACCTGGGAAAACCGGTGCAGCCGCCGGACCTGGTGAAATTCCTCGAGGCGCAGCCGATCGGCAAGGCAAACCTGCTCGCCGAACTGCGGAAGGAATCCACCGCGGTCTCGATCCTGCAGGCGACGCGCACGCCGTCGATTCCCGGTCCGAATTTCTGGTCGGGGAGCAAACCGCAGTACCTGTTGTTCACGACCAGCCTGGTCTATGTGCGCAGCCGTGCGCTGCAGCTGATGGTCTTCGGGCTCTACAACACTCCGGCCGATCTGGAGTGGGTGACGACGGCCACGCAGCGCTGGGTGGACGAGCTGCGCCGCCTGAACCCGCGCTAGGAGGACGGGGTGCCGTCCTTCGACATCGTTTCGCAGGTTGACCGCCAGGAAGTGAAAAACGCGGTCGAACAGGTCAACAAGGAGGTCAGCAACCGCTTTGACTTCAAGGGTTCCGACGCCCGCGTCGAAATGGCCGAACTGGTGCTGACTGTGTTTGCCGACGACGAATTCAAGCTGGGCCAGGTGATGGACGTGCTGCGCGGCCGCATGACCAAGCGCAACATCGACATCCGTTGCATCGAACTCGGCGCGGTGGAGAAGATTTCCGGGGACAAGGTGAAGCGGCCGGTGACCGTCAAGGTCGGCGTACCGCAGGAAAAGAGCAAGGCGATCCAGAAGCTGGTGAAGGACGCGAAACTCAAGGTCGCCGCCTCGATCCAGGGCGACGCGGTGCGTATCTCGGGCGCAAAAAAGGACGACCTGCAGGCCGCGATCCAGCTCGTGCGCAAGTCGGTCACCGACCTGCCGCTGCAATTCATCAACTTCCGCGACTAAGCGAAAATCAGCAGCTAAGAAAAAACAGGGACAGACGAGGTTTTTCCACTCTGCGGAAAAACGTGGTTTGTCCCTGTTTTCTTACTTGCTGAGCCCCTCGGTCCAGCGGTCGTAGATCCGGTCGGCTGTTTTGTGCAGCGCCGCCACGCGCGCGGCCAGGTTCTTCTCGATTTTCGCCGGTGCCTGGACGCCCGGGCTAGCCGCCGCCGCGCGGATTTCGTCGGCGCCACCGTCGCACCAGTTGCGCACCAACTCTTCCGTCATCTCGACATGGCACTGCAGGCCCAGGTGCTTGCCGGTGGCGAAGCCCTGGTTGGCGCAGTGCGCGCTGGCGAGCACGCGGGTCGCGCCCGGCGGAATGCTGAAAGTCTCGCCATGCCAGTGGAAGGACTCGAAGGCGCGCAGCGGCGCGAACCACCCGCGCGCGACGCTGTTGTCGGCCACTTCCACGTCGCCCCAGCCGATCTCCTTCACGCGTGCGCGGCCTACTTCTCCTCCCAGCGCCTTCGACATGAGTTGGCCGCCCAGGCAATGGCCCAGCGCGGGCACGTCCTTGCGCACCGCCTCGCGCACCAGCTCAAGCAGGGGTTTCACCCAGGGCAGCTCGTCGTTGACGCTCATCGGTCCGCCCATGAAGGCGAGGCCGGAAAAGCGGCGCACGTCCTTCGGCACGGCGCGGCCCTCGTCCAGCGCGAACAGTTTCCAGGGAATCGCCCGCCGCTCGAGGTAGATGGCAAAATACGCCGGACCCTCACTGCGAGCGTGCCTGAAGATGGCGACCGGTTTCATGATGCGACATTTTATTGCGCTTCTTGCCTTGTTCGCCTGCCTGCACGCCGCCGCCGCAGAGGTATCCCTGATCGGCACCTTCGGCTCCACGGCCGCGATCCTGTCGATCGACGGTGGCGCGCCGAAGACGGTGAAGGTCGGGCAGAGCCACGGCGGCGTCACGCTGATCTCCGTCGACAATGATCGCGCGACGATAGACAGGGACGGCAAGCGCCGAGTGCTGGTACGCGGCCAGACCTACAGCAGTAGCGGCGCGGGCTCGGGGCCGCAGAGCGTGACCTTAGCCGCCGGCGCAGGCGGCCATTTCATGGCCGATGGCCAGATCAACGGCGGCGCGATCCGTTTCATGGTCGATACGGGCGCCTCCACGGTGGCGATCCCCGCGCGCGAAGCCGTCAGGCTGCGCATCGACTACAAGAGCGGCCGCCGCGGCACCACGCAGACTGCCGGCGGCCCGACACCGATGTACATCGTCAGGCTCGACAGCGTCCGCATCGGCAGTATCGAACTGCAGAGCGTCGATGCGATGGTGATCGAACAGGGCCTGGACATTTCGCTGCTTGGCAACACCTTCCTCAACCGCATGGAGATGCGGCGCGAGGGCCAGACCATGACGCTGACGCGCCGCTACTGATTACTGTTTCGCGGGCAGCAAGGGCACGAAACGCACAGGCAGTACCCTCTTTTGGCGGCTGGTGCCGTCCATTTCCTTCGTGACGAGTACCAACTCCTGCGTCTGGCCGGCCGCGCCGACTGGAATTACCATCCTCCCGCCAGCCTTGAGCTGTGCAAGCAGCGCCGCGGGCACCTGCGGCGCGGCCGCGGTAACCACGATGGCGTCGAAGGGTGCCTTCTCCGGCCAGCCCTGGTAGCCGTCACCGATTTTGATTTCGATGTTCCGGTAGTTCAATTTCGCAAGATTTTCCTTCGCCGCCCTCGCAAGGGAATCGATGATTTCGATCGAGTAAACCCGCTGCGCAATTTCCGCCAGGACCGCGGCCTGATAGCCCGAGCCGGTGCCGACTTCGAGCACGTTGTGTTGCGGCTGCAGCACGACCAGATCGGTGGACAACGCGACGATGTAGGGCTGCGAGATGGTCTGCCCCCGCCCGATCGGCAGGGGATGATTGCGGTAGGCAAGTGCCTGCTGCCCGGGGGGTACCAGCCGGTGGCGCTCGACCTTGCCGAGCGCCGCACGCACCTGCGGCGACATTGCCGCAAGGCCGGTGGGGCCGCGGGTCTCGGCGTACATCGCCTCGACTTCGGCCACCATGCGCTTGCGTTGCGCCGCGTAGTCCTGCGCCAGGGTTTCTTCACTCAAAAGAAACACCAGGAAAAGACGAGCTAGGAGGCCCGTTTTTCCCTCTCAATGAGCGCGTACGCGGAATGGTTGTGGATGGACTCGAAGTTCTCCGATTCGACGGTGTAGGCGGAAATGCGCTCGTCCAGGTTGAGCACCGCCGCCACGTCGCGCACCATGTCCTCGACGAACTTCGGGTTGTCGTAGGCGCGCTCGGTGACGAACTTCTCGTCGGGTCGCTTGAGCAGCCCGTAGAGTTCGCTCGAGGCCTCCCTCTCGATCAGGTCGACGATCTCTTCGATCCAGACGAAGTCGCTGGTCTTCGCCGTCACCGTGACGTGCGAGCGCTGGTTGTGCGCGCCGTAATCCGAAATTTTCTTCGAGCATGGGCACAGGCTCGTCACCGGCACCAATACCTTCATGGCAAAGCACTGCTTGCCCTTGGTGATCTCGCCGATGAAGGTGACCTCGTAGTCCATCAGGCTCGTGACGCCCGATACCGGGGCCTTCTTTTCGATGAAATACGGGAAGCTCATCTCGATGCGCCCTTCCACCGCCTCGAGGCGCTTGACCATCTGCTTCAGCATCGCCTTGAAACTGTCGACCGTGAGCTCGCGCTCCTGCGCCGAGAGGATCTCGACGAAGCGCGACATGTGCGTACCTTTGAACTGGTGCGGCAGGCCGACGTACATATTGAACGTCGCGATAGTGTGCTGCACGGTGGGAGAACTGCGCTCCGCCGTGGGTCGCTCCATCACGCGGATCGGGTGGCGGATCGCTTTGACGCCGACTTGATCGATCGCGAGCTTGCGCGAATCGGCGTCGCTCTGGACATCCGGGATGCTGTGGGGGTCTTTGGCGTTCATACTGCCATTATAACTCCCGACTGAATTACTCGGGTATTACAGTTCGCGGGGCAACTCACCCGGGAATTGCGTTTCTTATGGATTTTTCGATCCCTTCGGCGTCGAGGCCGACCGCGGCGAGTAGCTTCGCCGAATCGCCGTGGTCGATGAAGCGGTCGGGCAGGCCCAACAGCAACGTTTGCTTGCGCGTTTGCGCAAGCACTTCCAACACCGCGCTGCCCGCCCCGCCCATGATCTGGTGCTCTTCCACGGTGACGATAAGCTCGTGCGTCGCCGCCATTTCCCCCACCAGACCGGCATCAATCGGTTTCACGAAGCGCATGTTGACCACGGTCGCGTCGAGCGCTTCGGCGGCCTCGAGCGCCGGCTTGAGCATCGAGCCGAAGGCGAGAATGGCGATTTTCCGGCCCTTGCGCCGGACTTCGCCCTTGCCGATCGGCAGCGAACGAAACTCCTTCTGCAATTCGACCCCGGGGCCGGCGCCGCGCGGGTACCTCACCGCCGCGGGTCCGTTCAGATGGAAGCCGGTAAACAGCATCTGCCGGCATTCGTTCTCGTCGGCCGGCGCCATCACGGTGAGATTCGGCACGGTGCGCAGAAACGCGTAGTCGAAGGCACCGTTGTGCGTCTGGCCGTCGCCACCCACGATGCCGCCGCGATCGAGGGCGAAGAGCACCGGCAGGTTCTGCACCGCGACGTCGTGGATCAGCTGGTCATAGCCGCGCTGCAGGAAGGTGGAATAGATCGCCACCACCGGCTTCAAGCCCTCGCAGGCCATGCCCGCGGCGAAAGTCACCGCGTGCTGCTCGGCGATCGCGACATCGAAATACCGCTCGGGAAATTCCTGCGAGAAGCGCACCATGCCCGAACCTTCCCGCATCGCTGGCGTGATCGCGACGAGGCGTTCGTCGACGCGCGCCATGTCGCATAGCCAGTCGCCGAAAATCTGGCTGTAGGTGGGCTTGCCACCCGCAGCCGCCTTCTGGATCCCTTTCGCCGGGTCGAATTTGCTCGGGCCGTGATAGCCGATCGGATCCTCCTCCGCGAGCTTGTAGCCCTGGCCCTTTTTCGTCACCACGTGAAGAAACTGCGGCCCCTTGAGTTCCTTGATGTTCTTCAGCGTCGGGATGAGAGAGTCGAGGTCGTGGCCGTCGATCGGCCCGATGTAGTTGAAACCGAATTCCTCGAACAGCGTGGAGGGCACGACCAGGCCCTTGCCGAGTTCCTCGACGCGCCGGGCAAGTTCGAGCAGCGGGGGTACGGGCTTCAGCAACTTCCTGCCCGCGCGCTTGGCGCGTACATAGGGACCCGAAATAAGGCGCGCGAGATAGCGGTTGAGCGCGCCTTCCGCCGGCGAGATCGACATTTCGTTGTCGTTGAGGATCACCAGCAGGTCGGCGTCCATGACGCCGGCATTGTTCATCGCTTCGAACGCCATGCCGCCCGACATGGCGCCATCGCCGATGACCGCGACCACGCGCCGCTTTTCACCTTTGCGTTTCGCCGCCACCGCCATGCCCAGCGCGGCGGAGATCGAGGTCGAGGAGTGCGCGGTGCCGAAGGCGTCGTATTTCGATTCGCTGCGCCGCGGGAATCCGGAGATGCCGTCGATCATGCGCAGGCGCGGCATCTGCTCGCGCCGGCCGGTGAGGATCTTGTGCGCGTAGGTCTGGTGGCCGACGTCCCAGACGATGCGGTCCTCCGGCGTATCGAACACGTAGTGCAGCGCAATGGTCAACTCGACCGTGCCCAGATTCGACGACAGGTGGCCGCCCGTCTTAGACACCGAGTCGAGCACGAAGGCGCGCAACTCGACCGCGAGCCGGTGCAATTGCCGGTGATCCAGCTGCCTCAGCGCGGCCGGATCGTTGACCGTCTTCAGCAACTCGAACATCGCCGGATTGTAGTCCTCCGCCGGTATCTCTCCGATGATCGTCGACATGGACCGTGCCTAGAATTTTCTCAAGACGATGAAATCCGCAAGCTGCCGCAGGCGCAAGGCGCGTTCGCCGAAGCTCTCGAGCGCCGCGTGCGCGCCGCGGCGCAAATCATCGGCGAATTGCCGCGCGTGCGCTACCCCCAGCGTCGAAACGTAGGTTGGCTTGCCCCGTTTCGAATCCTTGCCCGCGGTCTTGCCCAGCGTTGCGGTGTTCGCTTCGGTGTCGAGCACGTCATCCACGACCTGGAACGCGAGGCCGATACGGTGCCCGTACTGCTCGAGTTGCGCCGGGCAGGGCCCGGCGCAAAGCGCGCCCAGTTTTACCGCTGCGCTGATGAGCGCGCCGGTTTTCCGCACGTGCAGGTATTCAAGTTCGGCCTGGGAAAGCGCCTTGCCGGTGGCTTCAAGGTCGATCGCCTGCCCGCCCGCCATGCCGCGCGACCCCGCGGCGACGGCGAGCGCATTCACCATCGCGAGCTGCACCTCCGGGTCGTCACCCGTCGCGCGCTCGCCCAGGAGCTGAAAGGCCAGCGTCTGCAGCGCATCGCCCACCAGTAACGCGGTGGCTTCGTCGTACTCGACGTGCACCGTGGGTTTGCCACGGCGCAGCCGGTCGTCGTCCATGCACGGCATGTCGTCATGCACCAGCGAGTAGCTGTGAATCAGTTCGACAGCGCACGCCGCTACGTCGAGGCGCGCCGGGTCGGCGCCTAGCAGTTCGCCAGCGGCGAACGTAAGCAGGGGCCGCACCCGCTTGCCGCCCTCGAGCGTGGCGTAGCGCATCGCCTGGTGCAGCCGCGCGGGCGCGTGCTGCGGCGCCGGCAGGCTGCGCGCGAGCGCAGACTCGACGCGCATCTGGATGGAACCCATCCAGGCGGCAAATTCGGTTTCAGTCGCGCGCGGCGGCATCGGCTGCGGCCGCGAGCGGCTTGAGTACTTCGCCCTCGAGCACGCGCACCTGCTGCTGCGCCGCGTCGAGGCGCTCGCGGCATTGCTTCGCCAGCTCGAGGCCGCGCTTGTGGGCCGCGAGCGACTGTTCGAGCGAAAGGCCGCCATCTTCCATGCGCGCCACGATGCTCTCGAGTTCCGCCAGGGCCTTCTCGAAACTGGGCTCCGCGGCTCCTTGTTCTTTCTTGCGCATAGGGGGCTGCCACCTTAACCGAGTGCGGCGGCAGGGTCAAACCCAAATCATGTAAAATGCCGCGCTTTTAAGCACTTACGACATGTCTACCCTCACCACCGCGACGCAGCTTCGACCGGCCAGTTGCCAGTTGCCGATGTCCTGGTATTTCGACCCGGAGATCTTCGCGCGCGAGAAGAAATTGCTGTTCGACGCGGGCTCCAATTACGTCGGTCACGAGTTGATGGTGCCGGAAGTGGGCACCTACCGGACCATCGACTGGATGGACCACGCCAAGGTGCTGGTGCGAAATTCTGGCGGCGTGGAGCTGCTCTCCAACATATGCCGCCATCGCCAGTCGATCATGCTCGAAGGCAGCGGCAGGCTGGAAAACATCGTCTGTCCCCTGCACCGCTGGACCTACGACCTGAAGGGCGAATTGCTGGGCGCGCCGCGTTTTGCCGAAAGTCCCTGCGTGAAACTGCCTTCCACGCCGCTCACCAACTGGCAGGGAATGCTGTTCGCCGGACCGCGCGATCCGCGCAAGGACCTCGCCGACTTCGGTTGTAGCGAGGATTTCGATTTCTCCGGTTACGTCCTCGATCGCGTCGAGACCACGGACTACGCCACCAACTGGAAAACCTTCGTCGAGGTCTATCTCGAGGTCTACCACGTCGATTTTCTGCACGCGGGCCTGGGCAATTTCGCCGACTGCGACAACTTCCACGTCCGCTACGGCGAGTGCAATTCGGTGCAGGTCATGTCGGCGAAGAATGGCCTCAGCGCGCCGGGCACGCCGGTCTACCGGCGCTGGCAGGAAGCCTGCCTCAAGCAACTGCGCGGCAGAACGCCCAAGTACGGCGCGCTTTGGGCCACCTACTTCCCGGGCTTCACGCTGGAGTGGTATCCCAACGTGCTCATCGTCTCGAACCTGATCCCGCGCTCGGCCGGCCTGACGACCAATGTCGTCGAGTTCTATTACCCGGAAGAAATCGTCCATTTCGAGCGCGACTTCATCGAGGCGCAGAAAGCCGCCTACGTTGAGACCGCGCTGGAGGACGACGAGATCTGCCGCCGCCTGGACCGCGGCCGCAGGGCGCTCTGGGAGCAGGGCCTGGACGATGCCGGCCCCTACCAGTCGCCGATGGAGGATACGATGGTGCATT
>Ga0070694_100002925_pt1 | contig 10152 bp, 10 predicted proteins | sample KBSK1251metaG_FD_65470 | JGI IMG/M metagenome (GOLD analysis project Ga0070694, IMG submission 65470) | Corn, switchgrass and miscanthus rhizosphere microbial communities from Kellogg Biological Station, Michigan, USA - KBS K1-25-1 metaG | ecosystem: Host-associated > Plants > Roots >... | reverse complement strand
TCACGAGGTGCGGCTTGAACGCAACGCCGTCGTTGGCGACGATCGAGATGGCTGTGGCGAGCTGCATCGGAGTGAACGCGTTGTAGCCCTGCCCGATCCCGGCGGAGATGGAATCGCCGAGATACCACTTGCGGTGCTCCTCGCGGTACTTCTCGCCGGCGAAGCGCGTGCGCTTCCACTCACGCGACGGCAGGATTCCCGGCAGCTCGCCTTCGATGTCCACCCCTGTCTTGCGTCCGAAGCCGAGCTGCCCCAGGAAGCGCGCGGTGTCGTCGATGTCGGTCTCGCTCGCGAGCACGTAGTAGTACGTGTCGCACGACACGACGATCGACTTGTACATGTCGACCGAGCCGTGCCCGCCCGGCTTGTCGTCGCGGAAGCGGTACGACGACCCCGGCAGCTGGAAGAAGCCGGGGTCGTTCACGGAATAGTGCGGCGTGCGCTTGCCGCTGGTGAGCGCGCCGAGTGCGAGGAACGGCTTGATCGTCGAGCCCGGCGGATACGCGCCGCGCAGCGGCCGGTTCAGCAGCGGCTTGTCCTGCGACTCGTTGTATTCCTGCCAGCTCGCCGGGTCGATGCCGTCGACGAACAGGTTGGGATCGAAGCCGGGCTTCGAGACGAAGGCGAGCACGTCGCCGTTGTTGGGATCGATCGCCACCAGCGCGCCGCGGCGGTCGCCGAACACGGATTCGGCGACTTCCTGCAGCTTGATGTCGAGGGTCAGGGTGACGTTGTTGCCCGCCTGGGCCGGTGTGCGCGCGAGGGTGCGGATGCCGCGCCCGGCGGCATCGATCTCGACCTGCTCGAACCCGGTGGTGCCGTGGAGTTCCTGCTGGTAGCTCGCCTCCAGGCCGGATTTGCCGATGTAATCGGTGCCGCGGTAATTTGCCTCGACCTCCAGGTCGGCGAGCTTTTCCTGGTCCTTCGTGTTGATGCGGCCGATGTAGCCGATGACGTGCGCCGCCAGTTCGCCATAAGGGTACTGGCGGAACAGGCGCGCTTTTATGTCCACGCCGGGGAAGCGGTAGCGGTTGGCGGCGAAGCGCGCCACTTCCTCATCCGTGAGCCGGGTGCGGATCGGCAGGCTCTCGGCGTTGCGCGTCTCGGCGTGCAGCTTGCGGAAGCGGCTGCGGTCCTTCGCCTGCACTTCGACCACGTCACTCAGGTCCTGGATCGTGCGCTCCAGGTCGCGCACCTTGGCGGGGAAAATTTCCAGCGTGTAGGCCGAATAGTTGCGCGCCAGCACTACGCCGTTGCGGTCCAGGATCAGGCCGCGGTTGGGCGCGATCGGCACGATCGAGATGCGGTTGTCCTCGGCCTTGGAAGCGTAGGTGTCGTGCTGCACCACCTGCAGGTGGAAAAAGCGCGCGAACAGCAGCACGAACGCCGCGAGCACGGCGAATCCCGCAAAGCCGATGCGCAGCTGGAAAAAATACAGCTCGCGCTCGTGGTTCTTGAGCTCGCCGAGCCTCATATCGCCCGCGTTTCGTCGACAGTCGCGGGGATGCGCTGCGGCAGCAGCAGCAGCAGGCTCACCAACGGCCAGAGCGCGGCGCCAAAGAGGGGACCGACAGCGATGCTCCAGCCGGGGAATTCCGCGCCGGCCGCCAGGCGCACCAGCGCCGAGATGCCTTGCGCGAAGAGGAGCAGCGCGGCGACGTGCAGCGCCTGGCCCCAGAGCGAAAACCAGAGGATGCGGCGCGAGAGCGTGCTGGTGGCAAACGCGAGCAGCGAGTAGGCGAGGGCGTGCTGGCCGAGCAGCACGCCGTTGCCGACGTCGGTGAGCAGGCCCAGCACCCATCCGGCGCCCAGCCCCACCAGCCGCGGCTGCCGCACGCACCAGAAGGCGAGCACCAGCGCGACGAAATCTGGCGCGAGCGCGATGCTGCTCCAGGGCAGGAAGTTGAGCAGCAGCGCTGCCGCGAGCGAAGCGAGGATCGTGCCCGCGCGCACCGGCAGCAGGATCGACTGCGCTCCGGATGGATTACTGAGTTGCATCGCCATCCTTGCGGCGCGGTTTGCGCGTCCTGCCGGGGCGCTTGTCGTGCTCGGCGCCGGCCTCCGCGGGTTGCGCCAGCCGCCCCGGCTCCGCGCCGAGCACGAGGACGTAGCCGCCGCTTTCGACGCCCGCGGCGGGCTGGCAGAGTATGCGCGCGAACGCGTAGGCGGCATCGCGCTCGACGCGCGCCACGGTCGCCACCGGCAGGCCGGGCGGATAGGTGCCGTCGATGCCCGAAGTGACCAGCTTGTCGCCGTTCTGGATTTCCGCGTTGGCGGCCATGAAGCGCAGCTCGAGCATGCCGCTCGCGCCTGCGCCGAAGGCGACCGCGCGCAGGCCGTTGCGCACCACCTGCACGGGAATCGCCTGCTCCTTGTCGGTGAGCAGCGTGACTTCCGCCAGCAGAGCGTGCGCGCGCGTCACCTGGCCGATGACGCCATTCTCATCCACCACCGGTGAGCCCGCGGTGACGCCGTTCTGGCCGCCCTTGTCGATCACCACCTTGCGCGAGTACGGATCGCGGCCGTTGTAGAGGATCTCGGCCGGCGTCGCCTTGAGCGGCAGGCGATCGGCGGCGCCGATCAGGCGCCGCAATTGCGCGGTCTCCGCCTGCGCCGCTTCAAAGCGCTGCGCCGACTGCGAGGCGCCGAGCAGTTTCGCGCGCAACTCGCTGTTCTCCTCGCGCAGCTGCGCCTGGCTCGCGAAATAGCCGGCGATGCGCTGGCCCAGCGCTGCGGGCAGCGTGGCGAGCGTCTGCAGGGGGTAGACGGCGAGGGAGAGGACGCTCCTCAGGCCTTCGGTGTAGCGAAACCGCGCGTCCAGCACCAGCAACGCGAGGGATAGGGAAGCGAAAAAGGCTAGGCGGACGAGCGGCGCGGGGCCGCGATTGAAAAACGGCGGGGGAGTGTGATCCATCCCCCCATCACTTATTCATTCGTGAAGATCGCCCCGAAGTGCTCCATCTGCTCGAGCGCCTTGCCCGAGCCGCGCACCACGCAGGTGAGCGGATCGTCGGCGACGATCACCGGCAGCCCGGTTTCCTCCATGAGGAGGCGGTCGAGGTCGCGCAGCAACGCGCCGCCGCCGGTGAGCACCATGCCCTTCTCGGCGATGTCGGCGCCCAGCTCGGGCGGCGTCTGCTCGAGTGCGCTCTTCACCGCGCTCACGATCTGATTGAGCGGTTCGGTGAGCGCTTCGAGGATTTCATTCGAGGAAATGGTGAAGCTGCGCGGGATGCCTTCGGCGAGGTTGCGGCCCTTGACTTCCATCTCGCGGACTTCCGACCCCGGGAACGCGGAGCCGATGGTTTTCTTCACGTTTTCCGCGGTGGTCTCGCCGATCAGCATGCCGTAGTTGCGGCGGATGTAGTTGATGATCGCTTCGTCGAACTTGTCGCCGCCGACGCGCACCGAGCCCTTGTGCACGGCGCCGCCGAGCGAGATGACGCCGACTTCGGTAGTGCCGCCGCCCACGTCCACCACCATCGAGCCGGTCGCATCCGCCACCGGCAGATCCGCGCCGATCGCCGCTGCCATCGGTTCCTCGATGAGGAACACCTGGCCGGCGCCCGCGCCGATCGCGGATTCGCGGATCGCGCGCCGCTCGACCTGCGTCGAGCCGCAGGGCACGCAGATGATGATGCGGGGGCTGGGCGAGAAAAGTTTGTTGTCGTGCACTTTCTTGATGAAGTACTTCAGCATCTGCTCGGTGACGGTGAAGTTGGCGATGACGCCGTCCTTCATCGGCCGGATCGCGACGATGTTGCCTGGCGTTTTGCCGAGCATCATCTTTGCTTCCTTGCCCACCGCCTGGATCGACTTCTTGCCGTTCGGTCCGCTGTCTTCGCGGATCGCGACCACCGAGGGCTCATCGAGCACGATGCCCTTGCCGCGCACGTAGATCAGCGTGTTGGCGGTGCCGAGATCGATCGCCAGATCGTTGGAGAAGTAGCTCCGCAAGAAACCGAACATGTTCGTGGCCAACCCTTTCTCTTGATGCCGTAATTTGCCTTAACTATCCGCGCTAAAGCTGCGTCCCGGAACCGATTATTCCCGGGGGCTATGATACTCTTACCGCGACCTCCGGCAAGCGCAGGCCGGGGGCGTATCCGGGCCTCTTAGTGAATTAAGTCCGCATGTCCCTGACCCCCGACCAACTTCAGCGTATCGCGCTTCTCGCCCGTATCGAAGTCAGTGCCGAGGACGAGCGCGGCGTGACCGACCGTCTCAACGCTGTATTTGGCCTCATCGACCAGCTGCAGGCCGTGGATACGAGCGGCATCGAACCGATGTCCCATCCGCTGGACGCCCGCCTGTCCGTGCGCCAGCGCCTGCGGCCCGACGAGGTCACCGAAGCGGATCGGCGCGATGCCTATCAGAGCGGCGCGCCAGCGGCTGAAAAAGGGCTTTACCTGGTGCCCAAGGTCCTTGAATAAGTGCTGAATTCGACCCTTTCGGCGCTCGGTGCCGCGCTTGCGGCAAAGCAGGTTTCCTCGGTCGAGCTGACCAAGCTGTTTCTTGCTCGCGTCGGCGCCCTGAACCGCAAACTCAATGCGTTCATCACGGTGGACGAAGAGCACAGTCTCGCGCAGGCGCGTGTCGCCGATGAACGACGCGCCGGCAAGGGAACTGCAGCTGCCGCCGGCCCGCTCACCGGCATCCCGATCGCGCACAAGGACATCTTCTGCACCAGTGGACTGCGCACCACTTGCGGTTCGCGCATGCTCGCGAGCTTTACCAGCCCCTACGACGCGCACGTCATTGAGCGCTTCGATGCGGCCGGTGCGATCCAGCTGGGCAAGACCAACATGGACGAATTCGCGATGGGCTCGTCGAACGAGACCTCGCACTTCGGACCGGTGCTCAATCCCTGGGACGTGGCGCGCGTGCCCGGGGGTTCCTCTGGAGGATCGGCAGCCGCGGTAGCTGCGCGGATGACTCCGGCGGCTACCGGTACCGATACCGGCGGCTCGATCCGGCAGCCCGCTGCGCTCACCGGCGTATCGGGGCTTAAGCCCACTTACGGCGTGGTGTCGCGCTACGGCATGATCGCGTTCGCCTCTTCGCTCGATCAAGGCGGGCCGCTAGCCAAGAGCGCTGCGGACCTCGCGCTGCTCATGAACACGATGGCCGGGTTCGATGCGCGCGACTCGACGAGCCTCGAGCGACCGGCGGAAGACTATGGCCGCGAATTGAATCTGAACCTTGCCGGCCTGCGCATCGGTCTGCCCAAGGAATACTTCGGCGATGGCCTCGAGCCCGACGTGCGCGCGCGCGTGGGCGAAGCGGTGCGCTGGTTCGAAACGCAGGGCGCAAAGACACTCGAGATCACGCTGCCGAACACCGGGCTCGCGGTGCCCGTCTACTACGTGATCGCGCCCGCCGAGGCCTCGTCCAACCTGTCGCGCTTCGACGGCGTGCGCTATGGCCATCGAGCGGACAAATATGCGGATCTTGCCGAAATGTACCGCCGCACGCGCGGCGAAGGCTTCGGCACCGAGGTCAAGCGGCGCGTCCTCATCGGCACCTACGTGCTCTCGCACGGCTACTACGACGCCTATTACCTGCAGGCGCAGAAAGTACGGCGCCTGATCGCGAAAGATTTTGCGGATGCGTTCGCGCGTTGCGACCTGATCATGGGGCCCACGTCGCCCACGACCGCGTTTGCGCTCGGCGCCAAGGCCGACGATCCGGTGCAGATGTACCTGAACGACATATTCACCATTCCGGCGCCGCTCGCGGGACTGCCGGGGCTGTCGGTACCCTGCGGCTTCGACGCCAGGGGCCTGCCGGTGGGGCTGCAGATCATGGGCGACCATTTCGCCGAAGCGAAGATGCTCGGTGCGGCGCACCGCTACCAGCAGGCGACGGACTGGCACCTGCGCGCACCGAAAGAGGCGCCGCTATGAAGCGGCTGGCGATTCTCCTCTGTCTTTTCGCGGCGCAGGTCTTCGCGCAGGAGACGACCGAGCGATACGAACTGCTCGGCCAGCTCGGCGGGCGCACGACGCTGATCCATCTTTACACCACCGAGCGGCCCGACGGTTCGGCGCGTGTGACCGGCGAATACATCGTCCTGCCGACGCTGCAGCAGCGTTTCGTCGAGGGCGAGCGCAGCAAGCAGCTCGGCGTGACCTTCCTGCGCGAAGGCAGTTCGCCGATTTTCTACGGCCGGCCCGAAACGGCGACGCTGCAGGGCACCTGGTCGGGCGGCGTGTTCCGGGGCGGACGCTACGCCCCGGGCGGGCAGCCGCGCGACCGTTTCGAATTCAGCGAGACGTTTCCCTCGATGGAGGGTTACAGCGCGGCAGTGCGCTGCGAGAACTCGGAGGGACGCTACTCGGCCACGCTCGCCTACGCGATCGAAGGCGGCAAATTGAAGAACATTGATTGGCGCTCGAAGGTGTCCCCCGGCGGGCATACGTGCAACGTCACCGGGCTTGAGCAGCGCCGCGCCGATGGCGGCCTGCGCTTTGCCTCCGGCAGCTGCAATGTTTCGTTGCGCGACCTCGGCGAGTACGTGCGGGTTACGGCCGAAGGCTGCACCGTGCAATGCGGCTCGCAGGGCTATCTCGAACCGGTGCTGGTCGACCGCAGGGGCAACTGCCAACTGTTGCGGCCGGCGTCGAGATAAATGCGGAGTTAGCGCCGTGGCCTGGGAAATCGTCGTCGGCATCGAGTCGCACACGCAACTCCTGACCCGCAGCAAGATGTTCTCGGGCGCGCCGAACGCGTTCGGCGCCGAACCCAATACGCAGGCCTCCGCTGTCGATATCGCGCTGCCCGGTACGCTGCCGGTGGCGAACCTGGCTGCGATCGAGCACGCCATCCGTTTCGGCCTCGCGGTGCAGGGAAACATCAGCCCGCGCTCGGTGTTCGCGCGCAAGAACTACTTCTATCCGGACCTGCCCAAGGGCTACCAGATCAGCCAGTACGAGATTCCGATCGTGCAGGGCGGCACGGTGCGGTTTTTCGTCGACAAGGCGGAGAAGTCCGTCCGCCTGACCCGCGCCCACCTCGAGGAAGACGCGGGCAAGTCGCTGCACGAGAACTTCACCGACCTGAGCGGCATCGACCTCAACCGCGCCGGCACGCCGCTGCTGGAAATCGTCACCGAACCCGAGCTGCGCGGCGCGAAGGAAGCGGTCGCCTACGCGCGCGCGCTGCACGCGCTGGTGGTATGGATCGGCATCTGCGACGGCAACATGCAGGAAGGCTCGTTCCGCTGCGATGCCAACGTCTCGGTGCGCAAAACCGGCGACGCGAAGCTCGGCACGCGTTGCGAGATCAAGAATCTCAACTCGTTTCGCTTCATGGAGCAGGCGATCGAGTACGAGGCGCGGCGCCAGATCGAAATTCTCGAGGACGGCGGGTCGATCGAGCAGCAAACCCGGCTCTACGATGCGGACAAGAATGAAACCCGTCCGATGCGCTCGAAGGAAGACGCGCAGGACTACCGCTATTTTCCCGATCCCGACCTGCTGCCGCTGGTGATCACCGCCGCGGATATCGAGCGCGTGAAGAGTGAAATGCCCGGCACCCCGGAAGCGAAACTGCTCGCGTTTTCCCTCCAATACGGGATTGCGCGACCGGAAGCAACCGTCCTGGTTCAATCAAGAGAGTTTGCCGAGTTCTTCGAAAACCTGGTGGCGGGAATTCGCCGCCTGCTGCCGGAGAAGCCGATCGAGAAAATAGCAAAAATCAGCATGAACTGGATGACGGGAGACTTTGCCGCGGCCTTGAACCGGGAGGGAATGGACATTTCCCAAAGCAAGATCACTTATCCGCCGATCGCTGTGCTTCTTGCCAGAGTCGCGGACGGCAGTATTTCCGCAAAGACCTCGAAGGAGGTATTCGAGCGCGTGTTGACCAAACAGCTGCGTGAAGCAAACGACGTTGACGCATACATCGAAAAGCATGCCCTGGGGCAGATCAGCGACTCGGGCGCGATCGAGAAGATCGTCGACGAGGTGCTGGCGGCGAACGCGAAGCAGGTGGAGGACTTCCGCGCCGGCAAGGAAAAGGCCTTCAATTCGCTCGTCGGGCAGGTCATGAAGCGCAGCCAGGGCAAGGCGAACCCGGCGCAGGTGAACCAGATCCTGCGCAAGAAGCTCGCGCGCTAGCTCAGGATCGACTTCCGCAGGTAGCGCGCAGCGCTACTTCTTGCTTTCCCTGGTCAGTTCCAGATAACGCTTCCGGTCGCTGTCATAGCGCGCATTGATCGCTACGACGTCGCGCTTCTTCGACGCTATCAGCTCTTCCTGCGTCTTGATGTCGAATTCCAGGTTGCGCTGATCGTCGCCCAGCTTGGCCGGGGGCTTGTTCTTGCCCTGGTAGAAGTCGAGTTCCTTTTTGAGATCTTCCATGCGCTTGTTGAGCGCCGCGATGCGCCGCTCGCCTTCCTTGATCGCAGCCTCGTTCTCGAGCAGCGCCCGCGAACGCGCGGCGTCGATGTCTTTTTCGCTGGTGTAGGTGGCGAGGAGCGCGCGGTTGCGCCGCCCTTCCTCCTTCGTGGCCGATTCGCGCTTCTTGCGCTCTTCCTCTTCTGCCGCCTTCTTCTCGCGCTCGGCCGCGGATGCCGCCGCGTCGAAGCGCTTCACCACCATGCCTTGCGCGTTGAGCTGCTCGACCGGCAGGCCGAGGCATTGCGTCGGCACGATCGAGCCGTAGTATTTCTTGCCGTCGTTGCCGACGCAGCGGTAGGACTGCGCCTCGGCGGCGAAGGGCGCGAGCGCGAAACCTGCGATGAGTACGCCGGCGGTGAGCCGCATGCCTATTTGGCCTTTTTCGTCAATTCGACGTAACGCTTCTTGTCGTCGTCAAACCTGTGGTTGATCGCCTCGGCTTCCTTGCGCTTTGCCGCGAGCAGGCCCTCCTGCGCCTTCATCTCGGTGTCGGTGGCGCCGGCGTTCGCGGCGGTGCGGCGCTTCTTCAGGTCGGCGATCCGCGTCTCGACCTCCTTCAGCTGCTGTTGGTTGCCTTCGAGCGCACGCGTGCGCGCGGCATCGATGTCTTTCTCGCTGGTGTAGGTGGCGAGCAGCGCGCGGTCGCGACGGCCTTCCTCGCGCGAGGCGGCTTCGCGCTTCTTGCGCTCGGCCTCCTCCGCTGCCTTCTTCTCGCGCTCGGCGGCGGAAGCCTGTGCGTCATACTTCTTCACCACCAGGCCCTGCGGGTTCAACTGTTCGACCGGCATGCCCAGGCATTCCATCGGCACGTTCTGGCCGTAGTATTTCTTGCCGTCCTTGCCGACGCAGCGATAGGACTGCGCCGCCGCAGCCAGTGGCAGGGCAGCGATGGCGAGGACGAGAGCGGCGCGCAGCATGCATTCCCCCGAACTGAATGTGGTTCGGATTCTAACGCGCCACAGGGCCGCGAAGTTGACCTGCTAGAATCGGCCGCGCCACTTAATCCACGCCATGCATTCCGCAGACCAGGCCTTCATCGCCGATACCACCGCCAGGATGCTGCTGGAAGTAAAGGCGGTGCTGTTCTCGCATGACAAACCGTTCATCTTCACTTCCGGCTGGGCAAGCCCGGTGTACATCGACTGCCGCAAGCTCATTTTCTACCCGCGCATCCGCACGCAGCTGGTGGATTTCGCCGCCGCGACGCTGTCGCGCGATGCGGGCTTCGAGCAGTTCGACGTCATCGCCGGCGGCGAGACCGCCGGCATTCCCTACGCGGCCTGGATCGCCGAGCGCTTCGGCCTGCCGATGCAGTACATCCGCAAGAAGCCCAAGGGTTTTGGCCGCAACGCTCAGATCGAGGGCGACATCCGCGAAGGCGCGCGCACCCTGCTGGTGGAGGACCTCACCACCGACGGGCGCTCGAAAATCAACTTCTGCAAGGCGCTGCGCGAGGCCGGCGCGGTGGTCGATCACGTATTCGTCAACTTCTACTACGACATTTTCCCGGAGTCGAAGAAGGTGATGAGCCAGCTCGGCGTGCGCCTGCACCACCTCGCGACCTGGTGGGACGTGCTGCGCGTGGTCAAGCAGGGCAGCTACCTGAGCGCGGCGCAGATCGGCGAAGTCGAGAAGTTTCTCCATTCGCCCGCGGAATGGTCCGCGGCGCATGGCGGCGTCGCCAGCTTTCCTTCCTCTTGAAGGTCGTAACGCTCAACGTCAACGGCATCCGTTCGGCCGCGAAGAAGGG
>Ga0070694_100002924_pt1 | contig 10153 bp, 10 predicted proteins | sample KBSK1251metaG_FD_65470 | JGI IMG/M metagenome (GOLD analysis project Ga0070694, IMG submission 65470) | Corn, switchgrass and miscanthus rhizosphere microbial communities from Kellogg Biological Station, Michigan, USA - KBS K1-25-1 metaG | ecosystem: Host-associated > Plants > Roots >... | reverse complement strand
CCAAGTACGCGGCACCCGGCCGCGCGACGGTCATCAACGTCGCCATTCCCAGTCCCGATGCGGTTGATGCGGCGGAGATCTCGCCGGCAACGGGTGTGACGATATCGGGCGTCAAGGGCATCGGCAGCGGGAGCGAACAGAACATCGGCTGGTGGGAGGTCACGCTCGACGTGGCCAAGGACGCGGCGCCCGGGGACCGAACCCTGGTGCTCGCGATGCGAAAAGGTGCCCACACGGCTCCCGTCACGATTTCCATCCCTACGCACGGTCCGACGATTGCCGACCTCAAGGTCGTCACGCCGCAGTCGAACCAGCCGATGGAGTTGCAGATGGCGACGACGGACGCGGCTGGCGATCTTGGTGACGAGCCGTATGTCTGGTTCGCGGCCGACTGCGGCAGCGAACCGATCGTCGGCGCGCTCAGGGGCAAGGCGAGCCCCGGCGCGGTGCGCGTCACGCTTCCCAACCTGCGCCACGCGGACGGGTCGCGGGTGACCGGCAGCTGCGACCTCCAGGTGCGCATCACCGATGCGCCGGGAGTGGACAGCAACACGTTGAAGACGAAGATCGAGTTCAGGAACTGAATCCGTTCACGACGCAGGAGAATCGTTCATGCGCCTGTTGCCGCTCGTTTCGTCAGCCCTGGTCCTCGCAATGTCGAGCCCGGCGTTCGCCCAGGACTGGACCGAGTTTTCCAGCCCGGACGACCATTTCACCATCACGTTCCCCGGGCAGCCGAAGATCACGGAAACGACGTGGACGACGCAGTTCAACGCCATCCTGCCGGCGCGCGTCTACAGCGGCACGGCTGGCACCGGCCGCTATTCCGTGACGGTGGTCGACTACAACCCGGTTGAACGGCTGCTGACCGAGCGGTCCCGGACGCTGCCGGCCCTCGACCTGGCCATCCACGATTACGGTCCCGGCTACTGGAAGACCGACGTCCGAAGCGGCGTCATGTACGCGATCTCGAAGTTCCTGCAGCGCGACGCGAAGATGACGAGCATCCTGTCGAATTTCTCCGACGGCGTCGTGGGGGTCGTGACGGACCTCGTCAACAACGCCGATCAGTCGCGCACCCTCGCATCCGTGTACATGCACATGAACCGGCTGGTGATCACCGAGGCGACCGTGCCGAAGGGATACCCGGCGCCCGTGATCTTCCAGCAGTCGCTCGGATGGCTCGACGAGCAGGGCAAGCGGATTCGCTATCAGATGATGAACTACAACGAGCCCGACGCCCCGAGGCCATCTGGTCGCGGCCGTTAGGCACAGGCTCGCCGGCCGGATAACCAGAACGGCCGGCGCGGCAAGGACCCCAGAGCAGCCCCATGCCCACGAGTCCCCCGGCCGCGCCGCAACGGTTCGCGGCGCTCCGCATTCCCGCCTACCGCCGGTACTTCACCTTCAGTCTCATGTCGATGATGGCCGACAACATCGAGCACGTCATCAGCTATTGGGTGATGTTCCAGGCCTTTCATTCGGCGGCACTCGGCGGGTTTGCGGTCATCAGCCACTGGGTCCCGTTCCTGTTGTTCTCGCTGTATACGGGCGCGCTGGCCGACCGCCACGACTGCCGGAGGCTGATCCAGATCTCGCAGGCGCTGTTCATGCTCGCATCGGTCGCATGGGGCCTGCTCTTCCTGGCGGGTCGGCTGCAGATGTGGCATGCGGTGGTGCTGCTGGTGATCCACGGACTTGCCGGCGTCATTGGCGCGCCGGCCACGCAGCTGGTCATTCACGACATGGTGCCGCCCGAAGATCTGCCGAGCGCGATTCGCCTGAACGCGAGCAGCCGCTACCTGTCGATCCTGCTCGGACCGGCCGTGGGCGGCGGATTGATGCTGCTGCTGGGGCCGGCGTGGGGGCTGCTGACGAACGTCCTCATCTACCTGCCGTTCACGATTCTCCTGACGCGCTTTCCGTACACGGGTCACGCGGCCCGCGGTGCGGGCAAGACGGCGTCTCCGTTCGGGCTCGCCGAGGCCTGGAAGATCTTCGCCGCCGTCCGCACGGAGTCGACCATCGTGACCATGGTGCTCGTCGCAGGCGCGACGTCGTTCCTGGTCGGCAACGCGTTCCAGGCGCAGATGCCCGCGTACGCCAATTTCCTGGGCGCCGACGAGACGGGGACCCGCTACACGGTACTGCTGGCGGCGGACGCGGTCGGCGCGGTCATCGGGGTGCTGCTGCTCGAGACCGCCAACTTTTCACGGCCCAGCGTGCACGCGGCCATCGGCTCGGCGGGCCTGTGGGGTTTGACGATGGGCCTGTTTCCGCTGACGCGGAGCTATCCGACGGCGGTGGCCCTGCTCGTGCTGGCGGGCGTCTTCAACATCGCGTTTCAGTCGATGTCGCAGACGCTGGTGCAGATGCTCGCGCCGGCGCCGATCCGCGGCCGGGTGGTCGGTCTGTTCAACATGGCGATGCTGGGGCTCCGCGCGGGCAGCGGCCTGACCGTGGGCCTGCTGGGCACCTTCGTGGGGGTCCGTCTCTCGCTCGCGGTGTCGAGCTTTGCGGTCGTGATCGTGTCGATTGCGCTGCTGTTGCGCGAAGCGCGCGCGCGGTCCATGCTATCCTTCCCGGCTGTCCGATGACGAAGAGATCCTGTCGAGGATGCGTCATCCTGGTGGTCGGCGCGCTGACCACCCTCGGTCTGTCCGCGCAGGGCACCGGACGCCTCACGGGGAATCCGACGCCGGGGACGCCGCAACCCGATCCACCCAATCTTGCCGATCGAATCACGCTGACCGGGTGCGTGCGATGGGCCGCGCCGGGCGGTCGAGGATCCGTCCCGGCGCAAGAGCTGAACTCACCCAGCACCTCGACCTTCGTCCTCACCAACGCGGAGCGGGTGGCGCGCGTCCCGCCTGGCACAGGCACGTCGGATTCTGCGAAAAAACCGGCGAGCCAGACGTATCGGCTCTCGGCGCTCAACAGCGTGCTCGTCCCGTTCGTCGGTGGACGAGTCGAGATTTCGGGCGAAATCGACGACCGTCCACCCCGCGACGGAGCGCCGCCGGCGCCGATGCTCAACGTCGGATTCGTGCAGAGATTGACGAAGACGCCATGCTCCTGAAAGGAGCATAATCGCGCACGAGACCAAGTCTCGAGGAGTGTGCGTATGCTGCGCTACGGATGGATCCTTCTGGTTCTCATCGTCGTGGGCGTGCTGATCGCTACCGGGACGACAAGGGCGCAGGATGCGGCCGGCGCGCCGGTCACATTCACCAGGGACGTCCTCCCGATTCTTCAGAAGAATTGCCAGTCGTGTCATCGGCCCGGCCAGATTGCGCCGATGTCGCTGCTGACCTACGAACAGGCGCGGCCGTGGGCGCGCGCGATCAAGTTGCGAGTCGTCGCCCGCGAAATGCCGCCGTGGTTCGCCGACCCGCAGCACGGATCGTTTGCCAACGATCGGTCGCTTCAGCAGACCGACATCGACACGATCGCGAAGTGGGTGGACGCCGGCGCGCCGCAGGGCGAGCCGAAGGACGCCCCGGCTCCACTCGAATGGGCCGCGGACGGCTGGCAGCTGACGCCGGACGTCATCGTCAGGGGACCTGAGTTCCGTGTGCCCGCGCGTCCGCCGAAGAACGTCATCGAGTGGGCCACCGCGACCATCCCGAGTGGATTCACGAACGACACGTGGATCAGCTCGCTCGAGATCAGGCCGAGCGATCTGACGGTCACCCACCACATCTGCGCGACATTCGTACCCCATCGCGAGAACGTCAAGTACTACGAGTGGAACTGGAACGAGTCGCCCCGCGACGAGGAGGGCGTTGCGACGGATGCGGGCGCGACGCCGTTCGGCGCCGCCAATAGCGCCGATGGACAACCGGTCGGCGCCGCGTCGGGCATCGGCGGCGGGATTACCTGCTACGTTCCGGGCGTGCAGGCCGACGACTTCCGGAAGGTGAACGCGGCGAGGCTGATTCCCGCCAACACCGATATCCAATTCGCGGTCCACTACACGCCGACCGGCAAGGAAGTCGTCGATCATCCGCTGATTGGTTTCACGGTGGCCGACAAGCCGGCCGAAATGCAGTGGGTGTCGTACGCGATCTCAGGGGCGAGCTCTGACTTCGCGATTCCGCCGCAGGATGGGAACTACAAGAGTCCGCCGGCCGAGGCCGAGTTCACGACCGACGTCTGGCTCGTGCAGATGATGCCGCACATGCACCTGCGCGGGAAGGACATGACGTATCACCTGATTTACCCGGACGGCCGGGACGAGATCATCCTGAACGTGCCGAAGTACGACTTCAACTGGCAGATCGTCTACAACCCGATGAAGCCGATCTTCGCGCCCAAGGGCAGCCGGCTGTACGTCGACGCGCACTTCAACAACTCCTCGTCGAACAAGTTCAACCCGGATCCCAACCGGACGGTGTATCGCGGGCGGATGACGTGGGAGGAGATGATGAGCCCGTTCTTCTCGGTCATCACCGACTCGAAGACGGATCCGAAGACGATCCTGAAGCTGCGCGGGAAGACGCGCATCGACAACGGCGCGTAGGCTCGCAGTCGAATTGTGCGGAGCGTCACCGTACCCCGGCGACGCTCCGCGGCCGGCGTCGATGTCGCGACCGTCATCACGAATGGTCGGCGCTCACCCGCGGCGCCCGTGCTTCAGTGCTTCTGAATAAAGTCCAACACGGTCCGGTTGAAGACCTCCGGCTGTTCCCAGTACACCGAATGACCTGCCTCCGGCACGACGATGGATGCCGAGTTTTTGATCCGAGCCGCGAATAGCCGAAGCACCGCTGGAGGCGCGTACAAATCCGCGTCTCCAGTCAGCAACAGCGTCGGAACGTTGATCTCCGCCAGCGAGGCGAAGGTGATCCGGTTCCGCGTGGGCTGAGCGGGTGGCGGTGATCCGCTGGGCCGACTCGTGCGCTCTAGGTCGAGCCATCGCTGTGTTCCACTGGGATTCGCGGCCCGATATGAGGGCCCCAGTTCCCGGACGTCCGGAGGCAATGCGTCGAACTGGGGCGGCCTCAGCCTCCGGCCGAGTTCAACGTAATCGGCGTCCTGCACTCCACCGACGGCGTTCGCAACCACGAGGCTCCGCAATCGCTGCGGAAATGACAGCGCAAAATCCAACGCGACTCCACCGCCGGCTGCAGTCCCCACGAGATGAAAGCGCTCGACCTTTAAATGATCGACCAACGCAAGAAGATCGTCAGCACCGGTCCTCGGCTCCGTGCCCACCGGATCGACCACGGAACGTCCGTATCCTCGTCGGTCATAGGCGATTACACGATAGCCAGCCGCGGTGAAGGCCGGAAACTGGTACTCCCACACCCGGCTGCTGCCGGTTGCGGCGTGAACGAACACCACTGGTATGCCACTGCCGGACGAATCTCGGTACCAGATACGGACTCCAGGCAGCTCCGCGTACGTTTCGCTTACGCGCGATGGCGCTTGGACGAGTTTCGAACCCGAGAGTGTCACGCACAGTCCCAGCAGCAGGACCGCTACGACACTCGCGCCACTGAGCCAACGATTTCGGCAACTCCGCTCCAACCGCTGGTTAGACGGCCAAGCTCGTATCGTCATGTGCACCTGCGCGCTTTCCATACCTCTTCGCATGGCCACCGCCCGGCCCACTCGAGCGTCACGAATGGATAGTGCGTCGTCGCGCCGACGGGAGGCCGCACCTCGAGCAGGTCCTCGATGCCGAAGCCACAGCGTCGCAGGAGGCGCACCCAGTCGCCGTGCGACAGGTGAAATTCGACGCCTGGGTCGTTCGGCCATTCGACACGGTACATACCAAAGGCTGCGCGAAGGAGCCGATCGGTGGCAGCGGCGCCCTCCTCCACCGGCATGCACAGCGTCAACAGGAAGGAGTTGGTGAGAAAGACGAGTTGGCCGTTCGGGCGCAGGAGGCGCGCGGCCTCTGGAACCCAGCGCCCCGGATCGGCCCAGAGGCAGGCACCGTACTCCGAGATGGCGAAGTCGAAGCTCTCATCGGGATAGGGAATCGCTTCGGCGCTTCCGTGTAGAAGTGGAAAGTGGAGACCATGCTGTTGCTGTAGGCGCCTTGCGGTGGCGAGCTGCGCCTCGGAGTTGTCGATGCCCACCACGCGCGCGCCACGCCGCGCTAGCCAAGCCGAGATATATGCGGTGCCGCAGCCGAGTTCGATTACATCCTTTCCTTCGAGATCATCGGGGAGGACGCCGAGCTGCGATTCGGAGACGCCCCATATTCCCCACGTTGGCTCGGCGGCCGCCCAGTTCTCTTCGCCTGCCGCAACGTACTGTTGCGCCCACGTGTCCCATAGCGCTCGATTGCGACGGACGTGGTCCGGTAGATCACTCATTGAATGCTCGAAGGCGTTTGAAGTAGACCGATCGTCAGCCGCAGCTCGACGCGACCGTCTTGACCGACTTCACGTCGAGATGCGGAACGCGGTCCGGCGGTTCCTCGGCGGACGGCTGCGCCGGCGGCGGTTGCCAGTCAGTGCGGCCCGTCACCTCCACCTTCTCTCCCGCGCGCGGGCCGAGGTTCCCTCCCCCATCGAGGATCCACTTCTTCGGCATCGCGGGCGCCGACGCAGGTGCGGGATCGGGCAGACGTTTGCCATCGATCGCCACGACGCGGCTGTCCTCGATCGCGTAGCCCGCGTATCCGTTCCGCAGCAGGCATCCCGAGACGACGAACTCGCGCTTGCCGTCGTCAGGCGGCGACGCCGTCTGCTGAAAGGCAGACATTGAAGCGGGGATGCCGAGAGCGAGAGCCACGACGACGAATGTGAATGGCTTCATGAGACCCACTCCATCCAGTCTATGGTTTCCCCAACGGCGGGTTTGCCCCCGGAGAATACACCCGAGGCGCGCGCAAAGCGTGGGCCCCGTGCCACGGTGAGTCCGGAACGCGAGGCGACGCACTTCCGCTGATCTGTTACGCCGGCATGTTACGATTCCGCGCCCCTCACGGAAATCGAAGGCACATGGCGGAAGGCAATTCGGGTGGATGGGTAGGCCAACTGATTGGAGCGATCGCGATCGCGCTCGTCGCGGGCGGCTCGTCACCCTGGTGGTGGTCCGAGCTGAAACGAACCTGGCAACCTGATGCTCCGCCGGCGGCCACCTCCGCGCCGGCGGCCACTTCGGCGCCGGCAGCCACCTCCGCGCCGGTAGCCACCTCCGCGCCGGTAGCGCCCGCAAGCGCTGCGTCCGCGGCGACCGTCAGACCTACGGCTCGAGCCACGCCGACCACTGCTCCGGTCGAGCCCACGTCAGGGCAGCCAACGACGTCGCAACCCAATCCGGAGGCGTATCGCGCGGTCCAACGGATTTATGAACGGACGAAGGGTGTCAGCGACTGCGCCGCCCTCGCCGAGAGCATCAGAAACCTTCAGCGGTACGCGAGAGGTCAGCGTCCCGTTCCCGAGGAGTTCACGCAGACCGTGATCTACCCGAAGCGGATGGTGCAGCCGACGATCGGGGATCTGGCGATGGATCGGATTGCCCGGGTCAAGCTTGCCTCACCGGGCTGCTTTCCCTGATGTGACCGACAGCGGGCGGTCAGTCCCCGCCGGCTGCGCGCCTGCCGTTTTCGCCAGCACGAAGTCGTACTCCGCCGTGTAGAACGGATTGCCAACACCAAGTCGTTCGGCCCATGCGGGGTCATCACGAAGCACGAACGGTACGATCAGACTCTCTTTGACGCCGAACACCGCGTCCGAGTCCAGGTACGGATCCCCCTCGACGAACACGTGCGTCGTCACCGCCTGGTATCCCGGCGCGGTGACGATGAAATGCACGTGCGCCGGCCGCATCGGATGGCGTCCGAGTGCGCTCAGCATGCTGCCGACGGTGCCGTCGCTGGGAATCGGATAGGAGGACGGCTTCACCGATCGAAACCAGTACCGTCCGTCGGCACCTGTCGTGAACTGACCTCGAAGGTTCATGGCAGGCTGCCGCGAATCCTGCACGTCATAGAAGCCGTCGTGCGACGTCTGCCACACGTCGAGCAGCGCGCCGCCGACGGGCGCACCCGATTCGTCCGCGACCTTCCCGGACATGTACAGCGGTTCACCCTGGTTGTCGCGCGAAATCGAATCGCCCATCCTCAGGTGTGGCGCGCCGGATACGTGAAAGGGACCCAGCACCGTGGACTCGGTGGCGGACGAACTCCGCCGGTGGTTGATCGCGTCGACGAGCATCGAGACGCCGAGCGTATCGGACAGCAGGATGAACTCCTGCCGCTTGTCGTCGCAGATCTGCCCCGTGCGCGTCAGGAAGTCGATCGCAAACGCCCACTCCTCGAACGTCGGTTCGACCTCGCGGACGATGGCGTGCAGGTGGGTGACAACCGACGTCATGATCTGGCGCAGCCGTTCGTCACGGCAGTTCGCCATCCGCTCGATGACCGCCCGGGTCGCCGTGAATTCGTTGAAGTCCCGCATGCCCGCCTAACGTGCCTCCGGACGCCGCCCATGCCACGCCGCGTCCAGCAGCGCACGCATGCCGTCGCGCTCCAGCGACCGCGGATTCCAGTACGGGTTCGCGAGCGCCAGGTCCGTTGCGCGTTCGAGTGCATCGGCGGGAAGACCTAACTCGCGAAGCGAAACGGGAGCGCCACCGTCGCGAACCAGATCGAACAATCGCTGGGCGGGATACGGGGCGTCGAGCGCCCGCGCTACGCGCACCATCGCACCCGGCACCGCCGGCGCATTGTAGGCGACCGTGTGCGGCAGCAACACCGCGTGCGTGTCGGCGTGCGGGAGATCGAACGCGCCACCAAGGACATGACACAGCTTGTGATGCAGCGCCATCGAGGTCACCTGGAGAACCGTTCCGCACAGCCAGGCCCCGTATAAGGCGTCCGCGCGGGCCGCGGCATCGTCGAGCGCGCGCACCACGCGCGGCAACGCCGATGCGAGCGCGCGGATGCCTTCTTCGGCCATCAGCGCAACCATCGGGTTCGTGTTCTCGGCATAGAGGCCCTCGATCGCATGGGCAATGGCATTCATGCCGGAGGTCACGGACATAACCGCAGGGAGCGTCGACGTCAGCTCCACGTCGTACACGACGACTTCCGGCAGGACTCGCGGATCGCGGGTCGTCTGTTTGATGCCGCCGGAGGTCTGGCCAACGATGTCGGTCATCTCCGATCCGGAGTAGGTGGTCGGGAGGACGATCTGCATGGCGTCGATCCGGAGCGCCACGGCCTTCGCAAGGCCGATCGGCGATCCGCCGCCGATCGCAACGATCCCGTCGATGCCGTGTGCGGTTGCGAGCGCGACGGCCTGCTCCGTCACGGCGACCGGTGTGTGCATGCGCGCGCCTGGGAAACAGAGCTGGCAGCGATCGCCCAGCAGTCCGGCAACTTCCCTGGCGCGGGCGGCGTGCCCCTCGGTCGACACGACCATCGCGCGGCCAATGCGCGCAAGCCGGACTTCGTCAGCGATCCGCTGCCGCGTGCCGGTGCCGAAGATGATGCGCTGCGGCACGCTGCGGTATACGAAATGCGGCACCGCGGCCGGCGACTCCACGACAATCGCTTCCGATGGGGCACTCACGACCTGCTCGCCGGCGTGCCAGATTTGGTGGAAGAGGCCGAGGCCGTCTCTCGTTTCGTCTCGCCGCACGTCGTTCCGCCCGGCAGCGTCTGCGCGATCGCGAGCGACGCCCAGCTCGTGCCCGCCGTCGAGATCCACTGATGCCGGCCGTACGGGAACCCGCTCTCGAAGTACCGCTGCACCGGGAACGAGTGCGTCTTCACCAGCCAGGTCCCGTCCTGATACTGCGTGCCCAGCAGGAACGCGACCCCTTTCTGGTACGAATCGTCTGTCGGCGCCACGCCGGCGACGCACAGCGCAAACAGCGACAATCCGGTCGCGTAGGCGTCCGGCGCGGTACGGCCGAACTGCGACCAGCCGCCCTCCTTCTCCTGCTGCGCCCGGACGTCGCGTATCGCGGCCTCGACGCGCGGCCGCGGGGCTTTCGTCCACACGAGCCCCATCAGCCGCATCCCGCGCTCTTCCGCCGACTTCGGCTCCGCGGTCAGCAGCCATTGCTGCGCACGCCGCAGGCTCTGCTCGATCTCGCTTTTGAGCGCCGGGATGTCGTACGAGGTCAGGCCGGCCGCGGCCATCGCCGTATGGCTGATCGGGCTGTATTCCGATGGCGGCCGGTT
>Ga0070694_100002921_pt1 | contig 10158 bp, 6 predicted proteins | sample KBSK1251metaG_FD_65470 | JGI IMG/M metagenome (GOLD analysis project Ga0070694, IMG submission 65470) | Corn, switchgrass and miscanthus rhizosphere microbial communities from Kellogg Biological Station, Michigan, USA - KBS K1-25-1 metaG | ecosystem: Host-associated > Plants > Roots >... | reverse complement strand
GCCAAGGGCAACGCCGGTTAGCGATGTCGCGCGGGGATAACCGCTGAATGCATCTAAGTGGGAAACCCTCCCCAAGATGAACACTCCCGAGCCGTAAGGCTCCTGAAGGGCCCTGGGAGAGTACCAGGTTGATAGGCGGCAGGTGTAAGGCGCGCGAGCGCTTCAGCCGAGCCGTACTAATTGCCCGTGAGGCTTGATCTCTCCGCAGTCAACAACTCGGAGTGATTTCTCACCACCACGAAAACACGCACTCGTCTTTTACTTTGCTGGCGACTAGCGCGACAGGGCCACACCCGTTCCCATCCCGAACACGGTCGTTAAGCCTGTCAGCGTCGATGGTACTGCCCTCGCGAGGGGGTGGGAGAGTAGACCGCCGCCAGCGTTCTCCCGAAGCCCGCTGCAACTCACCGCAGCGGGCTTCTTGCGTTGCATCCCGCGCCGCACGCCTTAACGACAGTCCCCGATTCACCGTATCACCGTCATGCGTTGCGCTGGCGCCACCGCGATCCTGCTTGCGCTGCTCCTCACCGGCCCCCCCTCATTGCACGGCCAGGTCGGCGCGACAACCGACATCCTCACCGGCACCGTCACCGACGAGAGCGGCGCGCCGCTTCCCGGCGTCATCATCGAAGCGATGTCGCTCGAAACCCAGATCGTGCGCCGCGCGACGACCGACGCGCGCGGGCGCTACACCATCCTCTTCCCGGACGGCGGCGGCCAGTATCAAATGACCGCGCGCTACCTGGGCCGGCAACCGCAGCAGACGACTCTGCAACGCTACGCCGACGAAGACCGCTTCCTGTGGAACCCGCAGCTGCCGCCGGTCGCGATCACCCTCGCCCCGGTCACCGTCCATCCGCCGCCGCGCGCCGTGCGCGCGCCGGACGTTCCGACGCCCGGCTCCACCGAACGCGCGCTGAGCCCGGAGCTCGTCGCGCGGCTGCCGCTCGAGGACACCGATCTCAATCTGCTCGCCACGCTCGTGCCCGGCGTCGTCGGCATCGCCGCGACCGATTCGACCGGCGCGGCGTTCTCGGTCGCGGGACTCCGGTCGGACGCGAACGCCGTCACCCTCGACGGCCTGAACATCGGGACCAGCTCGCTGCCGCAGGAAGGGTTGCGCGCGACCCGCATCGTGACGAGCACGTACGACGTGTCGCGCGGCGCATTCAGCGGCGGGCTGGTGGCCGCCACGACGCGCGGCGGCGCGAACATGGTCCAGGGATCGTCGGCATACGCGCTGCGCGATCAGTCGCTCGCGGTGGATGCGGATGAGAGCTCCCCGTTCACGCGCGGCTACACCCAAAACCAGGTGAGCGGCGGGCTCGGCGGGCCGCTGGTGCGCGACCGTCTGTTCTTCTTCGCTTCCGGGCAAGCGCGGCTGCGCGACGACGCGCAAATGTCGCTGCTCGATGCCACGCCGACCGACCTCGAACGGCTCGGCGTCCGGCCCGACTCGGTCGCGCGCTTCTTGGCGGCGTTGCAGGGGATGGGAGTCTCGCCGGCGAGCGTGCTACCGACCGACACCCGCACGACCGACAATCTCACCTCGCTCGTTCGCCTCGATTACATCGCGAGCAATTCGCACACGATCACGCTGCGCGGCGACTGGCGCTGGGGCAGCCAGGATCCGAGCCGCATCCAGCCGCTGTCGTTGCCCCAAGTGGGCGGCTCGACCAACAACTCCGGCGGCGGCGTGATGGCGACCGTGACCTCGCGCTTCGGCACGCACATCATCAACGAGGCCAAAGTCTACCCGAACGTCAGTCACCAGGACGGCGAGCCGTTCACCGTGCTCCCCTCCGGCCGCGTCCTGTTGGCGTCCGATTTGTCGGGCAGCCAACTGGGCGTGGCCGTGGGAACGCTCGTCTTCGGCGGCAACGCGGCGCTGCCGTCCGGCTCACGGAGCACGAGCCTCGAGATTGCCGACGAGCTGTCCTTCATGCCGGGAACGGGCGTGCACCGCTTCAAGCTGGGTGCCTCCGCCCAGACCACACACTCGACCACCCAACCCGCCGCGAATCGGCTCGGCACGTTCATCTACAACTCGCTCGCGGATCTCGAGGCGGACCAACCGGCGTCGTTCAGCCGCGCGCTCGTCGTCGCGGCGCGCGCGGCGAGCAGCCGGGACTACGCCGCCTACGCAGCGGATGTCTGGCGCGCATCGCCCGCGTTGCAGCTCACGTACGGGGTGCGCCTCGAGGGGTCGCGCCTCGGGAATCCGCCGCCGTTCAATCCCGCAATCGCCACGGATTTCGGACGCAACACGGCGCTCTTCCCGCATGAATGGCATCTCAGTCCGCGAGCCGGATTCACCTGGACACTCGGTGCAATGGGTGGGGCGGGGGCGGGGGGGACGCGGGACACGACCGCGCGTCGATCACTGTTCGGGGCCGGGGCGGGGGCGCAGCCGGCGTTCATCATCCGCGGCGGAGCCGGCGAGTTCCGGAGCCCGATTCCGGCCGGGCTCGTCGCGTCGGCCCAGAGCGCCACGGGGCTGGCCGGATCCGCCACGGAACTGATCTGCATCGGCAGCGGCGTGCCTGTGCCCGACTGGTCGGCCTATGCGGCCGACACCGTGGCGATTCCCGACAGCTGCGCGTCGGGCGGTCCGCCGGTCGCTCCGGAAACCCGGCCGGTCGTGGTGTTCGGCCCCAACTACCAGGCGCCGCGCGCGTGGCGCGGGACGCTGGGCGTGCAACGCAATCTGTCGCGCCTGCTGCATCTCTCCGTCGACGCCGGCTACACGCGCGGCGTGCATCAGTACGGCTTCACGGATCTCAACCTTGTGGCGACGCCGCAGTTCGTCCTCGGCAACGAGCACAACCGCCCAGTCTATGTCGCACCCGCAGACATCGTGCCGGCCACCGGCGCCGTGTCGCTGGCCGCCTCGCGGCGCGACACGGTATTCGGGCAGGTGTTGGAAGTCGGCTCGGATCTGGGAAGCGAAGCGAAGCAGCTCACGGTCTCGCTGGGCGGCGTCACGCGCCGCGGCGTCGTCCTGCAGGCGTCGTACACCTGGAGTAACTCGCGCGATCAGCTGTCGGCCTCACGGTTCGGCGCGTCGGGGTTCGCCGCCGCCACGACCGCCGGTGATCCCAACGTGCGCGAGTGGGCGCCGAGTGACTTCGACCGCCGCCACGCGCTGCTGGGCGTCGTGACCTATCCGTTCGGGACGACGCTCGAGGTCACCGGGATCGGCCGCCTCACCTCTGGCGCGCCCTTTACGCCGCTGGTCGGCGGCGACATCAACGGCGACGGGGCACGCAACGATCGCGCGTTCGTCTTCGACCCGGCGGGCGCGACCTCGGAGTCGGCAGCGATGGCGCGCCTGCTCGCGGCGGCGGATCCGCGCGTCGCTGATTGCCTGCGGCAACAAATCGGAGCGGTCGCGGCCCGCAACAGCTGCCGCGGACCGTGGCAAGCCACATTCGATCTTCAGGTCAACTATCGGCCCTCCATCCTCCGGCTCCAGCGGCGTCTCACGGTATCGGTGTCGACCATCAACCTGTTGCGCGGCGTCGACGAGCTGCTGCACGGCGTGAACGGCGCGCACGGCTGGGGGCTGACGCTGCAACCCGATCCGACCCTGTTGTACGTCACGGGGTTCGACTCGTCGGCGCGGCAGTTCCTCTACGCCGTCAACGAGCGCTTCGGCGCGACGGGGCGCGGCGCCAACGCGTTCCGCGCGCCTTTCCAAGTCGGCATCCAGGCGCACCTGACCATCGGCCCCGATCGGCAGCAAGCGGCGCTCGATGCCCTGCGAGGCTTCGGCGGCGGCAACGGAGGGCGTGTTGGGCGAGGCGCCGGCGGTGCAGGGCCTGGTCGCTTCGGCATGGGCGCGCGCCTCGATTCCATCCTGCCCAACCCGCCGGCGCAGGTGCTCGCGCTGCGCGACTCGATCGTACTCACGGCCGAGCAGGTCACTACGCTCGAGGCCGTACGCGACTCGCTGGCGAGCGAGCTGCGCACGATCGGCGACTCGATTCGCGGCACGGCAGCGACGCTCAACCAGTCGAGCGATCGGCAAGCGGTCGGCGCGCAGATCCGGGCGCAATTCGCGCTCGCGCGCGACGCCGAGGCACGTGCGCTCGACGCTGTCCACCGGGCGCTGACTCCCGAGCAATGGAACCGACTCCCTGACTCGATTCGCAATCCGCGCTCAAACACTCGGAACTAGGAGCAGCCGATGAAACGGACGACAGTCTTGCTCGCGCTCGCCGCCACGGCGTGCGGCGGCGCGAAGCCCCTTCCCGTGATCAGTCCCATGGCCGATGTGTCGGGGCACTGGCAACTGAATGCGCAGCAAAGCGACAACGCCGCCGAGAAGATCGCGGCAGGCGTACCTGGACGCGACCGCGCCGCCGGCACGGACAGTACCAGCGGCGGTGACAGCGGTCGGGGCGGAACTGGTGGCTACGGTGGTGGCGGCACCACCGGTCGCTGGGGCGGGGGCGGTGGCGGGGGCGGGGGCTACGGCGGCGGGCGGCGCGGTGGTCGAGGCGGCATGAGAGGCGGTGGGATGCGCCAGACGGATGCGCAGGAGATCGCGCGCCGGCGGGCGCGTACGGAGCTGACGATCTACCTCGCGCAATACGGGTCGGATGATCTGGACGTGCAGGTCACGCCCGGGACGGTGCGGTTCCTCATGCATGGCGCGCTGGACACGCTGGCCCTCAAGACCGATGGTGGAAAAGTGAAAACCAAGGTCCCGCAAGGCGACGACGACGTGCAGATCACGACCAGCGCCGTGTGGAATGACGGCTGGCTCGTCGTCAGCCGCGACGTGGACGGTGGCGGCAAGATTACGGAGACGTTTCTCCGGGCGAGCGATGGCCAGCACCTCAATGTTGTGGTACAGCTCGAATTGCCGCGGTTCGGACGAGAGCAGGAGGGGGGAAAACCGCGGGCGATCGAGTTCCGGCGCGTCTACGATCCGGTGGCGGGACCATCCCCGAGCTGAGTACTCCCGAGCGTGCTAGTGCTCGGCAGCGTGCACCTCGATAAAGCCGACATAATACGCGGCCCAGCTCGTCGTCCGGCCGCCGACCAATAGCCCCGGGAGCTCCTGCACGATCGTGAGCAGCGTCGCGGCCTCCGGCTCGTCTTCTTCGCGCGACTCGTACCCGAGCAGCCGGACCCTGAGCTCTGCGGGCGTCGTGCGCGCATCCGAGACGATGAGCAACCAGTAACCGACTTCATTGACCTTCAGCTGGCCGTTGCGCGCCACGGCCACCGGCTGCGATGCGGTCGAGGCTGTCACGCGCTCGACGCACGTGGGATCGGGCTTGGCATTCAGATTCGGGTCGAGCACGGGAACGCATGACAACGAGCCGGGACCGGATGTGAAGTCGGCAGGATCGAGTCCGGTGACGTCGCGACGCCGGTTGGTCGGCACGCTGACCCCGTGCATGCCGGGCCTTTCGGTGGGATCGTGGCCCGCGCCGGGCCGCACCTGATCGATCCCGTCCTGGGTCACGCGCAGCACGATCACGTGAGCAGCCATCCCGATCTGATACCGCATCGCCCGGGCGTTCGCGGAAACGATGCCGGGTCCGTACGTCTCGCCAAGGCCGAAGCGGGTCTGCGGCGTGAGCAGCAGCACAGGGGGGTGGGAGCGCGCGCAGCCGGCGAGGCCCATCCCCAACGCAAGCACGGCGAGAGGTGACGTTCGCGGCATCCAAATGATCGTACGGGGCTCGCCGTCACGGGCGCAAGATGCCGTGTCACTGCTCCCAGCGTGGACATTCGGCTGCTCCGGCGCTCAATTTTCAACGAGATGACGGGATCCCCCGACGCACCGAACGGCGCCGCCAAGCCCCCCCCAGCGGCCCCCGCCCCCGCCCCCGCCCCGGCGCGGCGTGAGCGGAAGTCGGCCGCGCGCGCCCGGGCGCGGACTCGCAAGTCGGTATTACGGTCGAACGACGGCAAGCCGATCCCGATCGTGCACGTCGTCTCCGAGTGCTGGCCCTACGCGCGCTCGGGCGGTCTCGGTGAGGCCGTCGCCAGTCTCGCCACCTACCAGGCGGCGGCGGGACTCCCGACGACCGTCGTCATGCCGCTCTACCGACAGGTGCGCTCCGTCGTCAGCGCCATGGAGCCGATCGGCGCGCCGTTCCCGGTGCAGCTCGGGCCCACCAGGGAAACCGGCCGGCTGTGGCGCGCCAAGGGGACGCCCCGCGGCACCGACGTGGTGTTCGTGGAGCATCCGGGCTTCTTCGATCGCCCCGCGCTGTACGGTGAAGGACGTGACTACCCCGACAATCACCGGCGTTTCGCGTTCTTCTCGCTCGCGGCGCTGACCGCGCTGCCGCGCATCGCTCCCGCCAACGCGATCCTGCACGCGCACGACTGGCACGCCTCGATGACGCTGGTCTATTTGCGCTCGCTCCTCACGCGGCACCCCTACTACCGGCGCGTGCCCGCGGTCCTCTCCGTGCACAACGCCGGGTACCAGGGCCACTTCCCACCCAATACCATTCCCGAGATCGGGTTGCCCTGGGAGCTGTTCAACTGGGAGTTCCTCGAGTGGTACGACAAGGTGAACTGGCTCAAGGGCGGGATCATCTCGGCCGATGCGGTCGTCACCGTGAGCGCGACGCATGCGCGCGAGCTACAGTCCCCGGACGGCGGCTTCGGCCTGGGCGACACGTTCCGCGCGTTGCGTGACCGGCTGTTCGGCATCACGAACGGGATCGACTACGACATCTGGGATCCCACGCGCGATGCGCACATCGCGCAGCGCTTCAGCGCGCAACGCCTCGAGGGTAAGCGCGAGTGCAAGGTCGCGCTCCAGTCGCGTTTCGGACTCGCGCAGTCGCCGCGGACGCCGCTGTTCGGGATGGCGGCGCGACTGGTCGCCCAAAAGGGGCTCGACCTGCTGGTGGACGGCCGCGCGCTGCTCTCCACCGACGCCCAGTACATCTTTTTGGGGCAGGGGGAGCGCCGCTACATCGAGCCGCTGCGCCAGCTCGCCGCGCGATTCCCGGATCGGATCGCGGTCGAGACCGGATTCACCGATCCCCTCGAGCACATCGTCGTCGCCGGTGCCGACATGCTGCTGATGCCCTGCCAGTACGAGCCGTGCGGGCTCACGCAGATGCGCGCGCAGCGGTTCGGCACGCTCCCCGTCGTCCGCCGGACCGGCGGACTCAACGACACCGTCGACGACGACAGCACCGGGTTCGTCTTCGACCAGTTCTCCATCCCGGCGCTCGCCTCGGCGCTGCAGCGCGCCGTGCACCAGTACCAGGACGAGAACGGCTGGCGGACGATGATGCGCCGCGCGATGGCCAAAAACTTCAGCTGGCAGCACTCGGCGCTGAAATACCTCGCCGTCTACCTCAAGGCGCTCGAGGTGGCCGAGCGGACCGGGCGCGGCACCGACTGATGGATTTCGTCCTCGCGCTGCACAGTCATCTGCCCTATGTGCTGCACCACGGTCGCTGGCCGCACGGGAGCGATTGGATCTGCGAAGCGGCCATCGATACGTACTTGCCCTTGCTGGCCAAGCTGCGAGCGCTTGCGGCGGAGGGGACGCCGGCGCCGGTCACGATCGGGTTCACACCCGTGCTCGCCAATCAGCTTGCCTCGCCCGCGTTCGCCGCCGAGCTCGAGGCGTATTTCGAGCAGCGGCTCACGGCGTGTGACGAGGCCGCGGCCACGATGGCGGGGACCAACGACGAGCATCTGATTCCGCTCACGCATTATTGGCGCGACCGGCTGGGCGCATTGCGCGCGCTGTTCCGGTCGGCCAATGGTGACCTCGTCGCCCCGTTCCGCGCGCTGGAAGAAGCCGGTCACATCGAGATCATCGGCGGCGCGGCCACGCACGGGTTTCTGCCACTGCTGGCACGCGACGAAAGCATCCGGTTGCAGCTGTTGCTCGGCCGGGCCGAGCACGTCCGGTTGTTCGGGCGCGCGCCCGTAGGATGCTGGCTCCCGGAGTGCGCGTACCGGCCGCGCGGACTGTGGCGACCGTTGCCGGATGCTCCCGCGGTGGCGGAACGTCCCGGCATCGAGGAGTACGTCGCGGAAGCGGGCTTTCGCTTCTTCTTTACTGACGCGCACCTCGCGGCGGCGGGGACGCCCTGGAGTGCGTATGACGACGATCTCCCGATGGGCGCCGAGCGATTCGATCTGCACGGCGGGGTGCGCCGCGGGACCCCGTACGTCGTGGCCGTCGAGAATTCGCCGTATCGATGTTATCACCTGACGGAGACTCGGGTCGCGGCGTTGGTCCGTGATCCGGTCGCGTCCGCGCAGGTCTGGAGTCGCCACAGCGGCTATCCGGGTGACGGCACCTACCTCGAGTTTCACAAGATCCGCTGGCCGGGTGGTCTCAAGCTGTGGCGCGTCACCGGCAACGGTGTCGATCTCGGCGCAAAGCAGTCGTACGATCCAGACGCGGCACGCAACCGCGCCGCCGATCACGCCACCCACTTCGCGCACCTGCTGCAGCAAATCGCCGTCACCGAGTCGGAGAAGCAAAGCGACAATGGGGATGTGATCGTCGCGCCGTTCGACACGGAGCTCTTCGGGCACTGGTGGTTTGAAGGGCCGGACTTCCTGGGCGAGATGTACCGCCGATTCCACAACGCCGGCGACGTGCATCCGACCACCGCGAGTCATCATCTCCGCGAGCGGCCACCGGCTACGGCGCTGCAGCTCGCGCCGGGATCGTGGGGAGCAAACGGCGACTGGAGCATGTGGCTGAACGATCAGACGCTCTGGACCTGGCGTCGTCTCTGGCCGCTGGAGATCGCGTTCTGGGAAGCGGCACCCGCGGCGCTCGCTCAAGCCGCTGCGCGTCCCGTCCTCGCGCAGGCTGCGCGCGAGTTACTCCTCGCCCAAGCCTCGGATTGGCAGTTCATTATTTCGACGGGCGAAGTCGCCGACTACGCCACGCGCCGGCTCAACGTGCACTGCGACGACCTGGAGCGATTGCTGCGCGGGTTGGCGGGTGGTGATCTCGAGTCCGCGGGCGCGCTCGCAGACGAGCTCAAGTTCCGCGACGACGTGTTCCCCGACATTCTGCCGCATATCGAGGCTGCGCTCGCAGCCTCAGTCGTGTCCCCCGATGTATAGCCGAATCATCTTTTCCCAGTACGGCCAGTCGTGGGCCCAGCCGCTCCAGATGCGCAGCGCGTTCCCGATCCCCTTGCTCCAGAGCACGCTGGACATCTCCCGATTGTTGTCGCACGCGGGGTCGTGCTCTCCCACCGCGAGGATGATGTCCTGGCGCTGAAACGCCGCGATCCGCCCGGGATCGTACTCGTGCCGCATGAAGTCGATCGGATTGCACGCGTAGACGTTGGCGTCGGAGAACCCGCCGGTCATGCGCTTGATATCATAGGTCCCCGAGAGTCCGATGATCCGCTGCACGATGTTGGGGTTGCGTAGTCCGAAACACAGCGCGTGATAGGCGCCGAAGCTCGCGCCGGCGGCGATCAAGAACGGCGTCGCGTTCAGTGAGAGACTAAAGGGGACGACCTCGTCCCGCAGATAGCGATCGTATTGGAGGTGGCGCCAGGCGCGCTGCCCAGGATGGACATGCTCCGGCGCGTACCAGCTTTCTTCGTGCACGTGATGCAGGCAGTACAGCTGAATCCACCCACGCTCCAGCTGGTCGCCGAGGACGCTGTCCCGGTGCATCCAGCGGTCGGTCCATTCGGTCAGGGTGCCCAGCGTCGTGGGGAAGACGAACACGCGCGCGCCGGCGTGGCCCAACACCTGCAGCTCCATGTCGCGTCCCAGGGCGGGGCTGTGCCACCGATGCCGCTCCTGCTTCATCGCGGTCCGCCATTCCTAAGAAGGAAGGGCAACGCCTTGCGGAAGCGCCGGCCCCACGCCGACTCGTGGTGCTGGCCTCGCCGGTCTTCCACAAACTGAAATTCCCGCTCGGGAGCGTAGCCCTTGGCCAGGAAGGTGTCGCGCAGCCGGCGCGCGAGCGCGACATGCGTCTGCCCTTCGCGCAGCCCGACGTCGAGGTAGATGCGCCCAGCGGTATGCGGCGCCCGCTCCGCCAACCTGAGGATTGCTCCGTTCGCGAACCAGAGCGCGGGGCTCAGCGCCGCTGTGAAACCGAACACGTCCGGACGATGCAAGTAAGCGTAGAGGCTGATCAGGCCGCCGAGTGACGAGCCGGCGATTCCGGTA
>Ga0070694_100002920_pt1 | contig 10158 bp, 10 predicted proteins | sample KBSK1251metaG_FD_65470 | JGI IMG/M metagenome (GOLD analysis project Ga0070694, IMG submission 65470) | Corn, switchgrass and miscanthus rhizosphere microbial communities from Kellogg Biological Station, Michigan, USA - KBS K1-25-1 metaG | ecosystem: Host-associated > Plants > Roots >... | reverse complement strand
GTGAAGCACCCGCTGACACACCGTGGCGCGATATCACGCTCACCGACACGCTCGACCGGTACGAGCGCGAGCTGATCGCGCGCGCGCTCTCCGCGTCACGCGGCAACGTGGCCGAGGCCGCCCGGCGGCTCGCCACGGACCGCGCCAATCTCTATCGCCGCATGCGCCGGCTCGGGATCGATCCGCCGCGCAACACTTTGGACACCATCGAAGGCTGACCTATGATCGCTTTGCTGTTGGCTCTTACGGCGCTCCAGGACACGACGATCGTCATCCATCCCGACAGCGCGGCGCTCGAAGCCCGCGCGCTGCCGCGGCTGGTCTCCGAAGAGGTCATTCGGTTCTATAACGATTCCGCGACGACCCGCCTCGTGGGCCGCACGCACCTGCCCCACGGCAACGAGTGGCGCGGCAATGTTGCCGTGCGCAGCGGTCCCGTCTTTGTCGGCGGCAGAGTGCAGGGCACACTGGTCGTGATCAACGGCGACCTGCGCTTTGAGCAGGGCGGCGAAGTGACGGGCGACGTGATCGTCGTCGGCGGTGTCGTCGATTCGAGCGGCGGCAGGATTTCGGGAGAGCTGCGCCAATACCGCGAGCCCCTGCTCTACCGGCTGCAGAACGAAGGGGATCAGATCGAATACGCGCCCAACCTGCGCCGCCGTTTGCCGAGCGCCAGCGCGCGCGTGTCGTGGGGGAGCGCGGACTCTCGCTCGTCGCTCACGATCGCGACCGGCGGAACGTTCAACCGGGTCGAGGGGCTGCCGATCGTGTTCGGCCCGCTCTTCGACTGGAAGCTGCAGGAAGGCGTGCGGCTCCGGGTCGACGCGCTCGGCGTGCTCCGGTCGGCCGGCGATCTCTCCGACCAGCGCAGCGATCTCGGGTACATGTTCCGCGGCGAGCTCCGGTCCGGCGATGTCCGCCCGGTGGCGCTCACGGCGCGCGCCTTTGACGTGGTGTCCCCCGTCGAAGACTGGGGCCTGCACAGCAATGAGGTGGGCTGGAGCTCGTTCCTGTTCGCGCGCGACTACCGGGACTACTACCTGAACAAGGGATGGGCGGCCCGCGTCTCGGCCCAACCGGAGCGCCCGATTTCCCTGGGACTCGAGGTCCGGCGCGAGTGGCACACCAGCGTCGACGTGCAGGATCCGTGGACCATCTTCCGCAACTCGGAGGCGTGGCGCCCGAATCCGCCGATCGACGAGGGCCATTTCACCACGATCGCGGGCACCGCTTCGCTCGACACGCGCAACGACGTGGACGAGCCGACGGCCGGATGGCTCGTGCGCGCCACGTTCGAGAATTCGCGCAGCTCCGACGTGACGCCGCACGCCGCGGTCCCGCCGAATGTGCGCGATTCGATTCCGACCGATGGCTCGTACCATTTCAATCGCCTGTTCTTCGACGCTCGTCACTATGCGCGCATCAGTCCGTCCGGCCGCATTCACGTGCGCATGGTGGCCGGTGGATGGATGGGCGGCGATCCGTTGCCGCTCCAGAAGCGTCTTTCGCTGGGCGGACCGGAACCCATGCCGGGCGAGCCGTTCCGCGAGTCGGCCTGCAACGCGAATTTCACCGATCCCTCGTTCGCCGGCTCGAAGCTCGCGGCCTGCGATCGCGTGCTCGCATTTCAGGCCGAGTACCGCGGTCACGTGAGGCTCAATTGGAGTTACAACCCGTCGAGCGGCCGGGACGACCAGCCGCGTGATGAAAAGACGCCTTTCTGGGTGGAAGGCCTCGATCTCGTCGTCTTCGCCAACACCGGACAGGCGTGGCTCGTTGGCAACAACCCCGGCCAGACGCCTGCCGGCCAGATCCCGGAGCTCGCGAGCTGGCTCGTCGACGTCGGTTTGGGCGCGGATTGGAGCGGATTCGGAGTCTACGTAGCCAAGGCGGTCACCACCGGCGAACACCTGCGCTTCACGGTTCGGCTCGAGCACCGGTTCTAGAGTGCGCTTCGTTTGGGGTGCGGTGGCCGGCCTGGTCCTCACCACGGCGGCTGCCGCGCAGTCACCCACGCTCACGGTCACGCTGCAGAGCAGTCTGCCGCGCGTGCGCAGCACCGGTCTGTTGCGCGACGGCAAGTTCGTGGGACTGATGCGCTCGGGATTTCCGCTGCGCCTGCACTACCGGCTCGAGCTGTGGCACGTGCGCGGCGGCTGGTTCGATCAATTCATCCGCGAAGTCTCATGGGACGCGGTCGCACGCAACGACCCTCTCGCCGATGACTTCGTCCTCATCCGCCAGGGTGGCCGGGTGAGCCGATACGCCACACCCGAAGAGTTGTCAGCCGCGCTGGAGATTCCGTACACGGTGGCGATGCCACCGTCCGGCTCCAGCGGCGAGCGGTTCTACTACATTGCGCGGCTCGAAGTGACCACCCTGAACGACACGGACCTGCAGGAGCTGTCGCGCTGGCTGTCGGGCGATGTGGGACCGGCGGTGTCGGGTGGTGAGAATTTCGGCGAGGCGCTTGCGCGCGGGGCCCAACGCGTTCTGGTACGGCTGGCGGGACTGCCGCGTCAGCGGCTGGAGGCGCGGAGCTCTACGATCCGAATTGGCGATCGATAGCCGCGCGAATCTGCTCGACCGAAGCGCCCTGCCCCGACATCTGCGTCGCGAGCATCGCTTCCCCCATACAAATGTCGCAATACGCGCCGTGCGTCGTCTCGAAGCAGGTCAGCAACGAGCGGTGGCCGGCGTGCTTCGAGCAGTCGCAGTGGCAATACAGGGCATCGAGCGTCGCCGCGGAATGGCGTGCCGCGGCGTACGCGTCAGTGGCGCCAGGGTTGCGCGGGACAAGAGACTCGGGGATTACGTTGGCCGCGGTGATTCCGGGCCGAGGGTCGGGGTGAATCGACCCGTGCGCGGCCTGAGGCCGGGTGAGGAAAATGACCCCGGCGAGTGCGACCGCAGCCGCACTCGCCACTACCCAGGGCGTCTTGCTCACAAGGCCTCGAGGGTCGCCAGCACATCCGCCCCATAGAAGAGCCGGATGTACTTCGCCTGCGTCCGCGTGAGGCGCCGGACGGCCCACGACAGATGCACGAAGTGCGGCTCGTGGGGCGAACGCAGCGGGTGCATCCCGACTTCCTCGGGCAGCAGGTTACCCTTGCGGGTGTTGCAACTCGAGCAAGCGGTCAGCACGTTCGTCCAGGCGTTGGTTCCACCGCGTGACAAGGGTACGAGGTGGTCGCGGGTCAGGCACTCGCGCTGTCGCAGCTCCTGCTGCGTGCGGCCGCAGAACTGGCAGCGGTAGTTATCGCGCGCGAACAGGAACGTGTTGGTGACTTGGCGACGGAAGCGGCGAGGAACGTGGACGAAGCGAACCAGGCGGATCACGGCGGGCCGAGGCACCGCCATGCGTTCCGAGTGGACCGGCGTGCCCTCCGCCTCCACGACTTCCGCCTTGCCGTCGATGACCAGCCGCAGCGCCCGGCGTACGGGCACCATCGTAAGCGGTTCGAATGAGGCGTTGAGAGCCAGGCAGCGCATGCGATATGCTAATACCAAGCAGCAACTTACAGCAAGTGAGGAGCTTAGCCGGTTGCTCCGGGCTGGAAGGCGCGGCGTAGATCTTCGATTTGCGACTCGACGGAGGCGCGCGACGCACCTCCAGGCGTGGCACGGCTTTCGACGCTTTGCTCCCACGTCCCAAGTTGCGCCAACGCCGGGGCCAAGGCCGGATGGATCGCTGTCGCGACGTTGACCGGCACTTTGTCGAGAGTAACGCCGGCCTGCTCGGCCGCTCGCACCAGCTTGCCGATCAGGCCGTGACTCTCGCGGAACGGCACCCCCGCTTCGACCAGCAGGTCGGCGAGATCGGTCGCGCGCATCGCCGGATCGAGCGCAGCAGCCATGCGCTCGGCATTCACGGTGAGCGTTTCGATCGCGCCTGTGACGGCGGGGAGTACCGTCGCCAACGTATCGCAGGCATCGAACAGTAACGCCTTGTCTTCCTGCAGATCCTTTTGATAGCCCGCAGGAATGCCTTTCAGCGTCGTGAGCAGCGCGACGAGGTCGCCGAGCATCCGACCGGCCTTGCCGCGCGCCAGCTCGAAGACGTCGGGGTTGCGCTTCTGCGGCATCAGGCTCGAGCCGGTGCTGAAGTTGTCGGCGAGCGTGACGAAGCCGAATTCGGCGCTCGCGTACGTAATCAGCTCGGCACCGAGCCGCGACAGATGCATGCCGATGAGCGCGATGGCGAACAGCACGTCGGCGACGAAGTCACGATCGCCGGTCGCGTCGAGGGCGTTCGGCGACACGGCGCGGAAGCCGAGCGCCTCTTTGAGCAGCACGCGATCGACGGGGAATCCCGATCCCGCGAGCGCCCCGGAGCCGAGCGGCAGCTCTGACGTACGGCGGCGCGCATCGGCCAGGCGCTGGCGATCGCGGACGAGCGGCCACGCATGCGCCAGCAGGACGTAGGCCCAGCGGACCGGCTGCGCGCGCTGGCCGTGCGTATAACCCGGCAGAATTGCGTCGAGACCGTCTTTCGCCTTCCCGATGAGAACCCGCCCCAGTGCGGTGACGGCGGCATCGAGGTCGTCGATCGCCCCGAGCGTCCACAGGCGCAGGTCGGTCGCGACTTGGTCGTTGCGCGAGCGGCCCGTGTGGAGCTTGCCGGCAACGGCGCCGACGGCGTCATAGAGGAGTCGCTCGACGAGGGTATGGACGTCTTCATCGGGCGCGCCCACTGCGGCGCCGTCCGCGAGCTTGTCGGCGACGCGATCGAGGCCCTCGAGGAGCTGCGTCTCCTCAGTCGTCGTCAGGACACCTGCGCGGCACAACGCGTGGACCCAGGCTTTGCTCGCGAAGACGTCCTGCGGCCAGAGGCGATGATCGACGGGGAGGGAGCGGTTTAAAGCATCGAGCGCCTCGCTCGGACCAAGAGCGAAGCGCCCGCCCCACATGTGATGAGTGTCAGCTTGCTGGGACATCCGTCCGTTCGGCCGCGAGTCCCGCCGCGATCCTGCTGGCGAGGCCGTAGAGCCGGATGAAGCCCTCGGCGTCCTTCTGATTGTAGACGTTGTCCTTGCCGAACGTCGCGTACGAGGGCTGATACAGCGCGAACGGACTCTCGCGTCCCGCGACGATCACGTTGCCCTTGAACAGCTTCAGGCGGACCGTGCCGGTCACGTTCTTCTGTGTGGCGGTGACGAGCGCGTCCAACGCTTCGCGCTCCGGCGTCCACCAGCGACCGTCGTACACAAGATCGGCGTAGCGGAGCGCCAGCTCGTCTTTGAGCCGCAACGTGCGGCGGTCGAGCACCATCTGCTCGAGCTCACGGTGCGCAGCGTACAGCACGGTGCCGCCCGGCGTTTCGTACACGCCACGCGACTTCATGCCGACCAGGCGATCCTCCACGACATCGGCGCGGCCGACGCCATGCTCACCGGCGATTTCGTTCAGTTGTTCGAGGAGCTCGACAGGACCAAGGGGGACCGCATCAACGCTGACTGGATTGCCTTCTTCGAAGCCGATCGTGACGACGACCGGCTCATCCGGCGCCGTGATCGGGTTTTTCGTCATCACAAAGATGTGCTCGGGCGCTTCCTGCGACGGATCCTCGAGAATGCCGCCCTCGTGCGAGCAGTGCCACAGGTTGCGGTCGGTCGAATACGGCTTCTCGGCCGTCGCCTGAACCGGCACACCCTTGGCGTGAACGTAATTGATGAGGTCCTCGCGGCCCTGGAATTTCCATTCCCGCCACGGCGCGATGATCTGCAGCTCGGGCGCGAGCGCGGCGTACGTCAACTCGAAGCGGACCTGATCGTTTCCCTTGCCGGTGCAGCCGTGCGCAAGCGCATCGGCGCCGAGCCGCTGCGCCACCGCGACCTGGTGCGCCGCGGTGAGCGGCCGGGCCATCGAGGTCCCGAGGAGGTACGTGCGAGCATAGATCGCACCGGCGCGCACTGTGGGGAAGACGAAGTCGCGCACGAACTCTTCGCGCAGGTCCTCGATGATGCAGTCTTCGGCGCCGGACCGTTTGGCCTTGGCGACGAGCCCGTCGAGCTCTCCCAGTCCCTGCCCCACGTCAGCCGCAAAGCACACCACGCGCGCGCCGTACTGCTCGCGCAGCCAGGGGACGATGGCGGACGTATCGAGCCCGCCCGAGTAGGCGAGCACAACAAGAGGACCGGTGCCGGGGCGACCGTTGGTTTGTTTATGCATATGGGTGAATAAAAATACACTGAGGCTGGAACATCGCGCAAGGACCGACGGTCGTAGGGGCGCAGCATGCTGCGCCCCTACACCACATTACAATCCCCACCCCTGCCGGTATTTGGGTTTGACGTACTCCTCAGGCACTCCCGGGGTGAGCACCGCGCCGGTCTGCGGATTGACGTCGATCGGCTGCGCGGTGCGCACGGCCAGATTGCCGAGCAGTACCATCTCCGTCAGCGGGCCAGAATGATCCGGGATATTCGACCCCGCCGGCGTGCCCCCTTTGCACGCCGCGATCCACTCGGCGTAGCTGCCTTCCGTGCGCGGATACTTCTGCGGCACGGGGTGGGCCGTAATCTCCGCCTGCTTGGCGGGATCAAGCAGGCGCGGGTTCTCCCCGTAGATGCCCGCCACGAGCTTTCCGGAGTCGCCGATCCACAGCTGCCCGCTGGTGTCGAACGGCCAGGCGAGCGGATCGGTGATTTCCCTGGGCCGTGCCGGATAGAGGCTCCCGTCGCGCCACACGACCGTGGTGGCGGGGCGATTGCCTTTCGCCGCGAAGCTGTAGACGATGCGCGAGCAGGCGGGCGCCGTCTCGCCGAACAACTTCGTCGACTCCGCTTCGATCCGCGTTGGGTAGCCCAGGTCGAGCGCCCAGAACGACGCGTCCATTGAGTGGCACGCGATGTCGCCGAGCGCGCCGGTGCCGAAATCCCACCACCCGCGCCACTTGAACGGCGCGTACGCGGGGTGATAGGGGCGATCCGGAGCTGGTCCCAGCCAGAGATCCCAATCCAGCCACGCCGGCGTGTAGTACTCATCGAGGGGACGATCGAGGGCCTGTGGCCAGATGGGGCGGTTGGTCCAGAGCTCGATCTGGCGCACGGTGCCGATCGCGCCGGCCTCGACCCACTCGCGGATCAGACGCGTGCCTTCCTCAGCGTGCCCCTGATTCCCCATTTGGGTCGCGACTTTGTATTTCCTGGCGGCATCCTCGAGCTGCTTCACTTCCCAGAGCGTGCGCGCGAGCGGCTTCTGAATGCGCACGTGCTTCCCGAGCTTCATCGCCGTCATTCCGGCGACCGTGTGTGTATGATCCGGCGTCGAGACGGTGACCGCGTCGATGTTCTTCGCTTCCTTGTCGAACATCACACGGAAGTCCTTGAATCGCTTCGCCAATGGGAACGCGCTGAACGACTGCTGGGCCTGCCGGTCGTCCACGTCACAGAGGGCATAGACGTTTTCGGTCTTTCCGACTCCGCGGACATCGTTCGCGCCCATTCCACCGACGCCGATGCACGCGATGTTGAGCTTGTCACTCGGCGCCAAGCGGTTGCGGCCGCGCGCGCCCAGCACATGCGGGGGGACAATCGTGAACGTGACACCGGCCGCGACATCTTCGATGAACTTGCGGCGCGAAATAGGGTCGGGGTGCAGGGGCGCAGCATGCTGCGCCCCTACATCGCGGCGCGATTTTTTGCTCATGGCAGAACTCGAATCTTGATGTTCCGGAAGGCGACCACGTTGCCGTGATCCTGCAGGCCGATATGGCCTTGCGCGTTTTTCCCGAATTTCGGATGCGGCTTGAACTTGCTGCCGGCGATCTTGGAATCCCAGTCGCGGCTGCCCAGCTCGAACTCCACCATCTTGAAGTCGTTGAGCCACTGCTCCACGTGATTCCCGTTCACGACGAGCCGCGCCGTGTTCCACTCGCCTCCGGGACGCACGTGCCCGCGCGGCGCGGGGTACAGGTCGTACGCCGCGCCCGCGGACTGCAGCGGGTTTTGACCGTCGGGATGCTTCGCGTCATCGAGCACCTGCATCTCGGGCGCGTTCCAGTAGATCTCGTCCTTCTCTTCACTCGCGCGATAAAAGATGCCGCTGTTCCCGCCCGGCTCGATCTTCCAGTCGATCGTGAGCTCGAAGTTGCCGAACTCGTCGTTGGTGATGATGTCGCCACCTGCCCCGACGCGGGTAAGAGCGCCGTCCTGCACTTTCCAGCCGTCGGAAATCGTCGGCTTGCCGTAGTTGCGCCAGCCGGCGGTGCTCTCTCCATCGAATAGCAGTCGCCAGCCGGCCGCCTTCTCCTCACTCGTCAGAGTGTTGAGTCCAGCGGTGACGGTGGATTGTGGAGGTTGTGACTGCGCTTTGCAGGAATTCATCATGATCGCTACTGCCAGGAGCGGCACGAGTGGTTTCATGCGGGAAGTCCTGCGAGCTCCTGCAGCCGCGATTGCACCGCGCGGCGGCCTCGCTCGCTGCGAGTAATGACGAGGATGGCATCATCGCCGGCGATGGTGCCGATGATTTCGCTCCAGCCGGCGCCGTCGAGGGCCAGCGCGAGGGCCTGCGCCGCTCCGGTCGTCGTCTTGAGGACGAGCAGCGGGCCGACACCTTCGGCGGAGACGAGCATGGTGGGGAGGAGCTGCTCCAGATGTGGGCGCACGCCGGGTGCGCCTTCCGGCGCCGCTGCGTAGTGCGAGCCCCCATCCGGTGCGGCGACCTTGGCCAATCCCAGCTCCCGGATGTCGCGCGACAACGTCGCCTGCGTCACGTTGAACCCTTCCGCCTTGAGCCGTTCACGGAGCTGCTCCTGGCTGCCCACCGTGTCCCCGCGGAGGATCCGTAGAATGGCGGCGTGACGCTGCGTTTTCATGGGGCGGAAATCTGATGCACGATTCGACCGCTGACTACTGTGAGCTGGACGGTCGGACGGTCTGACCCTAAAGGACTTCCTGACGGTCGCGGTCGGACCGTCTGAACAACCAAATCAGCAGCCTTTCCGACCTCCAGCGATCCGATCTCGGTGTCCCAGCCCAGGGCGCGCGCGCCTTCCATCGTAAGCGCGTGTAGCGCCGTATCGCCGCTCAGCCCCGCCGCTTCGGCTTCGGCCCAGAGATCCAGCTCGCCGACGCTGATCACCGAGTCCGTGCCCAGGCCGACCGGGACGCCTGCCGCGCGGAACACCGCCAGCGGCAGCCGGCCGTGACCGTGCGCGGTGTTCGACAGCGGGCAGTGTGCGACGGTCGCCTTCAGCGCGCGCAGCAGCTCCACGTCTGCCGCATCGACCTGTACGCAGTGGATGCAGAGCGTGCCCGGGCGCAGGACCCCGCACTGCATCGCGAATGCAACCGGCGAGCAGCGCTGCGGCTCGACGGAGATGCCGCGCGCGCGCAACGCGTCGGCGAACGGTCCTTCGCCTTCGTACACGAGCGCGGTCTCGGCTGGTGATTCAGCGATATGCAACGCAATCGGGAGCATTTCGCGTCGGGCAAAGGCGCTCACCGCCCGATACAGGCGGGCACTGACCGTGTACGGCGCGTGCGGCGAAACTCCCAGCCGAAGCCGAGGATTCTCAAGTCTCCGGAGCTCTCGCACTGCCGTCTCGAGCTCCAGCATGCTGGCGCCGGATTGGGCGGGATCCGGTCCGAACACTTCGTGGTACACAATTCCACGGCCACCCAGATCATGCAGGGCCCGCATCACCGCGCCGGTGCTGCCCGTTTCGGCGATGCAGGTCACCCCACGCGCCCAGGAGTCGCGCACGCCTTGAACCGCGGCTTCGTAGAATGCCTCCGCGGTGCTCGCCTCTTTCAGTTCGCGAATGCGGCGAAGCCATTTCACGAATTCCGGTTCGTGATGTTGCACGCCACCACCCAAGTGGGTCAGCTCGAGATGCGTGTGGCAATTGATGAGCCCGGGGATCACGTCGGCATCGGGAAAGTGAAGGGATTTCGCTCCTACCGGTGCCTGGACGGTAGTGTTCGGTCCGACCGCAGCGATACGGCCGTTCGCGTCAACAAGAACGGCGCCATCCTCGAGAGATGGCGCCGTCACGGGATGCACTCGGCCCGCCCGAATGCGCAGCACGTGCTAGGGCGTGACGCCGACGCCGAATGGCGAGTGCACCTGGCACACCTGCGTTGGCTCCGTACCGGGGTAGAACCATTCCCAGCGCCGGACCTCGAGCGGGCAGAACGGCGTTGCCAGGAA
>Ga0070694_100002919_pt1 | contig 10159 bp, 8 predicted proteins | sample KBSK1251metaG_FD_65470 | JGI IMG/M metagenome (GOLD analysis project Ga0070694, IMG submission 65470) | Corn, switchgrass and miscanthus rhizosphere microbial communities from Kellogg Biological Station, Michigan, USA - KBS K1-25-1 metaG | ecosystem: Host-associated > Plants > Roots >... | reverse complement strand
TCGTACCAGTTGCGCGAGACGGCGCTCAACGCCGGATATAACGAGGGATCGAAAGAAGGACGGAACGACAGAAACCGCAATCGGCATCGCGGCTATTCTGACTTCAACGCGTACCGCGACGCCACCCACGACTACAGTTCGCGCCTGGGCGATCGCGATCTCTTTCGCCGGTACTATCAGATGGCTTTCGAGCGGGGCTACGACACTGAAAATCCGGACAACGAGGCCAATCGCTACGAGCAAGGACGGGATGAGCGGTATCGTAATCGCGATCGGAATGATCGATGGGGCCGCGACTGGAGCCGCTACGGTCAGTTCGGCGGATCGTATGAACTTCGCCAGACGGCATTGAATGCCGGGTACAACGCGGGCAACAAGGAAGGCCGCAACGACAGCCGCCGCGGTCGCCACCGTAACTACTCAGACTCTACCGAATATCGTAACGCGACCACGGATTACAATTCGCGTTTAGGCGATCGCAGTTTGTACCAACGATATTTTCGCCAGGGGTTTGAGAATGGTTACGAGGATGGGTATCGCGGATATTGATACTCGAACAGGTGAAGGATGCTTTGAGCCCGGCTACCAGCCGGGCTCATTCATTTTCGCGTTCTACTGAATTCCCACTAACGCCGCCTGCAGCAAAATCACCTTCTTAATCCCTTTGTAAAACGGCTCGATTTCGCAATTCTCCGCAAGGCTGTGCGAGCCGTCACAGGGCCCGGTACCGGTTGAAATTGCCGAGATGCCGGCGAGCAGCGCGATGTTGCCGTTATTCGATCCGGCGTTTGTGATGGGCGGATCGAAACCCATGACGCGGTGCACGGCTTCGGACATGCGGACCAGATACGATTCGCGGTGACCCGGAATGGCGGCGGCGGGAGATTTCGAGATCACGTCGGTCTTCGCAGTCATGCTCGCCTTCGCGGCTTCTTCATCGAGAATGGTTTTGATTTTCGCTTCGAGATCGGCGAGCACTTCGTTGGAGGTGGAGCGGAGATCGACCGTGAACCAGGCATCGGCAGCTTTCGCGTTTACGACTTCCGATCCGCCGAGCATCCCGATATTCAGGTTCGACGAAGGATTTGTCGGCACAGGCAATTGATAAATGCGTTCGATGGCTCGCGCCAGCGGCAGAGTGGCCGAGTATGGCGGCGTGCGCGAGCGTGTGTGACCGCCCGGGCCGACGAAGTGATGGCGGTACCAGTTGATACCGATGCCGGCGTAGGTGAATCCTTCGTAGCCGCCGTCGAGCGCCACGTAGTGATCGATCCTGCCTTTGTTCTCTTTCACATAATTGCCGACGCCTTTGAAGGTGGTTTCTTCTTCAACCGTGAAGACGAAAACCAGGTCCCCCTTCGTCTTGATCTTAGCTTCGTTTAGAGCGCGAATGGTCGCCAGCAACGCTTCGACATTACGAGTGTCGTCGCCAATTCCCGGTGCGTAAACCTTTCCTTCGCGAACACTCGCCTTAATTTGGAGGCCCGGCTGAAACACAGTGTCCATGTGCGCATCGAACACGATGACTGGTCCGCCACCCGTGCCCTTGCGGATTGCGATCAGGTTCCCTACAGAATCGTAGTGAACATCATCGAGATGATATGAGCGCAAAAGTCTCTCGATGTGTTTAGCGCGCTCCTGTTCGTGGCCTGAGGGTGCGTTAATTTCGGTGATGGCGATCCATTCGCGCAGGATTTCAGCGTGCTGGCGATCGATGTAATCGTTTGCCGCTTTCAAGTCAGCGCGGCTGGTGACGGCCTGCACTTGATCGATGTATTCGGCGACAGTTTTGACTTGCGCGCGCGCGAAGCCGGTTATGATCAGGACTAAAGTCAGAAGCGGAATTATTCGTCGCATGTGTTTTCAGTTGAAGAGTCTATATAATTCGAGCTTCGAGATTCTAAACATTTCTGTAGGTTTGTAAACGACATGTGTCAGAACCGCGAGCGGTAGCGACCGGATCAAGGACGAACTAAATCTGAATAGTGCCGATCCGATTTCATTCCGCGGCGTACGCTTGATCCGGTCGCTACCGCTCGCGGTTCTGACACAGGCAACCTTGAACACAAACGCTCACAAGCAATCAAAAGACATCACTCCGGGCCCTCTCGGCATTTGGTTGGAGCGCGCCATCCTCGCATTCGTTTTCCTCTTCGTCGTCGCCGCGCCCAATTCCATCGCTGCCACCCAGACGGCCTGGATGCTGGGGATGTTGTTCTGGCTGCTGCGGTTTCTGGTTTTCCCGCGGCCGAAGCTCTACCGCACTCCCGTCGATTACCCGATGTTCGCGTTCTTCTTACTCACCGGCCTGTCGTCGATTCTTTCTTACGAACCGACCGTCTCAATCGGCAAGATGCGCGCGGCGTCCCTTTTTCTGATTGTCTATTTCGTCGCCGAGAACATTGCGTCACCTAAGATCCTTCGTCTGCTGACAACTTTCATGATTGCCGCGACCATGGTGAATGTCCTGTTTGTCTTCGGCCAATTCGCTTTGGGCCGCGGCGTCAAAGTATATGGCGTGAGCGAGCTGAGCCCTTTGCGCGACACGCGGCTGGTATCGCGCACCCACAACCAATCGATTCCCGTCGTTGACGGCGACACCATCGAAAAAGTTGACGGACGCTGGATTCGCAGCGTGGATGATTTGATAAATGCGCTTGACCAATCCTCAGCCAGGGAGCCGGCGCAACTTCAGATTTATCGCGTTGAGTGGATCGCGACGCTGAAAGTCCCGCGTGGCCATTTGCTTCCGGGCGCAACGGCGGAAGAGCGTCTGGGAATTCAGCGCTGGTCGTTTGGCCGCGATCGCCGCGCTACAGGTTTCTACGATCACTGGACGACCTATGCCGAGAGTTTGCAACTAATAGGATCGCTCGCGTTGGGTCTGTTTGTCGCCCTGCCGCGAAAACGAAATCGAAAAGCATTGCTGCTGGGCCTGGCGATCATGGGGATTAGCGGCGCGTTACTGCTCACAGTCACGCGCGCTTCATGGCTTTCTTTTTTGATCTCCGCGGTGGTGATCTCAACTCTGGGTCTGAGTCGCCGCACCTTGATCGTTATGGCCGCCTGTGCGATCCCGTTGGTGCTGGCCGGATTGTTTGTCCTGCAGCAAAAACGTAACGTCGGCTTCTTTGACAAGAAAGATGATTCCATCGTCTGGCGACAGAAAATCTGGCGTGAAGGATTTCATCTGCTGGTTAGTAACCCGCGTCATCTCGCCGTCGGTGTCGGTATGGATTCGATCAAGTCGCACTGGCGCGAATGGGACCTGTTCGAAGGCGGCAAGTTGCCGATGGGTCATATGCATTCGGATTATCTGCAAATAGCGCTTGAGCGCGGCGTGCCCACGTTGATTGCGTGGCTCGTGCTGCTGGGAATCTACGCGGCTATGCTTTGGCGAACGCGGCTACGCGTGTCGAAAGAAGACTGGATTGGACGTGGGATTGTTCTGGGCGCCTTAGGCGGACTGCTGGGTTTCATGTCGAGCGGCGCCGTGCATTACAACTGGGGAGATTCGGAAGTCGTGATGATCTTTTATCTGATTATGGGATTGAGTTTGGTGGTAGAGCGGAGTGTCAGAACCGGGAGCGGTAGCGACCGGATCAAGGGCGCTCTGAGTTGATGGCCGCAACGCGCCACAATCCTGGCCAGGCTCAATAGCAGTCATGGGCCGCTGTTAGGCGACTTCCTTCGGCACTTCACTCATCAACGCCAGAAAATTTCCCTCTGAATCTTTGAAATCGGCCAGCCAGAGATCGTAAGTCGGCATGGGCGCTACCAGATGAGGTTTGACGATGAACTCAACTCCTCGCGCCTTGAAGGTTTCGTAGACGCGCTCGATGTCCTCGACTTTGTAGTAAATGATCGAGGCGGGGTGGTTGAGATCAGGCCGGTCCGCGATGCCGAGCATGATGCGAATGCCGCCGCAATCAAAGAACGCCATGTTCGGCGGCGCCTGGAATAGGAAGGTCATGCCCAGGATATCTCGGTAGAACGCAAGCGCGCGGTCGAGGTCTTTGACATTCACGAAAATCTGGCCGATTTGGTTAAGCGTCGGGCCAATCGGGATGGGTGCGCTCAAGATGTTTTCTCCTTCCGCATTTCAGCGGCTTTCGTATAGCACGGCGGCTGACGTATTATCAACGCTCTTCCTTGTAAATCTGATGAAACAATTTCTCCGCGGTTCACTATTTATTATTACGTTGCTGGCCGTCTCGGGTTACACGGAATGCTATAAACCGGTAACCAAGAGTCAGTTGCCGGAGCACATCAAGACGGTCGCCGTGCCGGCCTTTCAAAATAACGCGCTGCGCTACAAGATTGAGCATCGCTTCACGCAGGCAGTCATGAACGAGCTGGTTCATCGCGGCCACGGGATACGGGTGCAAAGTGAGCGCGAAGGCGCGGACGCAGTAATCGACGGGGTGGTGAAGACGTTCGGCTTTTCCGGAGTGTTGCTCGATGACAAAGGGCGGGCGCGCATCTTTGAAGTGACGATCAACGCGGCGGTCACCGTGCGGGATCAGCACGACAACCGCGTCCTCTACGACAATCAGAATTTTATCTTCCGCGGCGAATTCGAATTTGCTAATGATCCCCGCAATTTCTTTAATGAAGAGGATCCAGCCGTGCTGCGCATTGCCCGTAGCTTTGCCGAATCGATTGTTTCTACCCTGATTAATGGGTTCGGCGTGAAGAACGATAAGTAGTCAGAACTGCCTGCGGTAGCGGGCGGTTAGGCTGCGATGATGACGTCTCAGAGCATACGATCAACCGCCCGCTACCGCAGGCGGTTCTGACTCAATGCCCACCCGCACTCGCAAAGACCTCGAACAGTCGCTCAAGAAAGGGCAGGTTGAACCTGTTTACTTTCTGTATGGCAGCGAAAGCTACCTGCGCGATCAGACAGTGCAGCAACTCACCGACGTGGCGCTCACCGGAACACTCCTGCGCGAATTCAACGATTCGACTTTCGACCTCCTCACTGACGACATACGCGATGCGATTGCCGCAGCTGAACAACTGCCGCTCATGTCCGGGCGCCGCGTAGTACGCGTCAAAAACCTCAACAAGCTGGAAGGCAGAAAGAAATTCGACGAAGACGAGCCGGAAGCGGTAAGTCCTGCCGCGCAAATCCTCGTCGACTATCTAGCCCGGCCAGTCGCCACTTCAGTGGTGATCTTCACGAGCGACGACATCGACAAGCGCCGGAAGTACGCGAAGATGCTGCTGACCAGCGCGGCTTATGAATTTAAGCCACTCCAGCCGAAAGATTTGCCGTCCTGGATCCGAGACTACCTAAGAACTCTCGATGCGGAAATTGATCAAAGCGCGCTCAGTCGTTTGACCGACGCAGTTGCGAGCGACCTCGTCACGGTAACGAATGAATTGAACAAGCTGGCGGTTGCTGCTCTACCGTCACGCAGAATAACGAGTGAACTGGTCGAGCAGCTGGTCAGAAGATCGCGCGAGCATATGAATTGGGACCTCACTGATAGCATCGTTGGTCGCGACCGCCGTAAAGCGTTGCGAGTGCTGCGCAACCTCCTCGACGACGGCGCGGAACCGGTGCTGCTCACTGGCGTTATCGCCGGCACCTTTCGCCGGATGGCACTGGCGAAGGAAATGCTCGTGCGCGGCGCTGCGCAAGGCGAGATCTTCAGCGAGGTCCGCGTGCCGCCATTTAAGCAACGTGATTACCTGTCAATGCTCAACCATATCGACGCCCGCTCAATCTCCACCATGGTCCAGAGAATTGCGGAAACCGACGTGGCCATCAAGACCTCCAAAGCCACGCCGCGCATGCAAATGGAAATGCTGGTGTGCGAATTGATGATTTAATGCGCTCCCAGTAAACTGATTTCACTCCTCCAAAAAACAGAAATCGCCAAAGTCACCAGTACTTTGTTACTGTGATGCGAGTGACGTTAGACTTTCAATTGAACCACCGAAGCCGCACGACCCTACTCGCGGTCACTGTCGTGATACTGTTTTGCTCGATTAGCGTCGCGCAAAGAAAACCGAAGACTTCTCCCGCTAAGCCGAAGCCGCCCGTCGAACAACCTCAAACCGACCTGGAAAAACTGCGTGATGAATACGTCAAGGCCACCAAGGATTACAAAGCGAGTCTGCAAAAACTGCTGGCGCTGTACGAAGCAGCATTGAAGAAAGTTGAGGACAAGCGCGATCAGGCCCAGAAGCTTTTTACCGACGGCTTGATGTCCCGGCGCGAAGTTGAAGCGACCGAAGAGGCAGTCACCTCAGCGCGCCTCAAGGTGACGGAGACGCAGGCGCAAATCGGCGGCGCGGACACCCAGATAGCGCAAGCACTCGTCGAGGTCGAAGGCGACAAGCAAATCGCCAGGCTCGGACCGATTCGTCGCGGCGCGCTGATTAGAACGACCTCATTCATTCGTTATAGTGGCGCCGGCGCGTGGGCCCTGTCGCAGGCCGCAAAAATCGAAGTGTTTTTTCAGCAGACGTTCAAGCGACCGCTACCCATAGCGGTGTTCGGACAGGGAGCAATTCACAATCAATGGCGGCTCGATCATCGCAACGCGATGGACATCTCGCTCAACCCCGACGGCGTGGAAGGACAGGCGCTGATCAATTTTTTGCAGAGTAACGGCATTCCCTTTTCAGCATTTCGCACCGCCATTCCCGGTGTCGCGACTGGCCCGCACATTCACATCGGAATGCCGTCGCATAGATACTGAAGTGGCCGGTGGTCAGTGGTCAGTGGTCAGTGGTCAGAAAGATTATTTGACATTTGTCATTGGACATTTGTCATTTGTTGATTTCATGACCGACGGAGTCAGTACCATCCGCGTAAGCGGATGGGTCAGGCACGCACATTGTTTTGGAAGTGTTCTCTGTAACCTACCTGCTTAAGCGGACGGTGCTACCTCGTTGTGACAAGAGTGTTCAAAATCAACAAATGACAAATGTCCAATGACAAATGTCAAATAATCTTTTTTCCTACTTCTGATCCAACCTTTCCTTAGCTTGCGCGATCATCCAACGCACCTTCACCAGATCGTCAATTGACAGATACAGGCGTGACCGTTCGAAAAAGCCGCCTTCGATGGCCGCGGCGACCACGTTGTTTTCCAATTGCTTGAACACCATGATCTCAAAGTCGCCTTTGGTGCGATAACGCACTTCAAAATGTGACAGCCGCGTGATCGACTCGCTTGCCTTCGCGGCCGTATCCATAGCTCTCAGCAGCGCATCGATCTCGTCGTAATCAATCAAGGACCTGACTTCTCCCGGAGGTCCGCCTTCCGCTCTGATTGTGATGACGGCACCAGATGCGGTGGCCGAAGTTACAGAGTCCCGGATCTCCGTCGCTTCGACGCGCGCGAATCCGTTTTGCGCGCGCACGTTTCCAACCCAGTGGCGGCCTTTGATAAGTATTGTCTCGACCCGCCCTTCAAAATCTTCGAGCTTGTTGCGCGGTTCGTAGAATTGCGGATCGCGCGGCGCGGGCAATCGTTCCCAGCGGCGTTGCGCCTGTACCGAGGCTGACGTGAGAATGATGAGCGCCAGCAACATCAATGAGCGACTTGTATTCATGATTACACAGCTCCTTGCTTTCTAAATTGACGAGGGCGAGTTCGGGAGAGCGATTCCGTTGAATAGTAACCTACGGCCCGTTGTTTCGTTCCAAAAACATTTCAGATACCATACGCGCGCTTCGCTCGTTCAAGTACTGCATCCGGAGAGAATCACATGAACGCAATTCGCAGATCGGTTTTCATTCTCGGCTTAATAGTTTGCTTTTTCGGACTGACGCTGGCCCAGACGCCGCGCGGGGTGACGCCCGAAGATTATTTCGCGTTTGAATTCATCAGCGATCCCAACGTCTCGCCCGACGGCAAACTGGTCGCCTACGTCGTAACCAAAATCGACCGCGCCCAGAACCGCCGCAACTCGTCGATTTGGACGGTCGCCACTGACGGCAGCCGCGCGCCCTGGCAATTCACGACCTCGCCGCAGACGTCAAACTCGCCGCGCTGGAGTCCCGACGGAAAGTCACTGGCGTTTCTTTCGTCGCGACCTGAGGCCGGCGTGCCGGGCGCAGCCGCCGAGCCCCGCACACAGGTTTATTTGCTCTCAATGACCGGCGGCGAAGCCAAACGCATCACAAACATCAAAAACGGCGTCAGCCAGTTTCGCTGGTCGCCCGATGGAACTCGTCTGGTGATCGTCAGTCGTATCGGACCTTCTGATAACCGGGGCGACACGCGCGCCGGCGACGCGAAAGAACGCAGCGACGTCCGGCATTACAAGAACTCGTCTTACAAGTTTAACGACACGGGTTGGTTTGACGACCGGCGCACGCATCTGTGGGTCGTCGATGTGAAATCAGGTGACGCCAAACAGATTACCGAGGGCAACGACTGGAACGATAGCGATCCGCAATGGTCGCCGGACGGGAAGCGCATCGCCTTTGTTTCGAACCGAACGGGCAAGGAATACGACGAGAACCGAAACACGGACGTGTGGGTAATCAACGCTGACGGCACGGGCACGCTGACCAAGATCTCCGATCACGACGAATCGGACAATCAACCGCGCTGGTCGCCCGACGGCAAGACGATTGCGTTTACCGGCGAAGTTCATGACCGTGATCATCCAAAGATCTGGCTGGCTCCGGCCGCCGGAGGCGCAGCCTCGACACTCGCGGCCAACGGACTCGATTTGATTCCCGGACAATTGGAATGGTCTGACGATGGCAAGTCGCTCTATTTCGAGACTGGAGTCAAAGGTGAACTCCATCTCTTCCGTGTCGATTTGGCTGCGAAGTCAGTCGCGCAGGTCACCTCCGGCGCCCGAGCGGTGCGTAGCGTCGACTTCGCTTTTCCGAACGGCAGAATGGTTTATCTCGCCAATGACTTCAAGCATCTGGACGATCTATACACCTCGGATCTCAACGGCAAGAACGAACGCAAACTCACGAACCTGAACGAGCCGCTTTGGAAGCAATTGAAATTCGCGGAGGTTGAACGCTTCACTTACAAAAGCGCGGACAACTGGGACGTGGATGGTTTCTTCGTCAAGCCGCTCGGCTGGCAGGAAGGTAAGAAATATCCGCTCGTGCTCAGCATTCACGGCGGGCCGGCCGGACAGTACGGTGTTGATTGGTATCACGAGTTTCAGGTTTACGCCGCGAAGGGCTACGCCGTCGTGTTCACCAATCCGCGTGGTTCAACCGGCTATGGTCAGAAATTCGAACGCGGCATCGTGGGCGAATGGGGCGGCAAAGATTACCTCGACGTTATGAACGGTTTGGACGCCGCGCTGCGGAAGTATCCATGGATCGATCAGGATCGCATGGGCGTAACCGGCGGCAGTTACGGGGGCTTCATGACCAATTGGATCGTTGGCCACACTGATCGCTTCAAGGCCGCTGTAACGCTACGCAGCCTTTCAAATTTCATCTCTGATGATGGCACCCGCGACGGCGCCTACGGACACAGCGCGGATTTCGGGGGAGACATTTTTCAAAAGATGGACCTTTACTGGGACCGCTCGCCTTTGAAGTATGTCAACAAAGTGAAGACCCCAACGCTGATCCTGCACTCAGATAATGACTATCGCGTACCGATCGAACAGGGCGAGCAGTGGTTTCGCGCGCTCAAACATTTTGGCGTGACGACCGAGATCGTTTTTTTCCCACGCGAGAACCATAACCTCACGCGCACCGGCGAGCCGAAGCATCTGGTGGAGAGTTTGAACTGGCAACTTTATTGGTTCGATCGATTTCTAAACGGCAATGCGAACGCGGTTCCGCCGGATCAGAAGTAGGAAACGCAAAGACTGAAGACGCGGAAGTGAAAGTCATGAAAGCGTGCTTGACCGTCGTTTTGGTTCTGGCCATCAGCGCAGCGTCCGCCGGCCAAAGCCAACCTGACGAAACAAAGCGTCAGGACCCTCTCACAATCCATGGATTTGAACGGCGCGGCGGGTTCGTAAACTTCGTCAGCGGCGACGGCCGTTGCCTCTGCGCGGCGGAGCCGAACGCGGACTCGAAACGTCCGCTGACAAACGGCGATACGATCGAGCTGGACGACGGCCGCGCGGAATTGGTCCTGATTCCCGGTTATTACCTGCGTCTGTCCGATCACACGACCGCGCATCTGTTGGATCTCTCACC
>Ga0070694_100002918_pt1 | contig 10160 bp, 11 predicted proteins | sample KBSK1251metaG_FD_65470 | JGI IMG/M metagenome (GOLD analysis project Ga0070694, IMG submission 65470) | Corn, switchgrass and miscanthus rhizosphere microbial communities from Kellogg Biological Station, Michigan, USA - KBS K1-25-1 metaG | ecosystem: Host-associated > Plants > Roots >... | reverse complement strand
CGCCGGTGGGGACTGCGCCTTGGCCGGTGTGCTTCGCTGTTCGAGGGCGGCGGCCCTCGCCAGGGCCGCCGGCGGAAGCGGGACCACCGCCATCAACGGGTAAACTCGCGCCACTAGAAAGACGCCTGCGGCCACCATCGTCGCGGCGTGAATGAGCGCGCTCACGGGCGTCGGCCCTTCCATCGCGTCGGGCAACCACACATGCAGGGGCACCTGGCCCGATTTGCCGATCGCGCCGCAGAATAGCAACAGCGCAACGGCCGTGCTGACCGCCATGCCCCCCAAGGTGACCTGCCCGACCAACTTGGCCAGTGCCCCCTGTTCCAAGCAACCGGCGCCGCCATCATAGAACAATAGAGTGCCGGTCTCCGCGTAGAGCCAAAGCAAGCCCAGGAAAAAGCCAAGATCCCCGATTCGGGTGGTAATGAATGCCTTTTTGGCCGCCGCCGCCGCGCTGGGCTTGTGGTACCAAAATCCGATCAAAAGATACGAGGCCAGCCCCACCAGCTCCCAACACATGAAAAGCATCAGCAGATTGTTGGCGATGACCAGTCCCAACATGGCGGCGGCAAACAAGGAGAGAAAACAAAAGAAGCGGGTAAAGTTCTCGTCGCCAGCCATGTAGCCGACGCTAAAGACAAAGATCAACGTGCCAACGAATGTGATCATCACGAGCATGGCGGCCGTGAGCGGATCGAGCACCCAACCCAGTCGAAAGCTCGTCTCGCCCATGGCGAACCAGCCGAAACCATAGGTGAAGTGTTGCTCCGGAGCGCCCAAAGTCTGGACGAAGGCCGCGCACGAGAGGAAAAATGCCAGGAGCATCGAGCCCACGGCCAGATTGGCAGCGAACGAACGATGGCGACGCTGAGCCAGCGACGAAATCCCCGCTGCCAACAGTGGCAGCGCCGGAACCAGCCAGAGATTAGTGACAATCCAGTTCACAAGTGAATGGCGGAGAGTGTTGTAAAGAGCACCCCCAGTGAGTGCAAGGGCAGAATCACCTGCACCCCTTGGTGCTTTGCTCCCGTTGACAGCGTGGGCCGGCTCCAGTTGAATAACAACCGGCGCAGGAAACCAGGTGAACAGCATGACAAAGCTTTTGATACTCCTGCTCGCCTTGGGAGCCATCGGCGCATTTCAGCTTTCGACTCGCGACGAATACCAGGTCCAGTCCAGTTCCCCGTTCGGGGCGCCGACCGGCCGGCCGGAAACGGTTCAAGTGAGCACGTCTGAGCGCATGGGACTCCGCGCCCTCGGCGGGCTCTGTGTCGTCGGATGTTTCTATCTTATCGGTGGCATCCGACGGGAGCGCGAGAAGGGCACAGTGCAAATGCGCCAGGAGCTTGCCCTGCTCCTGGAGGAGTTGGGCACCCTTGCCTCCCACCCGCATGGTTACCCGCTCCAGTCCACGCTCAACGTGGCCCGAGACTTGATCGATGATGGCGAAGAGACGGCTGCCATCGAAACGCTGTGCGAGAACCTTGCCCAAGGGGAGCAGCTCATTGAGCGCAGCACCTTGGAACGTCTCCTTCGGCTGGCGGACTACTACAAAGTCGACCCACAGAAATGCGAACCGCTGCGGTGGTACGAACTCGAAGAGGAATCACCTCCGGAAGACGGCACCCAAACCACTCAGACTTTCACAGAATAAGCGGCGCGGCGGTCGGCTGACCGCCGCACTCTTGGCCAAGACTTCTCCCTCTCATCGCCCGCACCCATGCGGCGCTTCATGCCCCACTCCACGCTTCTTACTGGCACCTCGGACACACGCCAAAAAAATCGAGCCGGTGAGTGACGGCTTTGAATCGGTTGGCGCGCGCGACACGCTCTTCCAATTCCGCCGGGAAACATTCGTGGATTCTTACCACGGCTGAGCATTCAATGCAGACAAGATGATGATGGTGGCGCTGGTCATTTTCCGGCACCAACTCAAAACGATCGCCGCCATCGCCGAAATTAAACCTTCGAACCATGCCCATCTCTTCGAGCAAATGAATGGAACGATAAATCGTGGCGAGGTCGCAATTCCTGCCATCGAGCCGGGCAAAAACCTCTTTAATCGTCAAGGGTTGGGCATGGCGGCGCAGCACGTCCAGCACAGCCAACCGCTGGCCGGTCACTTTTCGGGAACGGCGCCTCAGTCGCTCGGTCAGGGCCGGCAGCGCCGCGCGCGTTTCAGTTGCGGGCAAAGGTTGCGTTGTTTTCATAAGCCGCGCCGGCTCGTCCGCCTGGCCACGTCGCTTTCATGGTTTCGTTCCCGCTGAAAAAGCGTTGGGCGCACGCAAGCGCGCGCGTCCCAGAACAAGGGCAATGATGAACAGTCCGATGCTGGTGAGCACAATGGCCGGGCCGCACGGCACGTTCAACAACGTGGACAATACGGTGCCGCCCACGCCCCCCACCAAACCGAACAAGAGGCTGAACAGGATTTGTTGGCGCAGACTGCGGCTGAGACTGCGCGCCGCGGCCGGCGGAATCACCAGCAGCGAAGTCACCAGCACAATGCCCAGCAAGCGAATGGTCAACGCCACCGTCAAGGTCAGCACCAGCACGAATAGATAATTGAGCCGCCGCACAGGCACGCCGCAGACCTGGGCCATTTCCTCCTGGGCCGTAATCAAGGTCAATTCACTCAAATGCAGGAAAATGCCCGCACCCACGATGGCGCAGAGCGCCGCCGACTGCCAGACTTCGCGCCCCCCCACCGCCAGAATGTCGCCAAACAGGAATCCGTGGATATCCCCCGGGCGACGGCGCAGCAGGCTCAGGACAATGATACCGAAGGCAACGGAACCGGAAAGCAGCAACGCCATGATCGTGTCCGTGAGCAGTTCGGTTTTTTCCTTGAGCCAAAATATAGCCGCGGCGACAACCAGGCTGACCATGACCAGGGGGAACGTCGGATCGGCCAATCCGAGCCAGATGCCGACGGCGACTCCCGCCAGACCGGCGTGGGCGATGGTATCGCTGAAGAACGACATGCGCCGCGCCGTGACGAAGACGCCGAGCAGCGCGCACAACGGCGCCAGGCAGAGGGCCACCAGCAAGGCCCGCAGCATCCACGGATCAGTGAACAGGGCGCCGATCGGAGTCTCCATGGTCGTGGTGTTTGTGGGTGTCGTGTTGGGAGTGCGACGCCGCGTGGTCTGCCTCGTGCCCGTGATGATGGTGATACGGAGAGACGTGAATGCCGTAAGCTTGCTTGAGCGATTCGGCGTTCATGACGTGTCCGGGCGGTCCTTCGCAGCAAATGACGCCGTTTAAGGCAAAGACCCACGAGGCATGGCGATAGACCATGGAAAGATCGTGGGAAACCAGAATGGCAGTGAGATGCCGGCGCTGTTGCACCCCCGCAATGAGGTCATAGAAGGTTTCCTCCCCCTCGATATCGACCCCGGCGGTCGGCTCATCCAGCAGCAGGAGATCCGGATTGGAGAGCAGACTAAAAGCGATCATGACCCGCTGAAGCTGACCGCCCGAGAGCGTCGCCAGCGGACGTTCCCAAAGCGCTTCGATGCCGATCTCGGCGAGTGACCCGCGAATCAGTCGGTCGGTTTCCGCACTGGACCGCCAGAACCAGTGGCGCGTGGCAGCCAGCCGAAGACTGAGAAATTCGCGGACGGTCAGGATGAAGCTGCGCTCGAGGGCGAGCCGTTGCGGCACATACCCGACTCGCCCCAGCACCGCTTTGAGATCCGACGAGCCGAACAATTTGATTTCGCCCTGGGAGATGCGTTGCAAACCGAGCAACGCCCGCAGCAGAGTGGTTTTCCCGGAACCGTTCGGCCCGATCAACGCGACCAACTGACCCGACGGTACCCGCAAGTCGACGCCGCGCAGCACTTCCTGTCCGCCCAGGCTCACCCGCACACCGGCGACTTCCACCACCGGAAAACCGGCGGGCGGCGTGGGCTGGTCAGGCACAGGATGCATAGCGTTAGCGAAGCGTCTGTTCGAGCACCCGCAGATTCCGACGCATGCCCGCCTCATAAGCGTCGGCTTCCAGCGGTCCGTTTTCGAGCGTGTCGAGCGTGGCGACAGGGATATTGAGATCCTCGCCCAATTGCCGGGCCAGCTTTCCCGCGTGATGCGGCTCGGTAAAGATGGCTTTGACCCGCTGCCGCCGCACCGTCTCGCGCAACTGGCGCAAATGTCCTGGCGTGGGTTCCAAGTCGGGAACCGTTTCGATCACGCCCGCCACCAGCAAGCCGTAGCGACGCACAAAATAAGCAAATGCATCATGATAGGTGATGATGGCCATTCCGCGGAATGGTTGCAGGCGCAAGCGTAATTCCTCATGCAGCCGCTCTAACCGGGTGACCGTCGCCGCCGCTTGCGCATGATAGGCCTGGGCATGGGCAGGATCGGCTTCCCGAAGCGCGTTGCAAATGTTGGTGACCATGCGGCAGGCCAGAAGCGGGTCCAGCCAGACGTGCGGATTTGGCGCCGCGCCCGCCTGGATATCGCCCAACCCAGCACTGACTTCGATCACTGTCGGACGCGCCGACATCCGGGCCAGGGCCGTTTGCAGCCACGGCTCCATCCCCAAGCCGTTCAACAGAACGAGGCCCGCGCGGTCCAGGGCTCGGCGCTCGCGCGGCGTAAACTGGAAATCATGAGCGTCGGCCCCCGGCGCCATGAGATTCTCGATGGTGGCGCGCTCTCCCGCCACGCCGAGCGTCAGGCAATAAATAGGCAGAATGCTGGTGACTACCTTGAGTTGGGCGCTCGGCGCAGCGAACACGCCAGTCGAACCCGCGAGCCACGCCAAGGCAAACGCAAGTGACAAGAGCGGCCTGAAAGCGCAAGGGGCCGGCGTCATGGGAGGACGATAATGGGCCGGGCGCCTATTTGCAAAGCATTCGCAACTGTTGCCGATGAAAAATCCCGCGGCGCATTGCCGCGGGAGATCTTCCGGAGATAAAAATATCGAAGAAATATCGGCCTACTTCATCAGCAACATTTTGCGGGCCCGTTTAATGGCGCGGTTGGCGCGGCGCTGGTAATGGGCGGGCAGACCGGTGTATTTGCGAGGCAGGATGCGCCCATTATCGGTCGTGAATTGCCGAAGCAGATTCGTGTTTTTGAAGTCGAGGGCGTCGACAGTGAAATCAATCTTGGGCTTCGGACGCGGGGTGCGCTTTTCCATCCCGGAGCTGCGGCCGCGGCCTTTGCCGTCGCGCTTGTTCGTATGGGTCTTGCGGGGCATAGAGTTTACTTGATCTCGCGATGAACGGTATGGCGGCGCAGAAACGGGTTGTACTTCCGGATCTGGAGCTTTTCCGTCTGGAGTTTTTTGTTGCGGGTGGTGGTGTAGCGCGACGGGGGCTTGCCTTCCTTGCGGGCCTCAGTGCACTCGATGGTGACAATCTCGCGGGGCATAAACGATAGAAACGATGGTGGGGGGAGTGAGGGTTACTCTTTTTCTTTCGCCGGTTTTTCCTCGACCTCTTCCTCCTCTTCGATCTCGACGGAGCCAGCGCTGTCGACAGTGCCCAAGGCGCCGAGGCGTTTTTGGCGCAGCGCGCCTTCGCGTTCCAGTTGCGCCTGGGCCTCGACAGTAAAACGCGTCCACGGAATGGCGTCGAGGCGCGCGCGCGGAATGGGCTTCCCGGTCAGCTCACAGATTCCGTAAGTGTCCTTCTCGATCCGTTTCAACGCCTCTTCGATTTCATAGATGGCGTCCTGGTCGGACGACAGCAGGCTGAGGGCGAAATCGCGATCGAAATTATCGGTGCCGGAGTCAGCCATATGGAGGCTGTAGCTGGCCATCTCTTCGGCCGACTCCTTGGCCAAGCCGTTCATCTGTTGGAGCAAACGTTCCCGCAGTTCGAGCAGATTCTGATAGTATTTGGTCCACTCGGGTTTGATTTTGGCATTGCGGCTGCCGGCGACGGACGAGGCCTTGGTGTTATTGGCCTGGGCTTTATTATCCGTCAGGTGACCGAGAATGGCAGCCGTGGTTGCGCTGGCTCGTGGCTTGCCTTTACCTGGCGCCACGGTGTTCGTTTTTTTGACAGGTTTTTTGCTCGTGCTCACAACGAATTCAAATCGCAGTTACGTCGAAAACAGCTCTCGCTGTTTGGATTCCGTGTTTTCTCCCAAACGCGAGTGCGCGAATCTAACAAACGAACTTAAATAAGCCACAAAAATTTTCGAAAAAGTTCAGCTCCGCGCCCTCTCGTCCTCGCCTCATTCCCCCACCCTCGCGCCCTCCTTTCCCGGGCTCCCAAAACTCACTCTACTCTCGCCAGCCCCCGGCCTTTTACAACCTCGCCGATGCACCAAGCCTGCTGTCCCCGAGCGCGCACTTGCCGCAAAATCGTCCCGGCTTGCGCCTCCGCCACAATCAGTACCATCCCAATTCCCATATTAAATACTTGATAAAGCTCCGCCGCCGGCACATTCCCCTTCTCCTCCAGCAACCTGAATATCGGCAACATCTCCCAGGAGCCTTTGCGGATAAGGACATCGCACGTTTGGGGCAGGACACGCGGGATGTTGTCGACAAATCCGCCACCGGTGATATGGGCCAGGCCCTTGATGGCAGGCAACCGCTGGGTGCCATTGAACCGCGCCAGCAGGCTTTGGAGAAGCAAGCCGTAGCTGCGATGAACCTGGAGCAGCTCATCGCCGATCGTATTGCCCAGCTCGCTCACATAACTCTTCGGCTTTAACTTCATCTGCTCGAAAAAGATCCGGCGCGCCAACGAATACCCATTGGTGTGCAATCCGCTCGAGGCCAGTCCAATCACCACGTCCCCCGCTCGGATGCTCTTGCCGTCCAGCATGCGGGCCCGTTCGACCAAGCCCACAATCGTGCCGCTGACGTCATACTCGCCGGCTTGATAGAACCCAGGCATTTGGGCGGTTTCCCCGCCGATCAAGGCGCAGCGGTTGGCCGCACAGCCCCGCGCAAAACCGCGGAGAATCTCGGTAAAAACATGCGGTTCGAGCTTCCCCGTCCCGAGATAATCCAAAAAGAAAAGTGGCTCCGCGCCCAGAACGGCGATGTCGTTGACACAATGATTGACGAGGTCTTCGCCGATGGTGTCGTGGCGGTCCATGGCGAACGCGATTTTGAGTTTCGTGCCGACGCCGTCGACACTGGAGACGAGCACCGGCTGTCGGTAGCGTTTGGGGTCGAGGGCAAAGAGGCCGCCGAAGCCTCCGACTTTGCCCAGCACTTCGCGGCGATGTGTCGAAGCCAGCAGTTGCGGCAGCGTTGCCTTCAGCCGGTTGCCTAAATCAATGTCCACGCCCGCGCGCGCGTACGCTTTCTGTTTCATGAGGGGTGGGAGTAAACCGCCATCCAATCGCCAGCGCCAAGCAGAAACTTCCGACGGAAAGAGTGATTCGGGCAACAGACGCCAAGGAGGTGGGGGTGGAGAACCCCGCTGAAGAAACGTTCTGCTACCCGAATCGACTAAGATTTTAGAAAAGAAGCACCGATTGTCAACCCCCCTGATTCAGTCCGGACAGGACCCAAAGTCGTGTCGACGCCGCCCCCGCACGCCCCGCCGCTGTCAACGTCCGCTTCACCCGCCGTTTAGCATTTGCTGTTGGCCATTTGGCATGTGGCGTTTACCGGGCTTGCCGACCGGTTGCCGTGTGGCGTCACTTTCGCCCGCGCGCACCGCAAAAAGGAAAAGGGCCCCGGTCTTCCCGGAGCCCTCTTCTCGTATTTTCTCTTAAGAACTACTGTTCTCCTGCGTATCTTCGCCGCAATCGCTTAGAACTCCGGCGGATTGTCGCAGCTGCTGATGTGCAATTGGAAGTTGCCCGACGTGATCTCATCCGGGTCAACATTGTCGTCGTCGATGCCGTCTTCGTCGATGAGCAGGCGCGTCACGCCACCGGCGTCAATGACCTTCAAGTAATACCGGTCAATGAGGGCGCCGGCGTTGCCGTCCTTCGCGCCGGGTTCATTGCGGTCTTCCGTGCGGGCAAAGAACGTGACCGTGCCGTAGTTCGCCTTGTTGCCTTGGATCCCCTTCAGGGTGCCTTCGCCAACCCATTCAATGAAGTTGAAGGGCGTCTTGGGCGAGGACGAACCCGCGTCCGGCGGCGGGGTGACGTTGCCGCAGCGCACGACGCGAATCGTGCGGCCTTGGAAGTGCAGCTTGAGGTCGCGCGCCACGTGGTTCCAATTGCCGCCGTCGCCCGCTGTCGGGCTGCAGCCTGGATTCACGTTGCCGCCGAAGCTGTTTTTCTGTCCTTTCTCGGCCACCGGAATGCCCAGGATCTGATCAATGCGCGTGCCGCCACCGGTAAACCAGCAAGCCCCAAGCCCGCACGGTGTGCCGCCAATGGTAAAGTCGGCAATCTTCTCGAAATCGCTACCCGTGATGTCAAACGACACCGACGTCGCGCTATCCACCGTCGCGCCTGGAGGCAGCGTCGCCGCGTTGATCGTGGCCACGTACGACCCGTCGCTCTCCGGCAAGCCAATGATATAAGAGCCGGCCGAGTCGGTCGTCGCTGACGAACTGAAAGGTCCTGAAGGTGTCGTGCCGGTAACGTCAATGACAACACCCTTAAAGGTGATGCCGTTGGGACATTTCACTTCACCGCTGACTTGCCAAGCTTGTGCCGACAGCGCCGACAGGACCAGGGCCGTGAGGCCCAATGTTAGTTTATGTGCTATGTGTCTCTTCATTCTGACTGGGGGTTTATGGGTTATTCGTGAAGTCCCTCCTCACGCGCATCCTTGACGTTTGCCCCGACTCCGCGATCCATACAGCGCCACGGTTTGCGCATTCATCCGCTTGAGGTTTTCGAGAGATGCCATGAACCATTCATGGCGTAGCCCCGCCGCAATGCGGATGTGGAAAGAGGAACCTGTAACGCTCATTACATATAAAATAGCGATGATAGTCAAGCTTCCGTTGCGACAATTTTTGAACGGGAGAGAAGTCTCCTAAACAAAACGCGCAGGGGTGCATTCAGGCACTGCCCCCGACGCTGGGGACGCGGCGACGTGGCGCCGACTTTCAGGCCTGCTGTATCGCAGGTTTCCACTCCTGCGAAGCGCTCGCGTTGCGCGCCAGTGCAGTGTTTGCTCCGCCTGCGCCGACGGGCCGACCGGGCTCAACGTTAGCCGATTTGGCAATCGGCGATACAGCGGATGGGAAAGGGTGCAAGCCGGGTGAAGGTCAGGCCCATAGGGAAGGTAACCGCCATAGGAACCGTCAACTCCCTCGCCGCCGCTGCTTGACGGGGCTTGACGAACCCCCAAGGAGCCCCATGATTGCTCCATTATGTCGAAGCCGAAGATTATCGCTTACCTAAAACCAACCTGTGGCTGGAGCCAAGGAGTTCGCGCCATCCTCCATAAATACGACCTGCCCTACGAGGACCGCGATATCATCAATGACCCGGCGCAGCGCCAGGAGATGATCCAGAAGAGCAGCCAGATGCTCAGCCCCTGCGTCGAAGTCAACGACCACATGCTCGCGGATGTCAGTGGGGAGGAGGTGGAGGCGTATCTTCTGGCCAACCGCCTCGTGACCGCCAATCCGCGTCAGCCTGACGCCCCCATCAACCAGCCCTGTGCTCATGAGATGCCGGGCGCCCCGCCAGCCGCGCCGATGCAGTTCAAGCGCTAAGCCAAGCGCACTATTCTTCCGGGAACCTGCCAGGGAACCTGCCGGGCGATCGCCGGAATGGCCGCGCCCGCCAAGGCTCGCGTGTCAGGCAGGGTATCCTTCCCCTGTGTTTACCGGCCTCGGCGATGAATCGAGCGGTGACGGCCGTTCACACACCCCCAGCGCCGCTCCTATCAAATGGAGCCTGTGCTTAGCGGCGCAGCCCGGAGGAAAGCCATCAAATCATCAATTCCCAGTGACAAGTGACAAGTCCGACTGGTAACCGGGTCATTAATGACTGGGTATTGGGCGTCTCCCCTCGGCGGAGAAGCAGGCCACGGATTGAGCTTGCCACCTGTCCTCTGCTCCGTACCTTTGCCCGGCCCGATTGGCCGAAATCGTCAAACAACTGTGAACACACCATCGCCTAGAACGAATCCGCTTCCTTGGACCGATCGATTTGCCCAACGGCATATTGGCCCGGACGAGGCAGAGGCCGCCGCGATGCTCAAGGCCTGCGGCATAAGTTCGCTCGAGCAGCTGGTGGAGCAAGCGGTGCCGAGCGGCATC